>JRHI01000054.1_pt1 | contig 106672 bp, 82 predicted proteins | sample 215371 | NCBI WGS metagenome assembly JRHI01 (sample SAMN02929681, study PRJNA255918) | sediment metagenome | biome: cave system; feature: Ice Cave; material: Sediment; isolation source: sediment from deep within a dark volcanic ice cave with no known source of... ...
ACATACTACCGGTAGCGGGTGTGTGTGACAACCCGATAAGCACGGTTCCACCTATGTGAGCCAGTTTAGGCCGGTGAACTCTCGGCCGAGCTTGTCGTCGAACCATTCCCGCCCAAACGGAGCCATCGACATGGATCGCATTCGCTCGCTGGTCTCGCTATTCCTTTGCGTATGCGTCGTTGCCGGCGGACTCGCTCGCGCGCAAACGCCGGCGTCGCGCATACGCGGTGTCGTCGTCTCGGTCAGCGGCAGCGCGCTCCAGCTCAAGGCGGACAGCGGACAAACACTCGCGGTCAAGCTCGCCGACCATTACACGGTCAGCGCCCGTTCGCACGCCGATGTGACCCAGATCGCCCCGGGCGCCTTCCTCGGGACCACTGCCGTACCAGGACCCGACGGAACACTTACCGCGGTGGTAGTGCACGTTTTTCCGGAATCGATGCGCGGCACTGGCGAGGGCCATCGACCGATGGATGCCGCGCCCGGAAGCACCATGACCGATGCCACCGTGGCATCGGTTACCGTCGGCCCACGGCCGCCTGCGGCCGCGGGCCGCACCATGACCAATGCCACCGTCGCCGCACTCACCGGCGACGATAAGGAACGGCGGATGACGCTCCGCTATAAAGGCGGCGAGAAGGTGGTCGCCATCCCGAAGGGGACGCCGATTGTCATGGTCGAGGCCGGCGATCCGTCGATGCTGGTACCGGGCGCGCAGGTCGTGGTCTCCGGCGTGCAGCAGAACGACGGATCGCTGCTTGCCGAGCGCATTACGGTCGGCAAGGAAGGGCTCATACCGCCGCTGTAGCGGCGGCGCGAGCCTCCCGGCGAGGGCCCCCGCGCGTAGCGCGGGGATCGACGGGGAATTGCGAGTCGACGCTAGCGGTCGACACGCGAGGCGAGACGTGGTCTGCCTACTGCTCGGGCCCGGGCCGGATAGGCCAGTCGTCTTCGTCGACCAGAACGCGGATGACGCGGGTTCGCTTACCGCCGCCATAGCGCTCCATTTGAACCAGCACCGGATAGAGCTCCGCAAGCTTGGCGCGCGCGGCGCCTTCGTCGTCGAAGATCAATGGCGCGCCATCGGCCCCGCGCTCATCGTGCCAGAGCCCTTTGTCGTCCTCGATTTCGATCCTGAACTTCTGGTCCTTGGCCATCCCGGTATCCTTTGCCGTGGAACCCTCGATGCGCAACGTCGCCTACGCGGGGCGGCCAGTGCACTATTGCGGTGCTTGCAGCGCGCGTATCCGCGCTTCGATCGGCGGATGCGTCGCGAATAGCGACGCAATGCCGCTTTTGTCGGTGATGCCGAATCCGTTCAGCGATTTGGGTAATTCTCCCGGCGGCAGACCCCCAAGCCGCGCCAACGCACGCATCATCGGCTGCGGGCTGCCGAGGTACTGGGCGCTGCCCGCGTCGGCACGGAACTCGCGACGGCGGGAAAACCAGGCAACGATGATCGCCGCCAGCACGCCGAACACAATCTGGCAAACGAGGATGGTGATGAAATATCCGGGGCCGGTGCCGCGTTCGGTGCGAAAGACAATTCTGTCGACGAAGAACGCGACCACGCGGGCCAAAAAAACCACGAAGGTGTTGAGGACGCCCTGGATCAGAGCCAGCGTCACCATGTCGCCGTTCGCCACGTGCGCGATTTCATGGCCGAGAACAGCCTCGAGCTCTTCGCGCGACATCGAGCTCAGCAAACCGCTGGACACCGCGACCAGCGCCGAATTGCGGAACGCGCCGGTGGCAAAGGCGTTGGGCTCGCCCTCGTAGACGGCGACTTCCGGCATGCTGATGCCGGCCTTGTCGGCGAGCCGCTTCACGGCGGCAAGCAGCCATGCCTGGCTCTCGTCGCGGGGATTGTCGATCACTTGCGCGCCGGTCGACCACTTGGCAATCGACTTCGACATCAGGAGCGAGATGATCGCGCCGGTAAATCCCACCACTCCCGAATAAACCAATAAGGCGCCGAGGTTGAGTCCGTTCGCTTCAAGTGCCTGGTCGAGCCCGAAGACGCGAACCACGATCGAGAGAACGATCATCACGGCGAGGTTGGTGAGCACGAACAGGACGATGCGCTTCACGTCTTTCTTTCGAATGCGCGCGGCGGGCGCACAGTGTAGCGCGGCCGCAAGGTCGCGAATAGCGAAACCGCCGGTGCAGTCTTCGCGATGGCGCGATGCGACCGCGCTGGCCTGACAAGGCGCCGAATATCGCCTGCTTACGGTGCAGCCGCCTTGTGGCCCCACGAATCGCGCAGCGTCACGGCACGATTGAACACCGAAGCTCCCGGCCGCGAGTCGCGGAGATCGGCCACGAAATAGCCGTGGCGCTCGAACTGATAGCGCGTCTCAGGCGCGACCTCGGCCAGCAGCGGCTCGACGTATGCGGCGACGACCTGCTTGGCCTGCGGGTTGAGATCGTCGAGATAATTTCGCTCGGTGGCAACCTCATTGACGTTCTCGTCTTCGACGTCCACGCCGAGCGACGGCGGCGATGTCGTGTCGAGAGCGTCGTGGGAGCGTCCGGGCTGTGGCACCACGAACAAGCGATCGTAGAGGCGGACCTCGGCCTGCCGCGCGTGCCGGACCGACAGCCAGTGAATGTTACCTTTGACCTTGCGTGCCTCCGCTCCCGGCGTACCGCTGCGCGTTTCCGGATCGTAGGTGCAGTGGACCGCGGTTACCTTGCCGCTCTCGTCTTTGTCGACGCCCACCCATTTGACCACGAAGGCATAGCGCAGCCGTACCTCCTTGCCAGGCGAGAGACGAAAGTATCCTTTCGGCGGCTCTTCGCTGAAATCGTCGCGCTCGATCCAGAGCTCGCGCGAAAAGGGGACCGCGCGCGTGCCCAGCTCGGGCTGCTGCGGATGATTGGGGAGGAAGCACTCTTCTTCCTCGCCGGCCGGATAGTTGTCGATGACCAGCTTGACGGGGTCGAGCACCGCGATACGTCGCTGGGCGCGCGCGTTCAGATCATCGCGCAGGCAGTCTTCCAGCACGCTCATGTCGATCCACTGATCGGCCTTGGAGACGCCGATGCGCTCGGCGAACAGTCGAATCGATTCCGGCGTGTAGCCCCGCCTGCGAAGGCCCACGAGCGTCGGCATGCGCGGGTCATCCCATCCATCGACGTGGCCGCCCTCCACCAATTCGAGGAGCATGCGTTTGCTCATCACCGTGTACAGCAGATTGAGCCGTGCGAATTCATATTGCTGAGGCAGCGGACGGAGCAGCAGGCCCGCCTCCGCCAGGCGCTCGATCACCCAGTCATAGAGCGGCCGATGGTCCTGGAACTCGAGCGTGCAAAGCGAGTGCGTGATGCGCTCCAGCGCGTCGGAAATGCAATGTGTGTAGTCGTAGAGCGGATAGACGCACCATTTGTCGCCGGTGCGGTGATGCGCGATGTGGCGTATGCGGTAGACCGCCGGGTCGCGCAGATTGATGTTCGGGCTTGCCAGATCGATCTTGAGTCTGAGCACATGCGCGCCGTCCGGGAACTCGCCTTCTTTCATCCGCCGGAAGAGATCGAGATTTTCTTCCACCGACCGGTCGCGAAAGCGACTGGCGCGGCCCGATTCGGTGAGCGTGCCGCGAAGATGGCGCATCTCCTCGGGCGTCGAGCTGTCGACGTAGGCCAGATCCACCTTGATCAGGTGCCGCGCGAACTCGTACAGGCGGTCGAAATAGTCGGAAGCGTGATAGAGATGCGCCCCCCAGTCGTATCCCAGCCATTGCACCGCGGCTTTGATCGAATCCTCGTATTCGACGTCTTCCTTGACCGGGTTGGTATCGTCAAAGCGCAAATGGCAGACACCGCCGTTTTCGCTGGCCAGGCCGAAGTTCAGGCAGATGGATTTGGCGTGACCTATGTGCAGATAGCCGTTGGGCTCGGGCGGGAAGCGCGTCACTACGCGGCCGCCATACTTAACGGTGCGTTGATCCTCGGCCATGATTTGTCGAAGGAAATTCGACGACACCGGTGCAGACGAATTTTGTGGCGGTGCAGCACTCATCGACTTTGTTCATGAACAAAGGGTCCGGGACAAGCATTCTAACCGGTGCACTTGTACCCGTCATCGGCCGCTATGCCACGGGCATCGAGCGTCCCACGCGAAGCCCGCATGCAGCAAGGCTCGCCAGCCGATACCCGGTTTAAAAGGCGAGGCCTTTTCCACAATATCTGTGGATAAAAGTGTGCATATCTTGTAAATTTATTTGCTAAGTAGCCTGCCAGCTAGGGATTTCATTGTCATGCCCAAATTGTTGCCGTCTTTTTACATCTATTTTTCATATGCTTGTGATGTTTCCACGCGGCACCGAAGCGCGCTTTTAGATCGGCTGCTTGCGCGTTCGCGCGCTGTTTCTGCGCAGATCCCTTACCGAAGATGTCATGGACAAACAATTTTTCGGTCCCGCGATGTCGAACCGAGCATTGGAAGCTTGACGCAGATGAGCGCATGAATCCAGCGATCGTGCTGCCGGTATCGCTGCTGGTCAGCTCCGCCCGGCTGCTCATCGAGCGCCACCTGGGCCTCGCCTGGATCAGCGGCGAGATCTCGAACTTCAGCCGCGCGCCGTCGGGCCATTGCTATTTTGTGCTCAAGGATACGCAGGCGCAGGTGAGGTGCGTGATTTTCCGTCACCGCCTGCAACTCCTCGACGTGGTTCTCAAGGACGGGCTTTCGGTCGAAGTCCGCGCGACGCCGACCATCTACGAAGCGCGCGGTGAATTCCAGCTCACGGTCGAGGCGGTGCGTCTGGCAGGCCTGGGCGCGCTCTACGAGAGGTTCGCCGCGCTCAAAGCCAAACTCGATGCAGCCGGATGGTTCCACGCCGACCGCAAGCGCGCGCTGCCGACCTTTCCGCGTGCCGTCGGCGTCGTGACCTCGCCGCACGCTGCGGCTTTGCGCGATGTCCTGACCACCCTGCTTCGCCGGCTGCCCGGCATGCCGGTCATCGTTTATCCGACGCCGGTGCAGGGCGCCGTTGCCGCCTCGAGCATCGCCGCGGCGATTGCGGCGGCAAACGCTCGCGCCGAAGTGGATGTGCTGATCCTGTGTCGAGGCGGCGGCTCGATCGAGGATCTGTGGGCGTTCAACGAAGAAGAGGTAGCGCTGGCGATTTTTCAATCGCGCATTCCGATCGTCAGCGGCGTCGGTCACGAAACCGATTTCACGATTTGCGATTTCGTCGCCGATCTGCGCGCGCCCACGCCCACTGGCGCGGCGACGCTGGTCGTTCCCGATCGCCTGGCTTTGCGCGCGAGTGCCAACGCGATCGGCGCCCGGTGGCGGAAAGCCGTCGAGCGAGCGCTTGAGTTGCGCATGCAGGATCTGGATCTGATTTCGCGCCGGCTCGTGCACCCGGCGGCGCGAATCCGGCAGCGCCAGGAAAGCTTACGCGGGCTGGCCCGGCGCATGACGCGGGCCGCCGCCGCAGCCTACGAGGGGCAGCGGAGCACGTTGCTGCCGATAGGCCGGGATCTTGCCCGGCTGTTCCGAACCGCGCCACGGCAGAGCATGGCCTTGGGCGATACTCGCGAGCGCTGGCGGCGTGCGGGACGCGAGCACGTCGCCGCGCTGGCGCAGCGCCTTGGAGCGCTCGAACGAAGCCTGCTGCACTTGAGTCCCCAAGCGGTTCTGGAGCGCGGATACAGCATCGTCACCACCACGGAGGGAGCGATCGTGCAGGACGCGGGCGCGGTTGCGATCGGCGAATCCATCGGCGTACAGTTCGCGCGCGGTGAGGCCGAGGCTCGAGTGACGCGCAGTACAACGCCTTAGGCTTCGTCGGGATCGGGGTTGTCGATGGCGCCCGAGGCAGGCGTACGGGCGACTGCTGCGTCCGGCGCCGCGGCGGCAAGGCGTGGCGTCGCGCACTCGACGTCGGCGTTTTGCGCGCGGTGGCGCAAGGCGTGATCGATCAGAACCAGCGCCAGCATCGCTTCCGCGATCGGCGTGGCGCGGATGCCGACGCACGCATCGTGACGCCCATGGGTGTTGACAATAACGGGATTCCCGGCCTTGTCGACCGAGCGGCGGTCGAGTCGGATCGACGACGTCGGCTTCACCGCGATCGATACCACCACGTCCTGGCCGGTCGAAATGCCGCCGAGAATGCCGCCGGCGTTGTTCGAAACAAAGCCCTGCGGCGTCATTTCGTCGGAGTGCTCGGTGCCGCGCTGCGCGACGCTCGCGAAACCGGCGCCGATCTCGACCCCCTTGACGGCGTTGATGCTCATCATTGCGTGCGCGATGTCAGCGTCGAGCTTGTCGGCAACCGGCTCGCCCCAGCCGACCGGCACGTTGTGCGCGACCACCGTGATGCGCGCGCCGCAGGAGTCGCCGGACTTGCGCAGCGCATCCATGAACGCCTCGAACTCGGCAACGATTTCGTCGTTGGCGGCAAAGAACGGATTGGCATCGACGTGCTCCCATCCCTTGAACAGCACGCGATGCGGGCCGAGCTGCGTCAAATGACCACGGATGACCACCGCGAAATGCTCTCGCAGCCACTTGCGTGCGACGGCGCCCGCGGCGACGCGCACGGCAGTCTCGCGTGCCGACTGTCGGCCGCCCCCGCGATAGTCGCGGATCCCGTATTTCTGCCAGTAGGTGTAGTCCGCGTGACCCGGACGAAAAGTGTCGGCAATGGCCGCATAGTCCTTGCTGCGCGCGTCCTCATTGCGGATCAGAAGCGCGATCGGCGTGCCGGTGGTCCGTCCCTCGAACACGCCGGAGAGAATCTCCACGGTGTCGGACTCGCGCCGCTGCGTCACATGGCGCGACGTTCCCGGCTTCCGGCGATCGAGCTCGTGCTGGATGTCCGCGGCGTCGAGTGCCAGCCCCGGCGGACAGCCGTCGAGCACGCAGCCGATGGCCGGGCCGTGCGACTCGCCGAAGGATGTAACGCAGAACAGCTTGCCGAATGTGTTGCCGGACATGGTCGGATCCGTAAGCGTCCCGGGATAGAGCGGGCGTCGCTTCCACGAGCTCAGCCGCAGTTTATCATCTGACCAAGCCGCTCCCGGGCGGGCCGCCCACACCTTTCAGGGCTCGACGCGATGCACGATACAGACAACAACAGAGCCGCGGAACAATCCGCCCGCGCACTTGCCAACACGCGGTGCGTGGCAATGCTGACCGGCGCAGGCGTCTCCGCCGAATCGGGAGTGCCGACGTTTCGCGATACCCAGACCGGTCTATGGTCGCGATTCGATCCGCTGCAACTTGCGACGCCAACCGCTTTTGCGAATCATCCCAAGCTGGTTTGGGATTGGTATGCGTGGCGCCGCAAGCTCGTCGCGAAAGTGGAGCCAAATCCGGCGCACGACGCCTGGCCGACATCGAGCGCCGCGTCCCGGACTGCTTGTTAATCACGCAGAACGTCGACGGTCTGCATCGGCGCGCCGGCAGCCGCAAAGTGGTCGAATTGCACGGCAACATCGGCCGCGTCAAATGCTCGCGCGAAGGTACGGTGGTCGAACACTGGGACGGCGCCGGCGATGACGTTCCGCGCTGCGCCGCTTGCGGGGCGCTGCTCCGCCCGGATGTGGTCTGGTTCGAGGAGATGCTGCCACCGGATGCGCTCGCCGCCGCCGAAGCGATGGCGCGCCGTTGCGATCTGATGCTCGTCGTCGGAACGTCGGCCGAGGTCTACCCCGCTGCCGCGCTTCCGACCATCGCTAAAGGTTCCGGCGCGCTCGTGATCGAGATCAATCCCAACGCCACCGCGCTTTCGGCAAGCGCAGATTACCTATTGCGCGGGCCTGCAGGGAGCATCTTACCCGCACTAGTCCGACAGGCCTGGCCAGACGCCGCGCCGCGGCCGGTCACGCCGGGCGATCGCTCGCGTCCGCCTCGGCCTTGAGCGACGACGGCGACGCGTTCAGCTGACGCGAAAGTTGCCACGCCATCCACGCCAGCACCACGACGCCGAGGATCAACACCCCCCACAGCGTGGCGCGCCGATATTCCCGCGGCGGTTTCGCCTGCTCGAGGTAGCCGAGCGGCGCCGCGACGCCGGTATGAGCAACGGCGATCGCGCCGAGCGGCTGTCCTGCGAGCGTGTATCCGGGCACCAGCGTGCTGACCGGCAGCGCGCTCGACGCTGCGGAAACGTTGCCGTAGGCGATGAGAAACGGCCCGGTTCCGCGCGCGGCAAACACGATTTCCTGCGCAATCCACCCGGCGCGCATGCGCGGCTGGCCGCGACCCAATCCGCCCGATTTCGGGTCGACGCGAAGCAGCCAGTAGCGATAGGTGACGGGTGCGATGGCAAGCGGCGGCGCGCTCACTTCGCCGGCGTCCTGTCGAAGCCGGTAGGTCACCAGCGATGACACCGGACGCCACGGTTCCGCCGGTGCCGTTCGCGCGAGTAGCTGCGCCGGTACCACCGAATTGAGCTCGGGCAGATCGATGGCGACACGGTCGACCGGCAGCGCTCCGCCCAGATCGAACTGGAATTCGTTCTCGTTGTCGACCACCGCCGATCCCGGCGCTTCGGTCCACTGACGGGGAGCTTCGAGCACCCGATCGCCGAACTCGGCGAGCACCCCATAGAATTCCGGCGGCGGCTGTCCCGGCCAGGAAATCCGCAGATATTTTGCCGGTGCTTGACGAAATTCGACGCGATCGCGCAGCAGATGCCGGCCCTCGTATTCGAGATCGAGCAGCGGGGCATCGCCGACCAGCGTTCGCCATTGATTCAGGTCGTCGCTGGTTTCGACACGGATGCGGGTATTCATTCCGCCCGATTTCAGCTTCCACGCCAGCTTGATCGCGGAAATCGGCTCGTGGACAGCCGTCGCGTCCACCAGATAGCCGGCAAGACGCTGCGCCGGCACCGGCTGGCCCTCCTTGGTGGTCAGGCTCACGGAAGTTTTGCCCGCGCTCTGGGTAACGCTGAGCGAGAGGCCGCTCAAATCACCGCTCTCTCCATCGACGCGCAGCGGAAAAATGGGCAATTCCGCGGTCGACTTTTTCTCGCGCGTGGCCGCCGGCGAATCCAGGCGGGCGTACGGGACCACGGCGTCGTCGCCGTTGAACACGCGAAGATCGCCTTGATCGGCGCGCGCCGAGCCCGCGTAAAAAGCCGCCGGCAATGCTGCCCGATAGAAAGCGCTCTCTGCCTCAACCGTGAGTGGTACGCCAAAGGCGAAATCCTTGGGCTTTTCCGCGGCGCCACTGCTGGTGGCAACTGACGCCACGACCGCGGCGACGATCAGTGTGCGCATGATCGCAAGTCGATTCATTTTGTTTCCTCCGAGGTTCGCGGCGGGACCGGCGCAAGATAACCGATCAGCAGCAAGAGCAGCCCGACGCCGATGAAGGACACGATGCGTTCGACGCCGCCGGCCTGGCCCAGGTCGACCAGGAGCAGCTTGACCACGACCGCACCGAGCAGCGCCGCACCGGCAACCCATGCGACCCGCCAACGCTCGCGATGGGCAAGGAGCATGGTCGCCAGGGCCATGATCGACCACAGCAGCGAGAAGGTCGCTTGCACCAGCATCGAGTGCCACAGGGAATGGAAGTCGTACGGCACGTCGAACCAGAAATGAATGGTGCGCAACACCAGCGCGTTGACCCAGATGAACAACAAGGCGGTGAGGGCAATGCCTGCGGCCGGTTGCGCTTTGGCGAGCAAGGCCTCGTCAGAACGCTTGAGCGCAGCGAGCCAGATCGCCATCGCGACGAACGCCAAGGCTTGAGTGAGGTCGAGCGGGTTGAGCAGCGGTAAATAGGGCAACGGCAGGGGGTCACCGTCGCCGCCCAAGTTCGCCTTCAAGGTCCAGAGCGCGAGGGCGACGGCGAGCGGTGTAGCGGCGATCAGGAGATACGCCGGACGATGCGCCGCAAACGGCCAGAACGAGTCTTCGTCCCAGCGGCTGACAGCGAGCAAGCCCAAAGCGGGCAGGAGACCCCAAGGCGCAAGCGTCCAGACGCCGTTACCGTCGCCGACGGTGCGCCCCGCCCAGGCAAGCTCGTGTGCCGCGATCAGCAACAGCAACCACAAGGTGCCGGCGTGCCACCACCCAATCGGCACGTTCAAGGCACCCGCGATCGGCGCGGCGCGATCGAATTGCCGCAGCAACGCGACGACCACGATGAGCGCGAGCGGCCAGGCCAGATATCCTCCGTTGGCGAGAAGATGCGTCATCAGGCCGCGCGGTGTGGCCGCGGTTCCCATCGCAAGCGCAAGCAGCAACGGCAAAAGCGCGAGCGCGGGAATGCGCGCTATCGGCCAGCTCAAGCGCCGCTCGGCGAATGCGAATGCCGCTGCGCTGAGCGCCAGGAAAGCCACCAGCGCCGCAAGCTGCATTTCGGCGGGTACCCAGCGGTCGATTTCCCTCCATCCTGCCGCGAGCCACCACGCGCAGCCCCACGCGAAAAGCAATGGCGGCGCAAATCTCTCCGACGCGCTCACGACTGCGCGCTCGCGCCATAGCAGCCATGCGCTGTACAGGCCCGCGAGGCCAAGCAGCGTCGCTCCGACGAAATTGCTGTTGAGCAGAGGAACAAGCGCGACCGTTCCGGTCGAGGCCCAGAGCACGATGCCGCGTCCGAATGCCACCCCCGCGCCGAGCTGCAACAGGATGCCGAAGGCGCGTACCTGCCAGCGGCGCTGACGCGCACCGGCCCACAGCATGGCGGCGCCTTCGAGTGCCCACGATGCCGATGTCCACCGCGCATCCAGTGCCAGCGGGATCGCCAGCGTCGCGAAGATCACGCCAAGGCCCAGGAATGATTCGACCAGCAGGCGCATGCCTTCACCTTGCCGGGAGTACCGGGAATACAAGGCGCGCGCCAGGAGGAGATAAATTGCGGAAACCGCAACCGCGCTCAACGCCATCCCGAAAGGCATGTCGCGCACCATCGCGCTCTGCAGCGCGGCGGCGATCAAGGGCGTGCCGAAAACCAGGGTTGCGTCGACGGGATTGCGCACCTCGACCGTCCGGCGCAGCGCATAAAGCACCGCGATGCCGACGTAGAACAGGAAAAAGAGGATGAGGAATGGCTCGGTGGTCGCAAAATTTTCCGGCCGATACCGGGTTACGCCCCAGAGCGTGCCGATGATGAACGTGAAGACGAAGCCGAGCAGATTGAGGCTGCGCCAGGCCTTGAACCATGCCATTCCAAAAATCGCCGCGTTGAGCAGCGCGTAATACGAGAACAGCACGACGTGGTCGCCGGAATGGGTGGAGGTAAGAATCGGCGCCAGGAAACCGCCGACGATGCCCACCACCGCAAGGGCAATGGCATCCTGCAGGACAGCGAGAGAGCTCGACAGCGCGGCGATCAGCAGCAGCAGAATGATCGTCGCCCACGGCGGCAAGATTGCGTACAGCTTGAGCGCGGCGAAGACGGTCAGATAAAGCACTCCCACCGCGCCGCCCTGCATGATCATGGCATAGGCGCCACGGCGCACGCGCAGGCGCCAGCCGACGACCAGCAATGCAATCGCCCCGGCGGCGACGGCGCTCAAGCGCAGTTCGATCGAAACGTGCACGTGTTCCGACGCGTACTTGAGCAGGAAGCCGACGCCGATGAAAAGCAACAAGACCCCTATCCGGGCAAGCGTGTTGCCGCCCATGATCCATGCCAGCCACGCCGGCGGAGGAGACGGCGGGGATGATGGAGCGGCTGGCGGCACATTCCGCGCGGCCTCGGCGGGACGGATTGCAGGCACGGGCCGGCCGCCTTGGCGTACCGGCAGCGCGGAGGTGGACAATGTTTCGGCCGGCACCACCTCGTCGACCGAGTTCGCGTCCGACTCGGTCGACCGCGTGAATACAAAGGCGGCCGCGGGCACCGCTCCGGGGACCGTGTCGACCCGCGCAGGCGACAGAGCTTCGGTGAAAGCATCCGCCGGCGCGGAGGCGGATGCCGGTGGGGTCGCCGTGCCGCCCGGTGCGGTTGAAACACTGCGCGCACCCGACGAGCGCTCGTCCAGCGCGCTGATCCGCGTTTCCAGGTTCAGCATCTGCGACTCGAGCGTCTCGATCCGGCTCTTGACACCCTTGCGTTGCTGCCCCACAACGATGCCGACGGCAACACCGACGATCGCTCTGACGAGCGCGCCTGCGCCTTGCGCCAAGACAGCGCCTATCAAGGTTCCGACGATCAACCCCAACGCCCACATGATGGTTCTCCCGGCTACGCTCGGCAGTTTCGAATTCCGAAGGGCTCTCTGACCATCCGACGGATGGACTAGCTGCCGGATGGCCTCGTTGCCCGCTGCCTCGCTATCCGAATCTCCGGTCTATCGCCAATCTCCACGCAGCCCGAGGACGCTCTTTTGCAGAGCTTCCGGCGTCGCCAGCTCCGGCGAGAATGGCGTTCCCGCCACTAATGCGATGCGCGAAAACATTCCTCTCCATCGTCGCATCGCCTTGCCTTGATGCGACCTGCTGAAAAAACTGCCCCACAGCCCCCGCAACGCCATCGGCACCACCGGCACCGGCGCCTGTTCGAGAATGCGCTGGAGGCCCGGCCGGAACACGTTGAGCTCGCCCGTCTCGGTCAGCCGTCCCTCGGGAAAAATGCCGACGATCTCGCCCGCCCTGAGCGCCTTGGCCGCCTCCTCGAAGGCGCGCTCCTTCATGCCCGGATCTTCCTTCGCCGGAGCGATGGGAATCGCGCGCATGGTGCGGAAAAGGAAATTCAACAGCGGAATCCGAAAGATCCGATGGTCCATCACAAAACGCACCGGCCGCCGCACGCAGGCCGCAACGACGATTGCGTCGACAAAGCTCACGTGGTTGCAAACGATGACGCAGCCGCCCTTCTCGGGAATCCGATCGAGCCCCTCCTTGTGAACGCGATAGATCGTGTGTACCAGGAGCCAGGCCAGGAAACGCATCGTGAATTCCGGCATCAGCAAATAGATGTAGAGCGCGACCAGCGCGTTCATCAGGCCGGTTGCCAGAAAAAGTTGTGGGATGGTGCAGCCAGCCTTGAGCAGCCCGAGCGCGATCGCCGCCGACGCAACCATGAACAACGCGTTCAGAATATTGTTGGCGGCGATGATCCGCGACCGGAATGCGGGGTCGGAGCGCTCCTGAATCAGCGCATAGAGCGGCACGATGTAAAAACCTCCGAACATCCCGAGCAGGATCAGGTCGGCGACGATGCGCCAGTGCGCCGCGACTCGCAGGAACCCGTCGACGCCGGTGAGGCTGTTGGGCGCCAGACCGCGGCTCGCGAAATAGAGATCGATAGCGAATACCGAAAGGCCGATCGAGCCGAACGGGACCAGTCCGACCTCGACCTTGTGTCCCGACAGACGCTCGCATAACAGCGAGCCGACGCCGATGCCGACCGAGAAGACCGCGAGCATCATGGTCGCGACGTGCTCGTCGCCGCCGAGAACGTCGCGCGTGAAATTGGCAAACTGCGTCAGGTACGTCGCGCCGTAGAACCAGAACCACGAAATACCGAGCATCGAAAGCCAGACGACGCGATTGCCCCGCGCAAAACGCAGGTTGCGCCAGGTTTCGGTAAACGGGTTCCAGTTGATGCGAAGGTCGGGCACGACCGCAGGGGCTTTGGGAATCCCGCGGCTGACAACGTACCCTGCGATGGCGATCGCAATCGCGGTCCCGCCCGCGTACAGCGGCCCGTCGGGCTTGATCGCGATCACCAGCCCGCCGACGATCTCGCCGAGGAGAATCGCGACGAAGGTGCCCATTTCGATCAGCCCGTTGCCGCCGATCAGCTCAGCGCTCTTTAGCGTCTGCGGCAGGATCGCGTATTTCACCGGACCGAATATCGTCGAGTGCACGCCCATCAGCCCCAGCGCCACAAAGAGCAGCAACAGGTCGCGGCGGTAGAACCCAATGGCGCCGACGACCATGATCGCAATCTCGAACAGCTTGACGAAACGGATCACCCGCGATTTCTCGTACTTGTCCGCGAGCTGGCCGGCGGTCGCCGAGAAAAGCATGAAAGGAGCGATAAAAACAGCGGCGGCGATGTTGACCAGATCGTTCGATGAAAGTGTGGTCAGCGACGCAGCCTGGAACGCCACGAAAATGACCAGCGCGTTCTTGTAGACGTTATCGTTTCCGGCACCGAGAAACTGGGTCCAGAAAAACGGCGCGAAGCGGCGCTCCCGCAAAAGCTGAAACTGACTGTGTTCGGCCATCGGTGGCCCCGTGGTCAAGAGAATGCGCCGCGCGATTCGCTGTCGGTCGCCCGCGCGTGACGACCTGGCGCGACGCATTCGACAAGGAACCTGCAAACAGCCAATGGAACCACAATCCGCACGAACATACTGCCCCTTCGAGTGAATTTCTGACTCAAGTCACCTAATGCTTTCTTACGTATTCCTTGACTGCGTCCAGCGCTTGCCGAACGGTATCCGCATCGGGCCAGAAATAAACTTCCCGGCCGGTTTTTTCGCTTCTGAGCACACCGGCCTCGCGCAATACCCTCAGGTGGTGCGTCACAGCGGTCCGCGACAGCGTGGACGCCGCAACGATCTGGCCGATGTTGAGGCGTTCCCCTGGCTCGAACATCAACACGATTCGCTGCCGATGCGGGTCACCCAGCGCCACAAAAATCCGGGCGATGCGTCGCCATGCTTTTGGAATGGCCTTGCCGTAAGCCTTAATCACAGCTATATCACTAGTTACATAGTTTCTTTACTTTACGCTTGGCCAGCACCTTGTCAAGAGGTCGCGGGCGCCTCCCGACGAGCGGTCGAGCTTTTCCGTGCTGCCCGGAAATCGGCGGGGGGTTCTGCAGCCGCATCGGATACAATGGCAAGGTCCCTTCGCGCACCCGCCGCCATGCGCCCCTATCTCGACTTCATGCGCTACGTGCGCGATCACGGATTGCGCAAGGACGATCGCACCGGGACCGGCACCTTGTCCGTGTTCGGATATCAGATGCGCTTTCACCTCGGCGCTGGGTTTCCCCTGTTGACGACGAAAAAGGTGCACACCCGCTCCATCGTCCACGAGCTCCTGTGGTTTCTCGCCGGAGACACCAACGTGCGCTACCTGCGCGAAAACGGCGTGACGATATGGGATGAATGGGCGGACGAGCACGGCGACCTCGGGCCGATATACGGAGGCCAGTGGCGCTCATGGCCGGCACCGGACGGGCGGCGTATCGACCAGCTCTCCGAAGTTGTCGCACAGATCGTCAAGAACCCCGACTCCAGGCGCCTGATTGTCTCGGCGTGGAACGTCGGCGAGATCCCTCGCATGAAGCTGCCGCCGTGCCACGCGTTTTTTCAGTTCTACGTGGCCGAAGACAAGCTTTCGTGTCAGCTCTATCAGCGCAGCGCCGATATCTTTCTGGGCGTGCCGTTCAATATCGCGTCGTACGCCTTGTTGACGCACTTGGTCGCGCAACAGACCGGCCTGGGCGTCGGAGATTTTGTATGGACCGGCGGCGATTGCCACCTGTATTTGAATCACCTCGAACAGGTCGACACGCAGTTATCCCGCGAGCCATACCCATTGCCGAAGCTGGTGATAAAGCGCCGTCCCGCGTCGCTTTACGATTACCATTTCGATGACCTCGAGTTTGTCGACTACCACTATCATCCGGCGATCAAGGCCCCGGTCGCCGTCTGACCGTTGGCGGGACAGGAGGAGGAACGATGATTCGAAAGCTCGCCTCAGAACAATTCCGGCTTATTCGCGCAAGACCGATCCCAAGACCGGCAAAAGGAAGAACCTCGGGACCTTCAAGAGCCGCGCGGCCGCTGAGGCTCACGAACGCGCGGTGCAGTATTTCAAGCGGCATTGAAGGCGGGTCAGTCGAGGTCCATGGCCGCAAAGCGGTTCGACGTTCGCGATTTGAAGGCCCCTTTAGTTGGCTCTGCCGTCGGGCACACCGCGGCCGGTATCCAAAAAAAACCCGCCGGAGGAGTTTGGCGGGTAAGGGGGAGTCGATGCTGGAATCGGTCGGAACGGACGGGTCCGACTCGGGAAATAGGGTGTTAACAGGTAGGCAGGACCCTCGCGAGCTCAGACGATGCTGCGCGCCGCGCTTACTCGCTCGACGAGTTCCTCAAGGGCTCGCTCCTGCGAGGTCGACAAGGCTTGCTTAGTCGATGCTTCGCCATGATCGCGGCCGGTAGCGGGCGATGCCTCGCTATCCCAATAGGCCGAAAATTCCGGTGAGTACTTGTCCATGTGCCTCTCCCGGGGCGGTCCGCCGCGCGCGGATCGCGCGAATCAGTGCCGTCCCGATCTCTAAGAAGCAAACGCTGTGCCAGCAATTTAGCAATGTGTCGATTCAACGCGTTGCACTTCGTCCGCCCGTTTCGCCGCAGCTTATGGCGCCAAAGGTACAAGTTAGTGCTCGCTTCCTCGATTAAAGTGTCGCGCCTGCACGACATGGAACGTGCGCCTAATTTCAACTCATTGAAAAACAGTTGTTTTGTTTGTCGCCGGGCGGCGACAGGCGGTGCGCAATTGCAACATCCGGACGACCAAGATCGCTACCATGCGGTGAGCCGCGCGGTAGCAGGGTTGGACGACGCCAATCAGGTCTTCGCTTCCTTGAACATCGCAGGCTCGAGGCGATGGCGCTGCAAGAGCTTGTAGAACTCCGTGCGATTTCGCTTGGCCAGCGTCGCAGCCTGGGTCACGTTGCCGCCCGTGATCTTGAGCAGCCGGACAAGGTAGTCGCGCTCGAACTGCTTGCGGGCCTCTTCGAACGGCGCCAGCACGCCGGCATCCTCGCGCAATGCTCCCTGCACCAAGGTCGCAGGAATTACGCTGGTGGTGGCGAGCGCAACCGCCTGCTCGAGCAGATTGAGCAGCTGTCGCACATTGCCCGGCCATGGCGCGCCGATCAGCAGCGCCATCGCATCGGGCGCCAGCGCCGGCACCGGCTTTTTGTAGCGCTCGGCCAGCTTGCGCAGAAAATGCGTGGCAAGCAGCGGGATATCCTCGCGGCGCTCGGCGAGTGGCGGCAATTTCATCGACACGACGTTGAGGCGGTAGTACAGGTCTTCGCGGAAATTGCCGGCCGCCTTCTGTGCATCCAGGTCGCGATGGGTGGCAGAAATCACGCGCACGTCGATCGGCAGCGATAGCGTCGCTCCGACGGGCCGGACTTCTGCCTCCTGCAACACCCGCAGCAACTTTACCTGCAACGCAAGCGGCATGTCGCCGATCTCGTCCAAGAAGATGGTTCCGCCGTCGGCTGCCTGAAACAAACCCTTGTGCGCCTGCACCGCGCCGCTGAATGCGCCGCGCGCATGGCCGAACAATTCGGACTCGAGCAAGGGCTCGGGAATCGCGCCGCAATTTACGGCGACGAATGCCCTTCCGGTCCTGCGGCTGGCGCGGTGAATCGCCCGTGCCAGAAGCTCCTTGCCGGTACCCGATTCACCGAAGATCAACACGCTGGCGTCGGAATCTGCCACCAGCCGTGCCTGCCGCAGCAGATCTTCCATGCGTGGGCTGCGGGTGATGATGCCGGAGCGCCATTCGCCCGTCGTTTGCGTAGTTGGCTCCGATTCGCCGCCACTCAGGCGCACGGCAGCGGCGACCTTCTGCAGCAACTCCTGGCTGTCGAAAGGCTTAGTCAGAAAACCGAACACGCCTCGTTGCGTCGCGGACACGGCCTCGGGAATCGTGCCGTGCGCGGTCAGGATAATCACCGGCAATGCCGGATGCTGGCGATGAATAGCATCGAACAGCGCGAGCCCATCGATACCCGGCATCTTGAGATCGGTGATCACTGCCGCGGGGCGCGTGACCGCCAACGCGGCCAGCGCGGTCTCGCCGCTGTCGGCGGTGCGCACTCGATAACCCGCGGAGGAAAGGCGCAAGCTGATGAGCTTCAGCAGGTCCGGGTCGTCGTCGACCAGTAGCACCTCGCCGGAATGAGGCATATTGATTTTCATCTACCGGTACCTCCGCCACCGCCGCCGCCGCCGGCGCCGCCTGCGTTGCGATTGCGTTCAAGCAGCAGACTGCGCTCGACCGCGCGTAGTTGATCCAGTTTCTCCTGCGCCGCAGCGCTTTTCTTTCGTTCCTCGCTCATCCCGCGCATCCGTTCTGCAATTTGCGCCAGGAGCACCGCGGCGAGTTGTTTTATGGGTGACATGCCGGGGGTTTTGCCGCTGACGCTTTCCAGGAGAGCGATCGCCCGCGCATCGTCTGGCGGCCCCGCGCCGGGCAGCGTCAACAGCACTGCGACACGAATCCGGTTCGGCTCGGTGCGGGCCCTGTTGAGCGCCTGAACGGCCGCCGCGAGATCGCGCCGCAACTCCTCATTTGATTCTCCGGTATAGCGCTGGAGGTCAGCCAGAAGCGCGATCGTCTGTTGCTCCTCCTCATTGATCGGCGCGGCCGGGGGCGACGGCTGCTCGGCCACCACAGGGGCGGTCGGCGCCGGAGGCACTGGCTGCGGCACTGGGGTCGAAGGCGCTACCCTGGGCTCAGTCGTCTGCGCGATCTGGATCGGACGCAAGGGCTCAGTACGCGCCGGCGCTACTGTTATGCCACAGGCGAGAACCATTGCGAACATGCCGCCGGCGCAGGCGAGACAGGGGCTGCCCTCGCGCATGGCTACGCTTCGCCCTCGAGGCTTACAGCGCTGGTCGGGGTTCTCGCGGGCTCGGGCCCGAGACCGGCCGCCAGCGGCAGCCACAAACGAAAGCGTGCGCCGCGCGCGCCATCGGCACGATCGAGCACTTCGATTCTGCCGCCGTGCACGAGCGCGTACTCGCGCGCGATGGCGAGGCCCAAGCCCGACCCTTTGATCCTGCCTCCCGGCGCAATCTTGCCCTGGTAGAACGATTCGAATATTCGCGGCCGCTCGTCCGGTTCGATACCCGGCCCCTGGTCGATGACATCCAATACGGCAAAATCGCCTTCCACCGAAAGATCCACCTTGATCGGTGAGGAGCGCGGCGCGTATTTGATGGCGTTCGAAAGCAGATTGTCGATGATGGCGCGTATCTTCTCGCCGTCGCCGACGACGATGGCCGGCGACAGTGTGGCGTCGAAGGTGAGCATGCGCGCCAACGCGGCGAGCTTGTGCTCGCGCATCACCCGCCGCAACACGTCGACCAATGCAACCGGGCCTAGCGTCTGCGGTTCCATGCTGCGTGTTTGATGATAGGTCAGCAGATCCTCGATCAGTTTTTGCAGCGACAAGGTGTTCTCGCGCACGATGCGCACGATTTCCTGTTGCTCCGTTGACAGTTCACCCCCCACGCGGTCCCGCAGCAGCTCGGCACCTTCGCGCACCGCGGTCAGCGGTGTCTTGAGCTCGTGGGAGACGTGGCGCAGAAAGCGATTCTGCTGTTCCTCGAGCTCGCGCAGGCGCGATCGCAGCCATTCGAGACGCTGCCCGAGGTAGCGCATATCCTGCGGGCCATTGACTTCGATCGCATGAGTAAAGTCCGCCGTCCCCATTTGCCGGATCGCCTGGTCGAGCTGGCGGATGGGGCGCGCGATCAACACCGCAAACAGAATGGCGAGCGCCAGCGCGATTAATCCCGCGGCAAGCGCCAGGTAACCCCATGTCTTGCTCCCTTCGGCCGCTGTCTGCTGAATGTGCTCGATCTCGCGCTCGGTCAGACGCGTGGTCGCGGTCACCATCGCCTGTGCGCCTTCGGCGATCTTGGCGTAACCTTCGGCCAGCGTCGCCGTTGCATTGGGCGGCCGCTTCGGTGCCTTCAGCAGTGTGAAAAGACGGCTTTCGCTGTCGGTGAGCTTCTCGAGCTGGTCAAGTTGAGCGCGATCGAGCGGCAACTGCGAGAGTTGCTGAGAGGTCTGGCGAAAATCGAGCCGCAACCGTGCGTAGTCGTCGACGAGTTGCGGATCCTCGAGAATAAGATGTTGACGCACCAGGCGTTCGAGCGTTGTCGCCTGCTCGTAGAGCTGTCTGCTGGCGTGCCCCGCTTGCGCCGCCTGCAGGACCGCTTGCTGGCTTTGCGTCCCGAGACGATCGAGACTGACGATCAACTCGACCAGCGCGTAGAGCAGCGGCAAGCTAACGAGCAGGAAGCCGAGCAGGATGAACTTGAGGAATGAACGCGGGTAGTACACGGAGGGCGGGAATCAGCGGCGGCCCGCTATAATCGAGTTGGATGGCGCGTGAGGGCGCCACAGCCTGCGAGCCACGCATGCACGATACACCAGCCCCCGCCGCATCGCCAAGCTCGACAACCAGCGTGCACCGAGTGGCACTGATCGCCGCGGTGGCAAGAAATGGCATCATTGGCGCCGGTAACCGCCTGCCGTGGCGCCTGCCGGAAGACCTGAGCCGTTTTCGGACGCTTACTTCGGGTCACACCGTGATCATGGGACGCAAGACCTGGGAGTCGATCGGCAAACCGTTACCGAACCGGCAGAACATCGTGGTCAGCCGCCAGCTCGGGCTTCGCCTCGACGGCGCGTCGGTGGCGCATTCGCTCGACGAAGCGCTGGCTACGGCGGATCGGCCCGACCCGGTGTTCGTGATCGGCGGCGAAGCGCTCTATCGTTCGGCGCTGCCTCTCGCCGTCCTTCTGTACCTTACCGAGATCGAGCGCGACTTCCACGGTGATGCCAGGTTTCCGCTCTTCGAACGCGCCGAGTGGCGCGAGATCGCACGCGAAGTGCGAGAGCCGGCAAGCGGCGAGGGTTTCGCGTACCATTTCGCAACTTACGAGCGCGCGCTCGATTGAGCGGGCGTCGCTGATCCGCACCTCAGGCATCGAATCAAACCCGGGAGACTCGCATGTCCGAAGATCATTTTCACGTTCATGGTCCGCATGAGCACGAGGCCGAGCATCGCGCGCTGCATGACCCCTTTGCCGGGCGAATTGCCGTCATGACGGCGATCTTCGCCACCATCGGCGCGCTGTTTGGATACATGGGTGGCGCGACGCAAAACGACGCCCTGCTTTTCAAGAACGAAGCCGCGATTCGCAGGACCGAGGCTTCCGACCAATGGAATTTCTATCAGGCGAAGAGCAGCAAGCAGAACCTCGCCGAACTGGGCGCGACGCTGACCATCGGCGACCAGCAGGCGAGATACCTCAAGGAAGTCGACCGTTACAAGGGCGAAAAGGAAGCGATCATGCCCGAGGCAAGAAAGCTGGAGGAACAATCCAAGGCGGCCGAGGAGAAGAGCGAGGCATCGATGCACGTGCATCACCGCTGGGCGCAGGCGATGACATTGATCCAGATCGCGATCGCGCTGGCGGCGATTACCATCCTCACGCGCAACCGGGGCTTGCAGGTCGTCGCTTATTTCACCGCCGGCGCCGCAATGATCATCGGCGCGCTCGCGTTCGCTCATATCTAGTGTTTGCGCAACGCTTCTCAGCCCAGGTTTCGCAGCTCGCGCAGAGCAACCGAGAGCATCGCGGCGTCGATGGGTGCGGCGGTTCGCAGTTCTCCCAGCAGTTGCGCGGCGCGCTCGATACCGCGCCGGTTGCGATCCTGCCAGGCGGCGATCAGACCGTCCGGCGCGGCGATGTCGCCGCCGCCCACAATGACCTCGCCGGTAATCGTTCTCTGCAGACCGGACAGGTCATCCAGCATTGCGCCTTTGGCAAGCATCTGCCAGTGCGCCTGACCCGGTAGCGCGACGATCATCTCCCGCAGCCACGGCAAACCAAGACGTGTCGCGAGATCGAAGTAGATCTCGGCCACGAGCTCAACCGGCCGCTGCGTGCTGTCGGCCACTTCGACGATGTCGAGCGTCGCGTAGAGCGTGTCGAACGTCACCACGCGTTCGGCCAGCTCGCGCGACACGCCTTGCGCGACGTAATGTGTCACCGCCACTTCGATGCGAGCACGATCCGCTTCGTCGAGAAGCTGCGGCAAACGCGTCGCCAGCGCGTCGACCCGCGCCGCGAAATGGCTGATGGTCGCGGCCATGTCCTCGCTGAGCCGACGCGAGCGCAGAAACCATGTCGTGCCGCGGTCGATCAATCGCGCGGTGTCGATCAGCAACGCAGATTGCACTGCGTCGTCGACCTTGTTGTCGAGCGCCTCGATCTGCTGCCAAAGCGTGACGAAGCCGAAGATCTCGCGATTGAGCAGATAAGCGCGGACAATCTCATGCGGTTTGCCGCCGGTCGTCTCCAGCAACCGATGCACGAAGGTGCTGCCGACGCGATTGACCATGCTGTTGGTCACGTGTGTAGCGATGATCTCGCGCTTGAGCGGGTGGCGCGCCATATATGTTGTGTAGCGCTCGCGCAGCGCCTTCGGGAAATAGCGCGCCAACGCCGTCTCGACCCATTCGTCGTCGGGCAGCGTCGACGCCAGCAGCTCGTCGTAGAGCCAGATCTTGCTGTACGCGAGCATGACGGCGCGCTCGGGGCTGGTGAGTCCGATGCTCTTGGCGCGCCGCTCGGCAATCTCTTCGTCCGAGGGCAGGAACTCCAGCGTGCGATTCAGCTTGCCGGCTTTTTCCAGGTACTGGATAAAACGCTGCTGCGCGTCAAGCAGCTGCGGCGCGATGCGGCCGGTGACCGACAACGCCTGCGTTTGGAAGTAATTGTCGCGCAGAACCAGCGCGGCAACGTCGTCGGTCATTTCCACGAGCAGCGCATTGCGCTGCTTCTCGGTCAACTCACCCTCGGTGATTGCTAGCCCGAGCAGGATCTTGATATTGACTTCGTGGTCGGAGGTGTCGACGCCGGCGGAGTTGTCGATCGCATCGGTATTGATGCGCCCGCCCGCCAAGGCGTACTCGATTCGTCCGAGCTGGGTGCAACCCAGGTTGCCCCCCTCCGCGACCACCTTGCACTTCAGTTCCCGCCCGTTGACGCGCAGCGCGTCGTTGGCGCGGTCGCCGACCTGCGCGTGCGATTCGCTTTGCGCCTTGACGTAGGTTCCGATGCCGCCGTTGTAGAGAAGATCCACCGGCGCCTTGAGGATCGCATTCACCAGCTCGATCGGCGCCAGCGCGTCGACGGTGATTCTGAGCGCCGCTTTCACCTGCGGCGTGAGCATGATCGATTTGGCGCTGCGCGAATGAATACCTCCGCCGGCGGAGATGAGCTTGGCGTCGTAATCGGCCCACGACGAACGCGGCAGCGCGAACATTCGCGCGCGCTCGTCGAAGCTCACCTCGGTGTCAGGATCGGGATCGAGAAAGATGTGCCGGTGATCGAAGGCCGCAAGCAGCTTGATATGCCGCGACAGCAGCATCCCGTTGCCGAACACGTCGCCCGACATGTCGCCGATGCCGGCAACGGTGAAATCGGTGGTTTGGGTATCGACGCCCGTCTCGCGGAAGTGACGCTTGACCGACTCCCACGCGCCCCGCGCGGTGATGCTCATAGCTTTATGGTCATACCCCGCTGACCCGCCCGACGCAAACGCGTCGCCGAGCCAGAAGCCGTACTCCTTGCTGATGCCGTTGGCGTAGTCCGAGAACGTCGCCGTGCCCTTGTCGGCGGCGACCACGAGATACGGGTCGTCAGGGTCGTGTCGTTTCACTTGCGGCGGCGGCACGATCTTCTCGCCGACGCGGTTGTCGGTAATGTCGAGCAGCCCGCGCAGATAGTCCCGATAGCAGGTGACGCCTTCCTTCATGTAGGACTCGCGGTCGGACGGCGGGGGCGCGCGCTTGAGAACGAAGCCGCCCTTCGACCCCACTGGCACGATGACCGTATTCTTGACCATCTGCGCCTTGACCAGCCCTAGAACTTCGGTCCGGAAATCCTCCGGCCGGTCCGACCAGCGCAATCCGCCCCGCGCCACCTTTCCACCGCGCAAATGCACACCCTCGAAGCGCGGCGAGTACACAAAAATCTCGAACATCGGCTTCGGCTCGGGAAGGCCGGGCACTTTTGACGGGTCGAACTTGAACGACACGAAACTCTTGCGCAGTCCGGCGGCGTCGCGGCGCCAGAAGTTAGTGCGCGTCGTCGCGAGGATCATGGCGAGGTACTGGCGCAGCACCCGATCCTCGGACAGATTCTCGACTTGCTCGAGCGCAACCCCAATCTCGCGCACCTTGTCCGCGGTCTTGGCGCCCGCGCCGGCGATTCCGTCGGGATCGAACCTGATCTTGAACAGGTCGATAAGAACGCGCGCGATATAGGCGTGCGACGCCAGGGTCGCTTCGATGAACGCCTGCGACAACGGAAACCCGATTTGGCGGAGATACTTTGCGTACGAGCGCAAGATCACGATCTCCTGCGCCGGCAATCGAGCCGCAAGCACCAGGCGGTTGAAATCGTCGTTCTCGACTTCACCGCGGAAGACCCGCCCGAATGCTTCCTCGAATACCGCGTGCAGCGCATCGATCTCGACTTCGGTGTCGGCGATTCCCGATTGCATTCCAAGATCGTGCATCCAAATCGGCGGCGAGCCTTCGGGCGTCACGCGATACGGGCGCTCGTCGAGGACCTTCAGGCCCATGTGTTCCAGCATCGGCAAACTGTCGGAGAGTGTCACCGGCGCGCCAAGATGGTAGAGCTTGAAGCGTAGCGTTCCGGGTTTGGCCTCGAGCGGCCGATACAAGGACATGCCCAGAGGCTCGGCTTCGGAGAGTTTCGCCACCACCTGAATGTCGGGGACCGCGGCACGGGCGGCGAAATCCTCGCGGTACGCCGCGGGAAAAGCAGCGCCGAATTGCCGGGCAAGCTCGTTGCCGCGAGCCTCTCCCACAGCCTCGATCAGCGCCTGTTTGAGGTCGTCGGTCCAGCGCCGCGCGACGGTGGCGAGCCTCGCTTCGAGCTCGCGAACGTCGAAGCTCGGAATCTTTCCCGGTATCGTGCGAACAGTGATCAGAATACGGGCGAGCGCGGATTCCGACAGATGCACATTGAATTCGGAGCTGGTCCCGTTGAACGCCTGAGTGAGAATGGTCTGCCATTTCTCGCGCAGCTCGGTCGTGTAATTCTCCCGTGGCGCGTAGATCAGGCACGACAAAAAGCGCTCGAAGGGGTCGCGACGCACGAACAGCCGGAAACGCTGCCGCTCGCCCAGATGCAGGATACCCATCGCGGTATGCAGCAGATCGTCCTCGGTGATCTGGAACAGTTCGTCGCGGGGGTAGTTCTCGAGAATGTTGGTCAGCGACTTGTCGGCGTGGCTTCCGGGGACCAGCCCCGCGCGCGCGACGACGTTGGCGACCTTGCGCCGCAGCAGCGGAATGTCCGACGGCTTGGCGCTGTACGCGGTCGACGTGAACAGGCCCAGAAACCGATCTTCTCCGCAGACCTCTCCCTTGGCGTCGAAGCGCTTGACCGCGATGTAGTCGAGATAGCCTGGGCGATGGACCGTCGAGCGCGAGGTCGACTTGGTCACCACCAGCAGCTCGGGCCGCCGGGCATAGGCTTTCACTTCCGGCGGCAGCGCCGCGAAACTCGTCGCGACTTCCTTGGTCTCGCCTTCGCGCAGGATACCCAGGCTCGACCCGGCGACGATCTTCAACGCGTCCTCGCCGTTCTGGACCACCAATTCGTGGCAGCGATAACCAAGAAACGTGAAGTGATTGTCGGCCAGCCAGGCGAGAAATGCCTTGCCCTCCGAGAGCTCATCCGCAGGCAGCGGCGGAGGCCGCTTGCCCGTATCGGCAAGTATCGCCCGGAGCCGATCGCGCATTGCTTTCCAGTCCGCGACGGCCGCGCGTACATCGTCGAGCACGCGGACGAGGTCGGCGGCGAGTTCGTCAAGCCGCGCCGGCTCGATAATGCGGTCGACCTCGACGCGAATGAACGACTCGTGGCGCGCGTCCTTGTCGTCGTCGGCGGCCAGATCGACAAGCGTGCCGTCGGCGCTGCGCTTGACGGCGATGATCGGGTGCATGATCAGGTGCAGCGTCAGCCCGTGCCGGTTGACTTCCATCGCCACCGAATCCACGAGGAACGGCATGTCGTCATTGACGATCTCGATCATCGTGTGCGTCGATTGCCAGCCATGTTCTTCGATCGACGGATTGAATACGCGCACCCGCGCGCTTCCGGGGTCGCGCGTGCGCGCGAAATTCCAGTGCGACAGCGCCGCGCCGTAGAGATCGGTGGGTTGACGCTCGGCAAGGTCCTCAGGGTCGAGCTGGCTGAAATACTGCTGAATAAAACGCTCGAGTAAGTTGCGCTTCTCGGGCGCAACTTTGGCTTGCACCAGCTTCAGGACTTCGGCGAGGCGTTGCAGATGGCTATCTTGCGCGTCTGGCATCGTGGAACTCCTTGGCGCGCCAGCGGTTACGGGCACGCGCCGATGCGCTTGGCGCTAACTTTTATTCCGTTGGAATTTACCTGTTCGTACCAATCGCCATGGTAGGTCGTCGTGTTCATGTTTTCTTCCCCGCCGCAAACCGTATTGAGGGTCACTTGATTCCCGGACACCTTGACGTCCTTTACCGTGCAGCCAACTTCCTCGGCAGCCTTGACCAGAGATTCCCGAAACGTCTTGTCGTCCCCATTCACCACGCTGGCGTTGGCAACGGTTATACAGCGCTTCGTCGCGGTGCCCTGCGCTCCGTCACCGATCGTCATTTCCCACTCTCCGGCTTGTACGCGATCCGCGGCCTGCGCGGCTGTGACGTTCAGCGCAAGCATCGTGATCGAGAGAACAAAAGGGGCGCAAATATTTTTCACTGAATACTCCTTTGCGAGAGTGTCCGCTATGCACGGTGGCGACGGATCGCAAACGCGGCACGCTCTTTCGGCGGATGTTGACATTCATCGAATGTCTCACTCGGTCGCAGGAGCCCGAGCGCGAAGATTTGCGCATCGATTAGTCCCTTTCACGCAACATCGCCATCATCCTGTCCCGACTGACTCTCGACGGTGCGATTGTCACGCAAAAGCCGGGCGGAACGCTATCGCGAGCGCCTCGCGAAGCTAGCCAACATAAGTGGGTTTTCCCTTTCGATCTTCGCCGCACGCGTGGCCGCAGACCGGTTGCAAATTGCGATTTTCGGCCAAGTAATGACCCCATACGTCCGTATCGAGAGGCTTTCCTCCCATTTTGGGTGCGGCACATCTCTTGCATGATGTTACCGCGAATGTCGCGAGCCTTACTCTATGTAGCATACATCAGGGGTAGCTATGCCATTGTCCACGCTTTCGAGCTTCCCGACGCAACACGGCAGGAAGCGCGCACCCTTTCCGCGATCCTCGAATCGCGAAAGCGGGTTCACGGTGATCGAGATGATGCTGACCGTGGCTATCGTCGGCGTCCTGGCTTTGATCGCGGTTAGCTCATATACGAAATATCGCGAGCGCATTCAGACCATGGAGGCGGTTTCAGACATCGGCTCGCTTGCGCCTCTCATCGGTCAATACGCCCTCGACAACAACGGCTACCCCGATACCCTTGCCGACATTGCGCGAGACACCATGAGGGACCCTTGGGGAAATCCATATCAATACCTCAGCCACGACACCAACAGAGGAAGGAGTCAGTGGCGCAAGGATCACAACATCGTGCCCATCAATTCCGATTACGATCTCTGGAGCAACGGCAAGGATGGACGGAGCTCGCCCCCCCCTCACCGCAATGCATAGTCGCGACGACATCGTCCGCGCCAACAACGGGCGGTTCATCGGTCTCGCTTCCGAATTCGATCCTTGAAGACGCGCCGCGGCATGATGCGCAGCCGGATCGCGCGACGGATCGTCGCGCTTTTTGTGTTATGCGCCATCATTCCCGTCATGGCGATTGCGGTCCTGTCTTACGACCGTGTCCGCAAGCTTCTGGTCAATCAGGGCTCGACACATCTTGCTCAGTTGAATGGGGCATACGCCATAGCGCTTTATGATCGACTTCTGAGCGTGCATGTCCAGTTGCGGGAAACAACGTCCAGCCTCGAAGCCGGCGCGCCGCAGTGGAGCCGCGAATTCAAGGAGCATCTAAAGACCCGGTTCGACACGATCGTGATCGTGCGACCCGACGGCGTGCTGACGGGGTTGCTGGGGACCGCGCGGTCGCTGCCGGACCTGACCGTCGCCGAGCGGGCCCATCTCGCCAACGGTGGCACCATCCTCAAGACGAGCGGCGCGCATGACCCGCTTGCGCCGATTTTCGTCGCGCGCGCTCTGGATCCACAAAGACCAGAAGATGGCATCCTGGCCGCGGAATTGAACAAGAAATATCTCTGGGATGATATCGACGATCTCGCCCCAGTCACGGTGTTCTGCGTGCTCAACGAGCTCAGCAAGCTGCTCTACTGCTCGCAACCTGACCCGCCACCAATGCTGCTCCAGCTTGCGAGTCAACTTCCGCCGGTCGCCTCCGGCCGATTCGAATATGCGTACAACGGCAAAAATCAGCTTGCCAACCACCGCGAGCTATTTCTCGAACCTCGGTTCCTGGTCCAGGGCTGGACGGTCATCGCCTCCCGCCCTGAGGCCGAAGTCCTTGCTCTCCTCGGCGATTTCGAAATGATCTTTCTTCCGGCCGCGGTGCTCTCGCTTCTAGTCGCTGCTTTGTTGAGCTTGACCCAGGTGCGCCGTACGCTCGTTCCGCTTGAAAAACTTATCGACGGTACCCGACGCGCCGCCGACAAGGACTTCAGCACCAGGGTGGACGTTTCGGGGAACGACGAATTCAGCGAGCTCGCCATTTCATTCAATGCCATGAACGCGCGACTCGGAAACCAGTTTACGGTACTGACAACACTCGCCGAAATCGATCGGGCCATTCTGTCGCGCCTCGACGTCGATAGAGTCATCGAGACGGTCGTCACGCGGATCCGCGACATCGTGCAAACGGATTACGTCAGCATCGCAGTGTTGGACCGCACCGCCGCCGGAATGATGCGAATCTATACTCGCGATCAGCACAGCGACAAGCACACCACGTTGGAGCGCAGCGCTTGCCCCGTTGAAGACACGCTGGAGCTGCTTTCGCACCCTTCGGGAATGTGGTTCGATGGCCCGGAAATCTCGAAAGCGTACGCATTGCCGGTAACGAAGCTCGGCGCGGCAGCCGTCTTTGCTTGTCCGATTATCTGGCAGCAGCAGGTGGTGGGCATGGTCGTATTGGGCTTTCGCGGCAACTCGGCATTGACTCCCGACGAACAGGCGCGGACGCGCGACCTGGGCGATCGAGTGGGAGTCGCCTATGCAGCGGCAACGAAAGACGAGCAGCTTTATTATCAGGCGCATTACGATAGCCTCACCGGACTTCCCAATCGGCTCTACTTTCGCGATCAGCTTGATCGAACGCTGGCGCGAGCGCATCGCGGCGAAGAGCGCTTTGCGCTGCTGTTCGTCGATCTCGATTACTTCAAGCGCGTCAACGACAGCCTTGGCCATGCAGCGGGCGACGCGGTCTTGCGCGACGCCGCTGACAGGATGCGCCAGTGCGTTCGGGGAACCGACATCGTGGCGCGCTTGGGTGGCGACGAATTCACTTTGCTCCTCACCGACGTCAAGTCAACGCGCGATCCGCAGATCGTGGCCGAGCACGTTATCGCGGCGATGTCGACCCCGTTCGTGATCGCTGGACACGATCATTTCATGAACGCCAGCATCGGTATCGCGCTCTATCCCGACGACGGCGTCACCGCGGACGAATTGCTAAGGAATGCGGATACCGCAATGTACCGCGCCAAGGATAGCGGCCGTGGGCAATCCGTTTTCTTCGAAAAACGAATGAACGCCGACGCGATTGCACGGCTCCACGCGGAGCGGGAATTGCACCACGCGATCGATCGACAGGAGTTCGTTCTCGTCTACCAGCCGCAACTCGATCTGAAAACGGGCCGGATTTCTGGCGCCGAAGCGCTGTTGCGCTGGAACCATCCGGATCGCGGCTTGCTGGCACCCGCTCACTTCATACAATTGGCCGAAGAGACGGGCCTGATCGATAAATTGGGGGAGTGGGTCTTGCGCGAGGCTTGCGCGCAGTTCCAGAAATGGCGGGCGAATGGCATTGCGTTGCCGCGCGTCGGTGTAAACGTTTCTCCGCGTCAGTTCCAACAGAAGGGCTTCATCGAAACACTCGATAAGATCGTCCGAGATTGTGGAATGCAAGCCTCATCGCTCGAAGTTGAAATCACCGAAAGCCTGCTTCTGGAAGCAACCTCCACCGTCGAAGCAATGCTGAGGAAGCTGAAATCGATCGGCGTTCAGATCGCGCTCGACGATTTCGGTACAGGCTATTCATCGCTGGCCTACCTCAAGCGCTTCCCTGTCGACGTGGTGAAAATCGATCGCTCGTTCGTGAAAGATCTTCCAGCGGACGAAGGCTCGGCTGCAATCACCGCGGCGATCATTGCAATGGCGCACGCGCTTCGCAAAAAGGTCGTTGCCGAAGGTGTCGCGACCGCGGAGCAGGCCGCGTTTCTCCGACGCCTTCAATGCGATCACATCCAGGGATATTACTTGAGCGTACCGCTCACCCCGATCGATCTCGCTGCGCTTATCCAGCGTACCGAGGGTCAAGTGGAAACAGCAGAAATGCGTGCCTAGATATGGCGATCAACTGCTGGTACCGGGAGGGGGAATCGAACCCCCACTCTGTTGCCAGAACTGGATTTTGAGTCCAGCGCGTCTACCAATTCCGCCATCCCGGCCAAGGTGCCGCATAAATTGAGCGGCGGCGCGTGAGCGTGAGCGTTGCCCTCATTTGCCTTCATTTGCCCTCACGCGGTAGAGGCGGCATTATCGCGGAAAAGCAACTTCCATTCAAACGCGGCCTTGCCGTATGCCGATCGCTGACCGAGCCAGGTTTCGACTTTCCGATTTCGACTTCGCGCTGCCTCCGGAACGAATTGCGCAGCGGCCGGCGCGAGAGCGGACGGCCAGCCGGCTGCTGCATGTTACCGGAAACAGATTCGAGGACCTCGCGTTCACCGCGCTGCCCGATTTGCTCGTTTCCGGCGACGTACTGGTATTCAACGACACCCGAGTGATCCGTTCCCGTCTGCGTGCTCGCAAACCCGCGCCGCACGGCGGGAAGGTCGAGCTCCTTTTGGAGCGCATCGTCGCGCCCGATGAGGCGTGGATGCAGCTCAGGGCCAGCCATCCGCCGCGGGCTGGCGCGCGCATCGAGCTGCCCGGCGGCGCGACCGCGACGGTGCTCGAGCGCGCCGGGCGATTCGTTCGCCTTCGCTTTGCGATCGACACGCCGCTCGGGAATTATCTCGATCGCTACGCCGAGGTGCCGCTGCCGCCGTATATCGCACGGGCACCGGACTCGGCGGACGACGAGCGCTATCAGACCGTCTACGCGCGGCACGCCGGCGCCGTTGCCGCGCCGACCGCCGGTTTGCATTTCGATCTGCCCATGCTCACAAAGTTATCCGCGTCAGGAATCGTATTGGCCTACGTCACGCTGCACGTCGGCGCGGGCACGTTCCAGCCGGTTGAAGCCGAAGATCTATCGCGGCACCGGATGCACAGTGAGCGCTTCAGCATTCCTGCCGCGACCGTGGCGGCAGTCGAGGCGGCGCACGCGGCACGGCGTTCGGTGATCGCCGTCGGCACCACGTCTTTGCGGGCGCTCGAATCCTCCGCCACTGAAAACTGCGGCCTGCGTGCGGGCGAAGCCGAAACGTCGTTGTTCATCACTCCGGGGTATGGCTTCCGGGTCGTCGATCGCTTGCTGACCAATTTTCATCTTCCGCGATCGACCTTGCTCATGCTCGTCTCCGCGTTCGGTGGCTACGATGCAATTCGCGCCGCCTACGCACATGCGATTGGGGAGCGCTATCGCTTCTTCAGCTACGGCGATGCGATGCTGCTCGAGCGCGACCCATCCGCCGACAAGTAACCTCCTATGCCGCTGCTACAATCGCGACGATGGAGTTCTCGGTCACCGCACAGTGCGGCGCCGCGCGTTGCGGACGTTTGACGCTCGCGCACGGCGTCGTCGACACACCGGTCTTCATGCCGGTCGGCACCTACGGCACGGTAAAGGCCATGGCACCGCGCGAGCTCGAGGAGCTCGGCGCACAAATCATTCTCGGCAATGCCTACCACCTCTGGTTGCGGCCGGGGCTCGACGTCATCGCCGCGCATCGGGGACTCGGCCGTTTCATGGGTTGGCCGCATCCGGTTCTCACCGACTCCGGCGGCTTTCAGGTGTTCAGCCTCGGCCCTTTGCGCAAGGTCAACGAGGACGGCGTGACGTTCGCGTCGCCCGTGAACGGCGACAGGATGCTGCTGACGCCGGAGATTTCGATCGAGATCCAGCGCACCCTCGACTCCGACGTGGCGATGGTGTTCGACGAGTGCACGCCGCATCCTGCAACGCGTGACGAGACCGCGCTGTCGATGCAGCGCTCCATACGATGGGCGCAGCGATCCAAAGCGGCTCACTCTGGCAGCAGCAACGCCTTGTTCGGCATCGTGCAAGGCGGCATGTACGAGGACCTGCGCGACGAATCGCTCGCGGCTCTCCGCCATATCGGCTTCGACGGTTATGCCGTCGGCGGGCTGTCGGTCGGCGAACCCAAGGAGGAAATGCAGCGCATCCAGCGCCACATCGTGCCGCGCTTGCCCGCCGACAAGCCGCGGTATGTCATGGGCGTCGGCACACCGGAGGATATCGTCCAGGGTGTCATCGATGGGGTCGACATGTTCGATTGCGTGCTACCGACGCGTAACGCCCGTAATGGCTGGCTTTACACGCGCCGCGGAGACGTGAAGATCCGCAACACCCGCCACCGCACCGACGCGCAGCCGCTGGACGACACCTGCGCCTGCTATACCTGCCGCAACTTCAGCCGGGCGTACCTGCATCACTTGCAGCGCGTCAACGAAATCCTCGGTGCGCGGCTCAATACCCTGCACAATCTCCACTACTATCTGACCTTGACCCGGGAGCTTCGGCAGGCTATTGGCAACCACGCGCTGCCTGCTTACGTGAGCCGCTTCCGCGACGAGCGCAACCAGGAGGCGGCCCCTTCCGACATGGTAGAATGACAAGCTTTACGCAGACATCGTCACAAATCCAGCCGTGCGATAGCTTCGCGGAACTTCAAGTTTCCGCGGTGACGAGAGTTCAGTCGCAGCAGGAGGAACATCCGTGTTGATCAGCCCCGCATACGCGCAGGCTGCCGGCGGCACGTCCGGCACCGACCTGATGGCATTCTTGCCCATGGTCGCGATTTTCGTCGTCTTTTACTTTCTCCTGATCCGCCCGCAACAAAAGCGCGCCAAGGAAACCAAGACGATGCTCGAGGCGCTGCAAAAAGGCGACGAGATTGTCTCCGCCGGCGGCATCGTCGGCAAAATCAGCAAGCTGACCGATTCCTACGCCACGGTCGAAGTCGCGCCCGGCGTCGAAATGACCATTCAAAGAACGGCGATTTCCCTTTTGCTGCCGAAGGGCACCATCAAAACCCTCTAGAACCACGGCACGTTCGCGTCCGGCGCGTCGTACGAAAGACAGCGCTCCCGCGGTGCACTCTCAATTGCTGACCACTCAATGAATCGTTACTCGGCCTGGAAATACGTCGTCATCGGCGTTGCGATGTTCGTCGGCATCGTCTACACCTTGCCGAATTTCTTTCCCGAGGTGCCGGCGGTACAGGTATCCACGAGCAAGGCCAACATCAAGATCGACAACTCGACACTTCAGACCGTCGAGGAGACGCTCAAGGCGGCGAACATCCCTTACCGCGGAGAAACGATCGATCCGACCGGCATTAAAGTCCGCTTTGCCGATGCCGATACCCGGCTCAAGGCCAAAGATTTGCTGCAGCAGAAGCTTGGCGAGAACTACATCGTCGCGCTGAACCAGGTGTCGAGCTCGCCACGCTGGCTGGCATCGATCGGCGCATTGCCGATGTACCTTGGGCTCGACCTCCGCGGCGGCGTGTATTTTCTGGAGCAGGTCGACATGAAGGCGGCGCTCGACAAGGCTGCCGATCGCTATTTGACCGACATCCGGTCGCTGCTGCGCGAGAAGAAGGTGCAGTATGCGGGCATCGCGCGCGAAGGCCAGAACGTCGCCATCCGCTTCCGCGACGCCGCGGAGCGCGACAAGGCAAACGTTGAAATCAGCGCTACCTTCCCGGATCTCGCGCTCAGTGGCACCGATGCGGGCGACCAATTCAAGCTCGTCGCCGGCCTCAAGCCCGAAGCGCAGAAGCGGATCCAGGACGGCGCGGTCCAGCAAAACATCACCATCCTGAGAAACCGCGTCAACGAGCTTGGCGTGGCCGAGCCGATCATCCAGCAGCAGGGCGCGGACCGCGTGGTCGTGCAACTGCCCGGCGTGCAGGATACCGCGCGCGCCAAGGACATTCTCGGCCGGCAGGCAACGCTCGAGATACGAATGGTCAACGACGACCCGGGCGCGTTGGAAGCGGCGATCGGCGGTCAACCCGCACTGGGCAACGACCTCTTCACCGAACGCAACGGAACGCAGCTCCTGGTCAAGCGCCAGGTGGTGCTGACCGGTGACCGCATCAATGATGCGCAGCCGGGATTCGACGGACGCACCAACGAACCGGCGGTGCACATCAATCTCGACGCAACCGGCGCGCGCATTTTCAAGGAGCTTACCCGCGAGAACGTCGGCAAGCGGATGGCAATCGTGCTGGTCGAAAAGTCCAAGGCCGAGGTCATCACGGCCCCGGTCATCCGCGAGGAAATCGGCGGCGGCCGAGTGCAGATCAGCGGCAAGATGAACACCCGCGAAGCGAACGATATTTCGTTGCTGATGCGCGCCGGCGCATTGGCGGCGCCGATGGAAATCGTCGAAGAGCGGACTGTGGGGCCTTCGCTCGGCGCGGAGAACATCCAGAAGGGCTTCGACTCGGTGCTCTACGGATTCATCGTGCTTTCCGTTTTCATCTGCGTCTATTACGGACTGATGGGCATTATCTCGACCATCTCGCTGGTGGTAAACCTGCTCCTGTTGGTTGCGATCCTGTCGATGCTGCAGGCCACGTTGACGCTGCCCGGCATCGCTGCGGTCGCACTGACGCTCGGCATGGCCATCGACGCCAACGTTCTGATCAACGAGCGCATTCGAGAAGAGCTGCGCTGGGGCGATACGCCGCACGCTGCCATCAAGGCCGGCTACGAGCGGGCCTGGGGCACCATTCTCGACTCCAACGTGACGACGCTCATCGCCGGCCTTGCGCTGCTCATTTTCGGCAGCGGTCCGGTGCGCGGCTTCGCGGTCGTCCACTGTCTGGGAATATTGACGTCGATGTTCTCCGCGGTGTTCGTCTCACGCGGGCTGGTGGCACTCGTCTACGGCGGCCGGAAGAAACTCGACAAGATTTCGATCGGTCAGGTCTGGAAACCGAGCGCTGCCAAGGCGGCGGGCCAATGACACAGTCTGCGGAGCGCTCGGCCCCCGGTCGAAAACTTCGCCGCTGACCAGTACAGAAAACAAGCATGGAATTCTTCCGCATACGTAGCGTCATCCCGTTCATGAAGCACGCGCTGGTGTTCAACGTGATTTCGTTGGTCACTTTTCTGCTCGCCGTGTTGTTTCTCGCCACGCGCGGCCTCAACCTTGGGGTAGATTTCCGAGGTGGAACGGTGATCGAGATCGCATACACCCATCCCGCTGATCTCACGCGCGTCCGCAACGCGATCGACAAGATGAATCTGGGCGAATTCGCGGTGCAGAGCTTCGGCAGTTCCAATAGCACGCTGATCCGCCTGCCGCTCAAGGAAGGGCTTTCGAGCGCGCAACTCTCCGAGCGAGTCATGACCGAGCTCAAGGCCGACGACGCGACCGTCAGTCAGCAGCGGGTCGAATTTGTCGGCCCTCAGGTCGGCAAGGAGCTTTATGAAAACGGCGCGCTAGCCTTGTTGCTGGTGAGCATCGGCATCGTCGCCTATCTTGCGCTTCGATTCGAGTGGCGCTTCGCGGTGTCGGCGATCGCCGCCAATCTGCACGACGTGGTGATCATACTCGGCTTCTTCGCGGTCTTTCAATGGGAGTTTTCGCTTCCGGTGCTCGCCGCAATTCTTGCGGTCCTAGGCTACTCGGTCAACGAATCGGTCGTGATCGCCGACCGGATTCGGGAGAACTTCCGCAAGATGCGCAAGGCCACGGTTCCCGACGTCATCAACGGCGCGATCACCAGCACCTTGTCGCGCACGATCATCACCCATGGCTGCACCTTGCTGATGGTGCTTTCGATTCTGTTCTTCGGCGGCGAGACACTGCACTACTTCTCACTGGCGCTGGCGATCGGAATCTGCTTCGGCATCTACTCCTCGGCGCTGGTGATGGCGTCTCTGGTCATGTGGCTCGGCGTGTCGCGCGAAGATCTTGTCCGGCCGGACAAGAGAAGCGGCTCGGCAGCGCGGGAAAAAATCCTGCCCTGACGCACCGCGGCCGGGCCCTTTGCGGCCAGCCGGTCTCATGATCACCACGCTCCTCTACTCGCTGTTGGCGCTCGACCAGTCGCTGTCGGCGCTGGCCGCGCAGCACGCATGGCTGATGTTCGCCGCGCTGTTCATCGTGATCTTCGCCGAGACGGGGCTGGTGATCTTTCCGCTGCTTCCGGGAGACTCGCTGTTGTTCGTGGCCGGCACGGTCGCCGCCGCCAGCGGCGTCAATGTCCACCTTCTCGCGTTGACGCTACTGATCGCGGCCGTCCTGGGAGATTCGGTCAATTACTCGATCGGTCATTTCATCGGCCCCAAGGTCCTCTCGCACCCGCGCGAAACGCGGCTGGGACGCTGGCTGAAGCCCGATTATATGGATCGGACACATCGTTTTTATGAAAAGTACGGTGGTTTCACCATCATCATCGGCCGCTTCGTGCCGGTGGTGCGCACGTTCGCTCCGTTCCTCGCCGGTGTCGGGCAAATGCGATACCGGAAGTTTCTGGCCTATAACGTCATCGGTGGAACTGCGTGGGTCGGCCTGCTCCTGTATACCGGCTACCTGTTTGGCAATATTCCGTGGGTCAAGAACAACCTGGCGTGGATCGTCCTCGGCATCATCGTGGTTTCTCTATTGCCTATTGCGTTCCAGTGGATAAAGGAACGACGGGAGCAAAAGCAGAGGCTGGAGAACCTAAATCTGTGAGCGGCGCTGTGAGCAGCGAGCCAGGTCCCGCTCGCGGAGCGAGTGGGGTGCGAGCGCCCGCGATCAGCGCCCGCCGGCGACGCGCGACACTGCAGCTTACGATAGGGTGCTTGGAGCCGGCGCTGTGAGAGCTAGACGCGACGCGCGAGCGAAGTGGCGTTGCCGATGTAGGTCGCCGGAGTCAGAGCCTTGAGCCGCGCTTTGGCATCCGCGGGAATCTGCAGACCGTCGATGAAAGCGTGAAGCGATTCGCGCGTTATGCCGCTTTTTCCCCGCGTCAGAGCCTTCAATTGCTCATAGGGATTGGGCGCGCCGTAACGCCGCATGACGGTCTGGATCGGCTCCGCCAGCACTTCCCAGTTGGCGTCGAGATCGGCGGCAAGTCTCGCCGGATCGACTTCCAGCCTGGCAAGACCGTTCCGGCACGACACGAGCCCAAGCAGCGAGTAGCCAAGCGCGACGCCCATATTGCGCAGCACCGTCGAGTCGCTCAAGTCGCGTTGCCAGCGCGAGATCGGAAGCTTGTCCGCGAGATGCCGTAGGAGCGCGTTGGCGAGCCCGAGATTGCCCTCGGAATTCTCGAAGTCGATCGGGTTCACCTTGTGCGGCATGGTCGACGACCCGACCTCGCCCTGGTTCAGCTTTTGCCTGAAATAGCCGAGCGACACGTAACCCCATAGATCACGATCGAGATCGATGACAATAGTGTTGATGCGCGCGAGCGCGTCGAAAAGTGCCGCCATGCCGTCGTGCGGCTCGATCTGCGTCGTGTAAGCGTTGAAGTCGAGCCCGAGCTTGATCACCAGCTTGCGCGCCAGCGACTCCCAATCGATTGCGGGGTACGCGGCGAGATGCGCGTTGTAATTGCCGACGGCGCCGTTGATCTTGCCCGGCAGTTCCACTTCCGCGAACAGGGCGCCAGCACGCTCGAGGCGCGACACGACATTGGCCATTTCCTTGCCCAAGGTCGTCGGTGTTGCCGCCTGGCCATGCGTTCGGGCAAGCATCGGCAAGGCAGCGTGATCGTGCGCGAGTATGCGCAGATCGCCTATCAGTAACGCAACCGCGGGCAACAGGACGTCCCGTCGCGCATCGACGAGCATCAGCCCATGCGCCAGATTATTGATGTCCTCCGAAGTGCAGGCGAAATGGATGAATTCCGCAGTACGCGTCACTTCGACGACGTTCGCGAATCGTTCCTTCAGCCAATATTCGACCGCCTTGACGTCGTGATTGGTCGTGCGCTCGATCGCCTTGATCCGCTCGGCATCGGCGACGCTGAAGTCGCGCTGAACGGTGGAGAAAAGCGCGCGGGTAGCGGCGGAAAGCGGAGGCACCTCGGCGACGCCAGGCTCGTCGGAAAGCGCTTCGAGCCAGGCGAGCTCGACACGCACGCGCTGGCGCATGAGCCCGAATTCGCTGAAATGTTCGGCCAGCGCCGCAACCTCGGCGCGATAGCGGCCGTCGAGCGGCGACAATGCGGTAAGAGGTGTGAGCGCGTCGGAAGTCGACATGACGTTGCAGGCAGGGCCAGCGAAGTCTATCACATGAACGGACGCGCTTCGCGCCTCGGTGCACACGCCGGGCGGGGGTGTTTCGGAGTGGTATACTTCGCGTCGCGCGAGCTATTGCGCCGCCCTTCGTAACCGTCCATCTCCGTATGAAACTTCTCGCGTCGCACACGAGCCCTTACGCTCGCAAGGTACGTATCGCCATCGCTGAAAAGAAAATCGAATGCGACCTGGTCGAGGAATCGCCGTGGGCCGCGGGAACATCGGTGCCCGATTACAATCCCTTGGGCAAGGTTCCGGTGCTGGTGCTCGATGACGGCACTGCGCTCTACGACTCTCGCGTCATCGTCGAATACCTCGATACGGTAAGCCCGGTGTCGCGGCTGATTCCCGAGCCGAGCCGGCAGCGGATCGCGGTTAAGCGCTGGGAAGCGCTTGCGGACGGCATCTGCGATGCTGCGGTGGCGATCGTGCTGGAAACAAAGCGGCCGGCGAAACAACAGAATTCCGAGTCACTCGACCGCCAGCGGGAAAAGATCGACCGCGGCCTCGCCGAATTCGCGAACGAGCTCGGCGACAAGCCATGGTGCTGCGGCGACGCCTATACCCTGGCGGACATCGCGACCGGCTGCGCGCTCGCCTATCTCGATCTGCGCCATCCGTCGATCGACTGGCGTGGCAATTATCCGTCGCTAGTAAAGTTGGCGGAGAAGCTGGCGAAGCGACAGTCGTTTCAGGACACCGTTCCTCCGGCGGCTTTGTCGCCCGCGCCTACAGCGCCTGCTTGAGCTGCTCCAGTATCGCCGGATTTTGGCTCCGGCCGCTCGCGTCCGCTCGCTTAACCTGCGCTCGCGCGCGAGGTTAGCCTCCACCGAAATCAGGCGATCGGTCCCGAAGCGCTTTGAGCGCCCGGTCGTGATTACAGCGCCTGCTTGAGCTGCTCCAGTATCGCCGGATTTTCAAGCGTCGAAATATCCTGGGTGATGGTTTCGTCCTTGGCGATTGAGCGCAGCAGCCGGCGCATGATCTTCCCGGAACGCGTCTTCGGCAGGTTGTCCCCAAAGCGAATGTCCTTGGGCTTGGCGATCGGCCCGATCTCCTTGCCGACCCAGTCGCGAAGCTGCTTGGCGAGCTTTTCTGCATCGGCGCCCGTCGGTCGCGCCTGCTTCAGCACGACGAAGGCGCACACGGCTTCTCCGGTCAGCTCGTCGGGACGGCCGACGACGGCGGCTTCTGCGACCATCGGGTTTGAGACCAGCGCCGATTCGATCTCCATCGTGCCCAAGCGGTGGCCGGAGACGTTAAGCACGTCGTCGATGCGGCCCATGATGGTGAAATAACCGGTTTCCTTGTCGCGCACCGATCCGTCGCCCGCGAGATAAAGCTTGCCGCCGAGCTCGTCCGGGTAGTACGACTTCTTGTAGCGCTCCGCGTCGCCCCAGATGGTACGTATCATCGCCGGCCACGGCCGCTTGATGACGAGTATGCCGCCATGTCCGTGGGCCACGTCATGTCCCGTCTCGTCGACGATGGCGGCCATGATCCCGGGCAAGGGCAAGGTGCATGAGCCAGGCACGAGCGGCGTCACCCCGGGAAGCGGGGTGATCATATGGCCGCCGGTTTCGGTCTGCCACCAGGTGTCGACGATCGGGCAGCGCCCTCCGCCAACGTTCCCGTGGTACCACATCCACGCCTCGGGATTGATGGGTTCGCCGACAGTGCCGAGGAGCCGCAGCGTCGACAGATCGTAATTCTTCGGCGCCGTCTGGGGATTCACATCCGAGGCCTTGATCAGCGAGCGAATCGCCGTCGGCGCGGTGTAGAAGATGTTGACCTTGTGCTTCTGTATGGTTTGCCAGAAACGTCCGGCGTCGGGAAAGGTCGGTACTCCCTCGAATACGACTTCGGTCGCGCCGACGGCAAGCGGTCCGTAGGTGATATAGGTGTGTCCCGTCACCCAGCCGATGTCGGCAGTACACCAGAAGACGTCCTCGGGCTTGATGTCGAAGGTCCAGCGCATGGTCAGCATCGCCCACAGGAGATATCCCCCGGAGCTATGCTGGACACCCTTCGGCTTGCCGGTCGAGCCCGACGTGTAAAGAATGAACAGGGGATGCTCCGCGCTCACCCATTCCGGCGGGCACGTGTCCGGCTGCTGCGAGACAAGCTCGTGCATCCACACGTCGCGCGGTGCGGAGAACGCGACCTTTCCGCCGGTTCGCTTGTAAACGATCGTGTTTCGAATCGCCTCGCATCCGCCGAGCGCGAGTGCCTCGTCAACGATGGCCTTGAGTGGCAACGCCTTGCCGCCGCGGGCCTGCTCGTCGGCGGTGATGACCGCGACCGCACCGGCGTCGATGATGCGCTCCTGAAGCGACTTTGCCGAGAAGCCTCCGAATACGACCGAATGCGTCGCGCCGATCCGTGCGCAGGCCTGCATCGCGACCACGCCTTCGATCGACATCGGCATGTAGATGATGATCCGGTCGCCTTTCTTGATGCCGAGCGATTTCAGCGCATTGGCGAAACGGCATACACGATGGTAGAGATCCTGGTAGGTAATGCGGGTGACCGTGCCATCGTCGGCCTCGAAGATGATCGCGATCTTGTTCGCGTTGCCGTTTTCCAGGTTGCGATCGAGACAGTTGTACGAGACATTGAGCTGCCCGTCCTCGAACCATTTGTAGAACGGCGCGTTGGATTCGTCGAGCACTTTGCCAAACGGTTTGTGCCACGCCAGCGTCTCGCGCGCGAGCTTCGCCCAAAAGCCCTCGTAATCCGATGCGGCCTCGGCGTTGAGACGGTCGAGGTTGGCCCTGGAGACGTTTGCCTGAGCGGCAAATTCAGCCGGCGGGGCGAACACGCGCTTTTCGTGCGATACCGACTCGATCGTGGACATGTTGAAATGCCTCCTACGGTTTGGTGTGCGCGTGTCGGCCTTGCGAGGTTCGGCAAGGCAGCTGCGATACGAGGGACCGTATCCAGTCTACCGGGTCGGCGATATCAGGCGCAAATTCGCGTCCGAGAGCCGGGCCGGCACCGTCCGGGACCTCGAGGCTATCGTAACCGCTGCCGTCGAGCTTGATCAAGCGCGCAAAGTCTCGGGTTGAGGCATCGCCGGCAGGCGCGCCCGCGAGGGAAACAGCGCGGAAGGCGAAGCCGGCGGGCGATGCTAAAATCGTTGCTTCGCGACCCCGCGGTCCGCGATTGCAACGGCCGCTTCAACTACACCTTCCATGACTGACCATTCCATAACGACCATCTCGCAGGAGTCGCTTATCCGCAGCGTCGCCGACGCGCTTCAGTACATCTCGTATTACCACCCGATCGACTACATCGACGCGCTGGCTGAAGCCTACGCCGCCGAGGAATCTCCGGCGGCGAAGGACGCGATTGCACAAATACTGACCAACTCGCGCATGTCCGCCGAGGGACACCGGCCGATGTGCCAGGACACCGGCATCGTGGTCGCCTTCGTCAAGATCGGCATGGACGTCCGCTGGGACGACGCGACGATGTCGATCACCGACATGGTAAACGAGGGCGTGCGGAGGGCGTATCTCGACCCCGACAACACCCTGCGGGCATCGATCGTGGCCGATCCTGCCGGCGCGCGCAGGAACACGCGGGACAACACGCCCGCGGTCGTTCACTTCGACCTGGTGCCCGGCAACACCGTCGAGGTGAAGCTCGCGGCCAAAGGCGGAGGCTCCGAGAATAAGGCCAGGTTTGCGATGCTCAATCCGTCGGATTCGGTCGTCGACTGGGTGGTAAAAACGCTGCCGGGCATGGGTGCGGGATGGTGTCCGCCGGGCATGCTCGGCATCGGCATCGGCGGCAGCGCGGAAAAAGCGATGCTGATGGCCAAGGAAGCGTTGATGGAGCCGATCGATATGCATGCGCTCAAAGCTCGCGGGCCGACAAACGCCACCGAGGAGCTTCGCATCGAGATCTTCGACGCGGCGAATGCGCTCGGCATCGGCGCCCAGGGCCTGGGCGGATTGTCGACCGTGCTCGACGTCAAGATTCTCGATTATCCGACGCACGCGGCGAGCAAGCCGGTGGGCATGATTCCCAATTGCGCGGCGACCCGCCATGCACACTTCACGCTCGATGGATCCGGAGCCGTCAAGCTCGATCCGCCCGACCTTGCGCGTTGGCCGGACGTGCATTGGGCGCCGTCGCCCGCGTCGAAGCGGGTCAGACTCGAGACCCTTACCCGCGAGGAAGTTGCCAGCTGGAAACCGGGAGAGCGCTTGCTTTTGAGCGGCAAGATACTGACCGGACGCGACGCGGCGCACAAGCGCATCGCGGACCTGTTCGCCGCGGGCAAGTCGCTGCCCCCCGGTGTCGACTTCACCAACCGGGTGATCTTCTACGTCGGTCCCGTCGACCCGGTACGGGACGAAGTGGTCGGACCCGCGGGGCCAACCACCTCGACCCGCATGGACAAATTTACCGAGATGATGCTGGCGAAGACCGGCTTAATCGCCATGATCGGCAAGGCCGAGCGTGGCCCTGCGGCCATCGAGGCGATCAAGAAGCATCGCGCGGCGTACCTCATGGCGGTCGGCGGCGCCGCCTATCTCGTGTCCAAGGCGATAAAGGCCTCGCGCGTGGTCGCCTTCGCCGACCTCGGCATGGAAGCGATCTACGAGTTCGAAGTCAGGGACATGCCGGTGACGGTGGCGGTCGACGCCACGGGGACCTCGGTCCACCAGACCGGCCCCCGCGAGTGGCAACGGAGGATCGGCAAGATTCCGGTTACCGTCGCCTAAAGCGCGCCGCCAGCGCCCGCGCTTGGTCGGAGGGGCGAAGGAGCATCCGCCGGTGATGCCTGCGACGCCGCCGGCCGGCGCAGGCATACTGCGTTCTTGTGAGCTCTCTTCCAACCCTGGTACCCCGACGCATGAGTAGTGGCGCGATGGCCAAGTACACTTCGCCCCTGAACGCGGACACCGTTTCGCCGCTCAATGCGCCGCCGGTGCGTCTCGGCCTGCAAACCAAGCTCAATTTGCTGGCGATCGGGCTGATCGTGGCCACCGCGGTCGGCATCAGCGCATTCCTGTTCCGGCAGCAGGTCCAGGACGAACAAACGCGGCTGCAAACGCAGGGCATGACCATCGTGTCGATGCTCACCGAACTGACCGAGCCCGCGGTGAGCACCGCGGACAAGCGCGCCTTGCGGCATATCCTCGACGCCCTCGACGCGGACCGGGACATCGCCTACGTCGTCGTGCTCGACGCCCAGCGCAAGCTCCTCGCCTCGCGCGTTTTCGGAAACCGTGTTCCGACGCCGATACCTCTCGGCGTTCCAAAAGAAACAAAGATCGAGACTGCCGTGCACAACGTCGATGGCCGGCGCTATCTCGATCTGCTGGCGCCGATCGTTGCCACCAAGAGGGACGCGCAGGCCCCGCTGCGAAATCCCCTTACCGCGACCATCGAGACCCCGATCGGGTATTTGCAGCTCGGGATGAGCTTCGAGCGCAGTCAGAATGAGCTGCGCAGCAACCTGATCGGTGCAGTGTCGGTCGTCGCGGCCCTGATGCTGGCTGCCATCGTGATTACGCTGCTGCTTACGCGGCGGCTGATCGCGCCGATTCGACAACTGATGCGTGCCGCGCGCGCGGTCGGCGCCGGCAAGCTCGACGTCTACGTGCCGGTGAGCTCCAGCGACGAGCTCGGCCTGCTGACGCACACCTTCAATCACATGACGCACCGCCTGTTCGAATCGCAGGCCGAAGTCGCGACCTATCAACGCACTCTGGAGGAGAAGGTCGCGCAGCGCACCAAGGAGCTCGAGATCGCGACGGCGCAGGCCTACAAGCTTGCGCAGCACGATATCCTCACCGGTCTTCCGAACCGCGCGTTGCTCAACCAGCGCCTGAGGCAAATCGTCGCCCAGGCGGCGCGCGATGGGCACCAGGTCGCATGCCTGTTCCTCGATTTCGATCACTTCAAGCGGATCAACGATACGCTCGGCCACGATGCCGGCGACCAGTTATTGCAAGCGGTTGCGCAGCGGCTGACCAGCGCGGTGCGCGAGTCGGATACCGTGGCGCGTCTCGGCGGCGACGAATTCGTGGTGATACTTCCCGGCCTCGATCCGGACAAGGCGACGTTCGAGATCATGCAGGTGATCACACGCGTGCGCGAATCCTTCCTCGCGCCGTTTCGCCTGGGCGACCAGACACCGACGCTGACCTGCTCGATCGGGGTGTCGGTGTATCCCGTCGATGCCGCCGATCCAGGTGCGGTGATCAAGCAGGCCGACACCGCGATGTACGCCGCGAAGGACGCCGGCCGCAACGCTTACCGCTTCTACACCGCCGACATGAACGCCAGGGTGCAGGCGCGGTTGCAGCTCGAAACCGACATGCGCCGCGGCTTGATGGACGACGAATTCTTTCTCGTTTACCAGCCTCAAGTCGAAATGGCGACCGCAAGGGCGTGCGGGGTCGAGGCGCTGCTGCGGTGGCGCGATCCGGAGAGGGGTGTGATCGGGCCGAACGAGTTCATTCCCATCGCCGAGGAATCGGGAATGATCCAGGCGCTGGGCGCACGAGTGCTGCGTGACTCATGTCGTCAGGTCATGACCTGGCATCGTCACAATATGATGCTGCGCCTGTCGGTAAATCTGTCGGTGCAGCAGCTGCAGCACGACAGCTGGCTCTCGATCGTTGAAGACGCGTTGCACACCAGCGGCCTGCCGGCGCGCTATCTCGACCTGGAGATCACCGAAAGCGTGATCATCACCCATCCCGAAAAGGCGGTGGCGACGCTCATGAAGCTGAAGCAGATGGGCGTGTCGATCACCGTCGACGATTTCGGAACCGGTTATTCGAGCTTGTCCTACCTCACGCGCCTGCCGATCCAGGCCGTCAAGATCGACCAGCGTTTCGTCCACGGCCTGGAGCAGAACAAGAACGACGAAGCAGTCACGCAGGCGATCATCGCCTTGTCGCACAGCCTTGGGCTTCGCGTCATCGCCGAAGGCGTCGAGACCGTCGCTCAGTTCGAATATCTCAAGAGCCACGGTTGCGAGGAGGCGCAGGGCTTCCTGATCTCTCGCCCGCTTGAAGAGCCGGAGTTGCGGGCGTGGTGGAAAATGCAGGACGAGGAGAATCGCATTGTCGGTCGCCAAGGCGACATGTGGCGACAAGACCGCACCAAGTGACGCATCCGTCCAAGAGCGGCCCGGCCGCAGGACGGGTCGCGATTGGAAACCGCTGTGCGAGCCCGCGGCGAGGGGCCCCGCGCGAAGCGCGGGGATCGCGCGAGGCGAGTCGAAGCTGCTGCCGACGCGTTACGCGGCGCATCACGTCGCCGGGCGTAAGAGGCAGCCGCGTCATCCCCGCGGAAGCGGGGATCCAGCGTCGTTAGACACGTTGCGGTTGTGCACCCAACGCCACTGGGTTCCCGCTTCCGCGGGAACGACAACCATGGGACCTAGCCCGCCAGATCGGCGGGCGTGTCGATATCGAGCGAGACGCCGGCGTCGTCCGTCTCGATGAGCTGCAGCTCCCGTTGGTGCGCGCGGACAATCGCTTTCGCGCCCTCGTCACCTGACAGCGCCGCGAGCTCACCGTAGTAACGCCGCGAAAATCCCACGGGATGGCCACGCACGCCCTGGTGCGAGGCAGCGACCAGCGCGGAACCGGATTCGAGTGCGTCGACGATACGCCGCGTTGTCGCGACCTGGATCCACGGCATGTCGGCAAGCGCGACCACCCAGACTTTCGCGAGCGGCGTCGCACGGATCGCCCAGGCGAGGCTTTGCCCCATGCCAAGTGCGGCGTAGGTGCAGAACGTGACCTCTGCACCATGACCCGAGAGCGCACGCGCGAGGGCCTGGTCGCCGGGGCGCACGACGGCGACGACGCGGTCGACGCATGCGGCGAGATTGATCAATGCGCGCACACCGAGCGGCGTGCCGTCTTCGAGCGGCGCGAGCAGCTTGTCGCCGCCGAAGCGCGAAGCGCTTCCCGCGGCGAGAAGGATACCGACGATCGGATCGCGGGACATTAGTGGCCTGTAACGTCCGATTCGGTACTGAGCGCAGCGGTATGGCGCAGCGATCCGCGCCGAGCCTCAGTTGGCAAATGAGGCGCCGCAGCGAAGCAAGGGTAGGCCCCCTTGCGAGCGGCGGCAACGCAGCGATCGGCGTGGAGCGCAAGCCAGACAGTATCGAATTGGGTGTTACAGGTCACTGAGCCGTCACTCGGGAAGCAGGCGGAACCTGCCGTCCCTGACGATGACCAGCACTCGGGCCCGTTCGTCCATGCCGTTGTGATTCGTCGGGCTCATGTTGAACACGCCTTGGCATCCGGTGATGTCGCGTTGCTGCTCCAGCGCGTCGCGCAACGCGGTGCGGAATGCTTCGGTTCCCGGCTTGGCGGTCTTAAGCGCGACGGGAATAGCCTGCTGCAGCAATAATCCCGCATCGTAGGTATTGGCGCCAAACGTCGCCGGCCGCTGCCCGAACTGCTTCTCGTACGCGTTGATGTAGGCGAGCGCGACCTTCCTGATCGGGTCAGTCGGCGCGATATCGTCGATGACCAACATCGACCCCGCGGCGAGCACCGTCCCTTCGACTTTTTCCTTGCCGAGCCTGATGAATTCGTCGGTCGCGACGGCGTGCGTCTGATAGATGCGCCCCTTGTAGGACTGGTCGTAGAGCGTCGCCTGCGGCAGCACGGCAGGGCCGCCGACCGCCGCGATCAGCACCGCGTCGGGTTTGGCCGAGATCATCTTCAGGACTTGTCCCGTCACGCTCTGGTCGGTGCGCGCGAAGCGCTCGCTGGCAACGATGCGGATGCCAGCCTTTTCGGCGAGGCCGCCGAACACCTTGTACCAGTTTTCGCCGTAGGGATCGTTGAAGCCGATGAACGCCACCGTCTTGACGTTGTTTTTGAGCATGTGCTTGATCAGCGCGGCGGCGATCAAATCGTCGTTCTGCGTCGTCTTGAATACCCACCGTCTCTTGGCGTCGATCGGCTCGACCACCGACGACGTGCCCACCGTAGCCAGCATCGGCACCTTGTTCTCGGCGATGATGTCGAGGATCGCCAGCGCATTGGGCGTCGTCGACGGGCCGATCAGCGCATCGATGCGGTCTTCGCTGATGAGCTTCTTGGCGTTTTGAACCGCGCGGGTGGTATCGCCGCCGTCGTCGAGCTGAATGTACTCGACGCTTGCATCGCCGATTGTCCGTGGGAGGAGCTCGCCGGTGTTCTTTTGCGGGATGCCGATCGCGGTCGTCGGGCCCGTGGCCGAGACCATCAGCCCGACTCGGACCTGGGCCATCGCGCCAGTGATGCCAAACAGCAATGCGGCAGCGACAATCACCAAGCGCTCGAACATGATCTCTCCTGTAGAGGTCGCGCAAAGATGGGCATGCTATGCCGTCCGCCGCCGCGCTACAAGCACCCGTGTCGGCTTCAGGCGAACTGACCGGCGGCAAAGCCCGATGACCACGCCCACTGAAAGTTATGGCCCCCCAGATGCCCGGTGACATCGACGACCTCGCCGATGAAATACAAACCCGGAACGCGCTCTGCCTCCATCGTCTTCGAGGAGATTTGCCGCGTGTCGACGCCGCCCAGCGTCACCTCGGCCTTGTTGTAGCCCAGCGTTCCGGAGGGCAGCACCGACCAGTCGTTGAGCGCGACACCAATCTCGGAAAGGCGCTTCTCGCCCAACGATCTGATCGGACCGGCCGCCTGCCGCCCGCTACCATCCTGCAGGCTCCACTGCTGCGCAAATCGATGCGGCAGGCGTTGCGCGAGGAGGCTCGCCACGCCGGCCGTAGTGTGCCGCTCGCTTGCCAGCCACGCGCTCGCGTCCAATCCCGGCAGGAGATCGACGTGAAGCAGATCGCCGCCCTTCCAGTAGGACGAAACCTGCAGGATCGCAGGTCCCGACAGGCCGCGGTGCGTGAACAGCAGATTCTCGCGAAACCTGCCCCCATTGCATGACACCTCTGCATCGATCGACACGCCCGAGAGATCGCCATAACGCTCGAGCGTCGCCGGGTCCAGCGCCAGCGGCACCAGTGCCGGCCGGGGAGCTACGACATCGACGCCGAACTGTTCGGCGATCCGATAGCCCAGGGGCGTGGCGCCGATTTTTGGAACCGTCAGACCGCCGGTGGCGACGACCAGCGATCCGGCCCGAACCGCGCCGCGTGAGGTCGAAAGGACGAATGCGTCACGCTCGCGCTTGACGGCCTCAACGGCGCACGGAACGCGCCATTCGACCGCGGCACGCTCGCATTCCGCGCGCAGCATGGCAATGATTTGCAGCGCCGAGTCGTCGCAAAACAGTTGGCCCAGCTTTTTTTCGTGCCAAGCGATACCGTGGCGCTCGACCAACGCGATGAAGTCGCGCGGCCCGTAACGAGCGAGCGCGGAGCAGCAAAAGTCGGGGTTTTGCGACAGGAAGTTCGTCGCGTCGGAGTGAATGTTGGTGAAGTTGCAGCGCCCGCCGCCGGAGATGCGGATTTTTTCTCCGATAATCGGGTAATGCTCGATGAGCATTACGCGGCGGCCGCGCTGGCCGGCCTGGGCCGCGCACATCATGCCGGCAGCGCCGGCGCCGATCACGATGATGTCGCACGACGCGGTGCGCGCCGCAGTCAATGCCCGGAGCGCCTCATGCGCCACTCGCGTTGGGCATCACAAACCCGGCACGCTCACGGCTCGAAGAACTCGCGTACCTTGTCGAACCAGTTCTTCGCGCGCGGGTTGTGCGCACTGGGATCCTGCGCGTTGATCGCCTCGAACTCGCGCAAGATCTCCTTCTGCCGCAAGGTCAGCTTCACTGGCGTCTCGATCGCGACATGACAAAAGAGGTCGCCGTAGCCGCTGCTGCGTACGCCCTTGATGCCTTTTCCGCGTAATCGAAAAACCTGCCCGGTTTGCGTCTCGGCAGGGATCTTGATCTTGGCGTGGCCGTCCAGCGTCGGGATCTCGATTTCGCCGCCCATGGCCGCGGTCGCAAAACCAATCGGCATCTCGCAGTGAAGATCGTTGTTCTCGCGCTGGAAAACCGGATGCTCCTTCAGGTTCACGACCACATAGAGGTCGCCGTGAGGGCCCCCGTTCAATCCTGCCTCGCCTTCACCCGAGAGTCGGATGCGATCGTCACGATCGACTCCGGCCGGAATCTTGACCGACAAGGTCTTGCTCTTTCTGATGCGGCCCGCGCCGCTGCAGGTCGCGCATGGCTCGGGCACGATCTTGCCACTGCCGTGGCATTGCGGACATGTTTGCTGGATCGAGAAAAATCCCTGCGAGACACGCACCTGCCCCTGACCGTTGCACGTCGGACAGGTTTTGGGCTGCGTTCCCGGTTTGGCGCCGCTACCATGGCACGTCGCGCACTCCTCCATCGCGGGAATGCGGATCTTGGCTTCGGTGCCGCGCGCTGCCTCTTCGAGCGACAGTTCGAGATTGTAGCGAAGGTCGGCACCTCGGAAGACGCCGCTGCCGCGACCGCGGGCACCGCCCTGGCCGCCGAAAATTTCGCCGAAGATGTCACCGAAGGCGTCGGCAAAACCGCCGAAGCCCTCCGCACCGCCGCCGAAGCCTCGCGCACCCGCGGCGCCAAAACCGGCAGAAGGATCGACGCCGGCGTGCCCGAACTGATCGTAGGCGGCGCGCTTGCGAGTGTCGGTGAGGACCTCGTACGCTTCCTTCGCCTCCTTGAATTTGTCTTCCGAGCCCTTGTCGTCGGGATTGCGGTCCGGATGATGCTTCATCGCCAGCTTGCGATAAGCCTTCTTGATGTCCTCTTCGGACGCGTCGCGATTAACGCCGAGTGTCGTGTAGTAGTCGCGCTTAGCCATTCTTCAGTATCCCCAAACCACGTTCCCGGACCCGCACGTTCCCGACAGCAAGCGGCCGAGTTAAGGGGCGCCGGAGGCGCCCTCTTCAACTCGGCCAGATAGTACGTCGCCGGGCGGGCGAAACGATGGTCAATATCGCCATCGTCCCGGCCGCCCGGTGACGCACTATCACTTCTTGTCTTTGACTTCCGTAAATTCGGCGTCGACGACTTTTTCCTCGCCACCCTCGCCCGCTCCGCCTGATTTCTCGCCCGCACCCTGAGGATTGGCAGCGGTCTGCGCCTCTGCCTGCGATTGCGCGTACATCGCTTCGCCGAGTTTCTGCGATGCGGTCATCAGCGCCTGCGCCTTTGCCTCCATCGCATCCTTGCTCGCATCCTTGTCCTTGAGCAGCTCCTCGGCCTCCTTCAAGGCGGCCTCGATCTTGCCCTTCTCGTCGGCGCCGACCTTCTCGCCGTATTCGGTCAACGATTTTTGCACGCTGTGCACCAGCGCGTCGAGGTGGTTGCGCGCCTGCACGGTCTCCAGCATCTTCCGATCGTCCTCGGCGTGTTCCTCGGCGTCCTTGACCATTTTCTGGATCTCGGTTTCGGAGAGGCCCGACGAGGCCTTGATGGTGATCTTGTTTTCCTTGCCGGTCGCCTTGTCCTTGGCGTTGACGTGCAAAATGCCGTTGGCGTCGATGTCGAAGGTGACTTCGATCTGCGGCATGCCGCGAGGAGAAGGCGGGATACCTTCCAGATTGAACTGACCGAGGCTCTTGTTGCCCGACGCCACGTCGCGCTCGCCCTGCAATATGTGGATCGTGACGGCGGCCTGATTGTCGTCCGCGGTCGAGAACACCTGCTGCGCCTTGGTCGGTATGGTCGTGTTCTTCTGGATGAGCTTGGTCATCACGCCACCCAGCGTCTCGATGCCCAGCGACAAGGGTGTCACGTCGAGCAGCAGCACGTCCTTGACGTCACCCTGAAGCACACCGGCCTGGATCGCCGCGCCAACTGCGACGGCCTCATCGGGGTTCACGTCCTTGCGCGGCTCCTTGGCGAAGAATTCCTTCACCTTTTCCTGCACCTTCGGCATACGGGTCATGCCGCCGACCAGGATCACGTCACCGACCTCCGATAGCTTCACTCCCGCGTCCTTGATCGCGATCCGGCACGGCTCGATCGTGCGCTCGATCAGATCCTCGACCAGCGCCTCGAACTTGGCGCGGGTGATCTTGATCGACAGGTGCTTGGGGCCCGACTTGTCGGCGGTGATATAGGGCAGATTGATTTCGGTCTGCTGCGAGCTCGACAACTCGATTTTCGCCTTCTCCGCCGATTCCTTCAGCCGCTGCAGCGCCAACACGTCGTTCTTGAGGTCGACGCCCTGATCGCGCTTGAATTCGGTGACGACGTAGTCGATCAGGCGCTGGTCGAAGTCCTCGCCGCCGAGAAAGGTGTCGCCGTTGGTCGACATGACCTCGAACTGGTGCTCACCCTCGACACTGGCGATTTCGATGATGGAGATGTCGAACGTGCCGCCGCCCAGGTCATAGACGGCGATCTTGCGATCGCCTTCCTTCTTGTCCATGCCGAAGGCCAGCGCCGCCGCGGTCGGCTCATTGATGATCCGCTTGACCTCGAGGCCGGCAATCCTGCCGGCGTCCTTGGTCGCCTGCCGCTGTGAGTCGTTGAAATAGGCCGGCACGGTGATCACCGCTTCGGTGACTTCCTCGCCCAGATAGTCTTCGGCGGTCTTTTTCATCTTGCGCAGGATTTCCGCCGACACTTGCTGCGGCCCGATCTTCTTGCCGCGCACCTCGACCCAAGCGTCGCCGTTATCGGCCTTGACGATCTTGTAGGGCATCAAACTGATGTCTTTCTGCACTTCCTTTTCCTCGAAGCGACGGCCGATCAGCCGCTTGATCGCATAGAGGGTGTTCTTGGCGTTGGTGACAGCCTGCCGCTTCGCCGGCGCGCCGACCAGAATTTCGCCGTCGTCCTGATAGGCGACCACCGACGGCGTCGTGCGGGCGCCTTCCGAGTTCTCGATCACCTTGGGCTTGCCGCCTTCCATGATGGCGACGCAGCTGTTGGTCGTGCCGAGGTCGATTCCGATTATTTTGGCCATGTTTTTTCCTTCCGTTCCGGGATTGCTCGCTTGAGATTTAACTTGAGCTTTAGTTGGGGGGAGCTGGCGCCGGATTCAAGCAAAAAAAGCGCGCTTAAGCAGGGTTTTCCGGGCTCTTGGCGACGGCAACCAGCGCCGGCCGAAGCACGCGATCGTTGAGCAGATAGCCCTTTTGAAAAACCTGGACCACGGTGCCCGGCGGCTCTCCCGACTCGATCATGGTCATCGCCTGGTGGCGATGGGGATCGTATTTTTGATGCAGCGGGTTGATTTCGACGATGTTCGCTTTGTCGAACGCGGCCTCGAAGTTCTTGAGCGTCAAGGCCACTCCGTCCCGCAATGCCTCGGGTTCGGCGTTCGGTGTCACCAGTGTGAGCTCCAGCGCGTCCTTGACGCCCAGCAACTCCTGCGCAAAGCGCTCGATCGCGTACTTGTGGGCCTTGGCAACGTCGTTTTGCGCCAGCCGCCGCGCGTTGTCGGTTTCGGCCTTCGCTCTCAGCCACGCATCTCGAAGCTCGCCCGCTTCGGCTTCGGCGCGTTTAAGCTGGGCAGGCAGGTCGACAGCAGCGCCTGCCCCGTCGGCGCCGGAGGGGTCGGCAGCCGAGTCCACCGGCGAAACCTGAGTGTTCTCGTCGGGAATATTGGTCATAGTAGGTTCTCCGCGTACCTATGAAGCAGATGGGGACATTCGCACCTGTTTCAACCGGTCTTGGCGAGCGCCGGTGGAATGAATTCCAAGCTATTTCCTACTGCTTGGCGCCAAGGGCCTTGGCCCTTGCCTGAGTCATTTCGCGTGCCGGCGCGTCGGGCGGCGACTCGAGCCAACCGCCCAGATTGCGAACCGCGAGATCGGCGAGCGCCGCGATCCAGGCCGGGCGTTCGTTCAGGCAGGGAATGTAGTGGAATTCCCGGCCTCCCGCCTTGAGGAACGCGGCCTGCCCCTCCTGCGCGATTTCCTCCAGTGTCTCCAGGCAGTCGCTGACAAAGCCGGGGCAGACCACGTCGACGCGTCCGAGCCGCTCCTTGGCCAGCGCAACCAGGGTCGGTTGCGTATAAGGCGTGAGCCACTGCGCGCGACCGAAGCGGGATTGGAATGTGACCATCGCTTGCTCTCTTTTCAATCCCAGCTCGGTGGCGACCAGCCGCGCCGTCTTCTGGCAATGGCAGTGGTACGGGTCGCCGAGCTCGAGTGTGCGTCGCGGCAGCCCGTGGAAAGAAAAGATCAGTTTGTCCGGCCGGCCATTCCTCACCCAATACTCGTTGATGCTCTGTACCAGTGCCTTGATGTAGCCGCTATCGTCGTGATAGGCGTCGACCACGCGAAGCGCCGGCACGCGCCTTTGCCGCCGTGTGAAGTCATTGATCGCGTCGAGCGCCGATGCGGTGGTGCTCGCCGAATATTGCGGGTACAGCGGCAGCACGAGCACGCGGTCGCACCCCTCGGCCTCCAGCTTGGCCATTGCCGACTCGATCGAGGGCTGTCCATACCGCATGGCCAACGCCACCTGGGCAAAATCGGAGGGGAGCCCGAGGTCCTTCAGCCGCTGCCCGAGATAGCCCTGCAGCAAGGTCTTCTGACGCAGGCTATGCACCAGCAAGGGTGAGCCGTCCTTGGTCCAGATGGTCGCGTATTTCTGCGCTGATTTGGCCGGGCGGGTGTTGAGGATCACGCCATGCAAAAGCGGCGCCCACAGTGCGCGCGGAATCTCCACCACACGTGGATCGGACAGGAACTGCGCGAGATAGCGGCGGACCGCGGCCGTCGTGGGCGCGTCGGGAGTGCCGAGATTAATCAGCAGAACGCCCAGCTGTGTCGGGCGATCGTGCGCAAAAGCCGGTGCGGACCGGTAACGCCCCATGTCGTCAGCGACCGATCAGATCGGGGCAGCGGCATCGGCCGCCCGGGGCGAGTACGGCCGCGGGCGGAATATCGCCCACCCATGCCTCGATGGATTTCACGGGGCGCTCGCGCGGAATGCCACGAGGCCTTTTGCCGCCTGTGCGCGAATCGCGCCGCGAACGGATGGAACCCAGCCCAGCAGCGCGCCTTTCGCTCCCAGCGCCATTGCCGCCCAGCGCCAAAGGCTGAAGCGATCGACGTGGCGCACGATCAGCGCGTCGGCGAACTGGAATTCGGCATCGATGCGGTTGTGGACGCGCCGTCCTGTCGCGGCAAACGTGTACCAGGCTTCCCAGTGCGCGCGCCCATTACTCTCACTTGTCTTGACGTCGCGGAACTCCACGCGCAGGTCGCGTGCGCGGCCGTTCAGCATGCGCCACATCGCGCCGGCCTCGGCGGCTGCGAGCGTGCCGAACACGGGGTCGCTGAAAACGACTTGGGGGTGATAACAACTGAGCATCGCGTCGACGTCGCGGCGGCCGAACGCGCTGTAGAAGCGCTCGATGAGCCTTGCGTTTGCCGCGGAGCTTGCCGCGGACCCGGCGCCGGACACCGTTCCGCCTTTAACCGTTCCGCCGCTCATCGTTTCGCATTCATCGTTCGTTGCTCTGTTGCGTCAACGCGTTCGACAGCAACCTGGCGGTGACGTCGACGATCGGAATGACACGCTCGTACGCCATTCGGGTCGGGCCGATGACGCCGAGGGTGCCGATGACCTGCCCATCGATTTCGTATGGCGCGGTGATCACGCTGCACTCGTCGAGCGGCGCCAGTCCCGATTCTCCTCCGATGAACAGGTGCACTCCCTGGGCGAGCTGGCTGAGATCGAGAAGATGGAGCAGCGATGTTTTCTGCTCGAAGATCTCGAACAACCTGCGCAGCCGGTCCATGTTCGACGACAAATCCGACGCGGAGAGGAGGTTCTTCTCGCCGGACACCACGAGATCCTCACGACTGTCAGCAAGTGCGGCGTCACCGGCGTCGACCGCCGCCGTCATCAGCCCGACGACATCTTCGCGCAATTGCTTCAACTCGTCGGCAAGCAAACCGCGTATCGCGGCGAACGGCTGCCCCGCATAATGATCGTTGAAGAAATTCGACGCTTCGATCAACTGCGATGGCGTGTACAGGCGGTCGGTATGGAGGATGCGATTTTGCACGTCGCCGTCGGGGGTCACGATGATCAGGAGGACGCGCCGCTCCGACAGGCGCAGAAACTCGATGTGCCGGAACGAGGGCTCGCGCCGCCGCGGCGTCGCAACCACGCCCGCGAACTGGGTCAGCGACGAAAGCAGCTGCGCCGCGGCGCTGACCAGCGCCTGTGGGCGGTCGGCCTGGAGTTGATCCTGCAGGTCGCTGATCTCGCCCTGGTCGAGCGGCTTGACGACCAGCAGGCTGTCGACGAAGAAGCGATAGCCCTTGGCGGTCGGCACCCGACCGGCCGAGGTGTGCGGACTGGTGATAAAGCCCATCTCCTCGAGGTCGGCCATGACGTTTCGTATCGTCGCCGGCGAAAGCTCGAGCCCGGACTGGCGTGACAGCACACGGGATCCAACCGGCTGACCGTCGATGATGTAGCGCTCGATCAGCGTCTTCAGCAGATATCGAGCGCGCGGATCTACCATCTCGTGACGCTACTCCGAGGAAGGTTCAGACGCACCGCCTAAGGCCGCGGCACCGCGGCAAATTGGCGGCATCGATCGTTCGCCGATTCATTCCGGGGCCCACTGTCAAATGCATGCATATGCCCATTGTACCGCTGGCATGGGACCCGGGGCACGCCGGCTCCTTGCTCGCTAGCCGTTTGATGCAATGTTCTGCGTCGCCGGCTACCGCTGATTCGCGGGCGCTCGCACCCCATTCGCTTCCGGAACGGCGTCCGCTCTTTGAACCCCATACGCAGAGCGGAATGTCTCGGGTCGCGGACGAGCGCTGATTCGCGGTCGCTCGCACCCCACTCGCTACGCGAGCGGGACCTGGCTCGCTGCTCACAGCGCCACCTGGCTCGCTGCTCACAGCGCTAGAGGAGCGGCTTCTGGCGGTCGACGGTGGCGTCGACGACTGCCAGCGCGCTCATGTTGACGATACGCCGCACGGTCGCCGAGGCGGTGAGAATGTGCACCGGCTTGGCGACGCCGAGAAGTATCGGCCCGAGCGTGAGTCCGCTGCCGGCCGCGACCTTGAGCAGGTTGAACGAAATGTTCGCCGCATCGAGCGTTGGCATGATCAGCAGGTTGGCGTCGCCCTTGAGCCGCGAGTTGGGGAACACCGCCCGCCGGATCTCATCGGACAAGGCCGCGTCTCCCTGCATTTCTCCTTCGACCTCGAGCTCGGGCTCCTGGGCATTGATCAGCGCCAGCGCCGATTGCATTTTTTTCGCCTGCGGATCGGTGCTCGAACCGAAGCTGGAATGGGACACCAGCGCGACCTTGGGAACGATACCGAACCTTCGCACTTCCTCCGCGGCGAGCCGCGCGATCTCCGCGATCTGCTCCGCCGTAGGATCGCGATTGACATAGGTGTCGGCAATGAATACGGTGCGGTTCGGCAGCAGGACCGCGTTCATCGCGGCCCAGGTCTTGACGCCCGCGCGCAAGCCGATGACCCGATCGACATAGTGGCGGTGCGCGTCGTGGGTCCCGAACATGCCGCACAGCATTCCGTCGGCGTGTCCCATGTGAATCATCATCGCGCCGATCAGTGTCAGCCGCCGGCGCATCTCGATCTTGGCGAACTGCTGCGACGTGCCCCGGCGCTCGGTCAGGCGGTAGTATTCCATCCAGTAGTCGCGATAGCGCGGATCGGATTCGGGATTGATGATCTCGAAATCGACGCCGGGTTTGAGCCGCAAGCCGAACTGCGACAGCCGGCGCTCTATTACGGCTGGCCGGCCAACCAATATCGGCTTGGCCAAGCCCTCGTCGACCACGACCTGCACCGCGCGCAGCACGCGCTCCTCCTCGCCCTCGGCGTAAACGATCCGCTTGGGTGATTTCTTCGCGGCCTGGAAGATGGGCTTCATCAGCAGACCCGAGTGATAGACATACTGCTGCAGTCGCTCGCGATAGGCATCGAAATCGGCGATCGGCCGCGTGGCGACGCCGGAGTCCATCGCGGCCTTCGCGACCGCGGGCGCGATCATGACGATCAGCCGCGGGTCGAACGGCTTCGGTATCAGGTACTCGGGCCCGAATTTCAAGTCCTGGTCGTCGCCATAGGCGGCGACGACGATGTCAGACTGCTCCGCCATTGCCAGATCGGCGAGGGCGCGCACCGCGGCTAGCTTCATCGCCTCGTTGATCGTGGTCGCGCCCACATCCAGAGCGCCGCGAAAGATGAACGGAAAGCAAAGCACGTTGTTGACTTGGTTCGGAAAGTCCGAGCGGCCGGTTGCGATGACCGCGTCGGGTCGCGCCGCCTTCGCAAGATCGGGCATGATCTCCGGCTCGGGATTGGCAAGAGCGAGGATCAACGGCTGCTTTGCCATCTGCTTGAGAAGCTCCGGCTTCAACACCCGCGCGGCCGATAATCCCAGGAAAATGTCCGCGCCGGCAATGATGTCGCTCAACTTGCGCGCGTCGGTCTTTTGCGCATAACGCGCCTTGTTGTCATCCATCTCTTCCTTGCGCCCCCGCCATACGACACCGGCGATATCGGAGACCCAGATGTTTTCCTGCTTGATGCCGAGCCCGACCAGCAAATCGAGACAGGCGAGCGCCGCCGCGCCGGCGCCCGAGCACACGAGCTTCACCGCAGCGAGATTCTTTCCGACCACCCGCATTCCGTTGACTACCGCCGCGCCGACGATGATCGCGGTGCCGTGCTGATCATCGTGAAACACGGGGATCTTCATTCGCTCGCGGCACTTTCGCTCGACGTAAAAGCATTCCGGCGCCTTGATGTCCTCGAGGTTGATTCCGCCAAACGTCGGTTCGAGCGCGCAGATGATATCGACCAGTTTCTCCGGGTCGCGCTCGTCGACTTCGATGTCGAAGCAATCGATGCCGGCGAATTTCTTGAACAGCACCGCCTTGCCTTCCATGACCGGTTTGCTGGCCAGAGGACCGATCGCACCCAGCCCCAGCACCGCGGTGCCGTTGGTGACGACGCCGATCAGATTGCCGCGCGCGGTGAGGTTGCGCGCCTCAGAGGGATCGCGGACGATCTCGTCGCATGCAGCGGCGACGCCGGGCGTATACGCGAGCGCCAGATCGCGCTGGTTGGTGAGCTGCTTGGTGGGCAGGAGCGATATCTTGCCCGGCGGAAACTGCCGGTGGTATTCGAGCGACGCCTCGCGAATATCCTTATCCGCCATCGACTGCGGCTCCTCCGTTGCGCTCGGCTTGATTCTAGAGCTCAGGGCGCGATCGCATTGGTGTAGTCAAGGAACTTCTCGGGCGACACACGCAGCGCAGCGCCGGTCGGACAGGCGCGAACACACGCCGCGCCGCCCGCGACATCCTTGCACATGTCGCACTTGACCGCTTTCTTGACCATGGACTTGTCGTAAACCTTGGTTTCCATCCCCGGCTCGTCGCCCAGCCCCCAGAGCAGCCATTGCCACAGCGCGGGCCGCTCGCGCCCCGGGTCGAGCGGCGCCATCTGAATCACGCCGTAGGGGCAATTGCGCTCGCAGTTGCCGCAGCCGATGCAGGTGTCGCGGATGTAGACCTCGCCATTGGGCGCGCGATTGATGGCGTCGGGGGGACAATCCTTCATGCAGTGAGGATGCTCACAATGCCGGCATGACGTCGGCACATGGATTTGCGCGTAGGTCGGCCCGGCCTCGCGGTCGAGACGCGATGTGCCCTCGTGCACGTCGGCACAAGCCTTTTCGCAATTGTTGCATCGTATGCACAAACTTTCGTCGATCAGCAGGACATCCGTTGCTTCGCCGATGCCTTGTTGCATCAAGTAAGTCGTGACGTTGCCCGAATCGGCTTGCACTTCCATGGCCGCGTTGGACTTCAGTCGCGCCAGAAACTGTGTCTCGAGCTCCTCGCGTAGCTTCGGGTGGCGCGAGATCACCTGCTTGAAAGCCGTGCTTTCGAGCACGATGGCCTCGGCGGCCACTGCGGCGCGCACCGTCGCCATTCGAGGCGCGTCGGTAAGGAGCGCCATTTCGCCCACGTAGTTGCCCGCCGCAACATACGACAGCACGACCTCGTGCCCGCCGAGTTTGCGTGAAACCGTGACCGAGCCGCGCCGAAGCAGGTAGAGCCCGTCCGGCGCCGATCCTTCCTCGAACAGGGTGGCCCCCGAGGCAAAGCTTTTCAGCTCCGCGCCCGCCAGCAGTATATTGAAATCGTCGTCGGGCAGATCCTGCGACAGGTAGGACCGCACCGCACGCCGCAGAAAAACGGCATCGACGCCCTTGCGTACCGAATCGACCGAGGCGATCAGCTTGAGGATGGACCGCCGCGGCGTCTCGATCAGCACGCATCCCTCGCCCGCTCTCACCGTCGCCGCGCGCCGCCGCCCGGAAATCAAGCCAAGCTCGCCGAAGAAGGATCCGGCGCCCAAGCGGATCCACCGGCTCTCCTCGCTCTCAGCGCTGATCTCGACGAAGACCTCGCCTTCGACGATGGTGAAGAAAGTGTTCGTATAGTCGTTGCGACGAAAAAGGATCTGCTCCGGGGCGGGTGTTCGCACATCGCTGTCGAGCAAAAATTCACGCAGCTGCAGCGTCGTGATGCCGGCCAGGAGCGGCACGTTGCGCTGAGTGATGGCCAGGGCTTCGGCCACGCTGGTGGCGTGCGCCCAGTTGGCGAACTTGGACCTGAGCAGCGGCTCGTCGGCGGGCTCGACATGATTGCCGATGATCGACTCGACGACTTCATATCCCTGGTTCATCGCCTGTTTGATCAGCGGGTAACCACCCAGCGCACCGACGATGTAGAGGCCCTTGACGTTCGACTCGTAGGTCTCGGAGAGCTGCGGCACCGCGGCGGGATCCTTATTGGGGAAATTGACCCCGAACCCCTCGACCAGCTTGCGCGGCGGGACCGCCCCCAGGCGCGCGATGACGCGGTGACAACCGATGTGCTCCAAACCGTCCGGCGTCTTGGCGTTGAACCTGGCGGGACAGCCGTTGGTCTCGACCATCTCGACGTTGGCCACCGACGTACCGTAGCGGCATTCGATTTTCCCGTCCTTGATGGCAGCGAGGACGAGCGACAGATTGCCTTCCTTGCAGCGCGCAAACTCGTCGTTGCGGTTGATTAGAATTACCCGATTCTGCTCGGCGAGCCCGAGCGCGTTCTCGATCGCCGCGTCTCCGGCGCCGACTACGACGATGGTTTCGTCCTCATACTCCTTCGGGTCGTCCAGCTGGTATTGAACGATGGGCAGATTCTCACCGGGAGCACCGAGCTTGCGCAAATTGCCCTGAAGCCCGATCGCCAGCACGACGGCTTCGGCGTTGACCGTTCCGCCGCCGGCGAGGGACAGCGCGAAGGAGCCACGCTCACCCGATATCGCGGTCACCCCGGCGCCGTGACGGATGTTTACGGCATACTTGGCGAGCTCCTGGTCCCAGGCGCCCAGAATTTGCTCGCGGGTGCCGGCGGCGAACGACATCGGGCTGCGCAACGGCAGCACGCTGGGCTCGGCCATGACGTACTTACCCTTTTGATACTTGTAGATGGTATCGGCAGGATGCTGCTCGGCCTCGAGGAGGATATGCGACACGCCGAGTTCGGCCGCGTGTGCTGCAGCGGACAGCCCGGAAGGCCCGGAGCCGATGATGGCGATCTTGAACATGGATGGGAACGTCCGTCGAGTCGCGGCTGATTATTGTACCTCGGCATCGAATCTGCATCTAAGCCCCCCGGGCCCGCCCGCGCCAACGGCCAAGCCCCGGCGAATTCCAGCGCGTGCATACTAGCCCTTATGAGTCGCCGCGCGTCCACGAGTCGGTCCGCCAGGGCGTCCTTAAGTGCGAAACAACACGCCGGCGCCACCGCGATCCGTGTATGTTGTGCGATAAAAAATCGAAGCCGCAGGAGGCCTTAAGTGTCTGACACCCGGTCCAGGATGCAAAATCGCCTTCTCGCCTCGATGCCTGCCGCGGAATTGGCGCGCATCATGCCGTCGCTCGAGCACGTAGACTTAAGACTCGGTGAGATCCTTCACGAAGCGGGAGGGCCGCAGATGTATTTCTACTTCCCAGGCACCTGCATCGTGTCGCTGCTCGGCGAGTTGAATAACGGCGATAGCGCTGAGCTGTCTCTTATCGGTCGCGAAGGCGGGGTCGGGCTGGCGCTGGTGCTCGGCGGCGGGACAACGACCACCCGCGCGACGGTTCAAAGCGCGGGCACCGCGCTGCGCTGGAAAGCAACGGCATTGCAGCGGGAGCTCAAGCACTGCGGCGCGGTCTTGCGAATGCTTCTTCGATACACCCAGTCGGTGTGGACGCAGACCGCGCAATCGGCGTTGTGCAATCGCCACCACAGTCTCGAGCAGCAGCTCTGCCGGTGGCTGTTGCTGAGCCTCGATCGGGTCGACGGTAGCCAGATCCGGATGACGCAGCAATTGATCGCCGACATGCTCGGCGTCCGCCGGGAAGGGGTCGTGCTCGCGGCGAAAAAGCTGCAACGCCGCGGCTGGATCAGCTATAGCCGAGGCGTCATTACCGTCCTCAACCGGACGGCCCTGGAAGGACACGTCTGCGAGTGCTACCAGGCGGTCAACGCCGAATATCGACGGCTGCTCGGTGGAGCACGCCTGAGCACACCTGTTAGCACACACTAAAGCCCGTTAAGCGCCTTCGCCACGCGCGGCGGCGGCGGGTTCAAGGCGTCACCGTGCCGCGGAAGTTGCGCAGCGCGGCTTCGAACTGTGCCGGGCTGTAACGCTCGTCATTCGCCACCGCTGCCTGCAGGTTCGCCAGGCCGCCGTTGATGTCGCGAGCAGATTTGAGAAAGCCCTTCTGGTACATGAAATTGGTGACGCTGCCGATCGCCATCGTGGCCTGCTCGGCACCCGCGTAGTCACGGAACTGACCGTTCAGGCCTTCGTCAACAAGCGCCGCCAGCACGGCGCGCATGTCGGCATCGGTAAGGGTTCGCCGGTCAAGCTCCGCGGTCAGCTGTGCAACGTCGGCCTTGAGCGCGCGCGCCGTTCCGAAGGCATCTCCTCCGCCGGTGATCGTCTGCTGCAGCTGGCTCATTTTCGAGGCGATGCGGTTGCCGAGCTCGGGATCGACCACCCGCGCAATGGCCCGCACCATCAGCATCGACGAGTCGTTGAGCCGCACCACGCCAGGCCCAAGCCCGGCGATCCGCGGTGTCCAACGCTTGTCGCTCATCGGATGATGGCAGGCATGACAATCGAAGAGCACCAGCTCGGGAAACAGCCCATCCCGTCCGCGCTTGGGATCGGTGAGCAGATCCATCATCTCGGAAACGGCAAGCGCCTGACCGATGGCCCAGACCTTGACTCCATCCCAGAGCCGCTTGCGCTTCTGCCAATCCGAATCGATCTTGAAGTGAGCCGGCTCAGCCGCAGTGAACGTCTCCAGTTCGAATGAAAGCCTCGGATGCCCGGCGCCCATCATGCGGTGCGTGACAAACCTGTCCGAGTTTCCAAAATGGCACGACAGGCAGAGCCTCGCCCGCTCGGCGGGATCATCGGTCGGAAAAAGGCCTGCCTCGAGATTTCCCGCGTGTTTCGCGCCGTCCTCGACGTGCTTGGGCAGCCAGCGCTCGGACGGGCCGTGACAGGCCTCGCATGTAACTCCGTCGTCGAACTTGAAGCGCTCGCCGCGCTGCGCCTTGGGGACGTTGTGAGCGTGGCAATCGAGGCACACCTTGGCTTCCGCGGCGTTGCCGAGGCCAAGGTTGCGCGCGATGCGCGCCGACTGTTCGTTGAAGAGCACCTTGTAGGCGCGGGCGTGCTTGTCGACTCGCGACCAGGTCACGTATTCGTTCTGCAGAACGTTGGCATCCTTCCACGGCTGCACCGAGCCGTGGCAGAGACTGTTGGCGCAGTTGACCACGCCCATGCTCTTGTCCTTGACCTGATAGGGCAGCGGATGCGGGGGCAGCAAGGCCGTTGCCGCCGGCGGCGAAGACGGTTGGGCCGCGGGCTGCGACCATGCCGGGCCAGCGGTGGCGGCGGCAAGCACGAGCGCAAGCGTCGCGATCAGGTCTGACCACGGAGCGTGACCTACGGGCGCGGATCTGCGGGCTGACGAGATCGCTGTCTTTTCCATGGCGTACCTCACTGCTTGGTCGGCGGCCGCGCAGCGCCGGGATTGCCGGCGACCGTTCTCGCCGGCAGGAAATCCTGGGTGCGCACATCGTCGCGTACGGTCCACACGCTGCCATCGGGCCGCTGATAGAATTTTTTCATTTCGTCCCACGTGAAAGGCCGCGAGCCAAGGCGGCCGAAGACGGCGATCTGGCCGCCCGTCTCGTCGACGCCGCGATCGCGGTCGAGACCCTTGGACAATGCCAGCGCGGGGCTCGCGGTATTGCGCCAGGCGATGAGCTTCGGTCTGGGCTCGGGCGAAAAACCGTAGAACTTGGGCTGGCTGTCCGGGGAAGTGAGCTGCACCACCTTGAGGCCGTTGACGCCGTCGGCGACATACGCGAAAAGCGAGGCGTTAGTCGATCCGACGACGACGTCGCGTGCGTCAGTCAACTTGCCATCGGCATTGAATTTCGTGACCAGCTTCGGCAGCTCCGGTCGTTCGACGTCGATGATCGCGAGACCCTCCGCGCCCGCCGCGACGTACGCGTACGTTCTGGCGACGTAGATCCGGCGCGCGTCGCCGAGTGCTACGCGCGCGCTGCCGATCTGCCGCGCCTTGGTCGGATCGGTGACGTCGATGGTGGTGACGCCTTCGTCGTCGAGCGCGAATACATAGCGGAACTGCAGCGCGCTCGCGCGCGCTCCCTTAAGCGGCACCACCGCCGCGAGCTTCGGCTTCAGCGGATCGTCGAGATCGACGATCACCAGTCCGGCGTCTGCCGACACATACGCGAAGTGGCCGCCGAGCATCACGTGACGCGCGCCGCTCAGGATACTGTTCTCGTTCCAGGTCATCGCGCGGGTGAGGAAGTTGTTCTGCGGATCGCGGTCGGCGAGCGTGTTGACGTCGACCAGGATCAGCCCTTCGACCGAGTCGCTGATCGCGGCGTAGCTGTAGATCGGATGGAACGGCTGCTCCAGATTGGTCACCCGCATCAGCTCGCCCTCGTTGCGCAGCGGGTTGATCGACTGGTTGGTGGGCAGCGCGACGCAGGTCGCGTTCGACGAGGCGATGTGCGTGTCCTGTCCCCAGGGAGAAAACGGAGCGGTAATGATCTTCTGCGAGATCCCCTTGTTGGCGATGCTGGCGACATCGTAGACGCGCATCCCGCCGCGACCTTCAGCAACGTACAGGTACTCGCCGCGCAGTTGCAGGCAGCGCGCGGCATCCCTGGTAGCGCGCGTCTGCACGGTCGGCAGCCGCATTCCACGTTGCTGATGCTGCGCGAACCAATCGGGATACGCGTACTGGTGCAGGTAGCTGCCGATCACCGCCTGCGGCTCATCCCACTCCGTGACCTGCACCGCGGCAACCTGCTTTTCCTCGCCGATCCACGCGTTGTATCCAACGAAGTTGACGAAGTTGGTCCCCTGCAGCAGGAGCTGCGCCATGATCGCGTTGTTGTCGTTTTGCTGCGAGACATGGCAGTCGCTGCAGGTCTTGGTCTCGGTGGTGCGCTCGGTGTGCGGATAATGCGGCGCGAACGCTTGCGACGAGAACCCCGACGCGGCGATCGGCGGCTGCTGGATATAGATGCGCTCGCGATTGATATTGGTCGATGAAAGCACCAGCGCCGAGCTCGAGCGTATGGGCGCGATCCTGCTCCCCTTGACCGGGCCATGATGGCCGAGCTGGAACATGTCGTCGCGCGCGACCTGCGGATTGTAGGTTGCGTAGTTGCGCGTCTCGCCGCCTTCGTAGTGCAGGCGATCGGTCCTGGCGTTGGCCTGGATGGGCAGGTGGCAGCCGGCGCACGACGTCGTCCACGACAGGTGGCAGGTGTAGCAGGTCATCTTGTCGTCGCCATGGGCATACTTCGCCGGATCGACGCCGGGTCCCCATTGCATCGAATCGCCGGTGGCCATCAGCTTGGCGCGCGCCGCCTTCGGATTGTAGTTGGCGCTGGCCGGGTTGACGGTGTCCTTGACCAGTTTGACTTCCCATTCCTTGTCCGGGTCGAGCGCGGCGCGCTGGTACAGTTTCCCCTCGCGCCATTCGAAGCGTTTGCGGCCGTCCTGGGTGCGCAACAGCGACATGTCGGTGCCCGAAGGCTGCGACGCCGGACCGCTCGTGAAAAGCGTCGGATAGCGCGTGGCGGTGCCATGGCAGTCGGCGCAATCGATCTCGATTGCGGCCGCGACTTCGCCGTAGATGTGACCGTTGCCGTGCGAGTCCTGCGCGAAGTGGCAATCCACGCATTGGAATCCCAGTTCCATGTGGATCGACGTCAGGTGGACCGCTTTTTTGAACTTGTTCGGATCATCGTCGGCGACCGCCTTGCCAGCCTTATCGAGGAGCGTCCCGTGACGATCGCGCTTGAACACCGCGCGGAAATTCCACCCGTGGCCGTGGTAGTCGGCGAACTGCGTGTCCTTGAGCTTGGGATTGAGCGAGCTCACTTCCTTCAGGAATTCCGGGTCGCCCCACTTGCCGCGGATCGCCGCCTCCTCCGGGTTGCGATCGAGGATCTTGCGAATCTCGGCGATGGTCGGATAGCGCTGCTTTTCCGGCCACATGAACGGCGCGTCGGACTCGTAGTCCCACATGATGTAGCCGTAGTAGCTGTTGACGAACACGTTCGGCTGGTGCATGTGGCAGACCATGCACTGCGAGGACGGAACCGAACGCGTGAACGCGTGCTTGATCGGATGCCCCGGTTCGTTGCGGGGAATCGTCGGGTCCGCGCTCTGCGACGTGCCGGTGTTGCCGAAGGCCGCATACGGCCCGGAATGCGCCGGGTCGCGATCGTTGGCGTAGACCGAGTGACACCCGGAACATCCCGACGAGCGATAGTCGCCGGGCTGCTCGTTGGTGCCCATGAACCACATGTGCGGGTCGTTCAGCCGCGTCTTGGTAATGTTGATCACCGGCACCGCGATGCGAAGTCCGGTGCCGGGACCGCGATTGGACTGCCGGATGTCGGGCCGGCCGGGCTCGTCGAGCTTCTGTATCGCGCCGGTATTGTTCGGCAACCCGATTTCCGGAAACTGGCTCATGATCACCCGGCCGCCGCGCTCGAAGACGCGAAAGATGTCGGCGACCGGGATGGTCTCCCACGCCGGAAGCGGAAACAGCTTCGCCAGAATTCCCCTCTCGGTCATGAACGGCGTGGGCGGAACGGGATTGACCAGCGTCGCCGGCTCTCCCTTGGCCGTATACGCTTCGCCAACAATGTAGCGCTTGAACGGCAGGATCCCGTTGTTGTAGGAAGCTCCGCCCCAAAGCATGGCCGAGGTCGACATCATGCTTCGCTCGGTGGCCTGAATAATGGTCAGGTGGCACGCGCCGCAGGCATCACGGGCCACGCGATAGTCCCCGGGATTGATGAAGCGCACGAATTCCGGCGCCTCGCGATTGAGCAAGGTGTAGGTGCGCTCGGGAGTCGCGCTCGACGGGAAGTTCCACGCCTTGGGGAACTTCGGCAGCACGTGCGCGCTGTCAGTCGCAGCGCGGTAGCCCGCGTCCTTCGGCATCGCCGTTTCCGGCTTGACGACCTTGGCGTCACCGCCATGGCAGTCGGTGCAGCCGAGAATGACGGCGGTGTTGACGTGCATCGTGGTGTGATCGGTCGCCGTATGACAACTGACGCAGCCGAGCGATTTGGCCAGCGCGTCCTGCGCTGTCTGCCGCTCCGGCGCGGGCGGCGTCGCCGCATAGGTGCGCGTCACACCCTTCTCGATATCCATGCCGAATGCGTAAGACGAGGCGAGCATCACCAGCGCGCCTATCACCGCGAGCATCGATCGAACCGGCGTGTCGTTGCGCGCGTTCATGACCAATGAGATCGGCACGATCAGAACGTTAGCAGAACGTTGAACAGGATCGAGTATGGCGTCTTGCCGCTGTCGGCCTCGTAGAGCTGTTTCAGACCCTTGCCCGGAAGGAGCACCGCGGCCGAGGCATTGAGCACGATGTTTTGCGTGAACAGCGGCCGGTACTGTACCGCCGCCGAAACATCCGTGCCCAGGTTGCGATCGATATTGCCCTGATTGCGGAGAACCGACAGCACGGTGGTGTTGGCGAACCAGAGTTGATTCAAGTTGCCGATGACGCGCCACCGCGGCGAAACGTCGAAGTCGGCGCCGACTCCGATCAGCGCCACGCCCGGATTGGTGAAGTTCGACTGCCCCTGATCCTTCGACGAGCGAAGGCTCGCGAGGACGCCGTTACGCCCCGACAGTGCGACGCCACCGCCACCGATCAGCGGCACTGCCTGGCGAATCCAGAAACTGGTGTCGGCACCGGCGATCTGCGGATTCTCGAGTATCGCGTCGAAGCCAGTCTCCTTGCCGTCGTACGGATTCTTGTCGCCGGTTGCGTAAAGCGCGGTACCGCGAACGCGAAACCAATCGAAGTCGCGCGACACTTCGCCCACGCCGTAAAAGGCGCTGATGTCCGCCGATTGCTGCGAGAAGGGATTGCGATCGTCGCGCCCGACCGCGTAGTACAGCGACGCAGTGGTGTTCCAGCGGCCGAAATGGCCGTCGCCGGAGGCGCCTAAATAAGTCACTTTGTACTTGTGCGGACGGGCGTCGCCGAAAATGGCGGGCCGGACTTGAAAGCCGTTGTTGTCGAGGAATGCTTCGGCGGTTTCCCGGTTCACGTTGTGAATGACCGTTCCCTGCAGCGTAAAACCCGGCACCATGAAATCCTGGCGGAAGAGATTGGCCACGAACACGTCGTCCTTGCGCAGCGCCTTGCCGATATCGTTCAAGCCGCTGTTGGTGTCCTTGTCGATCCTGCGAAACCAGGCCAGGTTGTACTGCCACCGATTGCTTTCGCGGGAGCCGAAAAAGCGAATGCCGACCGGCTGATCCTGAAACAGAAACCCGCGGAAGTCCGAAATGAACGGCTGAATTCCGACCCGGATGTCGTCGAAGTCGAAATACTCCGATGCGATGTTGTACTCGTAGTCGACGAAAGCTTCCTGGATTCCCACGAAGTTATCGGTGCGCCGGGTGCCGCTGCGGGGATCGATCCTGAGCGCGCGGACTTCTTCAACCTTGCTGACGTTGTAGTTAAAGACCGGAACGAAGCGGAACTCCAGCTCCGGCGGCTTGAAGGTCGTGCTGCCCTTCAAGAGCGACAGGCTGACGATGAGATTTTGCGCAAAAGTCGACTGCCGCCCGCGGCCAAACTGGTCGTTGGCTTGTGGATCCTGCGAAGATTGGGCGCCGATCGGCGTCGGCAGCTTGCGCGCCTCGAACAGCGTGTCCGAGATGACGCCCAGGTTGAAAAACCAATCCTCGCCGAAGACGGGACGGTCGCCTTTGAGCGTGTTCGGGTTGTACGGGTCGAACGCGCGCTGGTTCACGATGCCCAATTGGTCGACAATCCTCCAGCGATCGGGCACCGGCACCGTTTCCCGCGTCAGCAACGGCGACGGCGGGGGGACCTGGCTTGGGTCGATGGCGGGGATGATCGCCTCGAGCGGCCGGCCCATGGGTCGCTGCAGCAGGATCCTGTCGTCGGGCAGCGCCTCGGGCGAGGGAACGCGGGCAGCTTCCGTTTGAGCGTCCATGGCCGCCGGCGGCTGCGCGCCGACCCCGGTGCGGGGAATTCCCCTGGCAATGCCGGGATTGGCGTCAACCGAAAAGTTCGGATTGGTCTTGCCGACAGCGTAGTCGATCCAGCCGCTGCGACCGTCGGCGAGATGAATACGGTACCAGTTGCCCCGCCTCTGATCGGCTTCCAGCCGCGCACCCTGCTGCAGTTGCGCCAGCACGGCGGAGCCGGGCGTCGCGTCGGCGTGCACGTTAACGGTGGCGGCCAGCACCTGAATGCCGTAGCGGCCGTCGGCTGAGCGCGGCGGCGGCGCTGGCTCGCCGCGCTTGACCTCGGGCGTGGCGGGTTTTGGCGCCTGTGGCACCTGCGCCACGGCATACATGCTGCCCGACAGCGCGAACGCGGCGAACGCCGCCAGAGTGCGGCGGCTACAGCCCGGCGCAGACATTTTGCTCGGTACTGCCATTGAAAGGCGCCTGCGGGCAATTGACGTAGCGCAAACGGGTGCCCTCCCCTTGCGGCGTGAGGTTGTCGGCGCGGATGGCCGGCGGCGCGTTGGCGATTCCCGTATTCAGGATTTTCCCGGCGTTGGCGAGTCCGAGGAATGAAACCATATCGTCCTGATCGATGCCGTCGCCGGAGACGCCGATGGCTCCCACCAACTGATTGCCGCGATAGATGGGCATGCTTCCAGGAAAGATCTGAATGCCGTTCCTAAGCCGTGTATTGCCCGTGCATCCCGTTCCATTGTCGCCCGCGGCCAGAGACGCCACCAACTTGTTGATGATGAGGTCGAGCTGCAGACCGTCATTGAACGGGCTCCAGTTCGCATAGGGCTTGGACAGCGGCCCGTTCGCGGTGCCGGTAATGCCGTCGGGAAAGAACGGCCGCGCCAGATTTCCGACGGCGCGGTTGCTGTAGGCGATGCCGTTGGCAAGCGCCGTCGGATCGTTCAGGAATGACTTCATCGCGGCGACATACCCTGCGATCGACGATGTTGCCGGAGGCACCAGGTAGCTGGCCGGCGGCAGGGCAGCAAGCTCGGCCGCGGCGTTGACGCTGGAGAAAAATGCCGCGGTACGCGCTTTCTGCACGGCAACGTCGGTGCCGAAGATCGGCGCGTCGCGCGAACGCACCAGACCGAGAATCTCGCCGGCGGTGTCGACCACGGTCACCGACACCTGCGCGGCGGAGCCTAGCGGCACTCGAATCTGCGCCCGCGCCCGGTTGGCGACATCGAGCGCGCTCTGAAGAATTTGCGTAACCTCGGCTCGGGTGAGCAGCCCATCGGTACCGGGGCGCGGTGAAAAGCGCGGCACATTGACGATGTCGACGAGCACGTACGCCCCGAGCGGCGCGAAGGCTGGGTCGGTCGATGGACGGAAGCCCGATGCGGGCGTCCCAAACGCCACGCCCGCCACAATCGGATTGCCGCCGTAAAAAGGGACATTGACCAGCACTCCCACGACGCTATTGATGGCCGCAAATGCAGGCGCCGTGGCGGGATTGCTGGCCAACGTTTCCGAATCGACGTAACGCAGCGTACGGCCGTCGACGGTGATGTGATCGGCGCGACGGTTGGTCGGCGCGCTGAAGCCGCTGCCGCCGGCAATCGCGATCAGCTCATCGAGGTCGACATCGATGTCGATGATGTTCAGATCCAGCGAGTAGAGGCCATCGGCGATCACGCCGACGCCGCCGACGACGGTGCCATTCTTGTACAGCGGCAAACCGCCGGGATCGGCCGAGAATCCGAGCGGGGAGCGTTTCGGCCCGATGGTGCCCGCTCCGGTTTGCAGATTCACGTCGGAGCAGGAAAGCTGACTGAATTGCACGCCAAAGAGCGGCCCGCCGGGTTGCTGGTTTTCGCGCGGGTTGAAATGCTCTTGCACAATCTGGCTCGCGGTGCGGGTGGAGAACGCGTTACCCTCCGAGGAAAGATAAGCGCCCGTAATCGCCTTGGCGATGGCCGCCAGCTGCGAGGGCAGGATCGAAATCCCTTCGAGGCCGCCGACGGCGCCGCGCCCGCCTTTGATCGTAAATGTCGCCGCCGCGCCATTCATCTTGAATACGCCCAGCACATTGCCGACGCGATCGACGACCGCGATCGTCGCTTTGGCGCCGCGCGCCTGCGCTTCCGCGACCGCCTGCGCGATGACCTGCTGCACATCGGCGACCGTCAACGCATTGGGACTTGCCGCTTCACAACCGCCACTGCATCCATCGCCTCCGCCGGCACCGCCGCCACACCCGGCAAGCAGGGAGGCGCTCATGACAAGCGATGCGATTACCCGTGCTGATGCACGAAGTGCGCTCATTGCAGCTTTCGCGCCGCCGCGAGCGCCGCGACGGCGGACGTATCCGGCGTCATGCCGGCGTGGACGGCAAACGGCGGATGGTTGGGAAGGTGGAATCCGTGGCACGCGATGCAGTTGGAAACGACTTTGCCTGGCGCCGGCTTGTTGCCGGCGTGGCATGCCCGGCAGTCGACGATGGCAGGAATCGCGATATCGGCGCTCGAACGCGACTTTTCCACCGAATGGCATTCAGCGCATTTGTTGGTGCGGTGCTTGACGTGGTCGAAGCGAGCCTTCGGCATCCACGTGGACGCGACGTGGACCGGAACAACTCCCCAAGCGATCTCCTTGCCAGACTCGCCTTGAATCACGGCTTTGGTGACCTCGTGACAAACGATGCAAACGCGCGCTTCGAAAAGGTCCTCGGAAACCTGTTGCGCCTTGAATTTCGCCCAGGTCAGTGCGCGCTGCCGTTGTTGTTCGGTGATCGCTCCGCTGCCCAGCCTCGGAAGGCCGCGCCGGATCTCGCCAATATCGACGACATCCACGGGAATATTGTTCAAGGCGATGTTTGCATAGAACTCCTGCATGGTCAACATGACATTGTCGACCGAACCATGCGGGACCTGCCGCGTCGTGACCGCGGGCTCGAATTCGAGCGTATGGCACTCGAGGCACGCTGTATTCATGGCGACCGGCTCGAAACCCTTGCCGCTGGCATCCGGAATGTGGCAGCTGCGACATTCGAGCGTCTTGCGTCCTTTCGGCCCGCGAACGCTGGTCTTCAGATGCTCGTCGTGCGGAAATTTCAAATTCGATCGCTCGACGAGCTTGGCCTTGTCAGTCTGCGAGACACGCGCCACGTCGTCGCGGTTCGGCCCCCGCCACAGCGTCAGCTTGAACGGCGGGTGGTTCATCGCGAAGTCGGTCGCATTGGCCAGGCTCGTATCGGCGCTGAACCGCTTGAGATCGCCGTGGCACGTCACGCACAAATCCGGATCGCGCCGCACCAAAGCGTCCACGCCCTTATGATCGGCGTGGCAGTTCGCGCAGCGCGTTCCGCCGAAGAGCTTCGACTGCAGCGCGACCGTCTGCACGTGGCCGGGGGTCTTGACGTGGCAATCGATGCAGACGTGATCGCGCACGTGCACGAACGGCGTCTCGTGACAGGTGCCGCATTGGTGCCCGAACGCCTGATGGCCGGCCGAAAGCGGGCCGGGGTTCCATGACTGGTCGGGCGTAACGGGCAGCTTTGCCGTCGCCTGCCGAAGTTGAGGAAGCAGCGCGTTGATGATCGGCGCCGCGAGGAAGACCAGGCCGAGAACGATCGCCAACATCCACGCCGGGCCACGCTTCGACAGCACGGTAGCCTCGAGCGTGGTGCGCGACTTGGCCCGTATTTCGGCCAGGTCGTCGGGTAGCGGGCGCACAAGCTCGATCGCCAGCGCCAGGTCGCACCCGGGAGGAGGCGGCTCGACGGTCATTTCGTAGGGACCGAGCGCAATGTGCACCCGCGGTGTCAGCCGGGCTTCGCGCTCGGGGCCGCCATCGACCGCCAACTCCGCTTCCGGCGCGTGAATGAAAATGCTGTCGCCCTGCCGATAGATCGCCGCGTGGAAAAGCGCGACTCGTGGGTCCGGTAAATGAATTTCGCATTGCGTGCCTCGGCCGAGACGAATCATTTCGCCTTCGACGATGCGCTCCGCGCGGACCGGCTGTCCCTTGCGGTTGCGGGTAACACTGATGACCAGAATGCGCATCGGCTACCAGTAGAAAAAGACCGAAACGATATGAATGATCAACGTGACCAATAGCGCGATCGACAGCGGGACGTGGATATACAGCCATACGTCGAGCCACGATTTGAGCTGGACGTCACGGCGCGCTCGCGCGACGAGCTCCTGCTTCTTCAGCAGCAGCGTGTAGAGCTGATGGTTGGTCTTAGCCTGCTCGCCGGCCAGCTTGCGGCCGATGATCTGCACGCCGTTCGATGCCGCGGTGGTCGGACAATTCGGGTCGCGCCCGCGCAGCTGCTGAAACCACGGTCCGCCGATTCTGGTGCCTTGCGCCGATGCGAGCACCAGGCGGTTGATGCTGTCGGGCAGCGACAGCGCAAGCTGGCGCGACTGGCGGTCGAGATCGGCGATGCGAATGAGCAGCATCTGCAAGGTATCGTCGCCAAGATTGTCGGTCATCACCCGCGGGAAGCGCAGGTAAGCGTACACGCCGTAAAACCCGCTGAAAATCACCACCAGCATCAGCACGTACGCCAGCGTGTGCACGTTCCAGCCGAACCTGAATGCCGCGTGCAGCGTGGCGATGACGATCAGCGCAGTCCCGAAGTAGCAGTGCGCCGAGAGCCAGCCCTGCACCATTCCGGCGTTCGACGCATAGCGGCGCTTCCGTACGCCGAAATACAACAACCAGAAGATCAGCACCGCGCCGACCGTGCCCAGCGTATAGCCGAGCCAGGTCCCTCCGTAACGGCCGTTGGGTGGCCGATCCCAGACGTACGCCGCGATCGCGACGACAACGGCGGCCGTCGCAATCTTGAGATAGCGATAACGCGCGTACGCCAGGATCGACTGGTGCGCCAACGATAAGGCTCCCCGGTTCACCGCGGCGTAGAGCGCGACGATTGCGCGCCTGCCGCGCCTTTGGCGCGGACTCCACACCTGCCCGCGCCTTTGGCGCGTTCGGTCAGCGTAGAGTTTATAGACCGCGCCGAGTTTTGTAACCTGCGCCTTTTCAAGCACGGTTGCGCTGTCGCCGCAGGGTTCGAGCAACGCCTAAGTCTGCTGCGCCGGTATAATGCGCGCTCTCCGCGACGCAGGGCTCGCGACCGCGCATCCCCCGATTGCCCGGCCGAATCTTTCAATGCTGCTCTTCTGGTCCATCGCCACACTGCTGGTCGCATTGACGCTCGGCATGCTGCTGTGGCCGTTGTTGCGCGCGCGCCACGTCGCCGTCGCGCCGGACCATGACACCGCGGCAATCGCCGTGTATCGGGACCAGAAGCGCGCGCTCGACAGTGAGTGCGCGGCGGGAGCGATCACGACCTCGGAGCGCGACACGACACTTGCCGAGCTCGCGCGGCGAATTTCCGAAGATGTCGCCGCCCCGGTCCCATCCTCAGCGTCGTCGCCGGCATCGGCGGCAGGCGCCGCGGCGCCTGCGCCGAGGCGCGCTTGGGCGTTGGCCGTCGCGCTATTGCTGCTGGTTCCCGCGGCGTCGTTCACGCTCTACCAGCGCCTCGGCAATCCGGTCGCCGCGATCGCCGCCACGGCAGCCGGCAGCGGAACGGGCCACGAAGTGTCGGAGCGGCAGATCGCGGCGATGGTCGAAAGTCTCGCCAAGCGCCTCAAGCAGAATCCGAATGATGCCGACGGATGGGTACTGCTGGCGCATTCCTACCAGGCGCTCGAACGCTTTGCCGAATCCGCCGACGCGTACGCGCGCGCCGATGCGCTGATACCGAATAATGCTAGCCTGCTCGCCGATTATGCGGACGCGTTGGCCATGGCGCAGGGGCGAAAGCTCGGCGGCGCACCGGCGGCGCTGATCCAGCGCGCGCTGGCCATCGATCCCAAAAACAAAAAGGCCCTGGCGCTGGCCGCGACGGTTGCCCTCGAAGCGCGCGATCTCGATATCGCGATTGCCTATTGGCGACGGCTGGCCGCCGAGCTGCCGATCGGATCCGATGACGCGCGCCAGGTCGCCGATGTCATCGCCGAAGTCGACGCCGCCAGACGCGAAGGCAAGGGCAGTCCGCCCGCGCCGTCGAGTCGCGCGACCATCGAGCCGTCCAAGCGCGCGGCCGAGACTGCGCCTCCGGAGCCGGTGCCGTCAGCACCGCGAGGCGGCACGGGAGCTGCGGGCTCGATCGCCGGTCGCGTCGACTTAGAAGCCGCACTCACCTCCAAAGTTGCGCTCAACGATACCGTGTTCATCTTCGCACGCGCAGCGGAAGGTCCGCGCATGCCGCTTGCCGTGCTGCGTATTCCAGCGAAGGAGCTGCCGCGAGACTTTTCGCTCGACGACAGTATGAGCATGGCTCCCGGAGTCAAGCTTTCGGCGGCGCCGAGCGTCATCGTCGAGGCGCGGATCTCCAAGAGCGGCAACGCATTGCCGCAACCCGGGGACCTGTTTGGACGGAGCGCACCGCTCAAGCCGGGCGCAACCGGTGTGCGCATTACCATCGATCAAATGGTCCCATAGCATTACCGCAAGGCGCGGCGATAAGGCCTAAGCACCCGTGCTATCATCGTTTGAGAACAAATTCGCCCTATCGATCTGGGCACCGCGCATGCGCCTGACGCAATCGCCCGCCTCCCGTCTACGCCGCAACACGCTGCGCGTGCTTGCGGCACTGACTGCCGCGCACGTCGCGCATCCCGGTTCGGCGGCACCCGTCGACGACTTGCGCGCACAGGTCGAGGCCGGTCGATCCGCGGCGGCCTATGCTGCTTTTTGCGCCGACGCGTCCGACCGGCCACCCGAGTTCGAGCTCTGGTGCGGCGTCGCCGCCGTGGATGTCGGACGACCCGGCGAAGGCGTTCTCGCCCTCGAGCGCTACGTGCTGCAGTTCCCCGACGACGTGCGCGCGCGTCTCGAGCTTGCGCGTGCGTATTTCTATGCGCGCGACAACCTTCGCTCGCGGCAGGAATTCGAAGCGGTCGCGCGGCTCACACCGCCTGCCGACGTGCAGGCAGGGATCGACCGCTATCTGGACGCGCTGTCGGTGCGCGAGACGCGCTACCGCGGACGCAAGCTGTTCTACGTCGAAGCGGGCGGTGGCTACGACAGCAACGCCAACGCCGGCGTGGCCCAGGCCGAGCTCGGGCTTCCGGTGCTGGGGCAAGTCACCATCAGCGACTTCGGCCTGCGCAAAGGCTCCAGTTTCGGCTGGCTTGCGGCCGGAGGCGAGATCAACAAGCCGGTCACGCCCGGATGGATGCTCAACGGCAGCATCTCGGGGAACGGTACGTTTTATCAAAGCGCGTCAGAATTCAACCTGGCGAGTTTCGGCGCGTCTTTCGGAGCCAGCTACCAGGCCGATCGCAACACCTATATCGGAAGCTATGCCCACGGCGAAATTACGCTCGACGGCTCGCGCTATCGCTGGACTGATGCCGTTGCGCTCGAGTGGCGGCGGGAGATCAACGAGCGAGCTACGTTCTCGCTTGCGCCGCAGTTCGCGCGCATCGCCTACGCCGGGGACAATAGCGCGCGCAACGCCGATCTGACCGCGCTCTCGGCCAGTTACCGACAGGTCTGGCTCATGACGTGGCAACCGGTGCTCAATGCGTCGATCTTTGTCGGCGACGAACGCAATCGTCAGGATCGCGGCGATCTCGGACGCCGCCTTTGGGGCGCGAGCGCCAACGTCACCGTTTCGCCGTCGTCGTTCTGGGCGCTGAACGCCGGCGTCGGCTACGCCAACAGCGACTATCAAGCAGCTATTCCGCTGCTCGACGTCACGCGGCGCGATCACAATATAAGCGCGAATCTCGGCGCGCTTTATCTGATCGACGCCCACTGGAGCGCGCGCGCCGAATACCAATACGCGCGCAACAACTCCAATCTCGAGCTCTATGAATATACGCGGCACGTGGGCGCGCTGAAGCTGCGCTATGAATTCAAATAGGGGCGCTTTGATGAGCTTGCGCGCGCGGTCCTTCCTGCAAGCCTGGACGCTCGTCCTCTCCGTGCTTGCCGCGGGCGTGGCGTTCGGGCAGACCGCCGGAAAGGTGCTGCTTGCGGTCGGCGATGTCGCGGCGCTACGCGGGACGGAGCGCGTACTCCTGACGGCCGGCGCGGCGGTGAATGTGGGTGACACCGTCGTTACCGGCGCACAGAGCCACGCGCAAATCCGCTTCGCCGACGACGCGCTGGTGGCGCTCAAGCCGGATTCCGAGTTCCGCATCGAGCGCTTCAATTTTACCGGCGCCGCGGACAGCGGCGAAGTCGCCGTATTCAGGCTGGTAAAAGGCGGCTTCCGTACGCTCACCGGAAAGATCGGCAGGCTCAATCGCGACCAGTATCAATTGCTGACGACACAGGCGACGATCGGCATTCGCGGCACGCATTACCAGGCGCAGATCTGCACTTCCGGTCAATGTACCAACCAGGGGGCGCCGGCGCGCTCGGGGATGTACGGCGGCGTTTACGAAGGCCGCGTCATCGTCTCGAATCCGCTCGGCGCCGAGGAATACGGCGCCGAGGAATTTTTCTTCGTTCCCGACGGCGAAGCGCCGCAGCGCTGGCTCGGCCAACCTGATTTTCTCTCCGATCAGCTCGATGGCCGCCGGCCCACCGCGACCTTGGCACCGGCACAATTGCGTTTCGCCAGCGTACCAGCTTTCGAGATCCCGCTTGGCCTTGGCGCGCCGTCGTTCACGAATTTTGGCGCCGCGGGAGCGCCGTCGTTCACCAATTTTGGCACCGCGGGCGTGCCGTCATTCACGTTTTCTGCCACTGAAGATCTGACGACACCGATATTGGTCAGCGCCGGAAAGACCGTGATCGTCGGTTCCGATCGCTACACCCTGGAGCTGGACTCGACGACGAATACGAAGTTGCAGCTCGGCATCGGCGGCAACGGCCAGATGACCTCGTTCAACAACGGACGGTTGGTCGCCGGCGTCGGCACGGCTTCCATCGTCGACGTCGGCAGCGAAGGCGGGGCGAGCGGCCTTGCTTTGGGCAGCGGCTTGAACTGGGGACGCTGGCAAGGGCCAGGCTCGACCATTGCGCAGACGCTCGGCAATCAGGTTGTGCACAACGACGGCGGCAACTTGCATTACATCTACGGCAACATTGCGACTTCGATGCCGACCTCGGGCCAGGTGTCGTACGCACCCATCGGCGGGACTCGGCCCACGGACTCGGGCACCGGCGCCGTCGGCGCCTTGATTTCCGGCGGCACCATCAATGTCAACTTCACCACCGCCCAGCTCGCGCTTACCGGGCTCGCGGTCGGCTTCGGCAACGCGACCTACACCATGGCCGGGTCGACCGGTATCCTCAACGGCCAGTTTTCGACGGCGCCGGTGGGCGCCAGCGTCGGCTGCACCGGCGGCGGCTGCCAGTCGCTCATCGCCGGCAACTTCGCCGGTTTCCTCGCCGGACCCGGTGCCGCGGGCATCGGCCTCGACTATTATTTCAATACCCGCAACGGAAGCGTCATCGAAGGCGTGACCGCCTACCGCAAATGCGCGAGCCCCGGAAGATGCTGAAGGCGCTCGCGCTGGCTGTACCGGATTCCTGAAGAACCGCGGACCCGCGCCAAGTGCACTAGCAGTTTGTTGAACTTCGGGTTGTAAACTGGCCATTTTTGACTATGGTTCTGATGAGGGTTTCCGATTCGTGGCGAGGGCAGAACGATGCGTGGAGCGGACGTAACCCAGGAAGGTTTGTTCATCGTGAGGAAGACCGCGGATTATGTGCCGGCGGAGCATCCGCTGCTGGCGATTCGCGAGATTGTCAATGCGGCGCTGCGCGACATGGATCGGTTGTTTGAGTCGATGTACGAAGAGCGTGGTCGGTACTCGGTGGCGCCGGAATGGCTGCTGCGCGGGCTGGTGCTGCAAGCGCTGTATGGAATCCGCAGCGAACGGTTGTTGTGCGAGCAACTGGGCTACAACATGCTGTTCCGCTGGTTTGTGGGGCTGGGGATGGAAGATGCGGCGTGGGACCACAGCACCTACACCCAGAATCGCGATCGGCTGATCGATCACGATGCGATCAGGACGCTGTTCGGACGGGTGATGGATCAGGCTGCCGAAGCCAAGCTGCTCTCGTCTGAGCATTTCAGCGTGGACGGCACGCTGATCCGGGCCTGGGCCTCGCTCAAGAGCTTCGTGCCGAAGGACGGCCCGCCGCCGGATAAGACGGGTAGCAAGAGTAATCCGGAAGTGGATTTCAAGCGCCAGAAACGCAGCAACGAGACCCACGCCAGCACCTCCGATCCGGATGCGCAGTTGTTCACCAAGTCGAAGAAGGCTGAGGCACTCCCCTCGTTCATGGGCCATGTGCTGATGGATAACCGCAGCGGGCTGGCGGTGGACACGCGACTGACGCTGGCTACCGGCACCGCCGAACGCGAGGCAGCTCTGGACATGTTGGCTGCGCTTCCGGGCGAGCAGCGCAAGACCGTTGGGGCCGACAAGGCGTTCGACACCGAGGACTTTGTCAGTGGCTGCCGCGAACTCAGGGTCACCCCGCATGTGGCGCAGAACACTTATGAGTACAACACCAAGACCGGTAAACGGGTTAAGCGTGAGAGTCGGATCGATGGTCGTACCACGCGGCACGCGGGCTATCAAGTCAGTCAAGTGATCCGCAAGCTGATCGAGACGTTGTTCGGCGACGGCAAGCAGCATGGCGCCACGATCCGTCAGGTCAAGTTGCGTGGCCTGCCGAAAGTCAGTGACGTGTTCACGCTGTCGATGCTGGCCGTCAACTTGCGCCGACTGCCCAAACTCTTGGTGGTACCGGCGATCATGGTCGGCAGCGGATAGACAGGAGAGGTGCGTCCGCAGTTGCGGTTCGCAGCCAAATAACGGCGCGAAACGCAAGAGCCGAAGCGCAAACCGCGAGAAACCTCGCAAGGTATCCTCTCTCATCTCAAAATCTCGTCGCGATCCAATGCCCGCACTCAAATCAGTGATAATTTCAACGAACTGTTAGCAGACATCCCAGCCAGCCGCCGAACGCTTCGAGCGCGGCCAACGTCTCGCCGCGTCGGGCGGGCGCGAGCCAGTAATCGCGATTCAGCAGCTTGACGCCGCGCGACATGACGTGGGGCAACCACGCTAGCGATGCAACGATGAACATCGGAAACAAGGTTCCGAATCCGAGAATGAACAGCGCGTAGCCGTCGCGACTCATCCAGGCGTTGGTCTGCCCGCCGGCGCCGAAGTGCGGGGCCACGCGCGGCGGCAACTGTCCGATGGTGCCGACGATAAAGGCGACGCCGGCGAGCAGCAGAATGACAAAAAGCACGAGAGAAAGACGGTGCATGGGCGGCTCCGCGTATCAAAATCGTGGTTCACACCGGCGCCGTTGCCGGCGCCTCGAGCGATCAGAAGGTCCGTTTGCCGGGTCGGCCGGCAAACACCGCCAGCGCCAGACCCAGCGCGGCGCCCAGCGCCAGGCCGATGGGGCTGTGGCCGAATGCGGTTCCTATCGCGGTTCCCGCGCTCGCGCCGACCGCTGTCCAAATTCCAGGATTTCTCGCTCGCGGAAAAATCATGATGGGCTCCTGTCCGAAGGTAGTGGGTTAGTGATATAGCGTGCCGGTATTGATCACCGGTTGAACCTCGCTCTCGGCGCAAAGCACGGTCATCAGGTTGCTGACCATCGCCGCCTTTCGCTCGTCGTCCAGCTCGACGACTTTCTTCTCCGACAATTCCCTGAGGGCCATCTCGAACCGTTCTTCGTGCGCGCTTTTGATTTCCCGAATGCGTTCCATCTTGAGTTCCTCCATGACGCTCAGGCCGGTGCGGCCATGGGCGATATGGAAATGATATCACAACAATATCGGAGGCTGTCAAGGACTTTGTGCACGGGCTTATTGAGTGCAAAAAAAACGGACGGGGTCGCCGTCCGCTTGGGGATCGACACGCGGGAGAGGCTCCCGATGTCGTGTTGCTTTGGTGCTAACGTTGGTTTCGATCCAATCGGGTCAACCGAGGTTGACCGGCACGAAAATGCGCGCGTCATCGCGCTGGATCAGGAGCGCCACCGTCTTGCTGGACTTGGCCACCAGCTCCTTCAACTGAGCGGGAGTCTTCACCGGCGTATTGTTGACTGCTACGATGACGTCGCCGGCGCGGATGCCTGCTCGCGCGGCTGCGCCGGCGACATCCTGCACGACCAAGCCATTCTGCAGCGACCCCTCGCGCATTTCCTCTGGCAAAAGCCGCCGCACCGCGATGCCCAAGCGCGCCTTGCCCAGGTCGACCTTGCTGTTTTCGGCGGCAACGGTCTTGTCCTCCATCCCGCCGATGGTCACCGCCACTTGCTTGGTCTTGCCGTCGCGCCAGACCTCGAGCGTGGCCTGAGTATTCGGCTTCAGGCTCGACACCAGCGGGGGCAGATCGGCCGAGGCGTTGATCTCCTTGCCGTTGAACTTGACGATGACGTCACCCGGCTCGATGCCGGCTTTGGCCGCGGCACTGCCTTTTTGGACCGAGCTCACCAGCGCTCCGGCAGCCGACTTCAAACCGAAGTTCTGCGCCAGGGATTGATTGACTTCCTGGATGGTGACGCCCAGGCGGCCGTGCTCGACCTTGCCGTGCTTCGCCAGCTGCTCCTCGACCTGCATCGCGATGTCGATGGGGACCGCGAAGGCGAGACCCTGGAAGCCGCCGGAATGGCTGAAGATCTGCGAGTTCACGCCGATCACTTCGCCCTTCAAGTTGAACAGCGGCCCGCCCGAGTTGCCCGGGTTGACCGCGGCGTCGGTCTGGATGAACGGCACGTACGACTCCTGCGGCAACGCGCGCGCCTTGGCGCTGACGATGCCAGCGGTCACGGTGTTCTCGAAGCCGTACGGCTGGCCGATCGCGACTACCCATTCGCCGACACGCGTCTGCGCCGGGTCGCCGATCTTCACGACCGGCAGATTCTTCGCGTCGATCTTGAGCGTCGCGATGTCGGTGGTCTTGTCGCTGCCGAGGACCTTGGCTTTGAACTCGCGCCGATCGGTCAGCTTGACCGTTACCTCATCGGCGTTGGCGACCACGTGCGCGTTGGTCAGAATCACGCCGTCGCTGCTGACGATGAAGCCCGAGCCCATGCCGCGCATCGGTCCGCGCTGCAGCGGGTTCGGCAAATTGCGAAAGAAAGGCGAGTCGCGCAGGAAGGGCGGCAACTGATCCATGCCCGGCCCCGCATTGTCTTCGTCGTTGGCCGCTACTTTGCGGCCGTCGCTGGTGACGCTGATGTTGACCACCGCGGGCCCGTATTTCTCGACCAGTCCGCTGAAGTCCGGAAGCGCTGCGACCGGCGCGATTGTAGCCGGCGCCGAGATCGCCGGCGTGGAAACGGTGGGCGGCGAAATCGCGGCACTGGCGGTATGCATCGACATCTTGTCGGCGGTGGTGACGCCGATCGCAAACGCGGCCGCGATCGCGAGCGCCACTGCATTGCGCCGGAAGTTTCTCGATTCCATAAGTCTGCTCCTTGGTTACTTTGCCGGGATGTTCCGGTATGCAAGCCAAGATACGGGCCGAAACTTAAGGGAGCATTAAGGCCGTCGACCGCGGTTACGGACAGGCCCCGAGGCGCTTGGCGCGAACCTTGGCTCCGTTGGAGCTTGTCTGCTCGTACCAATCGCCATGGTAGATCGTCGTGCTGGTGCTCTGGTGGCCGCCGCAACTCCCGTCCGCGATCACCTGATTCCCGGACACCTTGACATCGTTGACCGTGCAGCCGGCGTCCTCGGCGGTCTTGACCACGAATGCCCGGAACGTCTTCTCGTCGCCATTGGCCACGCTGGCCTCGGCGGCGGTGACGCAGACCTTCATCACCCTGTCCTGCCCTCCGGCGGTGATCGTCGTTTCCCACTCCCCGGGCTGTACCCGGTCCGCGGCACGCGCGTCGGTGACGGTTAGCGCAAGCATCGCGACAGGGAGCAGAAAAGATGTGCTGAACTTTTTCAATGATTCTCCTTCGTGAGAGTGTCCGGTCAAGACTAGCATGAGCTACGGCCTCATCGGTTCGACGGCCGCATCAAGCTCCAGCAGGAGCAGCGGCGGGCGAGCCGGGAACGGGTCGCGTGGGAATGGCTTGCGTGAAGCGAACCGTCACGCCCAGGCCACGGCCGTCGATGCCGGAACCAAGCTCGACATCGGCACCATGACGCTCGGCGATGCGCTTGACGATCGCCAGGCCGAGACCGCTGCCGCGGATGCCGCCCGCGCCGCTGCCACGATAGAACCGGTCGAACACGCGCTCGCGGTCGTCGATCGCAATGCCCGGCCCGCTGTCTCGCACCGTGAGCGCGGTCCCGCCTGCGTCGTCGGAAAGCGCGACGTCGACTCTGCCGCCGGCGGGCGTGTAACGGATCGCGTTGTCGACCAGATTCGAGATGAGGGTGAGCAGCGCGTCCGGATCGCCGCTCAGCACCGACGTGGTGGCAGAGGACAGGCCGAGATCGATGCCCTTGGCGCCGGCGAGCGGCGCCAGATCAGCGATGACTTCGCTTGCCAATGCCGCCAGATCCACCGTCGAAGCCGCCGTAGCGCGGACGCCCGGCTCCTCGCGCGCGAGCGTGAGCAGCTGCTCGACCAATCGCGTCCCGCGCTCCAGACCGCCCTTGAGCTCAGCCAGCGCCGCCGCGCGTTCAGTGTCTGTCGTCGCGCGCTCCGCGAGCTGCGCCTGCAGATGCACCGCCGTGAGCGGGGTGCGCAGCTCGTGCGCGGCATCGGCGACAAAGGCGCGTTGCGCGTCGAGCGTATGGGAGAGGCGCGCGAGCAGATCGTTGAGCGCGCCGACCAGCGGCTGCACTTCGCGTGGCAAATCGGTCTCGGGAAGCGGTTCGAGCAGCGCAGGAGAGCGCCGCGCCACCGCGGCGGCGACCCGATCGAGCGGCTTTAAACCCCGAGCGATGGTGAACCAGATCAGCACGGCGAGAAACGGCAGCACCGCCAACAGCGGCATGATGGTTCGCAAGGCCATGCTCGCCGCAAGCTCGCGCCGCGCGCTCATCGGCTGCGCGATCTGCACCACCTGGCCCGCGGCGAGCGTGCTGAATACCCGCCATTGACCGCTTTCGGTGGTGAGCGTGGTGAAGCCGAGCTGCGCGTGCTGGGGCAGCACGCGGCGGGGCTGCGACAGGAAAAGCTGAACGCCATTGCGATCCCAGATCTGCACCACCATGGCATCGCTGCCGGGGCCGATGGTGTCGGCACCCGCCGGAACGGCGGCAAAGGGTGCGTCGGTGAGCGACGCGGCCATTTCCTTGAGCTGATAGTCGAACAGCGCGTTGGCTTCGTCGCGCGCGCGCCAATACGTGCCCACCGCAGCGGCCGCGACCGCGAGCGCGATGCCCAGCAGCAGCCAGACCAGCAACTCGCGCCGGATCGACCTCACGACGTTTCCTGATCGGCATCCGGTCTCGCCACCATCCAGCCGACGCCGCGAACGTTGCGGATCAGGTCCGCGCCGAGCTTCTTGCGCAAACCGTGTATGTGCACCTCGACTGCATTGCTCTCCACCGAGTCGCTCCAGCCGTACAGCTTGGCCTCGAGCTGCGCGCGCGACAGCACCGCGCCCGGCCGAACGAGCAGCGCCTCGAGCAGCGCGAACTCGCGCGCCGACAGCGAAACGCTCTGTCCGCGCACGCGGACTTCGTGCGACGCCGGATCGAGCTCGATCACGCCGTAGGCGAGGATCGGCTCGGCGCGGCCGGCGCGACGCCGCGACAGAGCGCGCAACCGCGCCGCGAGCTCGGTCAAATCGAAGGGCTTGACCACGTAATCATCGGCGCCCGCGTCGAGGCCGGCGACGCGATCGGCGATCGCATCGCGCGCGGTCATGATCAACACCGGACGCGTGTCGCCGGCGCGGCGCATCGCCGACAATACTTCGAGGCCTGATTTGCGCGGCAAGCCCAGATCGAGCAGCACCGCGTCGTGCACCCGCTCGGCGAGTGCCAACTCGGCCGCGCGGCCGTCCTCGACCCAGTCGACGGTGAAGCCGTCCTGGGCCAGGCCGCGGCGCACGCTGGCGCCGATCATCACATCGTCTTCGGCGAGCAGCACGCGCAAAGCGTCACTCCTTCTTCGGTTCGAACTTGAGCGACGCCGAGTTCATGCAGTAGCGCTGCCCGGTGGGTTGGGGACCGTCGTCGAAGACGTGGCCGAGATGCGCATCGCACGCCGCGCACAACACCTCGGTGCGGCGCATCAGATGGCTGGTGTCCTCGGCAGTCGTGACGTTTTCCGCTGCGGCCGGCGCGTAAAAGCTGGGCCATCCACAGCCGGCGTCGAATTTGGTTTCGGCGTCGAAGAGCAGGGTGCCGCAACAGGAGCAGCGATAGCTCCCCGGGTCTTCCTTGTCCCAATACTCGCCGCTGAAAGGCGCCTCGGTGCCTTTCTTGCGCGTGATGCGGTACTGCTCAGGCGCGAGCACGGCTTTCCATTCGGCGTCGGTCTTGCTTACCTTGTCTGGCATGACAGCGTCTCCTCGGGTGGGTATTGAAATGCTGCGAAAAGCGTAGCCGAGCGTTGGAGTTCGGCCGCGGCCTTGCGTTCCATTGCGATCCGTGCGCAACGCGACAAATGAATGCGTCACCATGACGCGCGTCGCGCGGGACTCACGCGCATCGCCCTCGCTCATGCGGCAGCATGGATTTTACGCCCGGCGCGAGCGGCGAGCGCAGCGCCACGGCGGTGGCCGACGGCGGGTTCGGTATACTTGAGGTTTGCCGCGCAAGCTTTCAAGCGCCTTTGGATTTCGTCATCGTGACTGCCGCCACGTCCCCCGCCGAAGCACTATCCTTTCGCCGCGATATCCGCGTGATCGGCGTGATCGGTGTCGCGCACGGCATGTCGCACTTCTTCCAGCTCGTCCTGCCGCCGCTGTTTCCATTGTTGCGCGCGGAATTCGGCGTGAGCTACGCGACGCTGGGTACGCTGGTGAGCGCTTTTTACGTTGCGAGCGCGCTGTGCCAGTTTGGTGCAGGCTTCGCCGTCGATCGCTTCGGGGCCCGGCCAGTGCTTCTCGGCGGACTCGGCCTGCTTGCCGGCGGTACGCTCCTTGCTGGCAGCGTTCCCGGCATCTTCTGGTTGTTTCCGCTGGCCGCGATCATGGGCATCGGCAATGGCGTCTTTCATCCTGCCGATTTCGCGGTGCTCAATGCCAACGTCGCCCCGCGCCGTCTCGGCCATGCGTACAGCTCGCACGGTATCGGCGGCAGCTTGGGCTACGCGCTGGCGCCCATCGTCAGCTACGGGCTCGGCGATATTCTCGGCTGGAGAAGCGCGCTGCTGGTGATGGGCGCGGCGGGCCTGGTTACGCTGGCGCTGCTCGCAACACAGAGCAGCGTGCTGCGAAGCCGCGCTCACGGCGCGAGCCCCCCGCACCACACCCTGGCCAACAGCATCGAGCTCTTCCGCCAGAAGCCGATCCTGCTTTGCTTCGCCTACTTCTGCGTGCTGACCGTGGCAACGATCGGCATCCAGACCTTTGTCGGGACCAGTCTCAATGCTGCTTACGATATTCCACTGGCGATTGCGACCTCCGCCGTAACGGCCTATCTACTGGGAAGCACGACCGGCATTCTCGCTGGCGGCTTTCTCGCCGCGCGAACCGCGCGGCATGACCGCGTCGCCGCGACCGGGCTCGCCATGGGCGCGGCGCTGGTAATGCTGATCGCGGCATCGCCGGCCATCGCGCAGTGGGCGATCCCGATCCTGGCGCTGACCGGCTTCGCCATCGGATCGACCGGGCCGTCGCGCGACATGATCGTTCGCGGTGCGACACCGCCGGGCGCTTCCGGCCGGGTCTACGGCTTCGTGTATTCGGGTCTCGACCTCGGTGCGACGCTCGCGCCGGTGGCCATGGGCGCGCTGATCGACCATGGCTCGCCGCGAATCGTGTTCGCCGCGGTGTCGGTGTTTCTGTTCCTGGCGATCGGCACCGTGATGCAGGTGCGGCGCACGAGTCGCCTCGGCGCGTCCAGCGCGCAAGCCGCCGATTAGGCGTCATCATCGCGGCCATTACGTATCGTCCGCGTGCCGGAGTGTCCGCACCATTCGCTTGCATTCGCACCCTTTGACCGCCATATTGTCGAAGCCAGCACCGGAGGAATCGATGAAACGCACCCCTATCCTGCTTTTTGCCGCGCTTGCCGCGCTGACGCTTAGCCTGAGCGATCTCGCTGACGCCAGGCGCATGGGCGGCGGCCGTACCTTGGGCGCGCAGCGCGAAAGCGTCACGCCGTCTCGGCCCGCTCCGGCGCCCACCGCGCCCGCGGGCAATGCCGCGACTCAACCTTCCACCCCCGTAGCGGGAGCGGCCAAAGCAGCACCCGGTCCGACTCCGGCTCCCTCGGGCGCATCGCGCTGGCTGGGACCCATCGCCGGGCTCGCCGCGGGCTTGGGCCTTGCCGCGTTGATGTCGCATTTCGGATTGTCGGAAGGATTCGGCAGCCTGCTGCTGATCGCGCTCGGCGTGATCGCCGCGATTTTCCTGGTGCGGATGTTCCTGGGTAGACGGCAAACGGCCGCTCCCCTGCAATACGCCGGAGCAAGCCCGAACACCACGAACAACACGAACAACAAGGCGTCCGCGACCTATGACGCGCGGCCCGTTCCGGCATGGCGCGGCCTGGAGAAGACCGAGCCCGCGCTGGAGACCGAGCCGCTATTGGCCGCGGAACCCGGGGCGCCCGCGTTTGGTGTCGCACGCAAGCCGCTGCCTCAAGGATTCGACGCGGAAGGGTTCGCGAAAGAGGCGAAGCGACAATATATCGAGATTCAGCGCTCCTACGACAACGCCGACCGGGCGGCGCTCTCGAGCGTGATGACCTCCGAGATGAACGCTGAGATCGGGCGCGAGATCGACGAGCGCGGCACACATCAACCGACCGAAATCGTCACGCTCGACGCCGAGGTGCTCGAGGTGACGACGGAAGGCGACAAGTATTGGGCGAGCGTGCGCTTCACCGGCCTTTTGCGCGAGGATGGCGAACCCGTGCCGAAATCCGTCGACGAAATATGGAACCTGACCAAGCCTGTCAACGGTAGATCCGGATGGCTGTTGGCCGGCATTTCACAACTGGCGTAGCGCCGGGCTTGAGCTTCATCGCCCGTTCGGGGGCGCGTTTTGTTTGCGCGTTGCTGATGACGGCCGCGATCGCGGCCGTGTCCGCGCGTGCGCAGGCCGAGACCAACGAAGTCCGCGCCGCGCAGCAATTCGGCCTGTCCTACCTCGCCTTGATGGTCATGGAGGACTCCAAGCTGATCGAGAAGCAGGCGAAGGCGGCCGGCCTGGGCGAGATCAAGGTGACCTGGGCCAAGCTGGGCGGTCCGGGCGCGATGAATGACGCGCTCCTGTCCGGGAGTCTCGACTTCGGCACCGGTGGCGTGCCGTCGCTGATCACGCTCTGGTCCAAGACTCATGGCACGGCGAACGAGGTCAAAGGGGTCGGCGCGCTCAACTCGATGCCGGTGAATCTGGTGACGTCGAATCCGAACGTGAAAACGATTCGCGACTTCACCGACCAGGACAAGATCGCGGTGACCACGGTCAAGGTGTCGACGCAGGCGCTGCTGCTGCAGATGGCCGCGGCCAAGGAATTCGGCGAGCAGAACTACGCCAAGCTCGATCCGCTGACGGTGTCGCTGCCGCATCCGGACGCGATGACCGCGCTGCTCGGCGGCAGCGGCACCATCACTGCGCATTTCAGCTCGCCGCCATTCCAGTATCAGGAAGTGGCCAGGCCCGGCATTCGCAGCGTCCTCAACAATTACGACATCCTTGGCGGGCCGGCGACGTTCAATCTGGTCTGGTCCACGACCAAGTTCCGCGATGCCAACCCGAGGACCTATGCCGCCTTCGTGGCTGCGTTCGAGGAAGCCACCGCGACGATCAATCGCGACAAGCGCGCCGCGGCGGAAGTCTACAAGCGCATGTCGGGGACCAAGGAAAGCGTCGACGAGCTTCTCAAGATGATGCAGGACCCGCTGGTCGAATACACGCTGACGCCGAAGAGCATCATGAAGACGGCGGAGTTCATGGCCAAGGTCGGCACCATCAAGGATCGGCCGGCGACGTGGAAGGATTTGTTCTTTCCCAACGTTCACAACTATCAGGGCAGCTAGTGTTGCCCGGATTGGGACGCTAGTTGGATCTCGGCATTTCCGGCCGCAAGGCTCTGGTATGCGCGGCCAGCAAGGGGCTCGGACGCGGCTGTGCCGAGGCGCTGGCTCGCGAAGGCGTCGCGGTGACGATCCTGGCGCGAACCGAAAGCGCGGTGCGCAAGACCGCGGAGGAAATCGGCGCGATGTCGGGCCACCCCGTGCAATGGCTCGCCTGCGACATCACAACCGCCGAGGGACGTGCTGCAGCGCTGGCGGCGTGTCCTCAGCCGGACATTCTGGTCAACAATGCGGGCGGCCCGCCGCCGGGCGACTTTCGCGACTGGGATCGCGACGCATGGATACGCGCCCTCGACGCCAACATGCTGACTCCAATCGAGCTGATCAAGGCCACTATCGACGGCATGATCACACGCGAATTCGGCCGCATCGTCAACATCACCTCTTCGGCGGTCAAGGCGCCGATCGATAATCTTGGATTGTCCAACGGCGCGCGCAGCGGGCTGACCGGCTTCGTCGCCGGCCTGGCGCGCAAGGTGGCGCGGCATAACGTGACCATCAACAACCTGCTCCCCGGCCCGTTCGACACCGATCGCCTGCGCGGCAACCTCGAGTTGCGGGCGAAAGCCGCGGGCAAGCCGGTCGAGGAATTACGCAAGGCGCAGATGAGCGCGAATCCGGCCGGACGCTTCGGCAGCGCAGCCGAGTTCGGCACCGCGTGCGCTTTTCTGTGCAGTGCGCAAGCCGGCTACATCGTCGGGCAGAATCTGCTCATCGACGGCGGCGGCTATCCCGGCACGTTCTGATTTTTGCTTCCACCTCGAGCACCCCGATGATCGATCTGTACTACTGGACCACGCCCAACGGGCACAAGATGACGATGTTCCTCGAGGAAACGGGGATGCCGTACACGATCCATCCCGTGAACATCGGCCAAGGCGATCAGTTCAAGCCGGATTTCCTCAAGATCTCGCCCAACAACCGCATCCCAGCCATTGTCGATTCCGCGCCCACCGATGGCGGCGAACCGATCGCCATGTTCGAGTCGGGCGCGATACTGTTATATCTCGCGGACAAGATCGGGCGCTTCATTTCGCCCGACACTCGCGCGCGTCTGGACTGCATCCAATGGCTGTTCTGGCAGATGGGCAACCTCGGACCGCTGGCCGGCCAGAATCATCATTTCGTGCATTACGCGCCGGAGAAGATTCCGTACGCGATCGACCGCTACGTCAACGAGACGGGACGGCTGTACGCGGTGCTCAACAAGCGTCTTGCCGACCGCGAGTTCATCACCGGCGAATACACCATCGCCGACATGGCAAGCTACACCTGGGTCCTGCCTGAGCGGCAGAGTCAGAACATCGACGACTTTCCGAATTTGAAACGCTGGAAAGAAGCCATCAGGGCGCGCCCGGCGACGCAGCGCGCCTACGCAAGAGCCAAGGAAATCAATCCGGGAGCCGGCGGCATTCGAACCGAGGCCGAGAAGAAGATCCTTTTCGGGCAGACCAAGGACGTGGTTCGTTGATGTAAAGCTTCAACGGCATCTACGGGACGACAAGCGCGTCCCAGCCATCCTTCGGGATGCGCGCCACGACCCGGAATCCTTGCGCGCCCAGCGGCCGGATCACCGCCGCCTCACCTTCGGCCAGATACGTCGTGTGCGCCAACGCCTGAAACGGGTTGCCATGGCTGGCGATCGCCAGATTGGTCCCCGCATGCGGCGGCGTGGACAGCAGTTTGCGCAATTCCGTATAGCGATCGGCGGTCTCGGGGACCGCGGGGCCGCCGCGCACCGCAGTCGCCACCGTCGCCCGACCAAAGATCAGTTGCGCGGTTTCGCGCGTTCGGCAGAAAGGGCTGGCCAGGACGTCGCCGATCGGAATGTCCAGGCGCTTGATGGCGGCGCCGATGCGGCGCGCTTCTTCGCGCCCGCGATCGGTCAGATTGCGCTGCCGCGTGCAATCCTCGTAGCCGCTCATGGCGTCGTCGCTCTGGCCGAAGTCGGTCGACGCGTGCCGGAAATACAGAATCAGGCCCCCGCCGCGCAGCGCCTGGACCAGTGCGGCACCTGCGAGAGGCTCGGACAGCGCCTCCGCGGCGATCGCGGGCCACGCAGCACCGATGCAGACGGCGAGCACGCCGGCCATCCACCGGCGCCGCGATACACTCAATGCGGAAAAAGAGTTTGCGGTCACGGCGTTTTGACTGCCGTCAGGTTGTGCCGTTCGCCTCTTCGCCGCTATTCGGCGCGGTCAAGGCGTATTTGCTGCGCGGCCGGAATGGCAAGGCACGGGTCGTCGAATGCGATGTCGCCCTCCGGCAGCGGTACGCCGGCCGCACGGACGGCGGCGAAGTCCTGCAGCTTGCGATCGAGCAGGTGAGTCGTCACGACGTTCGACAGCGCGTTGAACACGGTCTCGCTCTTGCCCGGATGTTTCTTGTCCCATTCGCGTAGCATCGCGCCCACCTGCTTGCGCTGAAGGTGTTCCTGCGAGCCGCAGAGGTTGCAAGGGATGATGGGAAATGCCATCGCCTCGGCATAGCGGGCAAGGTCGCGCTCGCGCACGTAGGCGAGCGGACGGACGACCACGTGCTTGCCGTCGTCCGAGACGAGCTTCGGCGGCATGGTCTTGAGCTTGCCGCCGAAAAAAAGATTGAGGAAGAAGGTCGCCAGAATATCGTCGCGGTGATGGCCAAGCGCGATCTTGGTGGCCTTGAGCTCGGTCGCCACCCGGTACAGAACGCCACGACGAAGTCGCGAGCACAACGAGCACATCGTGCCGCCGTCGGGAATGACGCGCTTGACGACGCTGTAGGTATCCTGCTCCTCGATGTGAAACGGCACGCCGCGCCCGGCGAGATAGGAGGGCAGCACGTCGGCGGGAAAATCCGGCTGCTTCTGGTCGAGATTGACCGCGACGATTTCAAACCGGAGCGGCGCGCGCTTCTGCAGCGACAGCAGGATATCGAGCAGGCCATAGCTGTCCTTGCCGCCGGACATGCATACCATCACCTTGTCGCCGGCTTCGATCATGGAGAAGTCGCCGATGGCTTCACCCACCTGACGCCGCAGGCGCTTCCTTAACTTGTTGGCTTCGAACGCCTGACGTCGCCCATCGACGATCGGGCCGGCGGCCGGCGCGGCAGCGCTTTGAAGCACGGAATGGGCGATGTCCATCAGGAATCCGATTGGCGACGCATCCATATGATCGCACCTCGCACCGGCAGTCGCGAGGTCCGCGTGAGCCCAGGGTGCGTGGCGCCGGCGATGGTAGCATACGACGCTAGTGCGATGGTCGCGCCGTCAACGGCGACGGCGTTTCCGATTCGATTCCTCCAGTCTAGCCATGATCAAAATCAGCAGTGCCTTCGACGCGGGCGCGATCGAGGTCGTCGCTTCGAATTCGTGCGACGACATTCGCCTCAATGTCCGCTCCGATTCAAACGCCGAGTTCCGGCAATGGTTCTATTTTCGCTTGCAGGGCGGCGCCGGGCAGGCTTGTCGCATCGTCTTCGAGAACGCCGGTCGATGCACCTATGTCGAGGGCTGGAAGGATTACCGGGCCGTCGCGTCGTACGACCATCGTCACTGGTTCCGCGTTCCGACCGCATTCGACGGCGAGCGCCTGGTGATCAGCCATGTGCCGGAGCGCGACTCGGTTTACTACGCGTACTTCGAGCCGTATTCCTGGGAGCGCCACCTCGATCTGCTCGGCCGTACGGAAGCGTCGCCGCTCGCCCGCGTCCGCGACCTCGGCAGCAGCGTCGAGGGCCGCGACATGAATCTCATCACCGTCGGTGCACCGGGTGCGGACAAGCGCGCGCTGTGGGTGATCGCACGCCAGCACCCCGGCGAGACCATGGCGGAATGGTTTGTCGATGGCATGCTGGAGCGATTGCTGAACACCAGCGACCCGGTCGCGCGGGCGCTGCTTGAGCGCGCGGTCGTGCATATCGTCCCCAACATGAACCCGGACGGCGGCGTGCGCGGCAATCTGCGCACCAATGCGGCGGGCGCCAACCTCAATCGCGAGTGGCTCGCGCCGAGCGCCGAGCGCAGTCCCGAGGTGCTGCACGTTCGCACGGCGATGGCTCAAACCGGCGTCGACGTCTTTCTCGACGTCCACGGCGACGAGGCCTTGCCCTATGTTTTCGTCGACGGCGGGGAGCGCTTGCCCGGCTTCTCGGCCAGGCAGGCGGAGCTGCAACGCATCTTCATCGCCGCGTTCAAGACCGCAAGCCCGGACTTCCAGGATGTACACGGTTATCCGTCGGACAAGGACACCAAAGTCAACCTCGCGCTGGCCTCGAAGTACGTCGGGCATACCTTCGGCTGCCTCGCGCTCACCCTGGAATTGCCATTCAAGGACAACGCCAACTTCCCTGACCCGGAGACGGGATGGAGCGGCGCGCGCAGCATCAAATTGGGCGGGGCGGTGCTCGAGCCCTTGCTGGCGGTACTCGCCGATTTGTAGCCGCGGAGGCTTTTGGCCCTAGAATTACGCCCAAGGGGGAAATCCAATGCAGACCATCCTGGTGGCAAATCCGAAGGGCGGCAGCGGCAAGACGACGCTTGCGACCAATCTGGCCGGCTGGCTCGCAGGACGCAAGCAGCGCGTCGTGCTCGCCGATTTCGATCCCTTGCGTTCGGCTACCGAATGGCTGGCCCGGCGTCCGCCGCTGTTCCCGGCCATCGCGTCGTGGACGCCCGCCGCGGACCGGCAGGATATCAAGGAGCACAACCCGCATTGGCTGGTGCTGGACACTCCCGCCGGTTTGCACGGCGAGAGTCTGCGCGACACCATGCGCCGTGCCGACATCCTGCTGCTGCCGGTATCGCCCAGCGCGTTCGACACGGCCGCGACCCAACATTTCCTGGACCAGATTCGAGAATACAAAGCGGTCAAGAAAGGCGAAATCGCCATCGGGCTGGTGGCGATGCGCGTCGACCCGAGGACCCACAGCGCGGGCGAGCTGGACGAATTCCTCAACTCCTTCGAATTTCCGCTGGTCGCGCACTTACGCGCGACGCAGGTCTATGTACATTGCGCGCGCGACGGCTTGACGGTGTTCGATCTGCCGCGCTCACGCGCTGAGCAGGATTGGGAGCAGTGGCGTCCGCTGACGCGGTGGATCGCGCGCCAGGCCCCCACGAAGAACCCCTGATTCAAGCGGCGTGGCCGGATGCGGCCGGCCAACTAGGAGCAACGATGCGTACAAGGTTGGCGGCAGCCATTTGCGTCGATACGCTCAATCGCGGTATCAATCGCGCGCTGCAATCGCCGGATGTCGCCGAGAAGCTCAGTCGGCTCGGCATGGACCCGGCGACCGGCACGCCGCGGAATTCGCCAGGATCCTCGCCGCCGACTACGCGAAGTGGGGACCGATCGTCAAGCGGTCCGGATTCACTGCCGACTAGCGGCACACTAACGGGGCCAACGCGCCCGCTGCCGCTCCTGCAGTGCGAGCAAGAGTCCGCTGGCGACGATCACCGTCATGCCGAGCGCGGACCAGCGATCGGGAAACTGGTCGAAGATCAGATAGCCATAGCCGATGGCCCACACCATCTGCAAATAGGTGAACGGCGTAAGCAGCGATGCCGGCGCCAGGAGATAAGCGCCGATGATCGCCCAATGGCCGAGCCCGGCACACAGTCCCAGCAGCAATAGCAGCGCGCCGCCACGCCACGTCAGCACGGTGTCGCCGATGCCCCAGGGCAGCGCCAGCGAAAGCACAACCGTGCCCACCAGCGCGCTGTAAAAGAGCGTGGTGTGCGCGCTTTCGTCGAGCAGCTTGCGGGTGAGTATCTGATAGAGCGCGTTGGTAAGCGCGGTGATGACCAGCAGCAGCGTGGCAGGATGAAACACCGACGAGCCGGGCCGGAGCAGAATAAGGATGCCAGCGAAACCGGTGATCGATGCAATCCATCGCCCGAGCGTCGGGCGTTCTCCGAGCAAGGGTCCCGACAGCAGCACGATGAAGATCGGCGCCAGAAAGGTGATCGCCGAGGCTTCCGCAAGCGGCAGATAGCGCAGCGCGGCAAAAAAGCAGAAGGTCGCGATCACCAGCATCGACGAGCGCACGAGCTGCAGCAGGAGCCGCTTCGTGCGCCAGAAACCCGGGCCCGCGCGATGCCACGCAAAGGGCGTCACCACCAGCATCTGGCCGGCGTAGCGCGCCCAGACGACCAGGAACAGCGAGTGATCCCGGACCAGATACTTCGCCGTGGTATCGAGCGAAGACAGGCACAACCCGGCGAACAGAAATAACGGCAGCGCGCGGGCGAGCGGGTGTGCCGCCGGCACGCCCGGCGAGCCGTGGCGGGTCGGGCGCTCGACGCCGGTCACGCCGCGAGCAGCTGACGCAGCACGAAGGGCAGTATGCCGCCGTTCTTGTAGTAGTCTACTTCGATAGGAGTGTCGATGCGTAGCAGCACCGGAACCTGCTTCGAGGTGCCGTCCTTGCGCCGGATCACCAGCGTGACATCCATCTGCGGCTTGATGCCCGCGTCGAGGCCGGTGACGTCGAATTCCTCGGTGCCGTCGATCGAGAGCGAGGTCACGCTGTCGGCGCCCTTGAATTGGCACGGCAGGACGCCCATGCCGACCAGGTTGGAGCGATGGATGCGCTCGAAGCTTTTCGCGATCACCGCCTTGACCCCGAGCAACTGCGTGCCCTTGGCGGCCCAGTCGCGGGAGCTGCCGGTGCCGTATTCCTCGCCGGCGAACACGATCGTCGGCGTGCCCCGCGCGATATAGGTCATGGCGGCGTCGTAGATCGGCATCTGTTTTCCCTCGGGCTGCAGGAGCGTGAATCCGCCCTCGACACGCGATCCGCCTTCCTTGACCGGCAGCATCAGATTCTTGATTCGTACGTTGGCGAAAGTGCCGCGCATCATCACCTCGTGATTGCCGCGCCGGCTGCCGTAGCTGTTGAAGTCCGGAACGCCGACGTCGTGCTCGAGCAGATAAATGCCCGCGGGCGAAGTCGGCTTGATCGAGCCTGCCGGACTGATGTGGTCGGTGGTGACCGAATCGCCGAACACGCCCAGCGCGCGCGCGCCTCGAACGGCAGGCATCGGCGCCGGTTGCATGGAAAAGCCGGCGAAGAACGGCGGCTCCGCGATGTAGGTCGACTTATCCCAGAGATAGACCTGGCCGGTGGATGTCGGGATCGCGTTCCACAGCGGATTCTCCTTGGTGAAGTCGCCGTAGAGCCTGCGGTAGGTCGCCGGATCCGTCGCGTACTGCATCACCGCGCCGATTTCCTCGGAGGTCGGCCACACATCGCGCAGATAGACGTCTTTGCCATCGCGTCCCGTTCCGAGCGGCTCGGTGGAGAGATCGATATTGGCGCGCCCGGCGATGGCGTAGGCCACGACCAGCGGCGGCGACGCCAGGAAATTCGCCTTGATGTTGGGATGGATGCGGGCCTCGAAGTTGCGATTGCCCGACAGCACCGCGGCGCATATCAGGTCGTTGTGCGTGATGGTCTCTTCGATCGATGGATCGAGCGGGCCGGCATTGCCGATGCACGTCGTGCAGCCATAGCCGGCGAGATAAAAGTTGAGCTTTTCGAGCTCCTCGAGCAGTCCCGCCCGCGTGAGGTACTCGGTGACCACGCGCGAGCCCGGAGCGAGCGAGGTCTTGATGTGGCGCTGGACGGTGAGGCCCTTGGCGGCGGCTTTTTTCGCGAGCAGCCCGGCGGCGAGCAGCACCCCGGGATTCGAGGTGTTGGTGCACGAGGTGATGGCGGCGATGAGCACGTCACCGTGGCCGATGTCGAGCGGCTTGGGGCCGATGGCCGTCACCCGATCCTGGGTCGGTCGATTGTTGACCATCTCCGCCACGTTTTGCGGTTGGCCGCCATCGCCCGGGAGCTTTAGAGCATTGTCGTTGACCGGCCGCGGCGTGGCAGTGAGCTTGGTCGGATAGCGCTGCGTCAGCTTGTCGGCGGGCTGATTGAATCCGTTTTCCGCAGTCGGCTTGGAGAAAAGCGAATTGAACGACTCCTTCATCTTCGGCAATTCGATCCTGTCCTGCGGCCGCTTCGGTCCCGCCAGGCTCGCCACCACGGTGGCGAGATCGAGCTCCAGCGTTTGCGAATAGTCGATGCTGCCCGCCTTCGGCGTGCCGAACATTTCCTGTGCCCGGAAATACGCCTCGACCGCCTCGACTTCCGCCGTCGTGCGCCCGGTCTTGACCAGGTAGTCGATGGTCTTGTCATCGACCCCGAAAAAGCCCATGGTCGCGCCGTATTCGGGCGCCATGTTGCCGATGGTGGCGCGATCCGGCACCGCCAGCGATGCCGCACCCTCGCCGAAGTATTCGACGAATTTTCCCACGACCTTCGCCTTGCGCAGCATCTCGGTCACGGTGAGCACCAGGTCGGTGGCCGTGACGCCTTCGCTCAAACGACCTTTGAGGTGCACCCCGACGACATCGGGGGTCAGGAAATACACCGGCTGGCCGAGCATGCCCGCCTCGGCCTCGATCCCTCCGACACCCCACGCGACGACGCCGATGCCATTGATCATGGTGGTGTGCGAATCGGTGCCTACCAGCGAATCCGGATAATAGACGCCGTCCTTCTGATGCACCCCCCGCGCGAGGTATTCGAGATTGACCTGGTGCACGATACCTATTCCCGGAGGCACGACCTTGAAAGTGTCGAACGCCTGCATGCCCCACTTCATGAACTTGTAGCGCTCGGCATTGCGCTGGAATTCGATCTTCATGTTGAGATCCAGCGAGTCTTTCGTCCCGTAGTGATCGACCTGCACCGAGTGATCGACGACCAGGTCGACCGGGACCAGCGGCTCGATCAGCTTGGGGTTTCTGCCCATGCGCTGCGCGACACCTCGCATAGCGGCGAGATCGCACAACAGCGGCACGCCGGTAAAGTCCTGAAGCACAACCCGCGCGACGACAAACGGGATTTCGTCGGTGCGCGACGCCGTCGGCGCCCAGCGGCTAAGCTCGCGGATGTGATCCTCGGTGACTTTCTTGCCGTCGCAGTTGCGCAATATGGATTCCAGCACGATGCGTATCGATACCGGAAGGCGCGAGATCTTCCCGAGTCCCGCTTTTTCCAGCGCCGGCAGCGAATAGTATTGGCCGGTGACGCCGGAGGCGGTGCGAAACGGCTGCAGGGCATTGAACAGGTTATGGTTCATTACGGTGCCTTTCGACGTTGATCTTGGCTAGCGCCGCGCATCGGCCGGACGGCCTGGCGCCCCCCGGCTCTCACTGTGATCTCGATGTGCGCCAAAAATCCTGTGCCGATGCGCTACTTTTTCATCATCGCCTTCATGTTGATCGTCAGTCCCGTTTCGGTGACGATATCGCCCGGCACCTGGCCGGCCTTGCAGGGACCGGTCCACTTGCCGTCGATGCTCGATTTCGACTCACCCATGTTCATGAAAGGCGGGTCGTAGCTGGCGGTAGCGTCGGTGTGATAGGCGGTGTTGCCGCTGAAGACCATGACCGACTCGGTCTTCATGGTCGTCGGGCCGAGCTTGCAGGTTGCCTTGACGGTCATTCGATTGCCATCGATGCGCCGTTCGTTCTGCGTGCACACATCCTTGGCCACGCCCATGCTGAACTCGCGCATCTCGGCTTGCACCGAGTCGTCGAGGCACATCGTGGTGAGATGCTTCTTGTCGCCCTGCTGCGTGCTAATGCGCGAGACTTCCCACAGGCCCGACTTGAGCACGGGAAGATCGGCCGCGTAGGTGCCAAAGGCGGCGCCACCCGCGGCGCACAAGCCGGCGATCGAGGCGATAAGCGCTGAATTTCGGCAGGCGATCATGATGAAAGGCTCCTGGCAGGTTTCATAGAGTTTCGTAAAGGGTCAGATCACGAACAGGTCGACGAACTCGTGCACCGCGCTCGCATCCAGCGCTGCGGAGTCGAGCGCACGCTGAAGAATCGCACGCTGTTGCCGGGGCGGAAACCGCCGCGCGACGTTGGTCTTGAATTTTTCGATCAGGTGAGGCATGCCTTCCTTGCGCCGGCGGCGATGGCCGATCGGATACTCGACGACGACTTCGGCCAGCTTGCTGCCATCCTTGAACTCGATGGTAATCGCGTTGGCGATCGAGCGCTTGTCGGGATCGAGATAATCTTTCGAGAACTGCCTGTCCTCGACGCATACCATCTTATCGCGCAAGCGATCGATGCGGGGATCGTTGGCGATGCTGTCCTCGTAGTCGGCGGCGGTGAGATGGCCGTGGATCAACGGCACGGCCACCATATACTGGATGCAGTGGTCACGATCGGCGGGATTGGCGAGCGGGCCTTTCTTGTCGATGATGCGGATTGCCGATTCCTGCGTTCGCAGAGTGATCTTGCTGATGTCGGCGATCCTGTCGACGACCTTGGGGTGAAGCGCCATCGCGCATTCGACTGCGGTCTGGGCGTGGAACTCGGCGGGAAAGCTGATCTTGAACAGCACGTGTTCCATGACGTAGCTGCCGAAGGGGCGCTGGAACTTGAACGGCTTGCCCTTGAACAGGACGTCGTAGAAGCCCCATGTCTTTGCCGTCAGGACCGACGGGTAGCCCATCTCTCCCTTGACGACCATCAGTGCGAGGCGGACCGCGCGTGCGGTCGCGTCTCCTGCGGCCCAGCTTTTGCGCGAGCCTGTGTTCGGACTGTGGCGGTAGGTGCGAAGGCTCTGTCCGTCGAGCCACGCGAGCGATATTGCGTCGATGATTTCATCCCGGGACAAGCCGAGCATCTGCCCGACAACCGCAGACGATGCGACCTTGACCAGCACGACGTGATCGAGCCCTACGCGATTGAAACTGTTCTCGAGCGCGATCACACCCTGAATTTCGTGCGCCTTGATCATCGCGGTGAGGACGTCTCTGACGGTCAAGGGTTTTCGGCCGGCGGCAACGGCGTTGCGCGACAACCAGTCGGCGACGGCGAGGATTCCGCCGAGGTTGTCGGAAGGGTGACCCCATTCCGCCGCCAGCCAGGTGTCGTTGAAGTCGAGCCAGCGGCACATGGTGCCGATATTGAATGCGGCTTGCACCGGATCGAGCTGAAACGGTGTGCCCGGCACCTTGGCGCCGTTGGGGACGATGGTTCCCGGAACGATCGCGCCCAGCAGCTTGGTGCAGGCCGGATATGACAGCGCTTCCAGGCCGCATCCGAGCGTGTCCAGAAGGCAGTATCGCGCCGTGTCGTAGGCTTCCTTGCCGGTGACCTTGTACCCGGTCACGTAGTCGGCGATGTCGACCAGCACCTGGTCGGGCTGGGGTCGGACATTGGAGACCGGGGAAGTCACGCGAACCAGCGTGTGGGCATCGGCGCGCGAAACGCCAATGAGGCGAACAAGGCGAACAAGGAGAACAAGGCGGGTGAGCCGAGCAGGCGGACGGCGCTCATGTCACTTGCGCTCCGCGATGGGAACAAAGGCGAGGTCCTCCGGGCCGGTGTAGTTTGCGGCAGGACGGATGATCTTGCCGTCGCTCCGCTGCTCGATCACGTGCGCGGACCAGCCCGAGGTGCGGGAGATGACGAATAGCGGGGTAAACATCGCGGTGGGCACTCCCATCATGTGGTAGCTCACGGCGGAATACCAATCCAGATTGGCGAACATGCGCTTGGCATCCCACATGACCTGCTCGATGCGCTCGGCGACCTCGAACATCTTCATGTCGCCGCCTTCCTGCGATAGTTTGCGCGCGACCTCTTTGATGACCTCGTTGCGTGGATCGGCGACGGTGTACACCGGGTGGCCGAAACCGATAATGACTTCCTTCGCCTCGACCCGCCGCCGAATGTCGCGCTCGGCCTCGTCGGGCGTGCCGTATCGCCGCTGGACCTCGAACGAGAATTCGTTGGCACCGCCATGCTTCGGGCCGCGCAGGGCGCCGATCGCGCCGGTCATCGCGGAGTAGAGGTCGGAGCCCGTTCCGGCGATGACCCTTGCGGTGAAGGTCGACGCGTTGAACTCGTGCTCGGCGTACAGGTTGAGCGAGGTGTGCATGGCGCAGACCCACAACGGCGGCGGTGGCGAGCCATGCAGCAGGTGCAGAAAGTGGCCGCCGATCGAATCGTCGGCCGTCTCGACCTCGATCCGCTTGCCGTGCCGGCTCCAGTGATGCCAATACAGCAACATCGATCCGAGCGACGCCATCAGCCGGTCGGCGATAGCGCGCGCTCCGTAAGCATTGTGACCGGAGCTCTCCGGCTCGAGAGCACCCAGCGCCGAAACCGCGGTCCGCATGACATCCATCGGATGCGCCGCGCCAGGGATGCGTTCGAGGATCTCGCGGATCGGCTGCGGCACCGCGCGTAAGGTCCTTAGACGCGCCTTGTATGCCGCCAGTTCGGCAACGGCCGGCAGCTTTTCGTGGACCAGAAGGTGGGCGATTTCCTCGAATTCGCTGACATCGGCCATGTCGAGGATGTCGTATCCGCGATAGTGCAGGTCGTTGCCAGTGCGTCCCACCGTGCACAGCGCGGTATTGCCGGCAACGACGCCGGAAAGCGCGACCGACTTCTTCGGTTTCGGTGTGCCTGCGGTTGGCGCGGTGGACTCGGCCATCGGTTTCTCGTCGTGGGAAAGGTGTGGGAACGTGCTTGAGATCGCTCGAGCTATGGAAGGACTTCACCGAGGCGGCGCCGCGAACAAGGCGTCGAGCTTTTGCTCGAAGGCGTGGTAGCCCAGAAATTCGTAGAGCTCGGCGCGCGATTGCATCGCATCCAGTACGCTCTTTTGCGTTCCCTCGCGGCGCAGCGTTCGGTACACCTCGAGGGCGGCCTTGTTCATCGCCCGAAACGCGGACAGTGGATAAAGCGCGATTGCCACGTTTGCGCTCCTCAGTTCGTCCAGCGTATAGAGCGGCGTTGCGCCGAATTCGGTGATATTGGCCAGCACCGGCACGCCCACCGCCTCGGCGAATTGACGATACATCGCCAGATCGGTGATGGCTTCCGGGAAAATCATGTCCGCGCCCGCCTCGACGCAGGCGCGAGCGCGATCTATGGCGGCGGGCAATCCCTCGACGGCGAGCGCGTCGGTGCGGGCCATGATCACGAAATCGGGATCGGTCCTGGCGTCCACCGCGGCCTTGATGCGATCGACCATCTCGGCTTTGGAGACCAACTCCTTGTTCGGCCGGTGGCCGCAGCGTTTGGCGCCGATCTGGTCCTCGATATGCATGGCCGCGGCGCCGAACTTGATCAGCGACTTGACCGTGCGCGCAACGTTGAACGCCGATGCGCCGAATCCCGTGTCGACGTCGACCAGGAGCGGTAGCGAGCTCGCGTCGGTAATGCGGCGAACATCGGTTAGGACATCGTCGAGCGAAGAGATGCCAAGGTCCGGCACACCCAGCGATCCCGCTGCGACGCCGCCGCCCGACAGATAGATCGCCCGGTAGCCGGATTTCTCGGCGAGTATCGCGTGATACGCGCAAATCGCGCCCGGCACCTGCAGCGGCTTCTCCGCGGCCAGCGCCGCGCGAAACTTCGCGCCGGGGGAGGGGGGCGGGCTCATGTCAGGGCTCTTCGATCAGCGCAGGAGCGATGCGACGCCGGCACGCTCTTCCTCGAGCTCCTTCAGCGTCGCATCCATCTTCTCACGTGAAAAGTCGTCGATCTCGAGACCCTCGACGCGCGTGTATTCGCCGCCATCGGTAATGACGGGAACTCCATACATCACGTCTTGCGGAATGCCGTAGCTGCCATTGGAAGGCACACCCATCGTGACCCACTTTCCGCCGCTGCCGAGCATCCAGTCGCGAACATGACCGATCGCGGCGTTGGCTGCCGATGCAGCGGACGAAAGACCGCGCGCTTCGATGATCGCCGCGCCGCGCTTACCCACTGCCGGCAGAAACACATTGCGGTTCCAGGCTTCGTCGTTGATCAGCGCCTTGAGCGATTGCCCGTCGACCGTGGCGAAGCGATAGTCCGGATACATCGTCGGGGAATGATTACCCCACACGATCAGCTTTTCGATCGATTCGACTGGCTTGCCCGATTTGACTGCAAGCTGCGACAAGGCACGGTTGTGGTCGAGTCTCAGCATTGCGGTAAAGTTCTTTTTCGGCAGCGAGGGCGCGGACTTCATGGCGATGTAGGCATTGGTGTTGGCGGGGTTTCCGACCACCAGCACCTTGATCCCGCGGCTTGCAACGGTATCGAGCGCCTTGCCTTGCTCGATGAAAATCTTCGCGTTCTCGAGCAGCAGATCCTTCCGTTCCATGCCCGGGCCACGCGGGCGCGCTCCGACCAGGAGCGCAATATCGGCGTCCTTGAAGGCGGTTTTTGCATCCCCGGTGCCGGCCATGCCCGAAAGGAGCGGAAACGCGCAATCCTCGAGCTCCATCATGACGCCTTTGAGCGCCGCCTGAGCCTTGTCGATCGGCAGCTCCAGCAGTTGCAGCGAAACCGGTTGATCATAGCCAAGCATTTCGCCGCTGGCGATGCGGAACAACAGGCTGTAACCGATTTGACCGGCGGCGCCGGTCACCGCCACGCGAACGGGTTTTTTCATCTGGGACTCCTCGGCGGCAAGTTCGGTTTCGAGTGCTGGCGGCAAGCGTGGCACAGCCCGGTGAATGGGGCGCGGATGGCGAATCGAGGCACCATTTTACTTGAATACGGCGGCCACCCGGTCGTGCTCGACGAAATCGTGCTGGCTGCCGCGCTCCTCGAGGGGCTCACCAAGGGCAGGCTCCACACCTATCGAGGTTCGATGTACCGTTTTTTCGAAACACAGTTCGGCGTGCGGATGCTAAAAGCGCAGGAGAAGCTTGACGTCGCAGCGTGCCTTTCGCTGCCTCGAGCGCTGGCGAGCCGGCGCGGAATGCCTGTATAATTTGTGCAGCGCGACCGCGTTCCCGCCGTGTCCCACGTCGCGGACACGGGTCGGAGAATGGAAGAAAAACCATGCCGTTCCTCAGCGATGTCCGTTAACGGCCCTCCTGTGGTCAAACCGCGACCGGTCTATCTCAACCTGGTACGGATCCGTCTGCCGCTGCCCGGCATCGTCTCTATCCTGCATCGCATCAGCGGCGCCGCGCTGTTTTTATTTGCCATTCCACTTGCACTTTTCGCCATGCAGGCGAGTCTTGAATCCGCGGCAGGATTTGCGAGTATGCAATCGATGTTCGCGCATCCACTCTGCAAGCTCATCCTGGTCGGATTGCTATGGGCGTATCTGCACCATTTCTTTGCCGGAATACGCTACCTGCTGATCGACCTGCATGTCGGTGACGATTTGACGCCCGCGCGTCAATCCAGCGTTGTGGTCCTCGTTGCGAGTCTCGCACTGACACTGATCATCGCGGTGCGGTTGTGGTGACTCGGCCGCTGCGCCAGACCGTCGGGGCGCACTATGGCTGGAAGGACTGGCTCGTCCAGCGCGTGACTGCGGTCATCATGGTTCTCTACACGCTATGGATGCTGGCTGTCACGCTTTACAACGGAGGCATCGACTACGCGCTGTGGCAAGCGCTGTTCGCCAACGGCGCGTTCCGGATCGCGACCTTACTGCTCGGTCTTGCGCTCCTCTGGCACGCCTGGATCGGGATGCGCGACATCTGGATGGACTACATCAAGCCGACGGCGGTGAGGCTCGCGCTCGAGGTAATGACGCTCGTCGTTCTGGTTGCGTACGCCGCATGGTTCGCGCAAATTCTCTGGGCCGCGGGGCAGGTGTGAGCTCACTTTCGGTTCGAAAATTCGACGCGATCGTGGTCGGCGCTGGCGGCGCGGGCATGCGCGCATCGTTGCAGCTCGCCGAGGCCGGCCTCTCCGTCGCGGTGTTGTCGAAAGTATTTCCAACCCGGTCGCATACCGTGGCGGCACAGGGAGGCATCGGCGCGGCGCTCGGCAACATGTCCGAAGACAGCTGGCTGTGGCACATGTACGACACGATCAAGGGCTCCGACTGGCTCGGCGACCAGGACGCGATCGAGTTCATGTGCAAAATGGCGCCGCAGGTCGTCTACGAGCTCGAGCATTTCGGCATGCCGTTCGATCGCAATGCCGACGGGACGATCTATCAGCGTCCCTTTGGCGGACATTCGGCGAACTTCGGCGAGAAATCGATCCAGCGCTCCTGCGCCGCTGCTGACCGCACGGGCCATGCGATGCTGCACACGCTCTACCAGCGCAACGTGCGCGCGCGCACCCAGTTCTTCGTCGAATGGATGGCGCTCGACCTGATCCGTGACGCGGACGGCGACGTGCTCGGCGTTTCCGCGCTTGAGATGGAAACCGGCGAAGTCATGATTCTGCAGGCCAAGGCGACGCTGTTCGCGACCGGCGGCGGAGGCCGCATTTTCGCTGCGAGCACCAACGCGTTCATCAACACCGGTGACGGCCTGGGCATGGCCGCGCGCGCCGGCGTTCCGCTGGAGGACATGGAGTTCTGGCAATTCCATCCGACGGCAGTCGCCGGCGTCGGAGTGTTGATCACCGAGGGCGTTCGCGGCGAGGGCGGCATCCTGCTCAACTGCAACGGCGAGCGCTTCATGGAGCGTTACGCCCCGAACCTGAAGGACCTCGCGTCGCGCGACGTCGTCTCGCGCTCGATGGATCAGGAGATCAAGGAAGGCCGGGGCTGCGGCCCGCTCAAGGATTATGTTCTGCTCAAGCTCGATCACCTCGGCCCCGAGGTGATCATGAAGCGGCTGCCGTCGATACGCGAGATCGCGATCAAGTTCGCCAACGTCGATCCGATCAAGGAGCCGATCCCGGTGGTGCCGACGATTCACTATCAGATGGGCGGCATACCCACCAATATTCACGGTCAGGTGGTAGCTCCTCGCGACGGCGATCCTAATGCAGTCATCAACGGGTTTTATGCGATTGGCGAGTGCGCCTGCGTCTCGGTTCACGGTGCCAACCGGCTCGGCACGAATTCGCTTCTGGATTTGCTGGTCTTCGGCCGCGCCGCGGGTAACTTCATCGTCGATCAGCAACTGGCACGCCGGACGCACAAGCCGCTGCCGTCGAACGCGGCCGAAAGCGCGCTGGCACGCCTCGCGCGTCTCGACGCGGCGACCTCGGGAGAGCAGGTAGCGGAAGTTGCCAACGATCTGCGGCAGACGATGCAGGCGCATTGCGCCGTGTTTCGCAACCAGCAGCTTCTGAGCGAAGGTGTGGCCAAGGTGGGAGCGCTCGAGGAGCGGGTGAAGCGGATTGCGATCAAGGACAAGAGCAGGATCTTCAACACCGCGAGGGTCGAGGCGCTGGAGCTCGACAATCTCATCGAGACCGCCAAGGCAACTGTCGTTTCCGCAGAAGCCCGGCGCGAGAGCCGCGGCGCGCAGGCGCGCAGCGATTATCCGGCCCGCGATGACGCGGTGTGGCTGAAACACACCTTGTGGTATCGCGACGGCAACCGGCTCGATTACAAGCCGGTCAATCTAAAGCCCTTCAGCGTTGACGCCTTCCCGCCGAAGACGCGCACGTACTAGTGTAGTGCTTCGTTCTGTTTGGAACTTAAATTCCGATTGGCG
>JRHI01000055.1_pt1 | contig 106201 bp, 100 predicted proteins | sample 215371 | NCBI WGS metagenome assembly JRHI01 (sample SAMN02929681, study PRJNA255918) | sediment metagenome | biome: cave system; feature: Ice Cave; material: Sediment; isolation source: sediment from deep within a dark volcanic ice cave with no known source of... ...
CGCCCCCACAAGGAACGGAGTGCTCACCCCATGCTTGAAAGACAGGGGCTTCCGCAATCCGCATTGGTGATTTTGTAGGGCAGCAGCGCGTCAGCAATTACCGCGGAGGCAAAGAGAGCGCTCTTGCCCTCTACTATCTCTGGCTGACAGGTGAAGTGATGATTCACCACCGCCAGGGCTTTGAGCGCGTGTACGATTTTCGCGAACGGGTTGCGCCGCCTGCATTGGATTATGCAGCGCCTGACGAGGAGGCAGAACAGTTCTTTGCACGCAAAGCCGTGGCATTTATGGGGCTTATGCGCGAACGAGCATGGGCCAATGGGTGCGCAAGGTTTATCGAAAGGCGCATTAATCGCACCGAGGCAGCGCAATGGCTCCAGTCGATGGTGCAGCACGGAGAACTTGCACCGCTACAGGTTGAGGGATCAAATGAACGCTGCTATGTTCTGTGCACCGATGTTCCGCTATTGTCTGTGCTAGAGGCCGGGGGTACTCCCGCTATGTGGCGCCCGCTGACCACCACAACGGTTGACGAAGCGGTTTTTGGCGAGCGATTAGAGCAAGTTGGCGATGCGTAACGTGAGGTATTAAAATGTACTGCACCATCTGGGAGCATGAAGGAAGACCATTATGAACAAGCGGAACACCTCTGGGAAGCCTATCAGAACTCCAAATATCCCTAAGCTAGAGCTTGAAAAAGGGTTACCTGAAGAGTCGGTTCACAGCCGGGCGTATTACGCTCAACTTGCGCTCTCTCACGACGACTTGACTGAGCAAGTGGCCGAACATGTATCCTTCGACCAGATACTGTTTGAACAGGTCAGTATGAGAAAAACCTGTTTTAAGAAGGTGCAAGTACTGGATAGCCGGTTCACGGTGTGTGACCTCGCGAATGCCGAGTGGGCAGAAGCCACCTTGTGTCGTGTGGAACTGATTGGCTGCCACCTGACTGGTTTCCAAAGCGGAGAAGCGCTGTTCCAGGATGTTCTCTTCAAAGATTGCGGCGGCAGTTTTGCCCAATTTGCCTTTGCGACACTTAAGTCGGTTCGCTTTGAAAACTGTGATTTGAGTGAAGTTAATTTTCTGGAAGCTACCTTCTCAGGAGTGTCGTTTGTTCGCTGCGATCTACAGCAAGCAGATTTCACCGGTACCAGGCTCACCGGCATTGACTTACGCAGTTCCAAGATTGATGGGGTACGAGTGGGTCCTCTTGAACTCAAAGGGGCACTGATTGACCCAATGCAAGCTCTAGCGTTTGTCCGAGCGATGGGTATCAAAGTTGCACCTCTTGAAGAGGCGCAATCAGAGAGCTAACAAGCTTTTACCCACAGGATACCAGTTCCCCTACTTCATGATTCTCAGTTTCGTGTATGGGATGGCCCACTGATCCCTGCAAGGAATAAGCGCTTCGCCCATTCCTTGCAGGGATAATAATGTTGCTCACCGTACGTCTCAGGCGACTTCTTCCACAGGTACCGACTCCGCAGCTACGAGCACAGCTTCTTGCTGTTTAGCAGAACGGCGTGCAAGCGAGTCCGCTGAGACGCGATAGACCTCATGGGCAAGACCGAGCCGTTCGAGCGTGTAAATGACATAGCCGGAGAGATCGAACTGCCACCAGTGCAGCCCATGGAAGGCTGAACGCGGAAAGGCATGGTGATTGTTATGCCAGCCTTCGCCAAATCCCAGCAGGCCAACCAGCCACTCGTTGCGGCTCCGATCGTTTGTCTCGAACTCACGCTTGCCAAAAGTATGGCACACGGAATTGACGCTCCAGGTGACGTGGTGTGTGAGAAAGATACGCACCAGTCCGCCCCACAGGAGACCTGTCCAGCCACCAATTAAGAACGGAATAACCAGTGTTAATGCCGCCCAGAGAAAAAATGTGCGGCTGACAAAGGCAACGATCGGATCTTTGACAAGGTTGCGACAATACACATTGGGATCAGCCATGTTGTCTTTGAACAACCAGCCCAAATGAGCATGAAAAAATCCCTCTACCGGGCTATGCGGGTCACCTTCACGATCAGCATGAGCATGGTGCTTGATGTGTGTTGCCGCCCATGTTAGGGCAGGCCCTTCCCAGGACATGGAGCCTAAAATGAGCAAGATCAACTTCACGGCAGGATGCGGGCGGAAACTCCGGTGCGTCAACATTCTATGGTAACCAATCGTCACACCAAATGCGACGAGAGTGTATATTATTGCCAGCAGCGCGAGATCAGGCCAGTTGACGGCACGCCTCCAGAGCAAGCTTATAGCAAGCACAGTGGCAAGCAGGGGTACGATGACGACAGCCAGTACGATAGCTTTATACAGTGTTTTAGATTGCATCTAACCTCCAGTATTGGACATTTCTTCTAAAATGGATCATTTGAAGTGAATCAGTAGTAAGAGAGGAATAGATAAAGATTTGTTTCACCAAGTTCTTGCTGAAGTTACTTTTCAAGCATAGAACATAACCGCAGTTCGGGTATTAGGGGCTTCACACCCGTAGGGGCGGGGGTGGACGTGGATGTGGGGTGGGGACGCTTGCGTCGCCCTCGTTCCCCACTTCCTTTACCATACCCAAATGCGGCTTCCCTGTCTGCTTACCACCCCAGGCTATACGACGAATCGCCTTGTGAAGACCGTCTATAGTAGGGGAGCACACCACTTGCTATATTATTGTGGTCCTGGTTTGAGCGGGCCTTTGGTCATATCTAAAATGCACAACCTGATGCCGAAGGGATCTTCAATGACAGCACACTTTCCAATGGCGATATCGAACGGTTCGACGAGCACCCGACAGCCTTTCGCCGCGAAAGTATGCACAGCCGCGATCACATCATCTACCAGGTAGTGAACTTCAACCCGTGACGGGATATTTTGCTCGCGATGGAGCACAATCTCAGCATCCGTTTCTGGGAAGGCGAGGCCGGTCGACGTTTCATCCCACCAGACCGGCCGCAAACCAAAGACGTCGGTGTAATAGGTCACAGCAGCCTGCATGTCCTCCACACGGATCATCACACAATCGATCTTTTTCAGCATGGACTATCCTTATGGGGCTGTTCCTTTCTCGTTCGTGCTTGCAGTTGTTTTTTCATTGTAGCATGAAAAGTGGACATTTCCAGCCCCGGTATGTAATGATTATGGCCTGAGGTCACATGAACATTCACCCCTGCCTAAAGCGCTCAACGGAAAAGGGAGCCAACATTGCCGATACATTCCCCGTCGTCACGAGTTCCGCGATGTTCTTGCCAGTAATTGCGCTCAACGCAATCCCGATGCTGCCGTGACCGACGGCCAGCGTGACATTCCGCCAGTTTGGAGCCTTTCCCAGAATGGGCAGATTGTCGGGCGTTTTGGGACGCAAACCCGACCACATTTGATCTATGGATACCCCTGCCAGATCGGGCAAGAGGCGCAACGCTGTAGTGAGCAGCCACGCTACGCCACCTGCGGTAAGCTGTTTTTCAAAACCAACATCTTCTTTTGTAGCGCCTACGACAATCATCCCATCATTTTTCGGAGCAAGATAGATTGCCTCCCCAAAGACAATATGTCTCAGCGACGGCAGCGGAGGTACAGGCTGCTTGAGGGTTAGAATTTGGCCGCGCTGCGGCACAACCGGCGCTGAGATGTCGAGCATCGCCTCTATATCACCTATCCAGGCTCCAGTGGCCACGATAACATGCTGACAAGCTATTTCTTCTCCCCTGGCGAACCGTATCTTTGTAACCTTGTTTTCACAAAACTCCATACCAATGACTTTATGATGTGGGTGGAGTTTCGCTCCAAGCTTTACCGCGGCCTGTGCAAATGCTTTGACTACCCGGGGCGCTTTGAGCTGGGATTCCTCCGGCGCATAGATAGCGGCAATGATATCGGGGGCCAACGACGGTTCGCGCTGCCGCGCCTCGTCGCCCGTTAACCACTGCATCTCAAGCCCTAAAGGTTGCCAGGCTTTCATACGCTTGCGCAAGTTGACAACATTTTTGGGGTTGCGTGCGACACGCAGCGATCCGCTGCGCTCGTATGCCAGGCGTATACCGCTGACCTCTTCAAGCTCTGGAACTAGCGCGGGAAACATAGACCAGCTTGCCAAAAGCAGGTCGGCCAATGGACCTGGGCCAGAGAGCGATCCCAATGGCGCCAGCAGGCCTGCGGCAGCGCTTGATGCCTCTGCGCCGATTTCTCCTGCATCCACTACCGTAACCTCGACGCCCAATTTGCATAGGTGGTAAGCAATGGCGCAGCCGATGACACCCCCACCGATTATGACGACGTCCGTTACTGACTGCATCCCGCCACACCTCATATCATTTTTTTAGCTGAAGCATAGCCAACTGCTGGAACTTGACGACAAATCAAACCAAAAACGCCAGCATCATCGATGCGCCTATAATAAAAATAGTAAACACCTGAGCGTACCATGTTGTTCCTACCCAGTTGAAATTCACATGCACACTATAGGCGAATTTCAATAATGATAGTAGTGCCAAGATAGCTCCAAGGAGGAAGGCGCTAACATACGTTAATCCAAGTGCTTCGAATGAATTTTTTATGCCTCGTATCCCTTTACCGAGAAAATGCCCCATGACACCCATGATTATTCCCGGAATGAGGAGAAGGAGAAAACCGCGTAAATAGATTTCCAAACTGGAACTGGTTGACGGTAATCCTGGAAACGAAACTGCACCGAGAAATGAGAAAAGTATCAGTACCACCAGGACAATTACGATATTTATCAGTACCTTAGGCATGATATGCCTCCTTAACATCCAGCTAAATATATCTATTTTCATTGATCTCTTCAATGGGATGCCAGATAAGATCCTTTCTTTATCCTCGCACATTGAAGAAGACATGTGCAACAAGGCCGTACTTCTCGTGTTCCTGTTATGCGTTTCAGCTTCGGCTGAGTTTGCTATACTGCGGGGAATTTTGCAGTGAGTCACTCTCTAATTTTAGATACGTATATAGTCGTGTTAAGTGTTACATTTCCTCGCTCAGTGAGCAGAAATTTGACAGTTTTCCCACATATCTTTATCTAAAACGGCCAGCACGCGTTCTCTCAAACAGGTCATTACACAACCTAAAGCCTCACTTGATACGTGTACATAATGGATATTCTGATGACAACCATGATAACACAGCAATACAGTAGAATTTTAGAATTCCCTTAGAGGTTGTGTTTTTAACTATTCTTTTACTACTGCTGACTTGCATTATTACAAAGATTTTAGTTACTGTATAAGCGAAAAGGCACAATAATACAATGTATTCATGTTCTATAGGAGGTGGGAGATAGGAAATTTGCTTCCAGGGGCCGCTGTATCCCCCATCACCTGCCGTTTGCTTAAAGCTTTAACAGAGAAGAGAAACATTGATGATCAGTGAAGAGAAATATGTTTCCCCTCCAACGACGCCTGAATGATAATCCATGGCTCTCGGTCAAGCAGGTACTGGCCATTCGCCTCGACAATCTTGGCGACGTACTGGTGACCACTCCCGCCCTCCACGCTATCAAGGAGTCACTGCCCTCGGTTGAATTGACACTGCTGGCCAGCCCCATTGGAGCTCAGGTGGCGCAGCTCAATCCAGATCTCGCTGATGTTATCACCTCCCAGGCTCCCTGGCATAAATTGCCGCAGGACAGCCAGCGCGAGCAAGAGATGATAGCAACTATACGCGAACGGCACTTTGATGGAGCAATCATTTTCACCTCGTTTCGCCAGAGTCCACTGCCTGCTGCCTACCTCCGCTACCTGGCGGATATTCCGTTGCGTGCAGCCGCCTCGATTGATGGTCCCGGTTCTCTCTTGACGACGCGCCACAAACATCCAGAACGCATGATGCACGAGGTTGAGCGAGGGCTTGACCTGGTTGGCGACCTTGGTCTCACCACCGAGGATCGCGCGCTTGTTTTACGCGTACCAGACGCAGCAAGAGCGCATATTGAGACTATCTTAGCCGGCAAGAGCCTCAACTGTCAGCGTCCCATGGTCGTTGTGCATCCTGGGTGTAGTATGCCGACCCGTACGTATCCCTGGGAGATGTACGTTGAGGTGATCGATCTGCTCGTCGCGGAAACTGGTGCAACGGTTCTTCTCACCGGAGCGGAAGATGAGCGAGAACTCGTCGAGCGGATTGTGAGCAACCTGCAAGAGGAGAGCCGCCGCAAGATCCGTACGTTCGCGGGCACACTCCCGTTCGCCGAATTATGCGCGCTGATCGAGGCTGCGGATCTGACCATTACTAATAACACCGGGCCGATGCATATCTCCACGGCAGTGAAAACCCCGCTGGTCGCACTCTTTGCGCTGACCAATCCGCCAGAGCAATGGGGGCCGTGGCAGGTTCCTCATCGTTTACTCAATGTCGACGTTCCCTGCCGCATCTGCTATAGCCGCGTCTGCCCCTATCAGCACGAGTGCCTGCGCCTTGTCACACCAGAGATGGTTGTGACGGCGGCGACCGACCTCCTGAAAGAGCGTTCATGCTGTATGGAGGTGATGAACTAATGCACGAATGGCTGACCGCGAAGCATATCCTGGCTGTACGGCTGGACAATATTGGCGATGTGATCATGCTAGGAGCCAGAAATGGCTAGCTGGAACTTTCCCCGCTAGCACCTTGTTCCCATCAGCCTGATCCAGCAGGCTCTGCACGAAGGTTGGGAAATCTGCTGTCATTCCGTGTAGGTCAAAAGATTGTCGCCTGCCTTCAGCTTGAAACTCCTGGACGCTTTGCAGCAAGCTATCTTTGTATTGTGCGGAAGGTTGTGAAAGGAATAGCATTCCATGTTCCTCTTACTGTACAGTTTGGAATACTGGCTGAAGATGAAGTTAGTATATCACTATCACTCCGAAGAATCGTGATACTATACTATCAAATGGTTCATCGACAGCGTTAACGGAAGAAAGCAATTGAGCACCATCACCCTCCTCGGCACCGGCACCTGCCAGGTCGAAGCCAATCGCCGCGCATCCAGCGTCCTACTCGACCTGGACAACACCCATATCCTCTTTGACTGTGGGCACGGCACCATCCAGCGACTACTGGAGGCGGGCGTACAGCATTACCAGTTGCAGCATATCGTGCTTTCCCACTTCCACCCCGACCACGTCTCGGACATCATCCCCTTCCTCCAGGCGGGCGCATGGTCTAGGCGCAATCCTCGTACGACAGATATTCATATTTACGGGCCAGCGGGAGTACAGAAAATCATTGACGGCCTCTTGCAAGTCTTTGGCCCTGCTAGCATGCAACAACCTACTTACAAGATTATTGTCCACGAGATCACTCAGCCGCACTTTAAGATTGGCCCGTATAGGCTTGATTTCATCAGCTTACCACCGGCTGACAATCATGGGCTGCGCTTCACCTGGAACGGGAAGCGCTACGCTATCACGGGCGACTCCCATTTTCATGATGAGGAGATAGAGTTTCTGCACAGTGTTGATCTCGCCATTATCGATGCAGGGCATCCCGATGACAGCGAAATCGTGCAACTGGCGGTCTCCTCACAGGCGAAAACGATTGTATGCTCGCACCTCTACAGAGAAATCGACGCTCAGCAGCTACAAGCCCAGTCTACCAGCGCTGGATACCAGGGGACAATCCTGGTAGGAAAAGACTTGATGACTTTCGTGATTTGATTACATGCGTAACAACTGCGACAAAAAAACAGATACCTCAACTCGAAGCGCGGGTATAATGCCTCAGACTCAGGAGAAAGATAGCGTAGACAATAAGCAGCGCAACAGACCAATTTTTATAAATATCTCCAATTATTTGAAACTTATCGCCAAATCTATTGACAATATTTGATATCTTATGCTAATATTTACCAAGAGATTAATGATAAACGCCAAGAACAAACAGATAGTAACCAAACGTTGGGAGAACTGTTGAAACAATAGAGCTTCTTGACGAAGCTAATTGTTGGAGAAAACGTATGTCAAATAACCTGTATCTCTATGAGAAACGTGTTGAGGATCGACTACAAGATATGCGGCGTGAGATCCAGCAGGCACATCTTGTAGCAAGTGCCCCCAAATCGCGCCGCAACATAGCAAAGCATATTGTGAGTAGGCTGGGTACGTACCTGGTAGTGTTTGGCACGTGGCTTGAGCGTGCGGAACCCGAACGCAAGCATATCGTTTCACCTGTAACGCACAATTGAAACTGAGGGGTGCTTTCGATGGGTACCCTGAATTGGTGACCTTTACATTCAGAAGAGGGGTATCACTGATAGATACCTCCACAAAGGAGTACATGCATGCATCAACTGATTACGAGAGACCCTGTGAGCGGGAGTGAACTGATCGTGACCCGACTCGAATGCCCCGATAGCGGTATCGTCATCGAGGGGCAATTCAGCCTGGGGTGGATCGGTCGTCTTTCACGCGAGCAGCTTGAATTTGTCGAGATGCTGGTCAAGTACCGCGGCAACATTCAGAAATTAGCCGCCGAACTGGACGTTGCCTACAATACTGCACGTAGCCGCCTGGACGAAATTGTGACCGCCCTTGGTGGCTCTCCTGAAAACGATGGGCGCGCTGATCGCCGCGCCATTCTTGACCGTTTAGCCTCCAAAGAGATCAGCGTTGAAGATGCTATGCGCTTGATGAAGGGTTAGACGGATGACATCCTTAACCGCTGAGCGCAACCGCATACTTCGCCTGGTCGAGTCGGGTAACGTAACTGCTGAAGAAGCTATACGTTTACTGGACGCAATCGAGTCGAAACAGGAACACACTGACGAACGCAAGCGTAAACGTATCGCGCGCGTGCGTGTGACGAACCTGGCTACCAACCGTCAGAAAGCGAACGTGACCATCCCGGTGAGCCTGATAGATGTTGGCCTACGCCTGGGAACACGGCTGGTACCACAGATACGCGGCAGCGCACTTGAAGACCTGTTGCGCGCTATCGAAAGCGGCACTACTGGTCGCTTGCTTGATTTACAGGACCTGGAAGAGGGCGAACGCGTAGAGATTTTTGCCGAGTAGCAAACAGAGATAGAGATTTATGGAGGATTCAATGGCCCAACAAACATTTTCAGTTGGCAAGACGCCACGAGTAATCATCACACAGGTTGATGGCGATTTGAGCGTGCGTACCTGGAAAGAACAGGCAGTCAGCATTGAGACCGACGGAACCGTGGCCAGTATGCAGCCTGAGGGTGATACGCTCACCATCGTCGATTGCGATAGTGATATCGAGCTGATCGTGCCTGAAGACGCGAGCATCAAATCGGCAAACATTACGGGTGACGTTCTGATCGAGGGAGTCCGACGCGTCGAACTTGAGAACGTCGCGGGCGATGCTACCATGAAGAACATCTCGGGCGATGCCGGGCTAGAGAATATTGGCGAAGCCATCGATTTAACGAACCTCGGCGGCGACCTGTCTGTTACGAATACTCCCATTCTGCGCGTGCGCCATAGCGTGGGTGGTGATGCCGTCCTGAAGGACGTAACAGTAATAGAGATCGAGACCATTGGCTCTGACCTGTCGGTGGCGAAAGCAGAGACCGTCATGATCAGCACAGTTGGTGGCGATTTGAGCGCGGAAGATATTGCGGCGGCATTACGCTGCGGCGTCGTCGGAGGAGATGGCGAAATCAAGGGAAGCGCGCGCACAGGAATCACAATAGGCAATCTTGGCGGCGACCTGAGTATCGGTAGCGCCGCCTATGTACAGATTGGCAACGTGGGCAGCGACTGCTCAATACGTGATGTCCAGGGCGACGTCGAGATGGGCTATATCGGCAGTGACGCCAGTTTCAATGGCATCGGCGGCAATGTGCAGGTTGGTCGCATCGGCTCTGATGCATCCTTAAAAGGATTACAGGGCAGCATAGAAGTGGGCAGCGTCGGCGGTGACCTCTCGCTGCAGGCAACTTTTCCCGCCGATAGCCGCGCTCGCTTGAATGTCGGCGACGATGCCAGCGTTGTTTTACCAGATAATCCAAGTTTGACCATTCAAGCCAGCGTCGGTGGTGATATCAGTGGTCGTTCCATCATTGCCAGTAGGAGTGGAAAAATGATTAGCCTGAACTACGGAGAAGGCGCGGCCCATCTCGAATTGAACGTCGGCGGTGATCTGGCGCTGCGTGGTGCCGACAGCCCGCGCAATTCCAGCAGCGCCAGCGGTTCCTGGGGATGGGATGATTTTGGCAGAGATATGTCCAGCTTTGGACGCGAAATGGGCAAGCTGGGTCAGGAGCTGAGCCGCGAGATAGCAGCAGCTTTTAATGAAGCAAGCTGGTCACAGGGTGCTGATATCGCCGATTCCATCGCTCGCAAAGCGGACGAGCAGGCTCGCCGCGCACAGCGCAAGGCCGAGGAGCAGGCGCGTCGCGCTAACGAGCAGGCATCCCGTATCAACGTCCGCTTCAACGATCGTGAGTGGCGGCTCGATCCCGAGCGGCTGGAGCGCATCAGAGAGCAGGCTCGCCGCGCCGCCTCCGAAGGTGTAGCGGGTGCGCTCGAAGCGGTGGAACGCGCCGTGGGCAATCTTGGGATACCAAAGACGCCACCACCACCAGTGCCCTCGACACCACCATTCGGCGTACCGCCCACGCCTCCTTCCCCTCCAAGTCCAACGTCAGGTATGCCACCAGTACCACCAACAGCAGGTTTTCAGCAGGAGACGGAACAGAGCGCCAGTACTTCCCAGTCCCCTGAGTATAACCTGGAGCAGGAACGTGAAGCCATTCTGCGCATGATCGCTGAGGGGCGCATCACGCCCGAAGAGGGAGACCTCTTGCTGGAAGCGCTAGGAAGCTAAGTTTTTATTCAACAAAACAGGTGTGCCACATTTTCCCGGAAAATATGGCACGCCTGTTTTGTTGAATATTATTTTGCCAATCTTCCCAACGCATCAACCAGTTTATCAATCTCAGCTTGCGTATTATAGTGCGCTAACCCAACCCGCACTAGACCGCCTTTCTCTTCAAGTCCCAGGCGTTCTGTGACCGAAAGCGCGTAGAAGTTGCCGTCCCATACATTGATATTCTCTTCGGCCAACGCCTCCGCAATTTCACGCGGAGTCCAGCCTTGCAGCGTAAAAGAAAAAGTGGGCACGCGCTGCTGAAGACCGTGCGGGCTGGTGATACCGCGGATCTGTAAGCCAGCAATGGAGCCTAGACTCTCAAGCAGTGAATGGTTCAGCTCAAGTTCATAGGCTTCGATAGCGGCCATGGCCTGTTTAAGGGCCAAAGCGCGCCCGCTAAAAGAACCTTGATAGTGTGCCGAGTACTCGGAGCCAAAGGTGTTGCCCAGCCACTCAAAATACTCCATCGCGCCAAGCGTAGCAGCGATCCCCTCAAAGTTCTGCGTTCCCGTCTCGAACTTATCGGGAGGCAAATCTCCGGCAGGACGAACTTTGTAGGCAGTCAAGCTGTCGAGCAGATCGTACTTGCCGTAGAGGATGCCCAGGTGAGGTCCAAAGAACTTATAGGCCGAGCAGGCTAAAAAGTCGCAGTCCAGCGCCTGCACATCGATTGGCCTGTGTGGAGCGTACTGCACGGCATCCACGAAACAGAGCGCACCCACATTGTGAGCGAGTTGTACCGCCCGCTGCACATCATTGATGGTACCTACGGCGTTAGATGCATAACCAACGGCGACTATCTTCGTGCGTTCGGTGATTTGTCGCTCCAGGTCCTGCAGGTCGAGTGTACAATCCTCTTCGTGAATATCGACCCAACGGATCGTACAACCACGATCTTCGGCTATAAACAGCCACGGCGCAACATTGCCGTCATGATCCAGGCGCGTCACCACAATCTCATCACCTGGATGCAGGGTGCGCGCCAGGCTGCGGCTGATAGAAAAGGTAAGGGTCGTCATATTGGGACCAAATACAATCTCCTCTGGACGAGCAGCGTTCAGAAAATCAGCCACTGCCTGGCGCGCCTCGGCTACAGTAGCATCTGATGCCATGCTAGTGTGAAAGGCACCCCCGTGGTTGGCATTGGTAGAACGCAAATACTGGTCAGTTCGCTGTATTACTTCACGCGCAACCTGCGTTCCACCAGGATTATCAAAATAAATGGTGTCCGAGGCAAGAGCAGGGAAGTGAGAGCGTATTTCGTCCAAATTGAGCATTGCATGTCCTCCTGAGGATATAAAGAAGTATTGTAGGTTTTAGCAGTTGAGCGGCAGGGAAGCCAACCTTTTTTCCATTGTACCACAGGAGCTTGTGAAGTATGGCGCCCTCGACTTTGTACCATTTTCCTCCTAATGATACGTGCTAGCATCAGCACAACAAGAACATGATAGCTGAAAAACTCATCGGTGAGTACGTGTCGAAGCGCTCAAAAGAATTGACACGCCTACATATCCAACTAACGAATGAAAGGATACAGACACTATGCAAACTCGACAGCTCGGCAATAGCGATATGCACATTACCCCGCTTGGCCTGGGAACATGGGCTATTGGCGGAGGAAACTGGGAAATGGCCTGGGGCTCACAGGACGATGACGCATCGATAGCTACTATACATCGCGCCATCGACCTTGGCATAAACTGGATAGATACCGCCGCTGTGTACGGATTAGGCCACTCGGAAGAAGTTGTAGGTCAAGCGCTCAAGGGAAGAACAGATCGTCCCTACGTTTTCACAAAATGTTCGCTGGTATGGAACGAGCAGCGCGAAGTAACAGGCAGCCTGAAAGAGCAATCTCTGCGGCGCGAAGTTGAGAACAGCTTGAGACGCCTACAGACCGATACTATTGACCTCTATCAGATCCACTGGCCCAATCCTGAGCCTGAAATCGAAGAGGGATGGAGTACCCTGGCAAAATTGCAGTCCGAAGGCAAAGTTCGCTATATCGGCGTATCGAACTTTAACGTGGAACAGATGCACCGTGCGCAAAAAATCGCGCCGATCACCTCACTGCAACCGCCATACTCCCTCGTCAAGCCGGATGTTGAAAATGAAATACTGCCCTATTGTAAGGAACAGAATATCGGCGTTATCGTCTATTCGCCGATGATGTCCGGCTTACTGACCGGAAAGATGTCACAGGAGCGCGTTGCCAACCTGCCGGAAGACGATTGGCGCAAACGCGACAAGAATTTCCAGGAGCCGCGCCTATCACGCAATCTCAAGCTGGCCAGCCTGTTACAAGAGATTGCCTTTCCATATAATCGCTCTACCGGTGAGGTAGCAGTCGCCTGGACGCTAAAAAACCCTGCTGTAACAGGGGCAATCGTGGGAGGACGCAGCCCTCAACAGATCGATGATATCGTAGGAGCCGCGGAATTTCGCCTTTCCGACAGTGAGCTTGACCAGATAAACAAATTCCTGCAGGAAAACCCGTAATGGATATATAATAGGGCATAGTGGACACATAGAAACAACCAGGTCCAGGGCGACCGGATTCAGGATGACCGCAAGGGTCATCCCTACTATATCCGATCCCCCCACCCCACATATGATGCGCAGCATCGCGCCGTGTATAGTAGGGATGACCCTTGCGGTCATCCTTGGGGTGGGATGGGGTGGGTTCTGGCCAGACCCTGGTTGGGTCTGCCAGGTCTGGTCTGCTCAACCTGACCTGGCACTCACCCTGCAGGTATGGAATGGCCTTGTCGATCACCTACAAACTGGCGTTCATTCAGGAAACTCAACTTAGATGACCGCAAGAGTCCCCCTATGCAGAGCCTAAGAAGGGAAAGGGGAAATCAACCATCAAGATAGCGAGCCGCTCATTACAGATAAGCAATCAGACAGTGAATTACCAGGTAGTTGGTGCTGGAGAGCCGGTGATTCTAGTGCATGGACTCTCTGGCTCCTCTCGCTGGTGGAGACGGAATGTCCCCGCCCTCGCCGAACACTACCAGGTCTACCTGATCGACCTGCCGGGCTTCGGCACCATGCGGCGCTTCGGCGGCCATTTCAACTTAGATCAGATAGCCTCCGGAATGCTATTGTGGATGGAGGCCCTCGGCATCAAGAAAGCTAATCTCATCGGACACTCGATGGGCGGCTACATTTGCCTCTGGATAGCGGCGCACAGGCCCGATGTTATCGACCACCTGGTGCTCGTCTCTCCCGCTGGCATACCAAAGATCAGGTCTTTGTTCGGCTATGCAGTACCGCTACTGGAGGCGATACGTTATCTCTCACCAACTTTCTTTCTTATCCTGGCCTATGATGCCCTGCGAGCGGGGCCACTGACCCTCCTGAAGGCTGCGCAGGACCTGCTGACAAAGGATATTCGCGACAGCCTGAAGATGATTAGCGCTCCAACCCTGCTCGTATGGGGGATGGGTGATACGCTGGTACCCCCTATACTGGGCGATATCCTACACCAGGAAATCACGAATTCGCGCCTACTATTGCTCAAGAAAGCCGGTCACGTTAGCATGTTCGACCAGCCAAAGCAGTTCAATAAAGCTATCCTGGCTTTTCTCGCAGACGAGACCGTGGGAAAGTAGGGGCACTATCAGTAATACTAGCGTACTCTTCTCGCATAAAGCGCAGCACCTCACTTGTTAGCTGCTCAGGCGAATTGAAGTTTACATCATGGGCTGCCCCCTCGATCGCTATCAACCGGGCATATGGCAACATATCAGCGACCTCCTCGGCCCAGCGCTGCGGCACCACCGTATCACGAGTGCCACGTACAACCAGCGTGGGCAGGTGCATATAGGGCAGCTTTGCTTCAATGCGATCTTCCAAAGCATAACGAAATGTGCGCACGAAACGGCGCAGACCTATCTGGATCGTATCAAGCAGAACGATGGGGAAAAGAGCAACAGGCTCCCCTGGTATATTGAGCAGCCAGCGCCAGATTTCCTGGCGGGCGGTACATGCCTGCGGGTCCATGGTCGGTCCAACCAGGATGGCGCGTTCGATCCGTTGTGGATGGCGTAAGGCGAAGTTGGCAATAATCTGGCATCCCATCGAATTACCCAGCAATGTGGCACTTTGCAGGCCGATGGCGTCCATCCAGTCAGCCAGAGCATCACATAATTCCACGATAGAGAGCGTGTGAGAAGGTTTACCACTTCTACCATAGCCGGGCAAGTCGGGGATGTAAACGCGGTAGTGCGGAGCCAACTGCTTAGCGGTAGGGATCATATAACGGCTGGATACAGCCAGACCGTGAACCAGCACGATTGCCGGTTCATTGTCTCGCACTGGTTCTGTCGAGAGACGAGTATGTACGCGCAAGCCTTTAACGTTGATCCACTTGCTCTCCAGGCGGCCTTTTTGCTGTTTCACTATCACACTTCTTCTTACACGATGGGTACGAGATGTCGCGCGAACCATTGACCGGCCAGGTCTGCTACTTGTTTCAGCGTTTCAGTGGTCTCCGAGAGGCCCGCGCTGGAAACAATATTTTCGATCTTCTTATTGGCCTCTAGCTCGATGGGCATCTGTGCCAGGGCTTCCTGGTACTTCCTCAGCGCCGAGTTGTCGCTTTCTCCGGCAATGAGGAAGGTTGGCGCTTCGTCCTTTATTTGCACCAGAGCTGTCATTGCCCAGTAGAGCCTTATCAGGGCAAGGGCCCTGTTCCTGACCCTACACCCCTTTTTGGCTGCTATAACATCATATTACGTAGCATAATTCAAGGCGAGGCGGGGATACAAGTCAACAATATGGAGCGAACTTGCCGTTATCAGGGCAATTGGTGCTAATATATTAGGAAAACGTCTCCTCACATCATCCAATGTGGGATATATACGCACGAACGAAAGAGCTTCACAATGGCAGACATTTCCCAGCAGTTACACAACGACAAAACACATCTGACAGAACCTGCAACACTTCCCGGCATAGATATCAAAAAAGTTGGTCCCTGGATTCTACTGGCAACGATCCTTGGCTCAAGCATGGTCTTTATCGATAGTAGCGTTGTCAATGTAGCGTTGCCCAGGTTACAGACCGACCTGAATGCGACTGCTACCCAGGTTCAATGGGTTGTGGAAGCATACGCCCTCTTCCTCTCAGCCCTCATCCTCGTAGGCGGCTCGCTGGGTGATTCGTTTGGTCGCAAACGCATCTTTGCCATCGGTATCGCACTTTTTGCCGCGGCATCCATCGGCTGCGGTTTTTCACAGAATGTCACCCAACTGATCGCCACTCGCGCCCTGCAAGGGGTGGGAGGCGCCATGTTGACCCCTGGCAGCCTCTCCATTATTCGCGCTGCCTTTCCCGCTCATCAGCGCGGACGGGCTATCGGCATGTGGTCTGGTTTCTCTGCCATCACCACTGTATTAGGCCCACTCCTGGGCGGCTGGCTGGTGCAATACGCCACCTGGCGCTGGATCTTCTTCATCAATATCCCCCTCGCGATCATAGTGCTAATCGTCTTATATTGGCGCGTCCCCGAAAGCCGCAACGCCCGAGCTAAAATGTACGGGCAGGGCTTGCCCCTGCCCTGAATGATACTCTTGTTACTCTTGAACCAGTGAGCGACCGCAACTCAAACGTAACTGATACACCTGATACACCTGCAACGGCAGTATCGATGAATTATCCCGGCAACCGTAAGGAATGTGTCGGGCATGAGCCGCAATGAAAGCATATCATAGAGTCTCTTTTTTACACCTCAGTCCGTGTAATAGGTAGATATCTAAAATTGTCGCACTACGATACGTTTTCGGTCCCACCATTAATCAGCATCGGCATCACAATGACCCATCACATATGACGGGTATAGTAGGGACGACCCTTGCGGTCGTCCTGCAAACCTGCGGTCGTCCTGGAAGCTAGCCTTCGATTTGTGATGGGATAGTATTGTTCTAGCATCCAGGAGCGATTATCATGCACATCCCTATCGTCGTCGCATCCCGGTAAAATACTTGAAGTCAATTGAACTCGTCAAGGATTACAGTTCCGTTGGTCAAGGACAGGGAGGTTTCCGCGAGGATTTCCAATACTATGGGACAGGCGCAGAAATCTAATGCGCTATGTGCCTTGTTACTTCTACCTTACAGTAAAACATCCCTTATGTGAACGCGTGTAGAAAAGTTACTCTAGCAGGTGCTTTTCACTTTGAAAGGAACGATAGTTCATCATGCAATTAGATCAGAAAGTTGCCATCGTCACCGGATCCGATAGTGGCATTGGCCGCGCTATTGCACTTCAATTCGCCAAAGAAGGCGCTGCAGTAGTGGTCAATTACGCTCATGCTCAGGACAAGGCCGCAGAGGTACGCCAGACCATCGAGCGCAACAACGGCAAAGTTCTTGTCATTCAGGCAGATGTTTCGCAATACCAGCAGGCTATAGGCCTCATCCAACAAACAGTTGAACACTTTAACCGTCTGGATATCATGGTCAACAACGCCGGGATGGAGATACACGGGCCATTCCTGGATGTCACGGAAGAGCATTGGGACAGGGTCCTCAACGTTGACCTGAAAGGCGCTTTTTTCTGCGCACAGGCCGCCGCTCGCGAGATGATCAAGCGTAAAACTGCCGGTCGCATCATCAACATCTCGTCTGTTCACGAAGACCTGGCTATGCCTCAGAATGCGCCCTACTGCTGTGCCAAAGGCGGCATACGCATGATGACGCGCACTATATGTCTGGAGCTTGCACCCTACAATATTACTGTCAATAACATCGCTCCGGGAGCAATTCACACACCGATCGATGCCGACGTGGAAGCCGATCCGGAAAAGATGGCCGCCCTGCTTAAAGAGATTCCTCTGCATCGCATGGGCCAGCCTGAAGAGATTGCGCAACTCGCCCTCTTCCTCGCCTCGGATGCCGCCGCTTATATGACTGGATCAACCTATGTGATTGACGGAGGTCTCTCAGTGAACACCGGAGGATTATAGAGCCTTATACCAAAGAGAAGCGGGGAAACACTAAATTTCTGGACCAGGCAGGTGAGTCGCCAGCATACTTTGCGACAGCATTTTCACCGGAACGGCTCCATTCTGGGCAAAAATAGTTGTCTCCTGCTTGCTGGCGAGAAATGGCAAGTATGCCTGGAATTGAGCCGATCCATCACCTTGGGTATAGAGATGCTCAATGCTCCAGAATGGATAGGTACCCTCTAAAAGTGTCTGTATTGCGGGTAGTACCCCATCAATGCCTACTATATCAACCTTCGCGGACTGCGCTTCCGTCAGGGTCACATAACTGATAGCTCCTTGAGTCTGGGCAACCGCCTGTGCCCAACCCTGCTTCAGCTTGATGCCTTTGACATGCTCAGCTTCTCCATTGAGCACAAAGGCGCGAAAAATTGCTGTCACCGTATCATTGCCTGGACGCTGAATAACAGTGATAGGTTCATCTGGGCCACCTATTTCAGACCAGTTGGTGACGCGTCCCTCGTAGATATCCTGTAGAGAAGCGCTACTCAACCCGCTAATTTGCACATCTGGACTGAGGATAATCGCATAGAGCATAGCCGCTATAGGGTGATCAGTCAGGGTTCGCGCGGGACGAGCAGATAGGTCTGAGGCAGCCACGTCAATGTGGTTCTGTTGTAGCGAATTCAACGCGTAACGGCTACTACTCCCACTCAAAGAAAAAGCCATCCCAGGACAGAGTTTCTGGTAGTCGCTATTGACCCGCTGGAGCAATAGTCTTAGGTTCTGAGAGCCGTCCATCGAGAGTGTACCTGAAACACAATCGAAAGGCGGTGGAGTCGGTGTATCGTTGGGGGTTACCACAACAGTGCTTTTAAGTACTGGCGTTTGATCTGCGTTTACTGTAGGAGACGGTGAATTCGCTCCGGTAGCGGGTGTCATAGCTGTTCCAGGCAGAACAGTGGGGGTCACACGAATCGTTGATGCGCCATTCCCCATCCTATGATTTGTTATTCCCGCTTGCCCAACATTCAAAAATGACAGCCCCGGCATAGTAAAGATGCGCTGCGGCAGTGAAAAAACGAAAATAGATGCTACTAACAAGCTGAATAAAAGCATAGAGAGGGTAAGAAAGGAAGCTGCACGCGACCAGCTAAAACGGGTACGGTGCGAGCGCACTGCGATGCGGCGCTCTGGCACTGACGGAATGGCAAACTGACGATCTGGTTGCATAGCGGAGTGCAACGCCTGTGCCAATGCGCTCGCATCAGCAAAACGGGCCTCTGGGCTTTTCGAGAGTGCTGTGCGCACCACCAGCTCCAAAGATTCTGGAAGATCTGGTCGGAGAATACGTAGTGATGGAATCGGCTCATTGGCGTGCTTTAAGCTAATTTCTTCGGCATCCTCACCATCATAGGGCAGTTTACCACTCAACAGGCGAAAGAGCAGAACGCCCATTGCATAAATATCGCTAGTTGGCAGTAGTATACCTAACGCCTGCTCTGGAGCACTATAAGCGGCATTCCCTTCATTGATCTGCGCCACTAATGGCTCACCTTCTTGATAGACGCGCCTCATGGAAAAATGAGTCAGCAAGAGATGTTCTTGCTGGCGCAACAAGATACTCGAAGGCTGGATATTACCATGCGCAATATCTTGTTCGTGAACATAGTGCAGTGCAGCGCATAACTGGCTAGCAAAGTTCACCACAAGCTGCACTGGGAGAAACTGAGCAGGGTGGCGTTTCAGATACTGCTCTAAAGTAACTGCATCTGTGACGAGTGTCGCACTGTAGAGAAGATCATCGCCTGCTCCATATTCTAGCAGTGGTTGGATATGGTCATGGTGACAACGCCATACTTGTTCAACCTCCTCAGCAAAGTGTTCACGAAAGGACGTTGGATCGGGAAACTCTGGCCTGAATAGGCGTAATATGACGTCATAACCACCTCTTGTCGTGGGGCGAGCACGGTACGTCTCGACCATACCCTCGCGCGCTAGACACTCCAGTAAGAAGTAGTTCCCTACCAGTACACCTGCAAGTTCTGCCATCACTTCCCTCTCAATGAGTACAATGCCTTGTAGTATTACATCTACGCTATGGCTTCAAATCTAGGGTGGTTATTCTGAAGGCGCGACCGCTAGCCTTTTCACCACTCACAATGCTACTGATGCTCTGAACGCTCCTATGAGTCGGCAACAAATACGCCCCTTGCTTATCTTCCGGAAAGTAGAACGATGAGAGCAATGCACCTAACAGGCCGAGTAATAACAAGATGACGACAACTACTGGTAAGAGCCTTCTCAGGTGTACAGCCAGTGCACTCGGCGCTCTCTCTTCATCATGCTCTATCTCTTTCTGTGCAGACAGGGACACATGGGCTGCTTGCTCAGCATCTGATACCCGCGTCACCGCTTTATTGTACAAGTAGGCATCGGCAGTCAATGGTATCAAGTTCACCTTCACATTTGTGATAGGCGACCACTCAACTGGATCGGGATCCACCGTCCAGAATTGAGGCCTACCCACACCAATGATTTCTTCGGAAGCATTCTTCCTACGAATCTCACCGACATCTGAACCTCCACCATGTGAGGTGGTTGCGGTCAACTGCGGCGTTTCTTTTAAAGCATAGGAAGATGATGAAAAGGAGGAAAACGCAAGATGGGCAGGCACGGGTGTCTGGGGATTATCTACTATCAATGATGTACTCAGAGCTGGTGCAGGTGTTTGTGGATTGTTTACAGGAGCAGGTTGTTGGGACATCATCTGCGATGTGAAGAAGCCCGCGACGGACTTTGCTACAGGAGAGGCGACAGGTGAGACAGTCACAGCAGCTAAAAATGCGTTACTTAATTCTTCCGCCGAGGTGAAGCGATCATCAGAGCGTTTCTGTAGCGCCATCTGTATGACACCATCTACGGCATCAGAAATACTTGCTACCACCAGGCGTGCCGATGGCGGCTGCTGGCGCACATGCTTTAGCAGTACCTCGACAGGCGTCTGCCCGGTAAATGGAGGTTGACCGGTGAGTATGCGGTAGAGCAGCACTCCAAGAGCATAAATGTCACTGGAGCGCCGCAAAACCCCTAGAGATTGTTCAGGGGCCGTATATTCTGCGGCCCCCCAACCAACACGTGTGAGGGACTGCTGGCTATCGTCATACCCGTAAGCAATACCAAAATCAGCAAGAAGCATACGCCCGTCTGCGGCCACAAAAACATTGCCAGGTTTTATGTTGCCATGGATCACATCATGATCGTGGGCATACTGTACTGCACTGCACACCTGCTGCATTATCGGCAAAGCTTGTAAGGCGGAGAACTTTCCTCCTACGCGCCTCAACAGATCTTCCAGGCTACCGGTGGCTACATATGGTGTGACAGCATAAAGCAATCCTTCGCCTTCGCCAAACTCAAGAAACGGTAAGATAGTAGGATGGTCAAATTGGCCAATTTTCTCCGCCTCAGCCATAAAATATTCACGAAAGGAATCGCGTTGAGCATAGCCAGGTCGATAGACCTTAACCGCTACCTCGTAATTTCCCTCACCATTCTGACGTGCGTGGTAGACATCCGCTACCCCGCCCTTACTGATACATTGTAACAGGAGATAATCACTCAGCATAACGCCTTCAAGATCAGACATTCAAACACCCCGTTTACGATTCAACCCTGGCACGCATGTTGTGGCGCTGAACACACTTCAATCACACACGTGCATCTCTGCACATTTTTGTGATATGCGACTTCTCACGATTGCCAGGGCATGACATCCCGTAAAAGCAATCTATCGAACTAAACGAGAAGTAAAGTCTTTTTAGCAGAAGCACCTATCTCCCCGTAGGGGCGGGAGCGGCGTTCTCAAGGGTAGGGATGTTGTCAGTCCCCTTCAGAAGCGTTCTCACCCGTAGGGCGGGAGTGGCGTGGTCGCCCTCGTACCCCTTCCCCTAAATGACAGAGATACTGCTGTTGTCAAAACTTGAAGCCCAAAATCAGCATTAAGGTGAGTATGTGCAGCAATTGATCGACCCAAATAGGCCCGATCACTTTATAACGTGACTTTAGTAGATCAACCACAAAGTGAGTCCCAAACAGCACAACTGTAGCAAGCATGGATGGGTGCGCAAAAAGCACAAATACAGCTGTATAAGTGGCACAGTGATAAAAGTTCACTTCCCAGCTCTTCCCCTTCTCGACACTCATCCAGGTACTTTGAAAGGCAAAATCACCGATAAAGTGGCATGCCAGCCAGATCAGCAATGTAGGAGTTGAGATATCGATGAACGTGGTGAACATGGGTATTCTTTCTCCTCGACGAAATGTTCTTTACCCTGAGTTTAGTAGAGGAGAAATAACAGAACCATGTTTTGTACGCGTGATGTCAGAGGGAAACAACAAGTGGTAGCGCCAGTTTATAGAATCTGTTTGATGACTTCAGGTGCTGCCTTTTATGCGGCCTCTCCATGTTGTTCCAGAGACTGCGCGCAACATTAGAAGTGCCACAATCACTATCCAAAAGCAGAAGGCTAAATCTTGCTCCAGGAATGAGCTATCGACCTGTCCCTGTACTATAGCTGCAAGCATAGCAGAGCCAACCCCGATCGTCATCCATTGCAGCGACAGATTCTTCTCTGTCTTATCAGCACGCAAATGTCTTAGCGTCCGTATAAATAACCAGGCAAAGAGTAGCAAGATTACTGCATAGGCTAAGACACCAAAGATACCGATACTTACCCAGACATGGAGAAAAACATTATGCGGGTGAGACAGCTCTGGCTCGAATTTGAGATCCGTCGGGACATGTGTTACAGGATCATTGGAAATGAGGTAGTGATATAGATGCGTAAAACAAATCGTGTTGGAGCTATAATGACAGAGCCAGTTATCCATACCATAGCCAAACCAGGGGCTATCATGAATCATATTCAATGCGCTCTTCCATAGGTAGAGGCGTTTAGTTGTTGTACTAACATGATGTACATCGACATGGCTATCAAAGATAAAGCTTGTGATGCGCGTATGATAGAAGAAAAACGCAATGCCCACTACAATCAGAAAGAGGGGTATCGCTATCAGCAACACTTTGCGCTGCCGGATTGAAACAGCGGCGATAAAAATGGCGGCAGCAGCAATAGCAATCCAGGCTCCATGCGATTGCGTTATGAAGATAACGTAAAGCATAGCTAAACAGACAGCTATTGCCAATAATCGATATTTCCAGAAGGCCCATGTATTCGGCTTGTATAGTGACTTGGCGACGGCCAGGGCAAATCCTATCGGTAAAATATAGTCAAAAAGCAATCCAATACTATTGGCGCTACCATACATTGCATGAACACGACGTATTCCATCCGACTCTACTGGCAGCAGATTTCTGAAAAAGAAGTACTGGATCATACCCAGTAACGCCACCATCAACCCGGTTCCCAACAGAGCAAGCAGTAAGCGGGTTACGTCCTGGCGCAAACGAAAGCAAGAGAGCGCAAGCAATATATAGAGGATCGGTTCTACTATCTCCTCGCGATAAGCACGAAGAGCAACTATCTTGTCATAGGCAACGAAAATCGACAGCGTCGCAGCGAGCAAGAAAACGAGTATGGGGATTGCGAATGGCCCCATACGCTCTCGCAAATCCTGCCATGACAGCCAGTAAGGCCATGATTGCCTCTGGAGCAGCAATTGCAGCAAAGCTACCAGTAGGCAAACCCATAGGGCAATCTCGATAAGGCTAAATGAGTAGTGGCTGAATACCGTCTTCTGGTAAACATAATAGGGTAATGATAGTGGAAGCAAAGCGATGGCAAAGGATAGCCGGTACCAACATAAAGCTGCAAAAACTACCAAAAATGGAAGTGAAATTAACTCATTCAACGGGTTCAACTGAAACAGGAAACCTGTGCCAAGATGTTCATTACCAATGGCATAATACGCTGCCATTGATAAGACCAGGCTTATTTCAATCAACCGATCATGCCAAAAAGGTGTAAATCCCTTGTTATATTTCCCATTATTCACAGGTGGGTCAGTCGGGATGTCTGAAGCAGTATCCTCTCCGTTACCCACTGCTTTCTTGTCAGGAACTGTACCTGATAAAGGGGCGCTTTGACTACTCATGTTTATTCAGCTATTCTACACACATTGTTGTATGTACCTGTAACAATACCGGGAGCGTTACTGTACCAGTATAGCAAAGGAAGTGAAATTCGTCCAACAATTCATCAGAACTGACCAGCTTTGGGACTTTGGGCAAACAACTGAAGCAGGGGCGTATTGGAAACAACCCAATACGCCCCTGCTTCAGTTGTCCGTCTATTTTGTTAGTTCCAAGACAAACTGCTGGAACACATGCAAGTGATGATCGATATCAGCCTGAGTGTGCTGAATCGAGATTGTCCACTGGTCATCAAAACCCGGCGGAAAGAGGATACCGCGATTTGCCAGGAAGAGCCAATAAGCATACGAGAGATGCATATCGATATCCCACCACGCGCGGTAGTTGTGCGCACGTTCATAGCGAAACATCGCGCAACCCTTCGCGCCAATTTGGGCCACATGCATAGGCATGTCATATTCCTCGATAATGCCCACATATCCCGCCCCCAACTGCTTCGAAAGACCCATCGCATGAATGTGAGCTTCTGGCGTAAAAATCTGTGTCAGCGTAACCAGGCCAGCACGCATCGACATAGGGTTACCATTGAATGTCCCTAGGTGCAAAACCTCTTCGTGGTTAATATGACGCATGACCTCTTCACGACCACCGAAAGCTCCAATAGGCATACCACCACCTATTGATTTAGCAAGGCAGATGAGGTCTGGTTCCACCGGGTACAGTTCAGTGATACCACCCGGCGCGACGGTAACCCCCGTTTTTACCTCGTCGAAAATGAGCAACACTCCATGGCGACGGGTAATCTCACGCAAGTTTTTGAGATAGCCTTCATCTGGCAGCATGATGCCAACATTCATTAATACTGCCTCGGTAATAACAGCCGCTACCTCTCCTTCGTGCTCTGTCAATATCCGTTCCAGTGCCTCTGCATCATTATATGGAGCAATAATGGTGCTGTTCTTGACGTTAGAGGGTATACCCTTTGAGGCTGGAACGCTATTTGGACGATCTGCCGGACCAGCTGCATCAACCGAAGGTTTGGTACTCATCATGACGGTATCGTGATGCCCATGATACGAGCCTTCGATCTTGACGATCTTATCACGACCAACATGTGCGCGAGCCAGGCGCAGCGCATCCATTGTCGCTTCAGTACCAGAGTTACAGAAACGCACCTGCTCAATCGGCGCGAATCGACGCGCCATTTCCTCCGCAAGAAAAACAGTTTCAGGGCATGGCAGCGAATAAAGGCTTCCATTCCCAAGTTGCTCACGCAAGGCCTCTACCAATACGGGATGTGAGTGACCAACGAGCAGACTTCCGAAAGCAAGATGGAAATCTGCGTATTCATTGCCATCATAGTCCCAGATGTGGCTGCCTTCGGCTCGACTAATGAAAAGTGGATAGGGTGGTACTGCCTGAAATGAACTGGAGACACCCATAGGTAATGATGTTTTCGCGCGTTCGTGGATCTCATGTGAGCGAGGAGTACGCTTCCTGAACTCCGCTTCCTCGCGGACGACGATCTCTTCTACGATCTTTGGATTAATCGTAATAGGTTCCCGAAGCATAAAAGCTCCTTTCATGTTGGGAAGAGGTAATGTTGAAAATAGTAATGAGAAATAGATTTTCGTCACAGCATCAACTGCCTCTTCTATTGTAACCTACAACTGATGAATTTAGCAATTCTTTTTGGGCTTTTTTGCGAGTTTCTCAAAAAAACGGGACTTCCACTGCGAATTTCGCAGTGGAAGTCCCGACAAAGATGTTATTCTATTGAGAACAACTCAACGTTGTACCCAGATTTTTGCTGCTGCTGATTTGCTGATACATACCTCTCTGCCACCAACCTGTACGATAAAGCTTTCATCCTGCTCGTGTTCGCTTCCACCACCCAGGGAGAGGACTGTTAATTGCGTCTCGGGGGTGAGACCCTTCTCGTGCATGTAGAGAATGAGGGCCTCTTCATCCTCGACCACTTCTGAGATACAGAGAATCGTCACCACCTCTCCTAAGGGGACTGAGGATAAACGTATTGCACCACGATCTTTGAGATAGCTCCTGGCATTTTCTACAGAGCCTGGAATAGGGTTGCCGTGGGGGCAGGTGGTGGGATTGTTCAGGGCAGCTATGACCCGGGCCTCCACTGCACCAGAAATGAAATGCTCCAGACGACAGGCTTCCTCATGCACCTGGTGCCACTGCATCCCCAGCATATCAACGAGAAAGCGCTCTGTCAGCCTATGTCGGCGCAACACAGCTTCAGCGGCTCGATTGCCTGCTTCGGTCAGCGTCACCTGGCGTCTGTTATCCATTTCAATATATCCATCGCGCACAAGGCGTTTGAGCATTTCCGTGACGGTAGGTGGTGCAACACGAAACTTCTCAGCAAGTCGTGCACCAATCACTACTTCATCCTCCATGCTCATGTTATAAACTGTCTCTAAATATTCTTCAACAGTTGCGCTTAGAGATTCTTCCGTTTTCATCAGTGTTCCCGTTCTGGTACAACAACCCGGCAATATTACTTTAAATTCTATCACTAATCATACCACCGTCAAGTAGCGCTGCAAAAAATCAAAAGTAACTCTTCACCCTTAAGGAACCTTCTCATAAAGCGAAGGCTCCATAGTACATGACCATGGAGCCTTCGCTCTAGTGAGGATCAACCGTGAGACAATAGGGGCTAAGCATCAAGCGTCGTGATGTCGCCTTCAGGTTCACCAAGTTCTCTTGCGCGAACAACGCGTCGCATAATTTTACCCGATCGAGTCTTGGGTAAGCTGGGTACGAATTCAAGCTCGTCTGGCGTAGCGAGGGAGCCGACCAATGCACGAACGTGATTCTTAAGCTCTTTCGCCAGCTCGTCTGTAGGTTCAACGCCATTTTTGAGAATGACAAACACTTTGACTCGCTCGCCTTTTATCTCATCCGGTTTGCCAATTGCCGCTGCCTCTGCCACTTTCGGATGACTCACGAGGCTCGACTCAATCTCCATTGAACCCAAACGGTGGCCACTAACCTTGATCACGTCGTCTACACGACCTTGAATACGGAAGTAGCCCATGCTATCCATGGTCGCTGCATCACCCGCAAAGTAAACGTCTGGGATCGTATCCCAATATGTCTGGTAACGGCTAGGGTCACCAAAAATCGTGCGCATCTGGGCTGGCCACGGATGACGAATAATCAAGAAGCCACCTTTATCCTTGCCGACTGCTTTGCCGTTCTTGTCCACCACATCGGCCTCGATAGTGGGAAACGGGCGGCTTGCGCTACCCGGCTTGAGCGGGAGTATGGGTGTCGGGGTAATCAAGATCATTCCCGTTTCAGTCTGCCACCAGGTGTCAACAATGGGCAATTCGTTGCGCCCGATATTCTTGCGATACCACATCCACGCTTCAGGGTTGATCGGCTCTCCCACCGTACCCAGCAAACGCAAGCTCGAAAGATCGTGTTTGGCTGGCAATTCCTCGCCGAAGCGCATCAGGCTACGAATAGCAGTCGGGGCAGTGTAGATGATGCTCACCTTGTACTTCTCGACAATACTCCAGAAGCGGTCGGCAGCCGGATATGTTGGTGTGCCCTCAAATAGCACAATGGATGCGGCATTCATCATTGGACCATAAATAGTATAACTGTGACCTGTCACCCAGCCTATATCAGCGGTACACCAGAAAATGTCGCTCGGCTTGATATCAAACACTAATTTAGTCGTGGCGTAGGTCCCCACCGCATAACCACCATGAACGTGTACAACTCCCTTGGGTTTACCCGTACTACCGCTGGTGTAAAGAATATAGAGGATATCCTCGCTGTCCATAGGCTCACAGGGTACGACAGTGTTTTCGGGAATTTCCTTCAGCAGATCGTCAAGGTACATATCGCGTCCCTGCGTCATCGCTACTTCGAGACCCGTCCGCCGCACGACGATTGTCTTTTCGATCGTAGGCGTCTCGGCAACTGCCTCGTCGGCAATTTTCTTAAGCTCGATAACTTTGTTTCCGCGATACCCACCATCAGCAGTAATCAGCACCCTGGCCTTACAGTCAATCATACGGTCGCGCAGAGAACTCGCCGCAAACCCCCCAAATACCACCATATGTGGCGCTCCTAAACGGGCAGATGCTAATACCGCCGCCACCAATTCAGGGATGAGAGGCATATAAATCGCCACAACATCGCCCTTCTTCACACCCATGTTTTGCAGCGCCTTCGCCATACGGTTCGTCAGGGTGTACAATTCTTTATACGTAAGAGTGCGAGTTGAGCCATCGTCAGCTTCCCAGTAGAATACGATTTTGTCCTGGGTAGGGGTACCTATGTACCGATCCAGGCAGTTATAGACGATGTTAAACTTTCCATCGGTGAACCACTTGAAGAATGGTTTGTTTGTCCACTCGAAAGTTGATTTCCAGGGTTCAAACCAGTGCAGTTCCTTCGCCATATCATCCCAAAACTCAAAGCGATTGGCTAATGACCACCGATAGAATGCCTCGTAATCATCAAATCCTTTGGACTTCATGTAGGCAGTGATATTCGCATTTTTTACAACATCGTCGGACGGTACAAATAGCCGATCTTCTATGAGGAAGCTGTCGGTATTCTCAAAACTGAGGTTGCTGCTCATACCAGGTTGTTCTCCTAACTATGCTCTAAAAATATTACTACATGTAAATGTCGCCATTGACTTTGAGCATCTAGCTCGTGAGATATATTTAATAGTACTTGATGCACCAACTAATGTCAATATAAAAATAGCATGAAGCATGTTCTCATGTGCAATTAACACGGAAAGTCCGCTTCATATTGCATAGTGGAGTAAACTCTAATATTGGGGGAAAAGCGACTGTCGAGACAGTTTTTATTCACAAAAAGGTGGAAAAGCACTTGACACAATCGCAAATCACCCTTATACTTTCTACAAGTACAAAAGAATAGCTGAAAACTACGAACAGGAAGAGTATACGTTCTTGCAACGGGAACAGAGAGTCGGGACAGGTGGAAACCGATACCAACGCAATCGTAGAATGGGCCTGGGAGTCAGAGCACGAACGCGCTGCAGGGTATTATTCTGCAACAACTAGTAGTCTCTTGCGGAACGTCCCCCGTTATCGAGGACAGGATATCATCTACGCTATCTGTATAGTTTGTTCAATGAAGACAGCATAATGGATTGTATCCGGCAATAAGGGATTATCTATTAGTTTCCCGTAAAGGGAGTGAAAAGATAATCTGAACCGGGGTGGTACCACGAAAGCTTTACGTCTCTCGTCCCTACAGTGGGAAGAGTGGCGTTTTTTATTGCTGTTTTACGTAGTATGTCGATGGAGGAATGAGCAATTATGCCAGTTGAAATGAATCAGGACATCAAATTAGAGCTAACCAGCTTAAAGACAGAGGCACAGGTGAAAAAACGTGTTTTCTCTGGTGTGCAGCCAACAGGTAACCTCCATATAGGCAACTACCTTGGAGCTATTCGCAACTGGGTAGCAGCGCAGGCAGAATATGATAACATTTTCTGTATTGTTGACCTGCATGCCATTACCGTACCTATGGATCCACGAGAGCTGCATCTGAGCATCCGGCAGCTCGCGGCATTGTACCTGGCCTGCGGACTGGATACACGCTACTGCAAGCTGTTTGTCCAATCACATGTCCACCAACATGCTGAGATGAGCTGGATTATGAACTGTTTTACGCCAATGGGTTGGTTGAACCGTATGACCCAGTTCAAATCGAAGGCGGGCGAGAACACGGACACCGTCAGCACGGGTCTCTATTGCTATCCAACGTTGATGGCGTGCGACATTTTGTTGTATCAAACTAATCTTGTACCAGTAGGAGACGATCAACGCCAGCACATAGAGTTGACACGCGACCTGGCGCAGCGCTTCAACAGTTTGTATGGACAGCAAGTGTTCACCATTCCAGAACCGCAGATACGCAAGGTAGGCGCGCGCATTATGTCGCTTGATGACCCGATAAACAAGATGAGCAAGAGTGATCCGAACGACGGTTCTCGTATCAATTTGCTTGATGATCCGAAGACGATCAAAAAAAAGATCGCGCGGTCCACGACGGACTCGCTACGCCTGGTTACATTTGATCCCGAGCGGCCTGCGATTACCAACCTGCTGACCATCTACCAATTGTTGACTGGGAAGTCAGAGCAAGAGATCGAGGCAGAATTCGCGGGGAAAGGGTATGGCGACTTTAAGTCTGCTCTTACCGAGCAGTTGGTAGCAACCCTCGAACCAATTCAGGAGCACTACCGTGCGCTAATGAATGATCTACCCACGTTAGAGTCTATTCTCAAGCAGGGAGCGGACGAGGTTCGCCCGGCAGCGGAAGCTACGCTACAACATGTCAAAGATGTAATAGGATTGGGATAGTTGTTCAGTGAACCATAAACCTGGAGGTATGGCTAACCCCGATACCTTCACCTGGTTCATTGATTGAGCGAGGAAAGATAGCGAACCTTTTTAACCGCCTAAATAAGAGCCCGGTTCATTTTAATGAAAGTAAGGACGATTATGTATTATCCAACGTTCGAGGAGATCAGGCAACTGCGGGATGCAGAAACAGCCCCGGCTGTCGAAACAGCTGGAAGGCCGCTCCTGCCTCTCTACTGCAACATCCTGGCTGACCTGGAGACACCCGTCTCGGCTTACTGTAAAGCCGCACAAGGCCCGTACAGTTTTCTCTTAGAGAGCGTCACTGGTGGTGAGCGTGTCGGCCGCTATTCATTTATTGGAATCGACCCCTACATGGTTATCATTCACCGGGGAGATAAAGCGACCGTCTATCAAACAGAGAAAGCGCTCTTGCAAGAAAAGGCAGGCACCTCCCTCGCTACGTTAACATATTGCAGTAAGGACATTCCCTGCCATGATCCTTTAAGCTTGATAGAGGCCGAACTTGGACAGTATCGCCTGATTACATCTACATCTGTCTCTCAGGATGAGCTGCCGCGCTTCCATGGAGGCGCTGTCGGCTATCTGTCGTACGAAGCCGCGGCAAGTTTTGAGCATCTCCCCGTACCTGAGAAAAATGAGCTTGGATTACCACTGGCCGTCTTTTGCTTTACTGAAACGGTGTTGGTTTTCGATCATGTCAAACACCGGGCCAGGATTGTCACCCACTTGCATCTCGATGCACCGGACCTAGACACCGAATACCAGCGTGGTAAGGACATACTGGACATTATCCAAAAGCGCTTGCGACAACCGATACTTTTGCCTGAGGAGCCTACACCCCTTGTCGATGCGGCAGCATTGCAGGTTACGTCGAACCGGACGCAAAGCGAATTTGAGGAGATGGTACGCCTCTCCGTAGCCTATATCAAGGCGGGAGATGTCTTTCAGGTTGTGCCATCACAGCGACTCAGCCGCCATGTCAATGCGGCACCCTTTACCGTCTATCGAGCTTTGCGAGCCATTAATCCTTCTCCCTATATGTTCTTTCTCGATCTGCATGACTTTCACATCGTCGGTGCATCACCGGAATTACTGGTTCGCTTCGAGGACAACGAAGTAACGATTCGGCCAATTGCCGGTACACGTCCACGGGGAACCGACAGGTTAAAAGATGAAGATTTCGCCAAAGAACTGAAAAACGATCCCAAGGAAAGAGCGGAGCATGTGATGCTGGTCGACCTCGCGCGTAACGATGTAGGGCGGGTGAGCACACCTGGCAGTATCCAGGTCAGCGAATTGATGGAGATCGAACGCTACTCGCATGTGATGCATTTGGTTTCCAATATCACCGGTCAACTTCGTAAGGATGTGACTCCTTATGATGCACTTAGAGCAGGGTTTCCAGCGGGTACGGTGTCTGGCGCTCCCAAAATACGAGCGATGGAGATCATCAGCGAATTAGAGGGAGAACAACGCGGCGTCTATGCAGGCGCGGTAGGGTATTTCAGCTACTCTAAGAACCAGGAGACAGCCATTGCCTTGCGCACGATGGTGATGAAAGATGGTCGTGCTTATATACAAGCAGGCTGTGGTGTGGTAGCTGACTCTGATCCCGCGGCTGAATACCAGGAAAGCCTGAACAAAGCCAGGGCTTTGCTGCGCGCCCTCGACGAGGCCGAGTTAATCGCCAACGAACACAGACGCGGTTCGCTACTTGCATGGGATGTAACGTTGGAGCAGGCCACTGTTGTATAAACGATTGTACCAACGTTCCTGGCAAGCTAATGATGTGGGAGAATAGTATGCTATTATTGATAGACAATTACGATAGTTTTACCTACAACCTGTACCAGTACCTGGCGGAACTTGGCGCAGAAATCGCTGTATACCGGAACGACAAGATCACGCTTGAGTACATCGAGGCAATGCAGCCCGATTACATTGTCATATCACCAGGACCCTGTACCCCAAACGAAGCGGGCTTGTCTTGCCAAATCATCAATACCTTTGGTACACGCATTCCCATATTAGGGGTGTGCCTGGGACACCAGGCTATTGGGCAGGTCTATGGTGGCAAGGTTGTGCGAGCGCCAGAACCGATGCATGGTAAAACAACGCCGATATTCCACCTGGGAGAAGGAGTGTTTCAAAACCTCCCTGTACCATTTACGGCCAACCGTTATCATAGCCTCATCGTTGAGCGTTCCACTCTCCCGAATGAACTGGAGATTACCGCCGAGACGGCGGAAGGATTGATTATGGGTCTGCGGCACCGCACGTACCCTGTAGAGGGTGTACAGTTTCACCCGGAGTCAATCATGACTCCTTCGGGAAAAGATCTGTTACACAACTTTTTGGCATACAAGAGGCAATGTATGGTGCAAATTCAAGGCACGATACATTGAGCTTTTTGAAAGAGAGAGGAACAAGCAATGATTCGTGAAGCAATCGCTCAGGTTGTAGCTGGTGCCACCCTCAGCGAAGACGAGGCGGCGTCAGTCATGGAAGAAATTATGTCTGGCGCTGCTACTCAGGCACAAATGGGGGCATTCCTCACGGCTTTGCGTTTGCGCCCTGGCGGCGAAACTGTGGAGGAGATTGCGGGATTAGCACGTATCATGCGCGAAAAAGCTGTACGGGTTCACCTGGCGGAGAACGTTTCGGCGCGCGCGCTGGATACCTGTGGCACAGGCGGCGACGGAGCGGGTACATTTAATGTCTCGACCGCTGCTGGTATCCTTGCGGCAGCGGCAGGAGCTTTTGTGGCGAAACACGGCAACCGTTCCGCCACCAGTCGTTGTGGAAGTGCTGACGTGTTGGAGTCGCTCGGTGCACGCATCGATCTTGGCCCGGAGCAGGTAGCCTATTGCGTCCAGGAGATCGGTTTTGGCTTTATGTTCGCTCCCGCCTATCACCCTGCCATGAAGCATGTTGGCCCAACCCGCCGTGAGATCGGTATTCGGACCGTTTTCAATATCCTTGGCCCACTGACCAATCCTGCTCACACTCGCTTCCAGGTACTCGGCGTAGCCGATGGCGCCTTGATGCGCAAGATGGGCGAGGTGTTGCTCCACCTCGGCTGCCAGCATGCCCTGATCATTCACGGAGAAGACGGCATTGATGAATGTTCTCTTAGTGCGCCAACCCATATTTGCGAGGTACGAAGAGGCCAGGAACTACGCGAGTATACTATAACCCCGGAGGAAGTCGGCCTCAACCGAGTATCCGATCAGCAACCCTTCCAGGGTGGTGACCCGGCCTATAATGCTGCTATGCTACGCGCTCTATTGAGCGAATACAAGGCGGAACCCGCTACCGACATGCTGTGCCTGAACACGGGCGCAGCCCTATTAGCAAATGAACAGGTTGCGTCAATGCGTGAAGGAGTCAACCTGGCTCGCTCCACACTGCGCGAGGGAAAGGCAAAACAGAAACTACAAGACGTTATTGCCTGTTCACGCGCCTTGAAGAACAGTTAGGATGTCCTATGTTTCTCGACCAGATTGTGTCCCAAACGCTGAAAGACCTGGAGCAGCGTAAGCAGGAATGCTCGTTATCAGAGATGATGCTCCTTGCGGCCGCTCAGCCTCTACCACGTGACCTGCTGGAGGCTCTCTGCTCTAAAAGAAGTGCAGATTCCGTGAACGAATCGATAGGCGCGGAACAGGATGCATTCGCCAACAATCAGACAGAGATACGTTTGATCGCAGAGGTAAAACGTGCTTCACCGTCCAAAGGCTTGCTAGCTCCACATTTAGACCCGGTGGCACTGGCGCAAACCTATGCAGTTCACGGGGCCGCAGCTATCTCTGTTTTAACTGAACCCCACTTCTTTCTTGGCTCACCGCAGTACCTGACAGCGATAAAAGCGGCAGTGAGTGTACCTGTGCTGCGTAAAGATTTTATCGTTGATGAGTACCAGGTATATGAAGCGCGAGCGTGGGGCGCGGATGCTATACTGCTCATATGTGCCATCCTCGATGACGAGCAACTGCGGCACCTGCTCAAAGTGGCCCATGATCAACGTATGCATTGCCTGGTAGAGGTCCATAGTGTCGAGGAGGCGCGGCGAGCCGTGGCGGCCGGAGCATCAATCATTGGTGTGAATAGTCGAGACCTCGTAACCTTTCACATGAATCCCAATCTTATACGAGAGCTACGGCATATCATCCCAGCAGACCGTGTTGTCGTTGCTGAGAGTGGTATTCATTCCGCCGCGGACGCTCGCCGTTTAGCGCGCTATGACGTCCAGGCCATGCTGGTGGGAGAGTCGCTGGTGGTATCGCAAGATGTACCGGGGCAGATGCGCTCATTATTGGCAGGGGCTAACGAGAGTGTACAGGTAAAAATATGTGGCCTACGCACGCATATGCACCTGAATGTTGCGATCGAAGCTGGCGCAGACATGCTTGGCTTCATCTTTTATGAGCCAAGCCATCGTTATATACAGCCAGCGCAGATGAAGATGCTACTGGAAAATACACGCTTCTCCTCTTTACTAAAGGATGGACCGCATGTGCCCGATCTCGTTGGTGTCTTCGTCAATAAGGACGCGGACTTTATCAATGACGTTGCTGAGCAAGTCGGGCTACACGTTGTACAACTACATGGCAATGAACCACCCGAGTTTTGTCAGCTCATTAAGCGCCCTGTCATCAAAGCGCTCCAACTCGACAATAACGAAGACAGAGGCAAAGTCAGGGCCTATCGAGATACATCGTGGCGCATCCTGCTCGACACTCCCTCCAATGCCTGGGGTGGAACAGGCGTTGCTCACGATTGGAGTCTTGCTCGCAGCGTGGCGCAAAACACTCCCATCTTGCTAGCTGGTGGTCTGACACCTCAGAATGTGGCAGAGGCAATTTCTCAGGTCCGCCCGTGGGGTGTCGATGTTAGTAGCGGTGTAGAAACCAATAAGTACAAAGATGTCACAAAGATACAAGCATTCATCCAGCATGTACGCCAGGGCATCGCTTTACAGCGAAATCCGTAATCAGGGTTTTTTATTACTTAATTTTCTCTATTGTATACTTATAAATTGAAAGGCAAAAGAGCTTTGCAGACACAGCACACGCAGCAGACACACAGTACAGAGACATACCAACATAATCTCTACCCGGATGAACGTGGCCGCTTCGGCTCATTTGGTGGAAAGTTTGTACCCGAAAGCTTGATGGCGGCACTCACAGAGTTAGAAGCCGCGTATCTGGATGCCTGTAACGATCCTGGCTTCCAGCTCGAGCTGCAGTCGCAGCTTATCAGCTTTGTCGGACGCCCAACGTCGCTCCATTTTGTGCCACGCTTTTCGCGCATGGTTGCACCTGACATCAAAGTGTATCTCAAACGAGAGGACCTGGCGCATACCGGTGCGCACAAAATCAACAATGCGCTGGGACAAGGATTACTGGCTAAGCGTATGAAAAAAAACCGCATCATTGCCGAAACAGGAGCTGGGCAACACGGTGTCGCAACTGCCACAGTCTGTGCCATGCTCGGGCTTGAATGCATTGTCTATATGGGTGAGCTTGATATTCAACGCCAATCGCTCAACGTGTTCCGCATGAAGTTGTTGGGAGCAGAGGTCCGCTCGGTTGACAGCGGCAGTCGTACCTTGAAAGACGCCATTAATGAGGCGATTCGCGACTGGGTCACGAACGTTGAGACAACGTTCTACTTGATCGGTTCAGCGGTTGGTCCACACCCCTATCCACGTATCGTGCGCAACTTTCAATCGATTATTGGTGCAGAGGCGCGGAAACAGATCCTCACGCAGGAGGGGCGCATGCCTGATATGGTGGTTGCCTGTGTTGGAGGCGGCAGTAACGCCATTGGCATATTCTATCCTTTTGCCGACGCACCGGATGTACGGCTGGTAGGTGTAGAAGCAGGTGGCACAAGTCTGGAAGCGGGCAAGCACGCGGCAACATTAGTGGCGGGTAGGCCAGGAGTACTCCATGGAGCAATGAGTTATCTCCTGCAAGATGACGACGGACAGGTATTGGAGACGCATAGCATTTCAGCGGGGCTTGACTATCCTGGCGTTGGACCTGAGCATAGTTATATGAAAGAAACGGGTCGCGCAACATATGTCTCAGCCAACGATGCAACCGCCTTGCGGGGATTGCAGGCGTTGAGCCAGTGCGAAGGTATTATACCCGCCTTGGAGCCAGCACACGCCCTGGGATATCTACTGGAGGCGGGCGAACAGGGTGGGATACCTGCCGGGTCTCTGATCATCCTGAACCTTTCAGGGCGCGGCGACAAAGATATGCTTACGGTGGCTCAGGCGTTGAATGTGACATTGTAAGAGAGGAACAAGCGATGCAAACGAAAAACGAGGACTCAATATACCAGGCCACTCAAGATACGCCACCAGCAGCCAGAATTACTCATGTTTTTGAGCGAGCGCAGAACGAGGGGCGCGGCGTGCTCATTCCCTACTTTATGTGTGGTTATCCGTCGGCGTCACAGAGTATCGAGCTTGTACTGGCGGCAGCGGCAGGAGGCGCCGATATCATCGAGCTAGGTATGCCCTTTAGCGATCCCCTGGCTGACGGAGCCACGATCCAACACGCAGGACATATTGCCCTTGAGCATGGGATGACCATCAAGGGTTGTCTGGAGACCGCTCGCAAGGTTGCAGCACAGTGTGATGTTCCACTACTCTTAATGGGCTATTATAATCCTGTCATGGCGTACGGCCTTGAGCGTTTCTGCCAGGAAGCTGCGACCAGCGGCGTCTGTGGCTTCATTATTCCTGACCTTCCGCCCGAAGAGGCAGCGCCTCTGCAACAGACCGCGTACCGCTATGGACTTACGCTTATCTTCATGGTGCCCCCTACTACGAGCGATGAACGCATTGCCCAGATAGTTAAAGTCGCAGCAAACGGCCCTGGTGGATTTCTCTACTGCGTCTCACTTAGTGGTGTCACTGGCTCACGGGCAGTTCTGCCTCCGCACATGCGTAGTTTCATTGCTAAAGTGCGTGGCTATACGAAAGAATATGGCCTACCAATTGCGGTTGGCTTCGGCCTTTCAACGCCCGAACATATTGCCGAGATTACAAGTTATGCCGAGGGAGCTGCAGTAGGCAGCGCACTGGTTACTATCATTGATCAGCACGAGGAAAGCCAGCAGGTCAAAGTAGTGCAGAATTATATTGAGAGCCTCAGGAAGAGGTAACAAAAAAAGGGGTATATCACTTCATGTATTGTAGGGGTATCAGGGGAGCAACAACTGTCGAACGAAATGAGCGAGAGGATATATTGACGGCCACGACGGAGCTATTGCAATTACTCATCCAGCACAATGACTTGCGTGCAGAAGATATCGCCAGCGCTATCTTCACTGTCACGCAAGACCTGGACGCAGAATTTCCAGCTATAGCCGCGCGCCAACTTGGTTGGACAGAGGTTGCGCTGATGTGTACGCGCGAGATCCCTGTCCCCAACAGCCTGGTGAAATGCATCCGTATTTTACTGCACGTGAATACTACGCGCAGCGCCGCAGAAATGCAGCATGTCTATATTCGTGGAGCAGTCAACCTGCGTCCTACATTGAGCAAACAGCTATAGAGCTTTGTTTCAGATGTGAAACGAAACAATGAGTAACCTTGTTTAACTGGCAGTCATGACAATGGTGTCAAGATAGGCCGAGATGCTGGCAATGACGAACCGGCAATAAACCGTTTTGACACACATAAAGGAGTTTTGATCATGATTGTCGTAATGAAAGCACAGTGCGATAACAGAGACATCGACCACGTTTTAACTTTTCTTGCAAACCATGGCTTAAGCGGTCACCCCTCTCGAGGTATTGAACGCACTGTCATTGGTGTCCTGGGCGCTGTAGGCCCTTCTGGCACTCCCGGTAGTATTGGCGGAATCAATCCCACCATAGGCGAAGCATTAGAGTGCCTCCCCTGTGTCGATTCAGTGCTGCGGGTCACCAAACCCTATAAGCTCGCCAGCCGTGAATTTCACCCGGAAGATACCATTGTTGATATCCCCGTCCCCTGTCTCTCCCAGGGTACCGTACAAATCGGCGGCAGTTCAGTTGTTATGATGGCCGGTCCATGTACAGTCGAAAGTGAAAAGCAGTTGATGATCACGGCGCAAGCTGTTCGCAACGAGGGGGTAGTCATCCTGCGCGGTGGCGCCTTCAAACCCTCAACCTCGCCCTACGGCTTTCGCGGCATGGGTGAGGAAGGCTTGAAACTGCTTGCCAAAGCCCGCTCGGAGTTTGGTATGGCAGTGATTACCGAGGTCATGACCCCCACAGACGTACCAATGGTCTGCGAGTATGCCGATATTCTGCAAATAGGCACACGGAATATGCAGAATTATATGCTCCTCGACGAAGTAGGTCGCACAAATAAACCCGTGGTGCTCAAACGCGGCATGTCTTCCACCATAGAGGAGTGGTTGTTAGCAGCAGAGTATGTTCTCGCCCAGGGCAACCGAAACGTGATTCTTTGTGAACGTGGCATTCGTACCTTTGAGAAGGTAACGCGCAATACGATGGATATCAGCGCCATTCCACTGATCAAGCGTCTCTCGCACCTGCCGATCATCTCCGATCCCAGTCAGGGCACCGGTCGCCGCGATCTCGTTACTCCTATGTCCCTGGCATCCCTGGCCGCGGGCACCGATGGGCTGTTGATAGAAGTACACCCTAACCCTGATGAAGCCTTAAAGGATGGGGCCCAGTCCCTGACCATTGACCAGTTTAAGGATTTGATGCCACAGATTCAGGCAGTAGCGCAGGCGGTTGGACGGAGGGTAGTGACAGAATAGCAAAAATCACTCCCTGGAGCGCAGGAGTGATCTGCGGTAATAGGCCATCTGTGTTGGAGCTTCTTCAACGCCAACCATGATTGTGTGGAGTTGCGAGATATCATATTGGCCGAGCATGACAGTGAGTTCAGCACAAATATATTCGGCAAGACACTCTGCCGTTGAGTTGTCAATTGGCAACTCGACAACGTCGCTGCGAGGAAAGACATAGCGTTTAGCCTGAAATTGTATCTCCCATGACTCAGGAGTTGCAGCAAGTTGCAAGTGTGGATTACGTATTGGCAGCAAGAAACGATGATTGAGTTTCTGACAAATCTCCCTGGTAAGCCGTTTCAGCACCGTGAAATCAAATACCAGGTTATCCTCGTTGAGCGTCCCCTCTATTTCAACGAGGACGCCGTAATTGTGGCCGTGTAAGCGTTCGCACTTTCCACCATAGGTGATAAAGTGAGCAGAGCTAAAACGCAGATAACCTCCCTCAATTTTCACCTTCCGCAAAATTCGCTCATCTGACATGTTATGACTCCCATTTTTTCATGCTACTCATGGCTCATAACATATCATCAGAGCGAAAAAGAAACAAGAGAGGCGGCTCATACACTTCTTGCTTAGAATTCAAAAAGTCCTGCTTAACATATGCGCGGGAGAGGATCTCCAACCAGCATATCCAGTACCCTCACCCCACCAATATCTGTGCGCAAAAAGACCATTCCTGCGGGTTCAGCTTGAACAGTGCCTATTATCGCAGCCTCGTGCCCAAGCGGATGTGCACGCATGGCTGCGAGCGCCGCTCCCGCCACCTCAGGTGCAACGATTGCCAGTAACTTACCCTCGTTGGCAATTGTCAGCGGATCAAGGCCAAGAATCTCGCAGGCGCCTCGCACTCCTGGGCGTACAGGGATAGCGTGCTCCTCAAGGGCAACTGATACCTCCGAACCCAGGGCCATCTCGTTCAATGCCGTCGCGACACCTCCACGTGTGGGATCTTTCAGACAGTGGACACCGCTACCAGCGACCGCGAAAAGCGCGGCTACCAGAGAATGGAGCGGCGCGGTATCGCTCTGCACGTCGGTTTCTATATCTAACCCTTCGCGCGCCATCATGATTGCGATACCGTGATCTCCGACCGGCCCGCTCAGCAAGACCTTGTCACCTGGTCGCAATTGTGCCTGCCCAACCAGCCAGTTGGCACGTATGATACCGACGCCGGCCGTGTTGATGAACAAACCATCTGCCTTGCCCCGCTGGACGACCTTGGTATCGCCAGTAACAATTGCAACACCCGCCTCTGCTGCCGCCGCCGCCATAGATGCAACGATGCGACGTAGGTCAGCGATCAGAAATCCCTCCTCCAGGATAAAGCCCGACGAGAGATAGAGAGGCTCTGCGCCCGCCATAGCCAGATCGTTAACCGTGCCGTGGATCGCCAACTTCCCAATATCCCCACCAGGAAAGAACAGCGGGCTTACTACATAGGTATCGGTCGTAAAAGCCAGGCGCTGGCCTGTCCCATTGATTTCAAAGGTTGCCGCGTCATCCATAGCATCAAGCAACGGGTTCGAGAAGGCGGGCGCAAAAACACCCTCTATCAGGTTGTGGGTAGCCTTGCCACCACTTCCGTGGCTGAGTGTGATTTTCTCATCACGCAAATAGAATTTATGACGCCGAGCTTGCCTTGAGCGCTCGATCTTCTCCAGTACGCTATCAATGCGATCCGCATCTTGCGATGTAGACGCGTCCATAGAAACCTCCTTGCACGCTTCCTGAACGAAACTAGACGCGCTAGCTCCGTTGGATACGTGTGTTACTCCTTGTTATTTCTGTATTTCAGGATACCTCCTTCCACGCCTCCTAAGCGAAGCTAGACGCCCTAGCGCCGATGGGATGCGTGGCTTGCAGGATACCTCCTGTGGGCTATCTTACTCTGGCGCTTTCGATAACAGGTATATTCAATCGACTGCGCTCGGATGCCATAGAGAATCGCCCGTAACTGTAATAAGCTGCACAAGCACCCTCTGGTGATACCATACAGGTGCCAATGGGAGTCTCGGGCGTACAGGCGGTACCAAAGACCTTGCATTCCCATGGTTTGATAACGCCCTTGAGTACCTCGCCACATTGACAAGCCTTAGGGTCGGCCACACGTAGCCCTGGTACCTCGAAGCGCAGTTCGGCGTCCCAGTCTGCGAATTCTGCACGTAACTTCAAGGCGCTATGCGTAATGAAGCCAAGGCCACGCCACTCGAAGAAGGGCCGTAATTCCATCGTGCGAGCCATTGACTCAAGCGCCTTGACATTCCCCTCCGGGCGCACGACGCGCGCGTACTGGTTCTCAACCTCCGCTCGACCCTCGCTGATTTGCTTCACAAGCATATACACGGACTGAATTATATCGAGCGGCTCGAAACCGGCAATCACGACAGGTTTATGGTGTTCGCGGGCAACGAAATTGTACGGACGCATGCCGATCACCATGCTGACGTGACCAGCACCGATGAAACCATCCAGCCGTAGGTCTGGCGAATCGAGAATGGCTTTCATTGCTGGAATGATGGTCACATGATTGCAAAAGATCGAGAAATTTTTGATTCCTTCCGCGCGCGCGCGCAGGAGCGTCACTGCTGTCGAAGGTGCAGTTGTCTCAAAGCCGATAGCGAAAAAGACGACCTGGCGGTCGGGATGCTGCTTGGCAAGTTTGAGCGCATCGAGTGGTGAGTAGACAAAACGTACATCGGCTCCGTCTGCTTTGGCGTCGAGGAGGCTCCCCTTGGAGCCTGGCACGCGCATCATATCACCGAAGGTGGTAAAAATCACTCCATCCATGCGAGCGATAGCAATAGCATCATCAATGCGACCCATTGGCAGCACACAGACGGGACAACCGGGCCCATGGATTAGATCAATGTTGCGCGGCAACACATCCTCAACCCCATGCTTGTAAATAGTATGCGTATGACCGCCGCATACTTCCATCAGTTTGAGTGGTTGGCCTGCGCTCACGTTCGCAATTTCTTGTGATATGCTCTTTGCCAGGTCTGGATCACGGTACTCGTCAACATATTTCATATTCATAAGAGTTCTCCTTCTCGACTAGTAGTGTATGGATGACTTCAAGGAGCGCGTGATAGGCCGTGGCCTGCGCTTCCTGGATACGCGGAACGTGATCGCTCGGGGAATTGATGCAAAAATCCAATCCCTTGAAATGCAACATCTTTCCACCGTCGTAACCAGCCAAACCAACGGTCAGCAGCCCCTGTTTCTTTGCCTGCCCAAGTGCCACCAGCACATTGGTCGAATTGCCGCTCGTCGAGATTCCCAGGGCGATATCACCTGGTCGCCCAAATGCAATAACCTGGCGAGCATAGATATTGTCAAATCCGACGTCATTCGCCACCGCTGTTACCACCGCAATGTCATTAGTCAGTGCAATCGCTGGTAGCGGCGACCAATTGGGAAATGGTGGGTTGAGTAGTTCCGTTACCATGTCTTGCACATCAGTGGTACTGCCTCCGTTGCCGAAGGCCAGCAGGGTAGCTCCGTTTATAAAAGCTTGCGCCATCGCTCTACCCGCTGCAATAATCTGTTCACTGGAGCTTTCGAGCATTGAGCGGCGCAGTGCTATTACCTCACGGCACTTCTCAATTGTTGAGTGACGTACTTGCGCAAGTACATCCTCTATGTTGGCCTTCCCTCCCTCGAAGAGAAAGGGATAAAAGAGTCGGTCGTACTCTGACCCTTCTGGATCATTCATTGCTTGCCTCTGCTAATCGAGCAATTGCTACGCCGCCATGCACGAGTAGCAAGTCACCTGGAATAACACTTTCCACGAGCGTAATGTCAATCTCGACCGTTGTTTCCTTCACCGTCACCTGTGCCAACCCCGCCTCCTGGTCGACTCGCAATACAGTTGCGGGCAGCGCTTCGTCAGAACAGGTCACACAGTGTCCTTCTGTATCAAGTCCGCACGCTACAACTCCAACGGGTGACAACTCGGGTATAAGGGAAATGGGTAGGGGTGACCCTACAAGTTTTTGCTGCTCATTGCTCATGTCAATAACCCCTCATGTTCAAGGAAAATATGTACCAGTTCCCATAAGATGTGATAGAGTGTCTCATGCGTCTCCTGTATTACCAAAGGGTCGTGCGTCTGAACGACAAAACAGAAGTCCAGCTCTGCCTGCTTCAAGAGACCGCTATCACCTCCTGTAAGGCCAAGGGTAAGCAGGCCCATTTGTTTGGCTGTTCCTAGTGCTGCCACAACATTTGCACAGCGCCCATCAGGTGAGAAACCCAGCGCAATATCCTGGGGCCGAGCTAGAACCTGTAATTGTCGTACAAAAGGCATATCGGCTTTTCCACCGGCCATCAGGCCGCTGAGGGTAGCGCTATCGTTGGTCAATGCCAGTGCAGGAAGCGCTCTCTTACCCACGATTACCGGATGCACAAACTCGACCGAGACATGTTGAGCGTCAGTAGCCCATGCTCCGTTGCCAAAAGCGAGCAGCCGTCCTCCCTGGTGAAAGCGGCGTGCCATAGCCCAGCAAGCTTCGGCAACCCGTCCTGCCTCTGTCTCGAAGAATGCCTCAGGCACAGACATGCTCTGCTCAAAGCGCGCAGTAACTATCGCTGCCAGGTCTGCCTGCCCCTTCTTCTCTCTATACTCCGCCAACCGTTCTTCTCCTCTGTATGCCTACTGCCAAAGCCGTTTAAGCCGCTTAGCTGTGCCAAAGCGGACACAAGCAGTCCTCAAGAAATTCTTCGTCATTCAATCTGGCTCGTATGAAGCATGTCAAGTTCATCGACAAAAGGCTGACCCATAAGCTGCAACGCTTTCATTGTCTCGCGCGCTTCGTTTTCATCGATCTTGCTCATAGCAAAGCCGACGTGGATCAATACCCAATCTCCAGGTACGATACCCTCTGGGCGCACTAGTGCGACACTTACATTGCGCCTCACGCCAGAGACATCCACTTTGGCGATATCATTTGTGTCATCAACTATGTCTAAGATCTGACCTGGAATACCAAGACACATGTTCGATCTCCTTTTATTAAGCCAGGAGCTGTTACCTGGCGTCCGCGAAGTGTGCCGGGTTTGATTGCAGCCTCGCCGCAGCCACTGCTAACTGACCGAGACTTAGACCGCCATCATTAGGCGGCACACACCGATTTACATAAACCTGGAAGGCCAATGCCTCCAGACGTTCTACTAGTAGTTCAAGCAACAGCCGATTCTGGAATACGCCACCGCTCAGAGCGACAATGTTCAGTGCCGTCTGTGCGCGTGCTTCCACACAAGCCCTTGCCAGCAACTCGGCAATTGATCCGTGGAAGCGCTTTGCGATCTGTGCGGTTGATACGCCATGCTGAATATCGCTCACAATGGCTTGAATCATCGGTGCCACGTTCAATGTCGCTGGCATCCCCCCCCAAAAACCAAATGGATAACTATCCTCTTCCTCCAAATACATACTCGCCAATTGCTCTAATTCGATGGCTGCTTGCCCCTCATACAGTACTTCGCTACGCAGCCCGACTAGTGCTGCAACAGCATCAAACAGCCGCCCCAGGCTAGAAGTTGCTGGACAATTTATATTACGTTCGACCATCTGCGCCAGCGTGTGCCACTTCGAGCGATCGAGTTGGCGCACAAAGGGGATGTCCAACTGCAGGAATGCATCGCCGTACGCCTGGGATAGATACATGGCTCCCATACGCCATGGCTGGCGAATCGCCCTTTCACCGCCAGGTAGGGGTATATAGGTCAGGTGCGCAAGCCTTTCAAATCCAAGGAGGTCCGCGACCATAATCTCACAGCCCCATACTGCTCCGTCTGTTCCATAGCCCGTGCCATCGGCTGCGACTCCGATCACTTGCCCACTCAGCCCATGTTCAGCCAGTACGCTCGCGATATGGGCGTGATGATGCTGGACGCCGATTTTTTGTGGGATATCCGAGTCAAGTGCGTATTTCGTTGCCAGGTATTCGGGGTGCAGATCGTAGGCGACTGCTTCGGGGTAGATATCGAAGAGACACTGGTAATGTTTAATCCCCTCACGAAAAGAGGTCAGCGTCTCCAGATTCTCTAAATCACCTATGTGATGGCCAAGAAAAGCTTGTCTTCCCTTGCCAAGACAGAAGGTGTTTTTAAGGTGACCTCCACAGGCCAGAAGTGGCATTGGGAAATCGAACGGAAGCCGTATCGGCTCTGGCGCGTATCCACGTGAACGACGGAAAAACTGCTTGTCTCCTGCCGCTATGCGTATCACCGAGTCGTCACAACGCATATATATGTCGCGGTTATGGGTCAAAATCCCGTCAGCGATACCACCTAGCCGTTTCCTCGCGTCATCGTCATGATAAGCAATCGGTTCATCGCTCACGTTGCCGCTGGTCATCACTAGTACTGCCGGGCGAACAAACCTTCCCGCTTCGCTTTGTCGGCCTCGCTCGCTGAGACGCTCCTCACCTCCCTGTTGGATGATCTGGGCAAAAGCGCGCATCAGCACATGATGTAGCGGCGTATAAGGTAACATGATTCCAAGTGTGTTATGAGCTGGCGAGACTTCAGGGGCTACCTGTATGAACTTCGCTTGCGCATGCCCTTCAAGCTGCTTCAATAGTACGATAGGGCGCTGGCGTGATTGGAGGAGCGCAGCCTCGGCATCGCTCACGTGACAAAACTGCTGTGCAGTCTCCACGTCGGGTACCATGAGCGCAAACGGTTTGGCCTCGCGGTGCTTCCTTTGTCGCAGGCGCTGTACAGCTTCGACGTTCAAGGCATCGCATGCAAGGTGATAGCCCCCTACTCCTTTGATTGCTAGGATCGCTCCGGCTGCGAGCCGGTGCGCTACGGTGGCGATTGGATTCTCATTGTCCCCAGGATGATGTGCTTCGTCGAGAAGCCGCACCTGGGGGCCGCAAACCGGACAGGCATTTGGCTGAGCATGAAAGCGCCGATTCAGCGGATCATCGTACTCCTTCTGGCAAGCGACACACATAGGAAAAATGCGCATAGTCGTCTTGTTGCGGTCGTAGGGAACATCCTGAACAATCGTGAAGCGTGGGCCACAGTTGGTACAGTTGATGAATGGATAATGATAGCGCCGATCTAAGGGGTCAAAGAGTTCACGAAGACAGTCGTCACAGGTGGCAGTATCAGACGAGATAAGTGCATGGCGCACAGAACCGATCTGGCTATGGGTAATGATGAAGGTACTCTCATGGCAAAGTGGTACCAGTTTGGCGGTAACAGCATCGATACGCGCAAGAGGAGGGCTCTCTTTTTGCAATGCATGCTGAAAATCGTCGAGCGCCTCCGTAGCGCCCTCAACCTCGATAGTCACACCAAGGCTATCATTCAGCACAAAGCCTACCAGGCCCAGGCGCAGAGCCAGCCCATAGACGAAGGGCCGGAAGCCCACGCCCTGGACGATACCCTGGACAATGATGTACCGCCGCTGAATGGTCGAGCCTATCGTGGATGCCATACATACTTCCTTGCTACCTTGCATCCCTCCTGAGACGTTGGAGGCGTGTCTTTCAAGAAAATGCCTTCCGGTTGGCACTTGTGGCTATTTCTGACTCACCATGCGTAAATGCGATAAGCCACTCGCACCACGTGTCGAGACCCGCACCGGTCCGACAACTCATCTCGAAAATGCGCAGGGCTGGATTGATGGCTAATGCCTGCCGTTTGACCTTCTCTAAATCATAATCCACATAGGGGAGCAGGTCAAGCTTATTCACGATCATTACCTGCGAGATTGCAAACATTTGCGGGTACTTCGCCGGTTTTTCATCTCCTTCAGCAGTGCTTATCACTACTACACGGATATCTTCTCCTAGATTCCAGGCAGCGGGACAGACCAGGTTCCCAATATTTTCGATGAAGAGGAGCTTGATCCGCGATAAATCGATCTGGTCGAGTGCATCACGGATCATATGTGCCTCAAGATGGCATGCTCCACGCGTATTGATCTGGACTGTCTCTGCGCCCGCCGCCTCAATCCTTTCCGCGTCAACACTCGTCTCGATGTCGCCTTCTATCACGCCGATGCCAAGCTGGCCGTGGAGTCGCTCAATAGTCTGTTCCAGCAAAGTGGTCTTACCAGCACCGGGCGAACTCATCACATTGATTGTGCGAATACCCCTTTGCACCAGCGATTTCTGAATCTCCTGGGCAGAAGTGTCGTTGGCCGCCAGGATATTTTTTGCAATGGTTACTTTGGGCAACGTTGCCACTCCTCTACTGGCCTTCGATCTCCATTTCAAGTATCTGTAGTTCGGTGCCAGAAATTACCTCGTTAGACCACTCTGCACAAGTCGGGCACTGAGCAACAAAGTTCGCGATCGTAAACTCTCTGTCACAATGGCCACATCGTGCACGATGTGGCACAACATCAATCAACAATTGCGCTCCTGCTAGCGCTGGATCGAGGTTAGCTAGTAGCTCAAAGGAAAAACTCAACGAATCAGGCACAACACCACTAGCCTCGCCAATCCTCAACCGCACATTTTTCACATGTACCGCCCCACTCTCGACAAGCTTAGCCTCCACAGCCTCGACGATACTTTCAGCAATGGCGAGTTCATGCATGAATAACCCCGCTCCTTAGAGATTTGCCGCTTGCTTGCATTACATCGACCGTATACGTCTGTAGCGACGGATATCAGGTAGCACAAGCAGTAGGACAAGCAGGCCAAGCACAACCAAAACAAGGACCACGACAAGCAATATAATCCAGCCGATCATAGTCTTGTACCTTTCTCTGCACATGGTGCAGACTCATGTTCGATGGGTATCCTTACATCGAACGTATTCGCAAGTAGCGTTGAATATCAGGTAGTTGCTGAACAATCAAGTAGCCAAAAACAAGGGCAATAACTACGAGAACTAATTTGAACATTGTATTGTTCCTTTCTCTCTACTAAGGTTTATATATTATGCGTAGAACTTGTCAACGAGTGAGTCGATCATCTTTGTGGCCTCATCTACCGCGGCTTGTACAGGCTCGCTCAAACCCATCTGCATCTCTGTGTAATCTTCACTGCTCAACTCAGCAGGCTCGCAGCCAACAAGCAGGGTATGTATCGGTTTGGCGCCCAAAGTACTCGCGAAAGCCAGCACCTTCACGGGATCCATACTGTGGGCATCCATGGCTACTCTACCAGCTTCTTCTCCTTTCTCAGGGCTTATATTCGCCAAATCGGGCTCAATCAGATAGAGCGTTCCTGGTTGGCCGCCTCGGGGAACCGCATCAACCAGCACGAGCATATCATAGTCGTCGAGCAAGGTATACGCCAGTTCCATGCCCCGAATACCGAAATCTACAATTTTTACGCCCTCCGGGTACTGGTTGGCCTCCCGACTCATCAATCGTTGGGCCACCTCGACCCCGAAGCCGTCGTCCCCTAGAAAGATATTGCCAATACATGCGATAAGCATGCGCTTGGGCGCGCGTTTCGGTGATGATGTAGTACTCATGTGCTCATGGCTCATTCCACTATGTATTCTCCAGCAGTTCTACCTCTTCAGGGAAGAAGTAGAAAAGATGACCGGGAAAGATGCGTGCGTCCGTCCGCATCTGCTCCAGGGCGGGATCATCGTCCGCTGTGACGACAAGGTAGATGCGATTCTCGAAATCCTGATGGATGACCTCAATCGTCCCAGTCCTACCATCAAGTACCGCATCGAAAGCGTCAGCACGCCTATTTTTGGGGCACATGCGCACACGAGTTCCTGCTCTCACCTCTCTTCCAGCAATAGTTATAGATTCTGGCGGTGGATAATCCTCGCCTGGGAATCCTGGAAAATCCCAACCCCCACGACGTATCATGCTTTTTCTCCTTCACTGATCGGACGCAGATCGCGGATTGTGCCATGCATCTTCATAAATTGTTCAGGAGTGAGGGCTTCCGTTCGTTCCAGTATCTCACGTGTGCGCTCGTCCTGCCGCATCTGCTGTTTCTCATCATCGCTCAGTGTCAAAATACGCAAACTTAGAATTTCATCGATCTCAGATCCATCGAAGAGGGCCCCTGGACTTTCTGGAGCAATTTGCGGATAGTCATACAAGATGATTGGCGACGACAGCATCGCATCACATTCTCCATTGTTACCGACCATCACCGGCCAGGTGCGAAGATTTTGACACTCCTTCACATTTTTTTGCAACTTTTCAGGTGGCTCCAATAGTGAGATGAAGGAACCTTGACATACCTGTAAGACAGTATGAGTGGAGACGAAGGATTGGAATAATACTATATCGCGTCGGCTCGTCACAGCGCCAGTTTCAGGGGTTGTATTTTCAATCTTAACACTCAGCTTGAATAGGTTCGTATCCACCGACTCGGCTGTGATTATGAAGGCGCCATCAAGTGCTTGTTGCTCCCGAATAATCTCTGTCTCTGCCGCACTTTTTGGATTGTCTATCGTGCGTACAGCGGGAAATTCGATCGGCACGCGCCGGGGATGAGCTAGTAGATCACTCAAAGAAAGGTCTAAGGCACTCACCTCGCGCTCTATACCTTCTTGCAATGGTTCGTCAGCAAGACGACTTGCCAGACCCCATTCACTGGCGTTCGAATCTGCTCGGTCTTCCTTGATAGGCCTAGGCTTCACAATAGTACGTACCAGCAAGTGCAGAAATCTTACAGTGACGTCGAGCGATATGTCGTCTGCTTGACCCTCTAGCAGGCATTCCGTCTGCATCATCCATGGCTCTACACCGCCGTTTGCCTCGCTATACTCCTGCGGATACACTACACCGAATGTCCACCGCGTCCGATTTTTGAGCGCCGACTGCCGATACGGATAGAGAAGATAGCCCTCGAAGAGGACAGCGTTGGCGATTTCCTTCACTTGTTCTAGCTTCATAACTGTACCTCCTCGCCACTTGCCCGCAGTAGGCGCATTTGAACGTCCTCCCAGGTAATGAGGCCATGCGTGATCTTATACTGGTACAGCTGGTCGAAAACGTCTTTCTGCAGGCGAATGTAGGCATTGTTAGGAAAGTGAGTGTCAATCACTTCTTTCCATCGTGCGACCGGGAGGCGATAGTTTGCTTCCTTGGACCAGGAAATCTGTGATATCTGTAATTTGCCCGTCTCATCTTCGTAGAAAATGGTTCCGCTGAACAGGAAGGTGAGAGGAATTTCACCATCATCCAAAGCATTGAAGTACTTCGTGCTCACCACCTCAAAGTCGTAGGAGCATGGAACAGGCAGATCGACGACGGTACTTCCTGAAAATCGCTGCACTACCGTGGTGACGTGGGTCCACAGGAAAGCGCGCAAGGTCTGACCCCAGCGTTCCGGCTCACCAAAAAGCTCCAGCAGTTTAGCCTTTTCTTCAGCACTGTAGCGCCGTCGTGTCACTGAGAGCATAATCTGGCACTTCAGGTTGATGTTAAGGATCTGCTCTTCCTCAATATCGTTAGCGATGCGCATTTTGAAGTTGAGCAGCGGAAGCACACTATAAGTTTCAACCTCGGCATTGATTACCTCAAAGCTCAGGTCTGGCATTAGCCTCTCCTCTCCAAGGTGTATTGGCTATTTGCTGGGTACCTGCAAGGTCCACTCCTATAGTGGTCGCCTTTGCCCGTTGTCTTGCAAAGAAATCCGCAATCGCTTTCCAGACATCATCGCCGCCGCTTAAACCTTTCCAGTTGAGCCGGATCAGCCCGACAAGCTCATAACAGACATCTATCGGTACAATATAGTGCTCGCGATAGTTGTCGCCACCCCTGTTTTGCACCCGGTTGATAAGGAGCGCCTCGACATCAGGCTCAAGTTCGTTCAAGATTGGATTGCTGCTAACCAACTCCTCCCATCCCTCTAGATCAAGCATTGACTCCATAGCTCCCGCAGGACTAGGATAGAACGCCATGACACGCTTAGCTAGCGTACTATGAAACATGTAAACCATGTTCACCGGGATCATCAGGTTGTCCCATTGTTCATCCGTCATTTGGAAATCCGGCATAAATAGATAGCGCGAGGGTACAAGCCAATACTTCCTACCGCCAGCTCCCGGGTCACCGAAGAGTACTGAGCAAGGACGACACACACAGATCAACTCTCGCTTGGAGAGTTCCAAGAGGTGGCGATGCTCTGTCGCAATCTCATCACTGCATAGTTCGCACTGTTCTGTAGGCGGACGCGTTTCTCGCTTGCGTGCAAACTGACGAAGCACATCAAAGGGCGCAGTGGAATGATTGTTTGTAAGTTCGGATGATGACATAACTGCTTACCTCATTTTACGTGTATCGACATAGCCGCTTGAGATTGATCATCTTTTTCCAGTGCTGCCAAGGCCACTTTCACCTTGCCGCCCTCCACCAGTAGTGGGACTGGTTCGAGAAACAGGTTGGAATCGTCCAGGCATCGTCCCGCAAGGCAGACGTCATATTGTCGTCCGCAAGAGGAACAGCTAAGGTGCGTTCCCTCTAACCTACTATCTTCAAGAGACGCGTTGCAATTGCCACAATGGTTGCGGTAAGCATAGTATGTGCCTGCATTCTTGCAGAAGAACACCGATTCCTGCTGTACGGCCACCACCTTGAATGTGCCATTAGAGAGAGATTTTAGTCCCTCTACTACGCTCCATCCACTTTCTTGTTGCGCTGGGCGTGTACTATCCTTGTTCCTCCTTGGAGGAACAAATGTAACCGGTATGCCAGGACGTGGTGGAGGGTCGGTGACTCCTTCTACATGGAGTCCATCCAGGTCTGGAGCCGCCTTGTAGATGGCCTCCTCAATCGCCAATTTGAGGGTGATGGTTGAGCCGGGACAACCATGGCAACTACCCTGCAGACGCATATGAGCAATGCCATCTTCGACCTTGACTAACTCGACATTGCCGCCATGTGACTTGAGATATGGCCGCACCTCGTCTAGCGCTTGCATGACCCGCGTCTCGATATCTATTGGATGCAGTCCATGCAGCAAAAATAAAGAACTTAGTAGCTGATCCCCTGCAAAGGTATCGATCAATGCGAGACCTGATGCCTCACTCTCCGCGGTAAGTTCAAGCATTCGTGATAGGCCTTCGCCATACATGTCCAGAAGCGCCTGGACAAGTTCCTCGGATGTTGCACGCACACGTGGATCAGAGAACGCGGCAACCTCCTGGACCAGCGTCTCGATACGCGCTGATCGGCGGTTGTGCTCCTGCACTTCTTGTGGCATTACGCATTCTGCCTTTCAAAATGTATACAACCATGTTGATTGCGGTCAAAACTCCGCACATCGTAGGGACATCGCTCCCTGCTCAAAAACTGTGGTTACGCTCCCCTATTGCAAGGTGCGAATGAATTGAAATACGCTCCGCAAGCTCCGCTAATGGTTCCTTCAGACCGACTTCATCAAACTTGTCAGCGGTGGCTTACTTTCATGTTTAGCCTACCAGATCCCCCGCCGCCCCAGGCTGCGAGGAGACCTGAATAAGTACATTCATTTTCAGAAACCGGATGGAGGGAGGAAGCGCTGCTTCCTCCCCGAACTAATACTCCCTTAGTGGAGAGTAACGCTACTCATGCACGCCAAATGTCGGTGAAAGAACCTTTTGAAGCTCTTTCCCCTCCCCAAGGTACATGTGTACTCCACATGGAAGGCAGGGGTCAAAGCTGCGCACCGCTCGCATGATATCGATACCCTTAAATTTGTCAGGGCCGTTCTCTTCGAAAATCGGTGTGTTCTGCACGGCATCTTCGTAGGGGCCGGGCGTGCCATAGATATCGCGCACACTGCCATTCCATGGTGTGGGAGGATAGGGATGGTAGTTGGCGATCTTTCCGTTCTCGATGACCAGGTGATGGGAAAGCACACCGCGTACCGCCTCGTGGAAGCCGCAGCCGATGGCCTCCTTTGGCACAGTGAACTCGCTCCACGTCTTGGTGTGGCCAGCATGTAGCTCAGCGAACGCCTTATCCAAACAATGTAAAGCCACAGCGGCAGAATAAGCCTGGAAGTATGTCCTCGCACGGTTTCGCTCTATTGCGTTACTCCACTTCGGAATCTTCCACTCGAACTCAACCGCTGGCTTCAGGGAGGTCTTGGGCAGCCGGATCTTGACACTATGTCCGGTAGACTCGACTAAGCCCCCCAGGTTCACCAGCCCTGCTAGAGCTGTCGACCACAGACGAGCGATAGGACCACCACCAGTATCCAGGGCCAGGTACTTGCCAGTGTTTTTGTCATACCAGCGCGGCGACATCGTCCAGCTATATTTGTTTTTAAAATCGCGTTTCTGTGGCTTGGGGATCGTCGTCTGATTCCATGGGTGGCGCTTGTCGACCGGGTTGCCGAGTGGGTCACGATCAACGAACGTCCTTTCATTATCCCAGTCATCGTAGTAAGAGCTACCCAGCAGAATGCGAATGCCCAGGTTGATATCTACCAGGCTTGTCGTTACCAGCTTTCCATCGACGATAACTCCTGGAGTGACGAACATGGCACGACCCCACTTCTCCATGGTGCGATAATCGTAGTCGCACACATCAGGATCCTGCCACGACCCCCAGCAACCGAGCAGGGTCTGTCGGTAGCCAACCATCTCGTAGCCAGGCAGTGCCTGATAGAAGAAGTCGAACAGGTCGTCGTGCATTGGAACGACCTTCTTCATAAATTCGACGTACTTCATAAGTCGAACCAGGTAGTCAGTGAAGAGTTGGACGGTAGCAACGGTACCAACTCCGCCTGGATAGAGGGTCGATGGATGGACGTGGCGTCCTTCCATCAAACAAAATGCCTCGCGAGTATACCGGCTCACATGGAGTGCCTCGCGGTAGAACTCACCGACGAAGGGGTTGAGCGAACGCATGATGTCGCCGATAGTTCGATAGCCGTGATCTGCTGCGTGCGGACAAGGCGTCTTATTTGCCAACTCAAGCACACCTGGATTCGTCTCTTTCACCATCTGCTCGCAGTAGTCGACACCGACCAGATTCTCCTGGAAAATGTTGTGGTCGAACATGTACTCCGCCGCCTCGCCCAGATTGACAATCCACTCACCCAGTGCTGGTGGCTTGACGCCGTAGGCCATGTTCTGTGCATAGCAAGAGCAGGTCGCGTGATTGTCACCACAGATACCGCAGATGCGGCTCGTGATGAAGTGCGCGTCTCGCGGGTCTTTGCCTTGCATGAAGAGGCTGTAGCCTCGGAAGATGTGAGAGGAGCTAAAGCACTCCGCCACCCTCCGCTGCTTGAAGTCGATCTTAGTATAGATACCCAGGCTGCCAACAATACGTGTCATCGGATCCCATGACATCTCTACAAGCTCTGATGGCTTAGCCGGGGTCTCTTCTCGTCTAACTTGCGTAGACATAATGCTACCTCCTTTATTGAGTCATTATACATTGATATTGGCTGCCCATCATCGCCACCTTGGCTGATAGCCGGTCGTCAGTTGCCTACCCTTGTGCCGCCATGACGGTTCCTTATTGAGTGTGTCGTTCGTCAACGAGCGTAGCCCCCTGACGACCTTGCCGTAAGCACCAATGACGGTCGACGATAGTTTACCACCAGGAGGCTCATCCATAAATGGCATAAATTTGTCTGGAAATCCCGGCATCGTACAGCCAATGCAGATGCCGCCAACGTTGGGACAGCCCCCAATGCCAGCCATCCAACCTCGCTTGGGAACGTTGCAGTTCACCACAGGTCCCCAGCAACCCAGCTTTACGAGGCACTGCGGCGATCCATACTCGGTAGCGAACATGCCCTGCTCGTAATAGCTGCCGCGATCGCAACCCTCGTGGACTGTTTTACCAAAGAGCCAGGTCGGTCGCCCTTCTTCATCCAGCGGAATCACCGGAGCCATTCCTGCTGCCATGTAGAGCAAATACAGGACAACCTCCATGAAGTTGTCTGGCTGCACAGGGCATCCCGGAACGTTAATGATCGGGTAACCTGCTTTGGATTTAAAATCATGGCCTAGATAATCACGGAGTCCCATGGCACCCGTTGGATTGCCCTGCATGGCATGAATACCACCATAGGCGGCGCATGTGCCGCATGCTACCACTGCCAGGGCCTTGGGTGCTAGACGATCAAGCCAATCAGACACAGGAATGGGCTGACCGGTCTCGTCCGCACCGAGGGCTGCCCAATAGCCTTCGGCCTTGATCTTCTCGTTGGGGACGGAGCCTTCCATCACGAGAACAAAGGGGTCGAGTTCACCCCGCTCTGCTTTGTACCACCATTCCATAAAGCTGGCACCGCCTAATTCATAAGCAATTACCTTGTTATGGATATGAACTCTGGGGATACCTGGAATGTTCCCCAGCACGAGATCCTCAAGGCTGGGTTGGGTTGCTGCAGTGATTGAAATTGTATCTCCCTCACAGCTAAGACCCTCCACGATCCAGATAATGTGGACGTCCTCCACTTTGGTCGCCATGTTGTTCCTCCTCGAGCATTGTCCGCTCGTGACCTACTTAAGAAGCCTCTTACAGAGTAACCACAATTGTAACCAACAGCAATTAACGGAGGTTACACTAAATAAACAATAAAAAAGGGATATGAAAAGGCAACAGCCGCCTTCATAGGGTAAAGGTTCGTACATCAATGCGGGGTAAACTATAGATGCCTGGAATGGTGCAATATGGCGGCATCCATGCCTACCTGGCCTGGCAGAAGCCAATATTCTTGTCTTGCACAGTTTCAGTTGCACTACCTCCTATTACGTAATACGCCAGTGTGTTCTGTTCAGATCACTTCAGGAAAATAATGCTAGAAAACTACCTGGTGTGATTCGTTACATGGCGTAAAGCAAACTAGATCTATAAATTAATAATTCATCTAATTCGCAGGAGAATGCAAGGCGTGAGGGAAAAATAAACTCATTGAAATGATACATATGTGGATTTCGGCGCAAACAATACGTCGGGAAAGTGCCCCCAGCCTTGGTGCATTATCCTCTCTTTTCAGAGATTCAAAGCCACTCTCACAGGGGCAAAGCGTAACATATTCTAGTGCTCCTGTCAACATTTTAACCACACATGACTGCGAAGTTGTGGGCAAACCCTAAGTTGACATGCTGACATAAGGATACCTGATGATACATATGTATCACTATGAAAATCACATGATCTGGCAAGCCAAATTCATTATTCAACTCTCCAATCTTGTAGCCACTCTTTAGAGCATATGTTATACTATAGCAGTGCGAGCAGGAGCTTTTCCTGCATCTACATGAAAGATTTAGGAGAAAATAACTATGACAGTTGCTGAGAGCTTCGAGCAAATGCCAAACGTATTTAATCCTGCTGCAGCAGCAGGAATGACCAAAACGCTCCAATGGAATATTACTGGAGAGGAAGCTGGAGTTTGGGCCTTCCAGATCATCGACGGCGAGGGCAAGCTTATTCCAGGCGGCGTTGAGAAGCCTGATATCACTTTTACTGTCAGTGATAAAGACTGGCTGTCCATTACCGAAGGGAAACTGGATGCCATGAATGCCTTCATGACAGGCAAGCTCAAAGTAGCCGGTGATATGATGCTCGCTATGAAAGTCCCTGCCCTCTTCCCGACACAGCGCTAAAAACTTCTTCAAAATTCAAGTAAATCGGTGCATGTCGATAGGGCTTGTTGCAAAGTCTCTCCCTCCCCTCCAGAGGGGCGAGAGAAGACTTGCAACAAGCCCTGTGAATAAGGAACTATTGCTCGATGTCTTACCTGGAAACTGCTTCCCGTACTCTCATCGAAGCGCATCAAATGGCGCGACTCCAACAGGGATTGCCACGCATTTTGCCAACCAACCGCTTCTACCAGGAAAAGCTCTCCAGCAAAGTATCCCCCTCTCTGGACAAACTGGCAGACCTGGCCCTTCTACCCTATACCACCAAACGAGAGCTTGTTGCCGACCAGGAATGCCACCCATTATTTGGTAGTAACCTCACCTATCCTTTAAGCGACTATATTCGCCTTCACCAGACTTCTGGAACCACCGGTCGTCCTCTCAAGGTCCTCGATACTCAGGAAAGCTGGGATTGGTGGGCCGATTGCTGGAAAACCGTCTATCAAGGAGCAGGTGTCGGCCCAAAAGATATCGTTTTTCTCGCCTTTGGCTTTGGCCCCTTCATCGGCTTCTGGTCTGCCTACGAAGGAGCCAAAAAGCTTGGCGCGCTCACTGTCCCTGGTGGTGGCATGGATTCGCTGCAGCGCCTGCGCACTATTCAGGAAATCGGCGCTACCGTGCTTGTTTGCACTCCCAGCTATGCCCTGCGTTTAGCGGAGGTGGCTCAGGAGCATGACATGAACATGCGTGCTTCGACCGTACGTGTGACCATCCACGCGGGTGAGCCGGGAGCCTCCATTCCCTCTACGCGCCAACGCCTTGAACATGCCTGGGGTGCAACGACATATGACCATGCCGGTATGACGGAAATGGGAGCATTTGGCTTTGCCTGTTCAGTACAGCAAGGGCTACATGTCAACGAAGCTGAGTTCATTGCCGAGATTCTTGATCCTCAAACCGGGCAAGCTGTTCATGAAGGTCAGGCAGGCGAACTGGTGCTTACCAATCTTGGTCGCTGGGGAAGCCCGGCTATCCGCTACCGCAGCGGTGACCTGGTGAGACACGGCGGTCATACCTGTAAGTGTGGCAGGACATTTCTTCATCTACCAGGCGGGATATTAGGACGCGTGGACGATATGCTGATTGTGCGCGGCATCAATGTATATCCTTCAGCACTGGCTGACGTTCTGCACCGCTTCCCTGATGTGGCCGAATATCGCGTGATCGTAACAAGAGAAGGCTCATTGGATGAAATTGCCTTACAGGTAGAATGCCCCCCCAATCTGGTACTGGACATCCAGAAAGAACTGCACATCGCACTTCATTTACGGGTTCCCATCGAGGCTGTCGAACCTGGGAACTTGCCACGTTTTGAGCTGAAGGCGAAAAGAGTGGACGACCGCAGAAAACGATCGTAAAACGACTTTCTTTAACTATCTCATTCCTCAAACACTTTCGCTTCCTGCAATCCAGATAAGTGAGCAATCAATCTACGAATTTTATGGAAGTGAAACGTCTATCTAGCAGCACCAGGGCCAAAAACAGTGCATTACATCACTATATAACTGTGAAAGCAGTGACTGTCTCGTACTTGAAAATCAGGTATGCTCAAGAGTAAAGCGAATGTTTTTTCTGGTTCTAATTGTATCTTTTGATAAAGCAATTCTGATTGCGTACAGAGATGAAAACGAACAAAAAAATCCTCTACCTGGAGGCTGTATATGGATCGATGCACCTATTGTAGCTCAAAATTACCCCTCTATGCTCAATTTTGCGGGCAATGTGGCAGTGTAATCAGTAATGCGAGCGGGTTGCAGGAAAATACAGGTGAATATCCTGCAGCATATGTACTTGCTGATGATAAGCCAACAACTATCAGCGATCCATCCAATCCCGCATTATGGAACAACAGAGAGCGCTACAACGTCGCGGCGCGATCACACTGGACTCAAGAGGAAGCAATTCCGCAAACTCCAAATCCCGACAGCGATGAAGAGGAGGAGCGTCGACGGCGAGCAGCTATGCTGGGCCTACCATTGCTGGGAGCAATGTCGGATCACCCCCCCGCAGCTGGCGTACCTATGGTACATGGAACGCCTCAATTTGGCGGAGTGCCATTAGTCCAGGGAAAGGCTGCCTTTCCCTCTGGCTCCTCCGCTGCTCAAAGGCTTCCTGGCGCGGTTCCTCATACTCCCTTGCCGGGTGCAGGACCCTGGTTACCCTCCTACTCGCACACGCCACCTCTAAGCCCATCGAGCCCTACCAGGAACAGCGGACCCGGCAGTAGTAACTCTGGTACTCGGCCCGCGCCAGGAGGTCTTCCCTGCGGTATAGTAGTATTGATCCTGGCTGTTGTCTGTTTGATCATTGTCGGCACCATCGGCGGGCTTTTTTTCGGACTACCTCCCGCAATTTCAATTTCCGGCAGTTCCGACGTAGCTCCAGGAGGAGCGCTTCACCTTCACGGCAATAACTTTGTACCCGGCAGTAGCGTTACGTTGATGTTAGACAACGCTATACCACTCGCCTCTTATGACTACCATCAGGCTGTCTATTCACCTGCTTCCTCCCTGCCTATGTCGCTCTCCGAGCAGTTCACCCCAACATACGCGGCACATAAAACTATTACAGTGAGCGGCAATGGAACCTTCGACACAACAATTCCAGTGAGTACGAGTTGGAGCCAGGGACAGCATACGATTCGCGCGAAGGAAGACATCAGTTCACGCAGTGCCGTTCTACATTTCAACATTAATATACCGGCAGCGAAACTGCTAGCAAAACCCTCAGACCTTGACTTCGGGCAAATAGAGCAGGGTAGTAAGCCAGTCATGTCGGTAGTTGTCAACAATGGCGGTGAACGCCTGCTTACCTGGCAGGCTAACAATGGCGGTGCAGTGTGGCTGAAGTTACAACCTGCTTCAGGTAACATCCCAATAGGAGCCTCAGCCCAATTCATTTACGCCACGGCAGACACTAGCCAGCTCAAGGTGGGAGTTTACCCGGCCACAATACACATCACTTCGAATGGTGGTGACTCACTCGTTGGGGTGAAACTTGAGGTGGTTCCAGCGACTCCACGGCCAGTGGCCAAAATGAGTGTAACGCCCAACTCACTCGATTTTGGCACCTTGAATATCGGCTTGCAACTCACGAAGATGGTGGCAGTGAGCAATTCTGGCACTCTCGCCCTCAACTGGAAAGCGGATTCAGGCAACGCAAACTGGGTAACACTTGACACGAAATCACAGACGCTTCAACCAGGTGCCCTGCCAAACATGGTCAAGGTGACGGTGGACACGACCAATCTGACCGCTGGTCCACAGTCAGCCGCGCTAAATATAACCTCAAATGGCGGCAATGTACAAGTTTCAATCAAAGTTGTGGTCAATATCCCGCTAACAACCCAGCCCTGCACGTTGCAGGTGCCTTCAGTCACTAGTATGGCCTTTCTCGCCAACCACGGTTCAAATCCTAACCCGGCGTCACAGAGCTTAACTATCGCTATAAGTAGCACATGTCCAGGCGGCGTCACCATTACTCCAACTGTGACGATGGTATCAGGCTCAAGCTGGCTGGCTGTGTCACCATCAGCGGCAACAATTACCAGTGGCAGCTCAACCTTCAAAGTGGCTGTGACGTCGTCTGCCCTTACACCCACCACATATACAGGCTCAATCTCATTTGGTGGAGTAAATGGCGGCACAACGGTTACTAACAGCCCGCAGTCAGTGGGTATATCACTCACCGTCGCCGAAAAGCCGCCCGTCCTTGCGGTAAATCCGAGCACGCTCACTTTTAATCTGTCAAACGGAGACCAATCAACTACTCAACCTTTTCAAATCGAAAATACAGGCGGCGCGCAGTTGAACTGGACAGCAACCTTTGATGCACCATCCTTCGTCTCGATTAAATCGAGTGCCGGTACCAACCTGGCTGCGGGGGCAAGCATGACCGATAGCATCACTGTCAATCCAGCAGGAATACAGGCAGGTTCCTATTCAGCAACGGTGACGATCAAAGCAGTTGACCCTTTGACAGGGAAGGTTGTTTCAGGCAGTCCGACCACGGTAGCCGTCACGATTACTATAACTCAGTCGCCATCGATGCAACTCAGCACTCAGTCGTTGAACTTTACCCCGGCGAACTGCGTGTACAGCGCATCAGGTACCGTAGCAATCACCAATAACGGAGGCGGTACGCTCAGCTGGAATGTTGCTGATCCTGTCTATAGCTCAGGGCAGCCTACTGGCTGGTTAACGGTCACCCCTTCTGGACAGGGCAGTGGCGATACGACGTTGACATTCTCCGCGGATGGAACAGTGTCGCAGCTACATTTTGGACAGACATTCACAGCAACAGTCACCATCACGCCATCGGTCGGTAACCCTCAAACGGTTACGGTCTCGTTCACCATTGGGTGCCTCAAGTAATCGCAATAAGATCCGCTTTCTCTTTTCACACCCATATAATGAATACCACCATACGGTGCAATCGATCCTCTGTAAGGGAACTTATCGATTGTCCCTCTCACCTTTACCTGTGCCTTTGTACCATACACTTCAAGAACGCTGAAAGGGACCATGATAGCAACAGCGCTAGTTTGATCATCTTTGACCAGTTGCGCTTCAAATTCCTGCTTGACTGGCACCTGTACGTTCTGTCCCAATGCTTTGACTTTGCGTTTTCTGGCAAGACTGTCATCATCCATCACAAGTGCTGCTCCTTATTGCACAGATCGCGCCGCTACAAAATCTCTATCTTCCCCTCGATCACGGTTCCATCTTCCTGAATCGAGAAGACCCTGGCATAGGGCGCTTCAGGATAGAGCCGATGTGAGAAAATAATATAGTAGAGCTGATTGCGCCTGGCCCATTCAATATCACGCGGTGAAGGATAAGCCTCACTCTTGGGATGCGAATGATAGTAGGAAAACATCTCACCATCAAACTCATCAATATCAAAAGAAATATGCAATAACGCTTCTGGTTCGATCTCGGAAAAATCATCAGGGTACTCAGCAGCATTGGCTGTCGGGTAGTTCTTGACTACCCGACCATCCTTGCTTGCCAATAGGCCACAGGCTTCATTAGGATAGGCCGCCGCCACATGCGCCATCATCTCCTGATACATATCACCAGGGATTCGCACATCAAAGGGTTCGCTGACTACCATAAGATTTTAGCCTCTAAATTTTCCTCGAGTTCATCCAGCTCGCGAGTCCACAAGTCCTCGCTCAGGTACTTCCACCCACCGTCTGCGAGGATGACCACGATCTTTCCTCGCTCCAGGCTTGCCGCTACACGCAATGCTGCATGTAGCGCTGCTCCACAGGAAGGGCCTGCGAAGATACCTTCTTGATCCTTGAGCTGGCGCGTCCGCCGCACAGCATCTCCACTCATTACGAGTATCTTTGCATCAAGCAGAGACTGGTCCAACACCGGTGGTACAAAACCATCCTCGAGATTGCGCAATCCCTGTACACCTTCGCCCTGTAGAGGTTCGGCTGCAACTATTTTAATAGCGGGATTATATTCTTTCAGGCGGCGCGCGTTCCCGGTAATCGTACCCCCTGTGCCAAGGCCAGCAACGAATATATCCAGGTCAGGGAGATCATCAATGATCTCCTGCGCTGTTCCTTCGTAATGGGCGCGGGGATTTGCCTCGTTCCCATATTGGTAGAGCATAAAGTAACGTTCATCGCTCTGAGCCAGTTCTTTAGCCAATCTCACAGCACCATTACTACCCTGTGTTCCATCAGAGTAAATGATAGTTGCGCCATATAATTCGAGCATCTGACGGCGCTCCCGTGTCACATTGTCAGGCATAACCGCCGTGAAACGATATCCCTTTACTCGAGCTATCATCGCCAGGGCAATCCCTGTATTGCCACTAGTTGGCTCTAATAGAATAGAGTCAGTGGTAAGCTTTCCACTTGCCTCTGCCTCCTCGATCATCTTTTTAGCAATGCGGTCTTTGATACTGCCAGAGGGATTTGTTCCCTCCAATTTGGCGAAAATGTGTACATCCGAACGCGGACTGAAACTCTTGAGTTCTACCAGCGGCGTATTGCCAATGGTATCTAATATGCTGCTATAGCGCATAGATCTACTCCTGGTCTAACGACCACCTGCCATCGCAGGTAAAAGGATCACCGTATCGTTTGGCCCCACATGTGTCTCCAGCCCCTGTAAAAAGCGGGCATCCTGGTCATTGACGTACACGTTGATGAAGCGGCTCAGGCTCTCCTCCGGTTGAATCTGCTCTTTCAGGGCAGGATAACGACTATAAAGATCAGACAGTACTTCAGAAAGATTACTGCCCTGAGCATTGACCTGTTTTGAGCCGCCGATAGAGGGTCGTAAAACAGGTGCCAGACGAACTGTTGCCATGATCTATCTCCTTCACTAAACGCTATGAAAAGCGCTTCGTATGTTCAATTGCTATAAGGCGCAGACATCTGCATAGGTTGGCAAGTTCTCCGGGTGTGCGTTCTCACCACACGCTGCACAATGTGGATCCCGGAAGAGTCGCAATTCGTTAAATTCACCAACGAGGGCATCATAGGTCATCAATCGGCCAACCAGCGGATCACCTATACCCAGCAGTAACTTGATAGTCTCCGTTGCCTGCAGCAAACCAATGATTCCAGGAAGAACGCCCAGTACACCTGCCTCAGCACAGCTTGGCGCCAGCGCCATTGGAGGTGGTTCTGGGTAGAGACAGCGATAGCACGGGCCTTCGTATGGCTTAAAGACGGTCAATTGTCCCTCAAAACGGAAGACGCTCCCATGCACAACAGGCTTATTAGCCATCAGCGCTGCATCGTTGAGGAGATAGCGCGTGGGGAAATTGTCTGTGCCATCAACAATAACATCATAATCAGCGATGATACGTGCCACATTGGTTTCATCAAGACGTTCAATATGGGCGATAACCTTCACATCGGGGTTTAGAGCCTCGATTGTCTCACGAGCCGACTCTGCCTTGAATTGGCCAATGCGTTTTGTATTATGTAAAATCTGTCGTTGGAGGTTGCTCTCTTCTACCACGTCCGCATCGATAATACCGATAGTGCCTACGCCTGCCGCGGCCAGGTAGTAGCCTGCCGGAGAACCGAGGCCGCCTGCACCAATCAATAGAACACGTGAATCAAGCAGCTTGAACTGCCCTGCCTCGCCCACTTCAGGCACGAGCAGATGCCTGCTATAGCGCTTGATTTGGGCCTCACTCATGGTACGTGGTTGTACAAATGGAAAGCCGCTGCCCTTCCATGTGCCAAAACCACCTGACATCGAGATAACGTTTTTATAACCCATTTGCTGCAGCGTAGTTCCAGCCATTAAAGACCGTACTCCGCCAGCACAATAGAGCACTACGGTTTTTTCTTTATCGGGAACTGCCTCTTCTACCTGCAATTCAAGATAGCCGCGCGGAACGTGCAAAGCTCCCGGAATATGTCCTTCATTCCATTCATGCTTCTCACGCACATCTACAAGAACGATCTCCTGGTTTTCACGTCCAGCCTCGTGTTGCTTTGCCAGGGCCTCGTTCACTTTTGGCGTAGTCCACTCTTGCACCTGCCGACGCGCTTGTCGCATAATCTCACGGGATGCCTCACCCATGTTCTCTTACCTTTCGTATAGAGTATTCTTGATAATGTTAATCAATTTAATTTCTATAGCTACTAACAAAAGATTACCATGTTCTTTTTTTGTTTGTCAAGGGAATGTCAGCAATACGCTTGTTCTGTAGCTATCGTCCTTTTGCAGAAATATCTAGTATTACCAACATGTTGCTACGTCAAAATATTCCAATAGCTGTGGTATGAGGATTGCATTTCTTGCATTTTCCTCTCTCGCCTGCTACTCTGATAGAGTAATCTCAGCACATATGTCAGACACTCAGGAGATCACCGTCATGACCGATACAGCCGATATCCTCATCATTGGTGGGGGAGTTATGGGTACCAGCATCGCCTATCATCTCGCCAGGCAGGCAGGCATTCGCGTTGAAGTGTTGGAGCGCCAGTCCATTTGCAGCGGTACTACCGGCCGCTCAGGAGCTATCGTCAGGCAGCACTACTCCAATGATTTCACCGTTCGTATGGCAAAGGAAAGCCTTTCCTTTCGTCACGTCGCTTTTGCCCACTCATTCCCAGGTCTGTATCTATGGGGATGATATCCTTCCAGCCATACTTAATAAGACGCTCCTTAAGCTTCTGATCTTGCATAATGAGACTCTCAAGGCTTGCCTTCACTTGTCCATCCGTTGAAACTCGCTGATACTGCACTATAGGCCGACCTATAGGGAGTTTTTCTGGCTGAAAAGAAAACTCTTGTACTAAACGTTTGCCCTCAATAACCCTTCTCATCTGATTATTCCTTTCCAATGTACTGTAGTATACTACTTTTCCCCTGTAAAATAGCCAGGAAACAGCCGCTTTAATTCTTCAATAACCGCGCCGTTATGAAGTGGCTTCGGATCAGTCACCTGGGCGAAACCATGAACCAATACAAGCTCATCTGCGAATCGTCTAGCCGCGTCTGTATCTGAAGCAGAAAAAAACATGATCCCTACGAGGGGGGAATCAGGTGTTTTGTACTCTAATCAATAGCGCATTTTTCTACCCTCTTTTCTGTGGTGGAGTGGCCTGAAAGCCGCTTCCATTGTTGTATAACACTACTTCAACGCCTGTTTTTTTATCACTCACTACAAGATCGTTTTTTTCTGCAACGTCAGAGACAGAAATAAGCACTACATCAGCCTCTAGAGCCACTTGATACGCCTGAATTTTGCCGTTCGTGACAATAACTATGTCCGTTTGGCCTTGTACAGAAAACGCATAGATATCGGACTGCTTGTCCTGGTAGACGGACGCACGCATATGGAAGACTTTTCCTTCGCCGTAGTTCCAATGGTCGAGTAGCGCGGTATAGCGCGGCGTCACTACATATGTAATGAAGAAATAGAGAGACAACATTACTAGCATACCCACGCCTACGCGGTTTTTCTGGTACTGGCAGAGCCTCCGTAATGACAATGCTTTTTGTTTTCCCTTGCCGTTGCGAGTAGTAGCGAGAAGCGCGGCTCCTGCGTGATGTCAAATTTCATCCTTTCCTTCCTTCTCTTGACTCTTACTTAATACGTGCTAGACTGTAGTTATTACTGAGTAATAGGCATTCAATGCATAGCATACAATACGTATATGCGTAAGTCAAGGAATGTGGTATGATCAATGACAAGAAAGCATCGAATGGATAGGACTCATATGCTACGATTGAAAGTAAAAGAGGTTGCCAAAGAGCGTGGGGTAAGCATGGCAAAGCTGAGTAGGCTGGCCGACTTGAACCCACGTACTATACAGGAGATTTACCGCGATCCATATCGAGATGTGGCCTACTCGACACTCACCAAATTAGCGAAAGCCCTGGATGTGGATGTATCCGATTTGACAGAGGAAGTCGAAGATACAGGCCATGGCTAGGCAAGCGAATATACTATACTTTTGGTAGCAACTTCTCTTGAATCGACTGTTCAGGCTGTTGCAATGAAAAAAGGGAAGCGCTTTTCTATGGGAAGTAGGGCCGCGCTTCCTTTTTTCGTGCTATTTTGATATACCTCTTTAGGAGATGTTGATCTTAGTACTGTGAAGGGATTGGATACGATAAGACAGTATAGGCCAACGAGCATTGGGATTGCTACTCTTTATCGTTCTGGTGATAATATCCCCGAAGTTTTTTTACGCAATGCGGGTATCCCTAATACCATGATTGAGTACATCCATTCTCTTGTTGGTAAACCCATTGACTACTACACCTGTTTTATCTCATATTCCAATAAGGATGAGGCTTTCATTAGACGACTTTACGCTGATCTCCAGAGTAATGGAGTTCAGTGTTGGTTTGCACCCCATGACTTACGACCAGGACAACGAATTCGACATGGTATTGATGAGGCCATTCGCCTCCATGACAAGCTTCTGCTCATCCTCTCAGAACATTCCGTTGCCAGCACTTGGGTTGAATTTGAAGTAGAAGCGGCGTTGGATAAAGAGAAAAATGGGAGTGAGGTTCTTTTTCCAATTCGTCTGGATTCAACAGTGCTTGAGTGTAATGTTCCTTGGGCTTCGCACCTGAAGCGAACACGACACATTGGCGACTTCACTCGTTGGAAAAACCATGACGAATATCAGCAGGTATTCAACCGTTTACTGCGTGATCTCAAGACAGAAGCTAAAAAATTAGAAGAGAAGTAGGGGAGTTAGAGAACAACGAAGTTTGGCTAGGGTTTCCCAACACTGAAGGTCAGCATCCACCCCTCGAAAAAATCAGGGCTCTTTCCACCTTCCCGCTCTTTCAAATCCTCTTTGGGTTCAATCTGTAAAACCTTATCTGTCGAGATCTTATACTTAATCCAGGCAAGTTGTTTCCACCTCTCATCCTTGACCAGTTTCCCGCCTTTAACCACATCCATTATAGCATATGGGAAACGGCGGTTGCTGCTCCTAACTGTCCTCGATAGGACAAGCCCATCTTGCAATTTCTCACATCGCCTGATAAGCTGAAAGCAGCAATATACCACGCCTCTATTTCGCAATATCGGGCGGCACCCATGCGTCCTGCCAAGGCTGCTGCCGTAGCTACTGCTACGCAGTCAGGCAGGAAGAAAGGAGAGAGTACAGCATGTCCGAGACAGCAGATATCCTCATCATTGGTGGTGGCGTCATGGGAGCAAGTATCGCCCATTCCCTCGCTAGGCAGGGTGGGAGTGGCAACCGCGTCGTCCTATTGGAGCGACAAGCCCTTTGTAATGGCACTACAGGGCGCTCTGGAGCCATCGTGCGGCAACACTACTCCAATGACTTCACGATTCGTATGGCAAGAGATAGCTTGCGTATCTTCCAACATTTCGACGATCTAGTAGGGGGAGATTGTGGCTTTCTTACGACGGGTCTGCTGGTCATGAGTGGCGAGCAGGGTGCCGATGCTTTGCGGGCCAATGTGGGCTTGCAGCAGGAGCAAGGCGTTAATACTAGGCTCATCACTGCTGCGGAAATCAGCGAGGTAGCACCTGTATATAGCAGTGAAGGTGTGACGCTGGCGTGCTATGAACCCGATACTGGTGTTGCCGACCCTATGGCAACCACATATTGCTTTGCTCAACGCGCCCGTGACTTAGGGGCAACTATCCTCGAGAGGACGGTTGTCACACAGATTCTCACGCAATACAGGCGGGTCGTTGGGGTACGAACAATGCAGGGTGATATTCAAGCTCCGGTCGTGGTGCTAGCAGCCAATGTGTGGAGTGTTCCACTGGCTTCGGCACTCGGTATTGCCTTGCCGATCACTCCCACTCGGCATCCAATGCTTGCGCTACGCCGTCCCAATGACTTTGGCGGTCGCCAGGAATTGCATGCGGTGGCTGTTGATCTGAGGTACGACATCTATCTACGCCCAGACATTGGTGGAATGACGCTGGTTGGCTCAACTGCGGATGTAGTGACGGCCAGCGACCCCGATCATTACGCTCAGGGACTCTCCGAGGAAGAAATTGCCCACTTCCGGGCGATGGGTGCCAGAAGTATTCCTGCCCTTGCCCGTGCTGTACCACGTGGCGGCTGGGCTGGCATCTACGACGATAGTGTTGACAATCACCCTATTCTTGACCGCCTTGTGGCATATGAGGGCTTGTACTGCGCGGCAGGTTTCAGCGGACATGGATTCAAGTTATCGACGCTCGTCGGGCAATGGATGGCTCACTATATTCTCACGGGCCAGAAACCTGCTGACATGCAGCATTTTGCCTACGATCGTTTCGCGCAAGGCAAGGAGATTCACCCACGTTATCCTTCAGGAGTACTGGGGTAAGGTCGCATACTGAAGCTGGATAATCATAGAGTACATTAAGAAGCATCCAATACTTTGATAATCTAACTAATTGACCATCTAAGAAAGTTTTTTTGCTGTAGTGGGAACGGTTTCAAACTTTCGCCGCAGATTGGACAATGGATGTCCACGTTTATCTTGACCGGCAGTAAACCCCCTGATATGCAGCATTTTGCCTATGACCGCTTCGCGCAGGGCCAGCAGATTCGACCCCGCTACCCATCAGGTGTATTAGGTTAATGGTCATTGCAAAGGAACCAGCTCAAGAGCTGTAATTCCCTGAGAGGTTCGGGTTTTGTGATGCACCCTCCCTGAAGCTGCAAGACAAGGCTACATGCAAAACTCGAACTATTTTTATAAAACTAGATTTACAGAAGAACTCGCGCGCAACAACCAAATTTGCTATAGTAGCACCCCTATTCACACCTTCCAGGTTGGCGGCGTTCCAGTGACTCTATAAACTTCGATCCTTCTTAGCTTTGAGGAGTCCATGTGTCGACCACTATCCCGCAGGGGTATTATGGTCGGCACATGAGCGCTATTGTTGTTCAATCAAACCATCTGCAATGAGATGTGACAGGGCTTTTTGAGCGTTATGTGGTGTAGCAACACGATGCGCTACACCACGCATATGTTGGATAACAGGCTCCAGGTAGGGTTTCAATGTAGCATTGACGTGACACTGATTAGATAGAACAAAAGATGCCGTCTCAACTAACCACGGAGTCATTTCAGCCGTAGTGAGCTGCTGTAACACGGGCCCTACACTTTTTTTGCCAAAGCGTACCAGTCCTTTAGCGGCCATCCAGGCAACCGAGTGATCAGTATCACAAAGCCCCCGGACCAGCACAGTTAACGCCCGCCTATCGCCAATCTCGCCCAATGCGCGCATGCAATTCCAGCGCATCCAGGCTGAACTGCTGCTACTCGCCGCCAGGAGGGCTGGTACCGCCATGTGCCCCAGGTGTACAAGAGAAGAAAAAATTTGGCTGCCCATCTGCTCATCTGCACCGCGCAGAGCACTGACTAATGTCGGTACTGCCGCCGGGTCGCCCACGCGTCCCAAAGCCTTGACAGCCTGCAATCTGACGGTTGGTACGGGATCGCGCAATGCCGCTATCAGTTCAGATGTGGCAACGGGGCTGCCAAAGATGCCGAGTATATGCGCAGCCGTTTCACGCACCATCGGCCTCTTATCGTGTATTGCGGTAAGTAAGATGCGTTCAGCGCGCGCCGGGTCTACACCCGCTCCCGGCAGAAAGAGCGTTCTGAGACGGGTTCTGGCATGAGCAGAACGCAGTGGAGGAGGAACGACGAAAGGTTTGCCTGCCCACGTTCGCAAAGCTATAAATTCCAGCAGGTGCCGTGCCAGGCGATCATCATCGAGCGAGGAAACGGCGATCACAGCACGTGGATCGTTTTCCATGATCCAGTACAAAAGTCGCCAGCCTGCACCGCGTCGTCCTGCTGCTGCCTCCTGAGCTAGTACCTGCGGCGGCGTTATGCCAATAGGGGGAGTAACATCGTTGTCGATTTGCTCAAGCGGCGCGGTATCGCGCCTTGTCGACATCTCAGTTTGAGAAGAATCATAAGGTATCATCACATTCATGCTTCCTAGGTCAGAGATTACGCCCGTGGAAGAATTAGTTTATCCCTTTTGACGTAGTCAGTGGCCGTTATTGTTTTAGAAGGACAACAACTACGGACACGAAATACAAAATTTCATTGCCTCAAACAAGCGCTCCGATGTGATCGGCAGTTGCGTCATACGAACGCCTACCGCGTCAAACACGGCATTAGCTATTGCCGCCCCAACGGGAATGACAGGCGGCTCACCAACACCTTTCGCACCAAATGGACCAAGCGCCGAAGGAATTTCCACCAGAATCGGGGTAATATTCGGCACATCCTGGATATGGGGCAGCGCGTAATCCATGAGGGTGGCAGTAAGTGCCTGGCCGTTCTCATCATAAACCAGGCTCTCAAAAAGCGCCCAGCCAAGACCTTGCGTGACACCGCCGATGATCTGTCCTTCGACCTCAGCGGGATTGATGGCAAAACCTACATCCTGCACAGCGACGTAATCCAGCACACGCACATCGCCTGTCTCAGGGTCAACCGCCACTTTCGCCAGGTGAGCAGCATACATTGGCGAGCTTTGCTTGACCGCAGCACGACCGCGCCCATAAATCGGCTCATAGCGTCCTGCGAATTGCATCGATTCGGAGGCGATTTTGCTCAATTCGACGCTTCTGGAAGGAGTGCCTCGCACCACGACCTTGTCTCCCTCGATCTCCAGGTCTCCAACCGCTGCCTCCAGCATTTCAGAGGCAATAGTGAGTATCTGGTTACGGGCATCCTGGGCGGCGGCAAGGACGGCTGGACCCATTGAATAGGTCGTCTTGCTCCCACCGGTGCCGCCGCTGTAGGGCATGGTATCCGTATTGTCGTGTACGACATTCACCGTCGAAGTAGACATCCCCAACCCTTCAGCGGCAATAAGTGATAAGGAAGTATCAGAGCCAGTGAGATCCACCGTGCCGACGATGACCGTAAGCGAGCCGTCCGTCTCCAGGCGGCAAGCGGCGGCTGTCGGCTCGGTACCACCAGGCCAGCCACCCGCAGACAAGCCAATACCGATCTTCCAGCCCGCCAGTTCAGCGGGAACATCCTTCTGTTGCAGGCGATTAGCCCAGAGCGGGTGCTCTTGCGCTTTCTCCAAGCACTCAAGCAAACCTATGCGCGGCCAATGGCGGTGATCTAGCGTCAGGTCTCCCTCCTTCAGACCATTCTTCAAGCGGAACGCTACCGGGTCTACCTCTAATCTCTGACACAACTCATCAACAGCCGATTCTAATGCGAAGCAGGCCTGGGGCGCCCCAGGAGCGCGGTAGGCACCGACGCTGACCTTATTTGTTAAGACTTCATAGCAACGGATGTTAAAATTGGGGCAGCGATAGGAACTACCTAGTAGAATGCCGCCCAGGAAAACAGCTGATCCCGCGTAAGCCCCGGTGTCAAAGATGACTTTCCCCTCCATCGCCACCAGGGTACCGTCGCGCTTCGCTCCTAGTTTTAAACTAATGATCGACTGCGGCGCAGGATTGCCAGCGAGCAGATCGTCCTCACGCGTATAAACGAGACGCACTGGCCTGCGCGCAGCGTAGGCTGCTGCTGCGGCTAACGGCTCTACCAGGCCAAATTTTCCTCCAAATGCTCCACCGATCGGCACAGATTCTACACGGATCTGCCGCTCAGCGAGATCAAGAGCCTGGGATACATCCGAGCGCACTGCAAACATGCCCTGTGAACTTGCCCAGATGGTCATTGGCTGACCACGAACGCCAGGGGCAACGGTTATCGATTGAGGCTCTATATACGACTGGTGCACAAAGCTGGTTTTATAGGTGTGCTCCACCACTACTTCGGCCTCGCGCCATCCATCTTCCATGTTTCCAGCGTGAAAATGTGCTTTATCGCTGACATTCTGAGAAAGCTCTTCTTTATCTTCCTCTTCCTCTTCATCTTTTTCGACAGTGGCATGTGCCCCTCCACCAGCAATCTCTGAGACCTCGCCTTTCTTGCGAGTGCGGGCGAGTGGAGAAGCTGGCTGCATCGCAGTGATAGGATCCAACACTGGCGGTAAAGGGTCATAGTCGACGTCAACTGCGGCTGCACCGTCTTCAGCTGCTGCTTCTGATTCTGCTAGTACGATAGCGACTGGATGTCCGCACCATAATACCTCGTGCCGCGCTAGTGGCGCCTGTGAACGCGAACTACTGTCACGCTTCGCCATCCAGAGCGTCTCTCCGGTATATACAGCCTTTACCCCTGGCACTGCTAGCGCTGCTGAGGTATCGATATTGGTTATATGTGCATGGGCAAAAGGACTATGGACCAGGCGGGCATGCAAAAGACCGACCAATGGCAGATCCCCTGCATAACGTGTGCGACCAGTTACTTTATCGGCACCATCCTGACGACGTGTCGCTTTGCCGACCGCGTTGTGGTTTTTTGCCTTGTCAACCGTTTGTGTCATAAAAAAATACAGCTCCAATATATCTGGTGAAATCTGCGTGACCCTATCTTTAGAGCCACCATGTCAATTACAAGCTGCAAACATACATCTCTTGAGAAGTGTAGCACAAATTGAGGTTCTATGTCATTGTATTCAGAGCAATTTACTGATCCCTGCATAAGCAGCTAAACTTTCCAGATGCTGGATCGTGCATAGAGGTTACTTCCTCTTTTAACGATAGGAGCGGGAAGTCCCGCCCCGTTCGAGGGGGCGGGATGAAAGCGACCTCGTTCCCATCTGGTACAGGCTTTTTGGTGTACCCGAAAAGCTCGAAAAGTGAGCCATTTCTTGCGAGAAGAGGAAAAAACCAAACCACTTCTATTGAAAGCGCGAAAGGACGTAGATGTACCGTAGCATAGTTGACAGTGGAGAACCAGGAGCAGCCGAAGGGCTGAGCATCGATCCAGCCTCCTTGTAGAGCGCGTTTGAACAGGTGAGAGATGGGCGCGAAGCGCGAAGGGGAAACGCTCTCCGTTCCCCTTGGTATTGACCCTGCTGCTGCTGGGGAAACTGGCCGGAGAAACGACGGTACATGGCATGGTAGACGCTGGTGAAAGAACGACAAGGGTGGCTGCGCTCACAATTGCAGTGGCCGAAACAGTTTCCGACCCATTCCACCTACAGTGAGGCATTGGCCCGCTGTGATGCCGAGCAGATCGTCACGGTGATAGCCAATGTGCTGCTCAAAGCCAGAGCAGTGGAACAGTGTGGGAGCGAACCCAGCCGCTTGCAGGCGCACAAGTAGGAAGAGGCGCTTACCCAGGTAGCGATGGATGGCAAAACTTTACGCGGCACGCTGGGACATGAGAGCGGGGCTCCTCAAGCGTTAGCAGCCCTCCATGGAGGGGTCCTTGCTGTGATGGATTGGCTCGATGTGCCCAATGTGGCTTCTCAGATGCGACACTTTTGCGCCCATCCAGGCGATGCCTTGCAGTTCCTGTGTCGCAAGCTCTTGCGGTAAAACGGGTACACCAAAAAACCCTGTTCCTTGCTTGCTCGGCAATTGACATATAACCAACTGTATGATAATCTCAAATTGTTACTTACCTTATTCCTGTAGTGCTTATGTGCCACCAGATGTAGGCGCAGATAAATGTATTCACGGTTGGAAGGAGTAACTATACACACAGTCTACTTTTGATTTGGGAAACATGAAACACTATCCTCGTTTGGTTGGCCTCCACATGTGTTCTAACTGAAAAAACAGGGAGTTCTTCTTTGCTATACTCCACTTCTGTTTTCAGAAATGGGCAGGAGCGTACATCACATTCGAGAGTGTGTTTGATCCAATGATGAAGGCCGTATGCGAAGATAGTAATGTAGCTGGACTTAGGTCAAGTAGCAGTATTATTGTTCCATCCAGGGGTAAATGGGAGCGTCCATATACCCAGAGAAGCCGCTAGAAGCAATGTTTAGTCGAGAATTACTTAATCAAATGGAGGTAACCATCGATGACGATGAAGCGCGAAATCAGTGTTACAGTGAATGGGCAGCAACACCATTCAGAAGTTGAACCGCGCATGTTGCTGGTACATTATTTACGTGAGACATTGGACCTCACAGGAACGCATATTGGCTGTGACACTTCACAGTGTGGTGCCTGTACTGTAATGCTCGATGGTCAATCAGTGAAGGCATGTACCGTGCTAGCTGTTCAGGCGGATGGCTGTGAGGTAACGACCATTGAGGGTCTGGCCCCAGAAGGAAGCTTGCACCCCATCCAGGAAGGCTTCTGGGAGAAGCATGGTTTGCAGTGTGGCTTCTGTACTCCAGGCATGATTATGGCCTCGTATAACCTGCTTAAAAACAATCCCAACCCCACTGAAGAAGAGATCCGTACAAGCCTCAAAGGAAATATCTGCCGCTGCACTGGCTATCAGAACATTGTGAAAGCTGTCCAATATGCAGCTGAGCATATGCGTACTAGTGCTTCTGAACCTGTAGGTGCTGGCGATTAACGTCGAAGGCACGAAACTTCAAATTTCTTCCATATTCTGTTTCTCGTGTTGAGAAGGGATGGGTATACAAATGGGTATTGCAGCTCTGGTTGGTTCGCCGATAAAGCGGCGAGAAGACCCTCGATTAATTACAGGTCAGGCGAGCTACGTTGATGATATCAAGATTACAGGCATGCTTCATATGTCGGTGCTGCGCAGCCCCTATGGCCATGCTCGCATCAACAGCATCAACACCGACGCGGTTCGCAAACATCCGGGTGTTGTGGCTGTATACACCGCGGAAGACTTGAGGGGCGCTGTTGGTAACGTTGCCATAGCCGTTCCTTTAGGAAAGATAGCCGACGGTATGGGAGTACGTGGCGCTCTAGCTGATGGTAAAGTTCGTTTCTATGGCGATCCCGTTGCTGTAGTTATTGCAGATGACCGCTATACTGCTCGCGACGCTCGCGATTTAATCGAAGTCGATTATGAGCCGCTCCCGGCAGCGATTGATGTTGAGAAAGCGATGCAGCCAGGTGCACCAGTTCTCTATGAAGAGTTTGACACGAACGTCCCTTTTGGAATACATCCACCGACGGATGAGATCGATAAGATCTTCGAGCAAACAGAAGCTGATGGTGGTGTAGTTGTCAAACAACGTTTAGTCAACCAGCGAGTTGCCCCAGTCGCTATCGAGACACGCGGCGTGGTGGCAGAGTACCGCAAGTCTGACAAGAGTCTTACCGTCTGGAGTTCATCACAGATTCCACATCTGTTGCGTAACATCCTGTCTGCGGTACTTAGTCTCCCCCAGCACCAGGTGCGTGTCATCACGCCCGAAGTTGGTGGTGGCTTCGGCTCTAAGCTCAATGTCTACCCCGAAGAGATGCTAGCCGCTTTTGCTGCTATGAAGACGAGACGTGCCGTCAAGTGGGTTGAGGATCGCAGTGAGAATCTTGCAGCGACGATCCATGGGCGCGACCAGCTCGACTATGTCGAGGTTGCGGCTACCAGGGATGGCAAGGTAACTGGCCTGAAGGTTTATGCGATCGCTGACATGGGTGCGTATTGTCAACTCTTCACCGATGTGATTATGATTGCCTTAGGGTTCCCTGTGTCTTGTGGTGCCTATGACATTCAGGCACTACACTTAAGTGCCGATCTTGTTTTCACGAACAAAGCCCCCACGGATGCTTGTCGTGGAGCAGGTCGCCCCGAGGCTACCTATATTGTAGAGCGGGCCATGGATTTGGTGGCGCGTGAACTGGGCAAGGACCCGGCTGAGGTTCGCAAACTCAACTTCATCAAGCCGGAGCAATTCCCTTACAAGGCGGCTACAGGGACAGTTTATGATAGTGGCAACTACGCGCCCGCTCTGGAAAAAGCCCTGGAGATGGTTGGCTACAAGAGTTTCCGCGCTGAGCAGGCCCAGAAACGTGCTCAAGGTAAGCTGACCGGCATCGGCATCTCCTCCTATGTTGAAATATGCGGTTTGGGACCCAGGGGAATGGGGCCGGTTGGTTGGTATGAGAGTGCGCGTGTACGTGTCGAGCAGAGTGGCACCGTCATGGTCTATACTGGCACATCTCCACATGGGCAGGGTGAGGAGACCACGTTTGCCCAGATCGTTGCTGATGAGTTTAGTATCCCGATGGAGAACGTCATGATTATGCATGGCGACACTGACTCCACGCCTGAAGGACGCGGTACGTATGGGAGCCGCACCACGTCGGTTGGTGGCCCTGCTGTCTTCACCGCCGTTCAGAAGCTCAAAGAGAAGATGAAGCAGATTGCCGCCCATGTGCTGGAAGCCAGTCCTGCAGATGTCACACTGGAAGATGGCAAGTTCTCGGTAGCTGGCACACCTCAGAAATCTGTTGCCTTTGCCGAGGTGGCTGCAGCGGCTAATCTCTCCAATACGCTGGCCCCTGGTATCGAGCCTGGCCTGGAGACAACGGTCTTCTGGGAACCAGAAGCATGCGTCTTCCCCTTTGGCACGCATATCTGCGTGGTCGAGATAGACAAAGAAACCGGTGAGGCAGAGATTACGCGCTTCGTGGCAGTTGACGACTGTGGACGCCAGCTCAACCCCATGATTGTGCAAGGTCAGCTTCATGGCGGCATCACCCATGCTGTTGGTCAGGCAATGATTGAGGAGGTCGTCTACAGTGAGGAAGGTCAACTTCTGACAGGAACATTTATGGATTATGCCATGCCGATTGCCTCGGAGCTTCCCAACTACGAGCTTGATCACACCGTCACGCCGTCACCTGTCAATCCGCTGGGTGTGAAGGGTATCGGTGAGGCTGGCACTATCGGTGCTACACCCGCCGTAGCCGCCGCCATTGCTGATGCTTTAGGTGTGGCACATATTGACATGCCATTCAAGTCAGAGAAGCTGTGGAAAATCATTCAGCAGCAGCGATAGGGTGAATAGGAGAAAATAGTATGTCTATTCCAGCAGTATTTGATTATCATCCAGCGAAGTCGGTGGATGAGGCTATTGCACTTCTGCAACAATATGGCGATGATGCAAAGCTATTGGCCGGTGGGCATAGTCTGCTTCCCACTATGAAACTGCGCCTGGCGCAGCCTGCCCACCTGGTTGACATTGGGAAGATTAGCGGCCTTTCTTACATTCGGGCGGAGAATGGTGCCGTCGCTGTCGGTGCGATGACGACCTATACGACAATTGAGCGATCTGAAGTTCTCAGTCGCCACTTCGCCTTGTTGCCAGAAGGAATATCCGTCATAGGTGACCCGCAGGTGCGAAATCGAGGAACTATCGGCGGCAGTATTGCACACTCTGATCCAGCTGCCGATATGCCTGGTATTGTACTGGCTCTCAAGGCGGATATCCTGGTACAGGGTCCTAATGGCGTGCGAACCATCAAGGCCGATGATTTCTTCAAGGGTATGTTTGAGACTGCTTTGCAGCCTGATGAAATCATCACCGAAATTCGTTTTGCCACTCCTCCTGCTCGCACTGGCAGCGCATATATGAAGCTAGAGAATAAGGCTTCACATTACGCTCTGGCTGGTTGCGCGGCAGTCGTTTCCCTTGGTGGAAATGGCACCTGCTCCTCCGCCAGTGTGGTCATTACAGGAGCATCAGTGAAAGCTACCCGTGCCAGCACGGTAGAGGCCGCCCTCGTGGGGAAGAAACTCGACGAGAGCACAGTGGCGACTGCCGCAGCGCATGCAGCCGATGGTCTCGAACTTCTAGAGGATATTCACGGCTCCAAGGCGTATCGCGGCCAGATGACAGCTGTAATGGTTCGCCGGGCGGTTTTGAAAGCAGTAAATCGAGCGTAGTTCGCTTTTGCACGATTTTCGTAAAGACTCGTGGAATGTCAGGTACCTGGCATTCCACATTTTTGTATTTGGTAGATTACCTACGCAATTCAGTTTTTGCCGGATTCACTCTTCAATCCTCTTGAAAAGAGCAGGACACATGTTAGGCCAACACAAATGATGATCCAGAGCAGGAAAAGGCCCGTCTGATTGGCTACAAACAGGGAAGGGAATAGATCTGTTAAGCGATAATTGCGTAACTGTATGTACATCATGGTCCTGTTCTGCCCGGTTGGACCATTGAAACTATTGAGGGAAGGGAAAAGGGATAACAGGTTATAGAACAGGCCATACAGTATCGTGATCCCCGCTATAGCATAAGAAAGCACATTATCGAGTTGTTCCAATGCATAGGCAAGATAAAATGCATAGAGTGGCAATAAAACGAAAATTAAACGTGCGGGAGGGCACCAGCCGCCTGTCCAGTTCTTAAACGATGTGAATAAGAGGATGTATGGGATGGACAGGAGCAACATCAAGAGGTTATAGCGTACGAACTGCTTTTTCATGGCTAAAAAGATGCCCGGAAAAAGTAGTATAAAGATGGGGAAATTGATCAGAAAGCCGTATTGTTGGTCTAAGAAAATGCCCAGTATCCCATTGTAAGGGGCTACAGCAAAGGGACTGCTATTTTTGTGAATATCGTTCATCTCGATCACACCAGGATTCAAGGTTCCCCAAAATGTATAAGTATAAAGTTCATAGGCTACAAACAGCACTATAACGGGGAAGAGGTAACAGGCGTAATAGGTAATATGCTTTCGCCCGATGTTTTCGTATATAGTATAGAACAGGGCAAAAAATAAGACGAGCTCAAACAGGGCAAAGCGGATATGCACCCACGGTAGCAGGCCTAAAAGCAGGGAACATACGCTAACTTCTGTAATCTTCAGCTCCTTTTGCACTATTTTTCTAAGTACGTAGATGCATATAAGCGCGCCTACTGGTTCTATAAACGTAAGATGAGAATACATATACACAGGCGAAGCAATGGTATAGGCCAGACTAACGATGAAGGCGTTCTTTTGGCTGATCTTCATCGCTACCAGTAAATTGTAGATGTTCAGAATGATCAGCAGCGATACCAGGGAAATAAAAAATACCGCACCCAATCTGCCAAGTACGAGAAACGGGATGAGCCATAGGATGGGCGCTCCGACACTATGCAAAGGGAGTAGTTGACCATGCGCACCATAGGAAAGATGGGGATCAATACGTCCAGGATAAAAGGCGTGATAATCGCCATTCATGTAGTCTGACATGACATTAAGAGAATGGTATTTGAGCAAGGTCTGGCTGATGACCAGGTAATGTGGCTCATCACCTGAAGGTGGGGATGAAAAGCGGACGTAGATAAATGACGTGCTAAAAAATACGATACTACAGCATAGTATCAACAAAAACAAAAGATTTTTTCTGGCAAACTGGCGCATGTTATCTCGTGGCATACAATCACTCTGTGCAGCAACTCTGTGATAAGTATAGTATTTCGTGTCAAGGATTTGCGCTGATTGAGCTTGCTGTAATAGAGCATATGGCTCTTGTAAGGGTATGCTACTATGGAACTATTCTTACTCTATTATATTGCGAGAAGGACACCATAGATCATGCAAGATATTCGTTTAGAGCGCTGGGCGCGCACGCTCGTTCACTATTCTTTGTACATCAAAGCAGGCGATACCGTTGCTATTCATGCGACTCCCCTGGCGGCTTCCCTGGTTGAGGCTGTTTACCGTGAATTACTGAGTGTAGGGGCGCATCCGTTGCCTTTCATAGAGCTGGAAAGCCTTGAAGAGATCCTTTTACGTGAGGGCAATGAACAGCAACTTTCCAAAAAGTCTTTTGTGCTAGCTGCAGCAGTAGAACAATGCGACGCCCGACTTTTTATTGCATCACGAAGTAATACAAAGGCGCTAAGCAGCATAGAACCTGAGCGGGTTTCTACCCGCAGAAAGGCTTTTCGGGATATATATCAAATTTCGCAAAAACGCGAACAGGCCGGGAAGTTTCGCTGGTCATCTACGCTGTATCCCACCACCGCTTACGCCCAGGATGCTGAAATGTCCCTACACAATTTTGAAGAATTTGTCTTTGATGTGTGTTTCCTCAATGACGAAGATCCCATTGCTTGCTGGAAAGATCTGTCTGTACAGCAGCAACGGTTGGTGGATTGGCTAGTTGGGAAGAAGCGAGTGCGTATCCAGGGAGATGGGACAGACTTGATGCTTTCTATAGAGAACCGCACGTTTATCAACAGCGATGGGAAGCGCAACTTTCCCAGCGGCGAGTTCTTTACCGGGCCAGTGGAGGATAGTGCTCATGGCATGATTAAGTTTGATATCCCGGCATCGCATGATGGTCGCACGATTGAAGGGGTGCGCCTGGTATTCCGTGAAGGGAAAGTAGTCGAGGCAAGTGCTCGCCAGGGACAGGCATACCTTGAGCATATGCTGGACATGGATGCTGGCGCTCGCTATCTCGGTGAGTTCGCCTTTGGCAACAATCCTCGGGTTGATCGCGGCACAAAGAATGTGCTGTTTGATGAGAAGATGGGTGGAACGGTTCATCTTGCCCTGGGCGAGAGCTATCCTGAGACGGGTGGAGTGAATCAATCAGCATTGCATTGGGATATGGTCTGTGATCTGCGCCAGAAAGGTGAGGTGTGGGTAGATGATGTGTTGTTTTTGCAAGATGGCAAAATACTGGTGTGAAAAGGTTGAGCTGTGAAAACGAACTAACTTGATAACTACCCTTTCTATAGCATAGAATGTACTATGTATTAATCTTTCTTGTGCTGGAAAGCATAAATTCATTTTTTGGAGGCCCCTTTGGAGCAGGAACAACTATTATCTAATTTTGACACTATTGAGGATGTACAGAGGGCAATGTTTGCCCAGAGTTATATCGCCGATCGCAGCCTGGCAACGACGGTGTTCCTGGCTCTCAAACGACGTAAACCACTTTTGTTGGAAGGTGAACCTGGTGTCGGTAAGACAGAGATAGCCAAGGTGCTGGCCGCTGCTCTCGACACGAAACTGATACGCTTGCAATGTTATGAAGGCATCGATATCAGTACCGCCGTTTATGAGTGGAACTATACGCGCCAGATGCTGCATATACGCCTGATGGAAGCAGAAGGTATCAAGCGTCAGGAAGAGCTCAAAGAAATCTTTGGCCCGGACTTCTTGATGAAGCGTCCACTGCTCCAGGCTATCGATGAGGGAAACGCCAAAACGCCAGTGCTACTTATCGACGAACTGGATCGCAGTGACGAAGAGTTTGAAGCCTATCTGCTAGAATTGCTCTCTGACTTCCAGATCACGATTCCAGAGATTGGCACAGTAAAAGCCAAAGAGCCGCCCGTTGTTATCATCACTTCGAACCGAACGCGCGAGATTCATGATGCTTTACGTAGGCGTTGCCTCTACTACTGGATCGATTTTCCCACCCTAGAAAAAGAATATTCTATTGTTTTGGCACGCATGCCCGGTGTACCCGAAAAATTGGCTAAACAAGTCTGTTACTTTGTGCGCGAGTTGCGCAGTGCTGACCTGTATAAAGCGCCTGGCGTTGCTGAAACCCTGGACTGGATTGGCTCTCTACTGGCACTCAACCAGTTGGATCTAGTCGAAGGCCCGGTGCGCGATACATTGGGAGCGCTGCTTAAATATCAAGACGATGTGTTAAAAGTCGGTGGCAGTGATCTTTTCAAAGTTGTGCAGAAGGCGCGGGGAGCCCCTTAAATTATGAGCGTAAATCCTTTGGAGAATGGACATTACTTTGCCGATAACCCGCTGCGCCCCCTGGAATTGGAGCGTGGCGAACGCCTGCTCTATCGCTTAACTGAATTTGGCCGCATTCTTTGGGAGGTTGGTATCGATGTAGGGCCACGGAAGATGCTCGAACTTGCCGAGACGCTGAACTATATCGACGTCACCAATAAAGAGGACTTCTATAATACGCTCAAATGCTCTCTCCTGGCGCGCCACGAGCAGGAGACGATCTTCGACCAGATGTTTCTCTACTACTGGTACATGCGAGATCGTCAGAATAAGAAGGCTGAGAATCCAAGGGGCGCGGCAAAGCGTGACGAACGGCAGATGCGCCTCCCTCCCTCTGAGCGCAAAAGATTAGCTGAGCATATGAATGCGAACGAGCAGCAGCGCAAAGACCTGCGTTCCGAGATGCGTCAGACTGAGCGGCCGCGCCGTGCACACGAGCATATCGACGACGAAGACGACGAAGATGATGCAAATCCGCAAGGAACAGCCTACAGTGCTATTGAAATGCTCAGGAAAAAGGATTTTGAGTCTTTCACGTGGGAAGAGGTGCAAGAGGCCAAAAAGCTGATGGCCGAGATGCGCTGGAACCTGGGGATGCGCCCGACACACCGTAAGGCTCCATCTCGTAAGGGCTCATATCCCGATATGCGCCGCATCGTGCGTCGTAACCTTAAATATGGGGCGGAGATCCTTGAACTAACCTGGCGAGAAACAAAACGAAAGCCGCGTCCGTTGGTCATTATCTGCGATATAAGCGGTTCAATGAGTCTATATTCGCGGTTGTTATTGCATTTCATTCATACCATTTCCAATGGTTTGATGAATGTCGAAGCCTTTGTTTTTGGGACGCGCCTGACGCGCATTACCCGGCAATTAAAAAGACGAGACGTTGATGATGCCGTGCGTGATGTCTCTAAGTCGGTGCAGGATTGGTCGGGAGGGACTCGCATCGGCGATGCGATCCATTACTTTAATCAGAAATGGTCAAGGCGTGTCCTCGGACGTGGGGCTGTGGTGCTGGTGATCAGCGATGGATGGGATCGCGGAGAGGCTGGTGTGCTTGAGGTTGAGATGGATCGCATGCAGCGCAGTTGTCACCGGCTGATCTGGCTCAATCCGCTCCTGGGTTCGCCTGATTATCGCCCGCTGACCTTGGGCATGAAGACGGCATTGCCATATATCGACAATTTTTTGCCTGCCCATAATCTGGACAGCTTGATTAACCTGGGTAATCTTTTGGCTACAATCGATGATAGCCGTCCTTTACGCAGTACCGCTGCCCGTCGTAAAGCTACTGCTGCGTGGACAAACTCAGGTGTAAAGTAGCGAAGCGTCACCCTCAAGGAGAGCTGGAGGCTTGTGCAATTAGGAGGTATGTTATGCTAGATGTACTGAATGATATTGAACGATGGCGTGCGCGCGGTGAGCAAGTGGCTGTTGCCACCGTTGTCTCCATGGTCGGTTCTGCTCCTCGCAGGCCTGGCGCTAAGCTGGCAGTTAGTGAGAGCGGCGAGTTGGCTGGCTCGGTCAGCGGTGGGTGTGTCGAGCCAGCGGTCGTCGCAACAGCCATGGAAGTCATCGAGAATGGGAAGCCGCAGATGCTCGAGTTTGGTATCACCGAAGAAGAGAATATCGAGCAGATAGGCCTGGCTTGTGGCGGGACTATTCATGTTTTTGTTGAGCGACTGGACTGGTAGAATTAACTACCCGTAGGGGCGCACTTCATGTGCGCCCAGGTACAGGGCATTTCATTTTTAATGTTCATAATGGCAGGGGCCTGTAAAGAGAACAACGCTGATGAGTACACTTTATGAAGAGTTGAGAGACCAACTGAACCAGGAAAAAGGCGTAGCGCTGGCAACTGTAGTCCGTGGTATCGAGCATGTTGGCGCGAAACTGCTCGTTTTTCCTGGTAAGAGAATCAGTGGCACGCTGGGCAGTGCTGCCCTCGATGCCAGGGTCATTGAAGACGCCGATCATGCCACCTGGCATGGAGAAGCGGGCACACATACCTATACTGTCGATACTTCCACTGGTACAGAATCTTATGATGTCTTCATCGAGGGCTTTCCACCTCCGCCGACGCTGGTTATTGTCGGCGCCGGCCATATCGCTATTCCTCTAACGACCTATGCCAAGACCCTCAACTATCGCGTAGTGGTCATAGATGCGCGTGCAGCCTTTGCCACTCGTGAACGTTTCCCTCACGCGGATGAGCTTATTGTTGAATGGCCGGACGAGATATTGGAGAAAATGGATCTGAATCCGTCTACATCAGTAGCAGTCCTCACACACGATCCTAAATTCGATGAGCCTACATTGAAAGTGGTATTGAATCGCCAGATAGGATATGTGGGCGCTATCGGCAGTCGCAAAACGAGCGAGGAGCGCAATGAGCGGCTCAAAAAGCAGGGGCTAACCGATGAACAAATCGCCATTATTCATGGTCCGATAGGCTTGAATATTGGAGCTACTTCACCAGAAGAAATGGCACTCGCCATTATGGCCGAAGTTGTTGCCACACGGCATGGCAAAGATCATACCGCAACAAGTAGCTGGAAAAAGTAAAAAAGCGCAACTTAACCTGTCCTGAATTCGTCATTATATATTAGGGAAGAACAACAGGACATGTGTTTTCTTCTCTTTCGTCAGGAAAGAGCAAGAAGTTTGGCTGTCTTATGGGGTAGAGTCGTTGGGTATTTCGTTGTTAATAGTAAAGCGAATGAATTATATAGCTTATTCATTTAGAAAAGGATAATTGATGCGAGACGAACCATATTATCATCAAGATGATCCAACTGAACCAATAAGACGATCCTCTTTCCCCCAACAGGACCAACAGGGTAACAAAAAATTGGTACTGGGTGGCTTTCAGGATGCATCTCAGCAACCTGAGCGTGGACCATACCAGTATCCACCCCCTTCGCATGTAGATCAACCGAACGCGCATTTGCAGAATCAGCAGCAACAGCCATCATTTCCCGTCCAAAATAGACAGCCAACAAAGAATTCGAATGCTGGACAATATCCCAACTCATACCCTCAAGCGGGGCAACAAATTCCACCCGCAGGAGCATATAGCTCGGCGCAATATTCCAATAATCCTGGTGTCCAGCAATCTCATACGCAGCCAGGGCGAATGCCAGGTGGCGCTCCACAACTGCGTCCCCGTCGTCGCCGTAAAGGTTGTTTGATAACAAGCCTGGTTGTGCTGCTGCTTGTGTGTATCATCGGTGGATTTACCTTAATCACGACACAGCGTGTCCTGGCATTTGGTTCAGCAATCTCTGCGCAGTCGCCACTGAGTACCCAGACGGGCTATATGGGAACCAGTGATCGCGTGAATCTGCTAGTGATGGGTTATGGCGGTGGTAATCATGATGGAGCGAACCTCACCGATTCAATGGTGATAATGAGCCTGTTACCCCAAAGCCACCATACCACATTGGTCTCGGTCCCTCGTGATTTATATGTGCAGATACCTCCTGGCTCTGGTCAATATCACAAGATCAACACATCATATGAATTTGGTTCAAATAATGGAGCCAACCCGGTAGCTGGTGGTAATGCTGCGGCAGCCAAAGTCTCCCTGGTGACAGGCCTGGATGTGAAATACTGGCTGACGATTAATTTCCAGGGATTTCGAGAATTCATCGATGCTATCGGTGGGATCGATGTCTACGTGCCTGATTCTTTCACAGCGAAATATCCGGCCAATGATGACCCCAGCATTAACCCGAACTGGATTAAGGTACACTTTTCCAAAGGGATGCAGCATATGAACGGTCAAACTGCCATTGAGTATGCTCGTGCTCGCTACGTGCTCGACAACCCTGCGGAGGGTTCCGACTTTGCACGCTCTGCGCGTCAACAGATCATGATCAAAGCGGCCTTGACGAAAGTCAAACAAATGTCAACTTGGCCGAGTCTCTACAATGCGTTAACCGCTCTGCAGCGCACCATTTATACCAACTTGTCGCTGGCTGATTTAATGCAATTTGCCCTTAAGATGGACCTGAACAATGCGCACCGTGTCGGCCTTAGCAATCAAAATGTCCTGGTGGATGCGACAGCACCAGATGGTGAGTATATTCTGAAACCCTCGAACGATAACTGGCAGGCTATAAAGGACTATGTAAAGAAGCAGTTATATTCGTGATGGCTGTTTCTTTGCGGTCTTGCACCCATTAAGAACGTCGTAATAGCATAGAGGGGGAGGTCAATTCGAACTGACCTCCCCTCTACGCTATTACATAGGAAGAGCAAAAAGGCAACTGGACCTGTGAATTAGTGAGAAGACAAAGAAATCAACTGTGGATTATTTCGCACTCCCTCCTGGCCCACCTGAAACACCTGAAACAGTTGAAACAGTGAGCTACTCGACTCAAACATACCAGAAACAGTTGAAACACCTGAAACAGTGAGCTACTTGACTCAAACATATCAGAAACACCTGAAACACTTGAAACACCTGAAACAGTGAGCCACCTCGATAATTTACAGACCCTGAAAAAGGCAATAACGTACCTGGACAGTAACTCCGCTCTGTGCTATTCTTGTGACAATATCAAGGAAAGTAGACAAGACAGACACGGCATGTCTTCAGATTACCAGCGAAGACGAATGATTTATCCGCAAAGAAGTGTGCACATGAATTATTCTCTGTAAACAGAGTGAGGATTAGAACATGGGAGAAGAGGCGCGAAAATCATCTCGACTGATTGGAGGTATTTACCACCTGGGACAGGTGATTACTTCTGGTGGCATGCTTACCACGTATACGGCTTACAATCGTAACACAAACGACGTGATTGGACTCCTGGTGATCGAGTTCCCGCCTGAAATGGATATCCAGGCGGTGTCGCACCTGCTCCAACCTTTGGAGAAGCGCCGATCGCTGCATTCTCCGCATGTGATTGGAGTGTATGACTGGGGAATAGATGGAGCTCGTGCTTATATCGCTACTGATCCTCCTCGTGGCATCACTTTGCGACATGTGCTGGATAATGAGAATATCGATGTACCGCGGGCGCTTGACCTCTTGCGCCAAATGGCGCAGGGACTGAAGGTAATGCATGAGCAGGGAATAGCAGGGGTAGATCTGCGCCCACAACTCATCACTGTGGATTCGGTAACAGTCACTGACCGCGTACAGCTCGATGACGTCGGGGTACGTTCGCTGCTCAATGGACTTGGCTATATCAGTAGTCAGCGCGTTGACGATATCGGGTTTCTGGATCCTCGTTACTCTCCACCTGAATATATCATCGGCGGAGGCCAAGTAGGACCTTGGAGCGATGTCTACCAGCTGGGGTTACTGCTCTTTGAAATGGTAACAGGTCGCCTGCCGTTTGTCGGGAAAAATGCCGCGGAGACGGGTGTATTGCAAAGCACAGGCTCTATACCTCGTATGGCGCAGTACAAGCACGATACGCCGCCAGCCCTGCAAAATGTGTTGGAGTGCGCTATGGCGAAGAATCCTTCGGCCCGTTTTGCCAATGCCGCAAGTATGCTCGCATCCCTGGAGTCTATCCAGCTTCCTCGTCGTTCCGGGTCAGAGGAATGGCGTATGGTAGGCAATTCACCAACCAGTTCTGACGAGGGACATGCTGCGGTTGGAGTGACGGGCGAAATGCAGCACATTGATAACGATATTGCTTTGAGTGCAACGCTCATTGGTAGCTCTTCGTCCGTATCTGCTGTACCCGTTCCCGCAGTACAGGGGGATACGGCACGAACGCAGCCTGAAACGGCGCATATCTATGCCTTTCTGTGCTGTGAGAAAGATGGCGTTGAGACTCAGCGTTTCGCCATTGCTAAGAAAAACGTCATCATTGGTAGAACGGACCCAAAGCGAGGTCTTAGCCCTGATATTGATCTCACCGCCATTGATCAGAAAATGACTGTATCTCGTCAACATGCGCGCATTCGTTACGAGGAGACTTTTTTCTATATCGAGGATCTCAAGAGCCGCAACAAAACGCGCCTGGGTGAATTAACGCTTGTTCCGCTCAAACCGGAGCTTTTGCAGCATGGTGATGTCGTACATTGTGGGAGTGTGCGCCTGCTATTCAAGGTTCCTGGCATAAGAGATATGCCTTTATTCAAGATATAATACCCTCCCTCAAGAATACTTCAGCTTGATTTGTAACAGGTAGAACAGATACAGTTACATTGATAAGTATAAGCATTTGTGCTTTTCCAATGCTACCAATAGATAGAAAGAACACCTACTATCATGGGTTTTGACCAGTATCATGAACCGGCTAATGAATTGTCGCAGGAGACTCGCACCTTCGCTCGTATCATCGCCTCATTGCAGGAGGAATGCGAGGCGATTGGATGGTATGAGCAACGTATTTCTGTTGAGCAGGACCCAGATGCCAAAAAGATCATGCAGCATTCTCAGGAAGAAGAATTTCTGCACTTCTCAATGGATCTTGAGTTTCTCTTGCGGCGCAATCCTAAGTGGCGCGTTGCCGCAAAGAATGTGCTTTTCCATGATGGCGATATCATAGAGAATGCTGAGCAAGGTGAAGAGGCTGAAGACAAACTGAAATAATTCCTGTTGATCTCAGCTTGTCTTTGCGATGGCCAGTAAATCCGCCAGTAATCCCTGGCCAGTTTGTAACCTGCCGGCGCCGGGGCCAATTACAGTCACCTCTGGTAGAGTATCACTGTGTATAGTAATAGCGTTCGTAACGCCATCAACGCGGGCTAATGGGTCACTGAGAGGCAATTCAACCGGCGCGACTTTTGCCTCTAGCTTGGCTTCTCCTGGATGCGATACTATTGAAGCAACCAGTTTGATGCGCTGCCCGTTGGCGTCTGCCCGTTGCACCTGTTCTCTGGTTATAGCCGTGATGCCCTGGCGATAGACATCGCCAGGTTTGAGGGAACGACCAAAAACCAGCGAGGAAAGAATCAGAATTTTTGCCAGCGCATCGTAGCCTTCAACGTCGGCGGTTGGGTCCGCTTCCGCGTAACCCTGAGCCTGGGCTTCTACCAGGACATCGTTGTAGTCACGACCGCTGGCCATCGCGCTAAGAATATAATTGGTTGTGCCGTTGAGAATGCCTCGTATAGCCGAGATTTGTGCGCCTGCCATGCCTTCGCGAATAGTGCTGAGGACAGGGGTACCTGCCATCACCGTTGACTCCATGCGCAACTCGACTCCATGCTGTTGCGCTAAAGCAAAGAGTTCCTCGGCTGCCAATGCCCCCGGTCCCTTGTTGGCAGTGATGACATGCATTCCCCGCGCCAATGCAGTACGAATATGGCTTATCCCTGGTTCCGCATCGTGTAGATTGGTCCCAGTTGCCTCCGCCAGCACATCCGCATCCGTTGCTGTGAGACCTTCCAGAGTATTTGCCCAGTGAGTGACGCTTGGATGTTCAGTGAGAGGGCGTCGAGAAGCTGCAAGCTCTAACAGCGTGGGTATATCCAGCCCGGTTTGACGGTAGATGAAACCATAGCGGGCGTTGGCCACACTGACAATCGTCACTTCTAGTCCAAAATCGTGTCTTATCGAGTCCTGGCGGGCGGCGAGCAATTCAGCGAACCCCTGACCGACAGTGCCGAAGCCGATAATAGCAAGGCGAAGATATTTCATAGGTGTTAAATCCAGGATAATTTAAGTCGATCGAGCACGCGTTTCACAGGTCCCAGTTCTTCGATACCCAGGCGGCGTGCCACCCGAATGTAGATGAAGATGCCTGCAAACAACTCTATCGACAGCTTTATCAGAGCCATTAGAGAGCCACCCACACCAAGCGCCTGATCACGTGTGGTGACTAACACAAGATCGAGGACAAAGCGGAGAATGAAGATACCGGCCCCCATTGCCAACGACGCGAGCATGATACGCCCGGTAAAAATGGCTAGCTGGCGGAGTTGGAGATCTCCTACGCGCTGATTAAGCAGCCAGAGTAGGACAATAGCTTCAAGCGTACCAGCCAAGGAGGTAGAAAAGGCCAGGGCAAACGTTCCCCACTGCGGCCCCCAGATCACGATATTGATCAGGATCAGGCTGAGCGCAATCTTAAAGATAAACTGGAGCACGCTTACGATGACGGGAGTTACGCTATCGCGCAGAGCGTAGAAAGCGCGTGTGAGTATCTCGACCGAGGCGAGACCTGCCAGGCCAATTGCAAAGCCAGCGAGGGGAAATGTGGTGAATGCCGCGCTCTGCAGGTTGTACTCACCGTGTTCCAGAAGCACCTGGACGATTGGCAGCCCTAAAGCAATCAGGCCGATACTTGAGGGTATCGACATAAATAAAATGCTGCGCAGTGTCTCCTGGATAATACCGCGTAAACGGTCAAAACGCCCCTTCGCGACATTCTCCGCCAATGTCGGGAAGGCCGCTGTTGAGATCGCCATACCAAAAATACCGAGGGGAAGCAGCAATATCTGGAGAGCTTGATAGTACTGGGTAACAAAGCCATTGAGCGTGTTCGCCACAAGGAGCACGATGAGAAAACGGTCAACAAAGATGGAAAAGTAGAGCATTGCTGCATTGATGATACGAGGTACCATCATCCGTCCGACTTGAATGACACCCGGATGTCGCCAGTCAAAGCTGAATGTATAGCGCAGGCCAACTTTGCGGAGGCCCGGAATCTGGATAGCAACTTGTAAGACCGCACCTAAGACAACACCCCACGTTGCTGCATATGCAGCAGTGATATCGTTGCGATGTCCAAAATATGCCAGAAAGACGCCGGGCAGTAGTCCAATGATAATGCCCACATTGTAGAGGACATTGCCGATCGCGGGTAGCATAAAATTCTGGCGTGCATTTAATACGGAGGTGATGATGACACCTCCACCAAGTATGATTGCTTGCAAAAGCATGATTCGTGCCAGCGAAACGATCAGATCGATGTGAGTTGTATAGTTCTGGAGGCTGACAGAGGGCGGTTTTGGATTGTAAAGCGGTATGATCTGCCCCGCAAAGATGATAGCGATCAGTGCCAGTACAATCATGATACCGATGGCCAGGTTGAGCGCCGCGCTGGCAATATGCCATGCGGTCTTTTCATCGTTATCACCAGCCATGTATTTTGTAAAGACGGGAATAAATGCCGATGCGAGCGCGCCGCCAGCCACGACATTGAAGATAAAATCGGGAATGTAAAATGCTTGTAAGTACGCATCCGAGGTGGCACCCGCACCGAAGACGAAGGCAAATAGTAACGAACGCACCAGGCCGAAGACGCGGCTGACGACGAAAGCGCCGGTCAGGATGAAGGTAGCTCTGCGGATATGTACCCGCTGGATCATACCGGTGTCCTGCGAGACTTCTGCGGCGGCTTGTAACATGTTATCTGGAACAATGAGATGTCCTGATGGGTTCCTCTGCCCTATTTGTGACAAAGAATCCGGGGATAGAATAGGTGATGCCTCGATGGGTGACGCTAACGCAGGCGAAAACTGTGCTGGTGAAGCTCCTGGCGCTTCCGGATGCATAGGTGGTGCAGCCCCATTGCCTTTGGATGGTGACATCTGGGCAGGTGTGGCAGGGAAAGGTGCTCTGGCTCCCGGCGTACGGTTCTTTTCGCGGAACGGGAAAATACTTGTTACATCAGGTTTCATGCGCCTTTGTTGTCGACGCATTCGCTCTTCTCGCAATTGTTGAAGACGAGCCTGGCGCAACTGGGGAAGTGGCTGAGAGGGTTGAGGCACTTCATAGTATTGGTACTCCATCCCCTGCCCAACCCCAAGCGAACTTCCCATATCAGCGATTGGTGCCTTGTAGCGCTCCGGCACTTGTTGATATGGCTGTCCCTGTCCTCCTTGTGATTTCGGTGGATATATGGGAGGAGTTTGTAGTGGTTGGGGTTGGGGTGGAGGATACACTGGTGGCTGTGGCGCAACTGATGACTGCTGCGCCATTGCGTTTGGTTGTTCCTGTTCGTACTGCCAGCCATAATAGCCATGTTGTCCCGGCGGTCCCTGTCCTTGTTGTGGCTTTGGCGGTAATTGTTCTTCGTTTCCCACTATGCTCGCTCTATGCGTCTATATTCAATGTATTTCAGGTTATTATTGGTGCTTTTCGATAGCTCTAATATGGAAGAGTGCGGTTTCAACGTTGTTCAAGCATATCATACTTGGGGTGTTCTGGCTAGTGTCAGTGGACTTTGGGTTTCATGCTATTTGACACAACCCACAAACTCTTATACAATCCTACTATCATTCAAGGCTAGGGTTCTGAATGTATGTCCCAGGACGGAGAACAGTATATATGGCTATACATGAACAACAAAAAGCGACTCTGCCGTCTGGCCCTAAACACTTCCCTTTTGTTGGCAATATTCTTGCTTTCAGACGTGATCAATTAGGGTTCTTGAGGTCCTGACAAATGGGGCTTCAACAAAATTTATTCATTTTGAATAAGCTCAATAAGCTTAGACAGGGCTTTCGGATCATTTACCGATAACCAGCATCTGCCCGGTATCATAAATGAATACAATTGCCTCTTTTGGGCTAGAATAGGGAATAAAACACTTTCGAAGTCAACTTTTTTTGTTAAGTCAAAAAGCTCTGTGAAGTAGCTGTAGACACTCGGTGAGAAGACGGTGACACCGACATGAGTCGGAATAGGTATGTAGGGGTACATTTCGATTTGTTCTACTCTACCGTGATCAATCTTCATCCCTGTATACGTATAAGGTGTCCCGTCTACCACAATTGCCGTGGCTAGCATTCCTTTTTGAACGCCCGCTAAATGTCCTGCGACTATATCTCGGGGAAAGTTGCCTTCATATTTGATGATCTGATCATCCGGGTTGTGGACGATCAGATTTTTTGTGCTAGGGATGGAACCATTGTCGAGGGCATTTCGTATAGCTCCACCCCTACCAACAGGATGTTCGGGATCATGACTATAGTTGATATGTACATCGAGATGGCTTCCATCTCCCAAGATGTCAATTACAGACTGCGCGTGGTGAAATACCAGGGCCACAAAATCGTGAAAGCCTGCCTCTCTATACATGCGAATTGTTCGCTCAGTCATTGTATCGCCGTTAGGTAAACGCAAAGCAGTTTTATGAACTTGCTTGGATTCGGTTGCAACTTTGAGTCTAGATCCCTCCCCACCCACAGCTAAAGCCACAACACAATTTTTTGCGAATTGCCGCAATTCAGTATCGCTAATTTGTACAGTTTCGCCAGGACTATAAATTGCATTCCTAAAATTTTCTAAAGCGACTTTCATGGACACTCCTTCCAGAGGATCAATTGTTTTGGCTGCCAGTATACCATATCCAAGCTGCGAGAAACATATTCATCTTAGTAGTTTCACCAATAATGGCTAAAAGTCAGTCAGCAGCAGAGGTAGTTATGCTAACCTTCCCATTTGTAAATGAATTGGTCTGTGAGATGCCAGATATGGTTCCAATGCTTCGCGCAGGATCGTCGGTACGTCGTAGTCGGGATGTAATTTCCAGCTGGGATCAATGTAACCTCCATATGGCTCGAGTTCCCAATCACTTCCTGCAACCCGGTACTCACGTTCCAATTCGATAGGTTGGTCGCCTACCAGCAATTGCCCATTGCGCATACAGGCTCCGCTGAGATGCATAAGGCCTCGTGCGTGGCCACGAAAAGCTTGCGGCCTATCTTTAGCAAGGTCAGTGTCGAGCCCTCGTGTCACCACTGCTTCCAATTGTGCCCCGGTTATCGTAATTGCACCAGGATTAGCTGAAGAACTACAAACATTCCACAGCGTCCCTCGAGACAATGGTCCCATGGGAAGCGGCCCGTCAAAAGCAATGCTAGCCGTAATGACTGCCACATCAGCTGTCATGTGTTCTCGAAGCATATCTGCCATCAAATTTGCGACGCCACATTCCTGGTCTTCGGCAAAGTCAAGTGGTTCAGCTAAGTTTCCCACGATCTCATCCAGGAAGTGCTCAATCTCGGATTCGATGACGCCAATTTCAGCAAGAATGTTGCTTGCTGGTTGTATTGCGTCTGATACTGGGAGGATACTGGCATTTTGTACTGTCAATTGTTCACCATCCCAGTTCATATCTAGCCGTCCAAGGTGTTCAGCATAATTCCCCGCTTGGGCGATAAGGACACGCCCAACCTGCTCACCCTCTAGTAAAAGATGATGACTGTGAGCACCAATGATGAGCGCCACCTCTTGCTGGAGGTCTGCGGCTAGTTTACGATCGGTATCCAGTCCCATGTGTGAGAGCAGTATTACAGCATTGGCGCCATTTTGACGAAGTTCTGTCGTCAATTCGCGCACGACCGAAGGTTGAGGTAGAATACGCAGGCCGAAAAAATTTTCATACACATTGTCTTCTCCGTCAACTAAATCAACCGTGATGCCAATCAAGCCAAGCCGTAGTGCACCTACATTCAGCAGGGCTGTAGGCTGAACGCCGGGTAGTGGAGAGCCGTCGGGCATACGCAAATTCGCAAGCACCTGGGGATAGCGAGCTACTTTGGCATACTCCTGTAGCACCTGGTAACCATAGCGCATAATTCCTGCATTGCCTACCGTCACTGCATCACAGCCAGCCAGACTTAACAATCTGTGCATTGCTGTACCTTTAGTAAGATTACTCAGCCGTTTCGAAGTTTCTTCGATATCACCTATATCGAAAAACAGAACAGGTACTTCAGGGTTTTCAGTCCGAATACGCTCGACAAGGGTTGCAATACGTGCCAACCCTTCGATGCGACCATGGATGTCGTTCGTGTGTAAAATAATGAAAGATTGCATGATATTCTCCTTCTCAAAAATTTAGTGATTAATTGCTGTCAAAAAATTAACATCTTCTTTCGCGAGATCTGCTTTTCAGGTATTCTACCGTTCCCTTCTCACAAAAGGCCTGTGTAAAGCTGACGAGGAATGGCAGGTGCATTCCCTGAAGTTGCTCTTTTCCTCCTACAAATACAAGCTCGACGGGGATACCATTCCGGTAGATTTCTTCTGCCATGCCAACATCTGATTTACTATCCCCAAAGGTAATAAAATACTCAGGATGTAGACATTGTTCTTTTAGCCACGTTAAAACCTGCCGAGAACCAAGAGCTTTCCCAAGGTGTTTGTCCTCAACATCTGTGGCAATCCTTGTCGGATCAACCCTGAATTGATCATTTAGGCCGTAGCGTTGTAACATGGTTTGTAAATCATGTACCAATCTTTCCTGATCCACTTTGTACTGTGCGAAATCAGCTCCAGGCTTAAATTGGGGAGAGAGCATTGCCTCTTTCTCTTCACCAGGAAACATGGTCTCCGAGTATTTTGCGGCAATGAGTTGGATGACCTCTTCACGTAAGGAGTTAGGAATCAATGCTATACCGGGAGCGGTAACTGACTTCTCCTGTTTCCCTTTTTCGTCAAAGGCGATCCGAAAGGCACCCTTTTGATACACAACACACAGCTTGCTTATTACGCTTCTATTTGATACTCTTGCTTCGAAGTGGGGAAGAATATCGCGAAGAACCCAGTTCAAACCTCTTCCTGTGTTGAACGCTACTGGTTTACCCCGTTCAAGTATCTCGACGATTTCATTCACGGCCTCTAACTCTACCTCACCTGTTACTGGCTCAGTGATAACTCCATCAATGTCAAAAAGAAGCATTTCGGGAATAACCTTACTAAGTTCAGTGTATGAACTGGTTAACACAGCTTCTTTGCCTGTTGGTACCTCCTCAAAGATTGATGACATTTGAATTTGTGTCCCTTCTCTTATGATTAAGATGTGGGTTTATGCAGATGAATCCTATGTTCGTTGAAATGCTCGAACAATATTTGGCGTACCAGATCTTCAACCATAAGTCTTCTATTCAGATGGCTCTGCCTCTGTACAAGATATTAAGCGAGTTAAGTCTTCGGCAATTTGCACCAGGCATGGATGGTATCTATCGGAGCTATGAATAATTTCATCTGGCTGCATCCAGCGGGTCTCGCGGTACTCTTCATTAGGTTTAAGAGAGGCAACTTCACTATTGGATAGAGAAAGCATCATGGTGATGCTGATCATGTGGCAACCATTGTCAACTGGTTCCTGCGCCCGTTTACTCCATATGAGGTTGTAGACGCCTACTAAAACGAATCTATTAGGATTGATCTCAAACCCGTTGAGGTTATGAAAAAGCTCTCTTTGCACATTCCGTGCAGCCGCGATTTGATATATCTCACCTTTTTGCATCCGTCCACCAAAGCACCACCAGTTGGGTTGAGGATGCCAACTCCGCAAACCAAGCAGCATACGTCCTTTATATACAGGGATAATATCTACACATCCGATTACAAGAACGTCGAGAGCCTGACTATAGAGAGGGTCGGACAAATGCAAACCTGATCGAGGTTTTTCTCCCGTAATGAATTGCCGGCCGGGATACACAACCACAGGCCGTTCATAGTATAGAGATTGCTTATCCTGAGTAAAATCCAATGTTTTTTCCCCTTTAAACAATTTACTCACAAATCGGAAAGGGGCATCTTTTATATTCATCCTCTCTCGATGACTTGTGAGCCGACTTTCTAACGTTTATCACCTGCTATAATCGGATTATATTTCAGTATTCTTTCGAATACGATGTACAAAACGCAATATGTATCTATATTAATTATACTAAATATGGACATGGGAAATGCTGGGCATTCAAATAACAGTCATGACGTCATCTCTATTTCATCCTCAATAGCACCTAATGCCCGAAGGATAGCCTTTTGAGGTGCGGTTAACCCTGTAACTTCGAAAATATTCATATGCTCATATGGAAGCTCGCTCTTGAGTATGTATCTACACACTGCTTGTCGCACATCTTGCACATCCCAGAGCCTACAAGTTCCATCGTCACTACTGCTGGCCAGAGACTCGTTATTCGGGCTAAAGGCTAGAGCCCAGACGGGATCTTTGTGACCGCGTAGAATTGCCAGATTCTCCCCAGAATGGGTATCCCAGAGGCGAATAGTATTATCATGGCTCCCACTGGCAATCAACTTGCTATTCGGGCTAAAGGCCAATGCCCAGATAGTATTGGTATGCCCTAGAAGAACATGCTGACATTGCCCTGTACTTACTTCCCATAGGCGGACGGAGCGGTCCTCACTGCTGCTGACAATCTGCGTGCCATCAGGGTTAAAGGCAATGGCCCAGACTGGATTTGTATGTCCCTGTAATATATGCAGGCATTGACCTGTAATAACATCCCATAATCGGATAGTGGTATCCTCGCTCCCTGTAGCAAGAAATTGCCCATCTGGGCTGAAGGCAATTGACCAGATACGATTTGTGTGTCCTTTCAGTGTATAGAGTGCCTGGTCGGACTGAATATCCCAAATACGCGCTGTTCGGTCATCGCTGCCACTGGCAAACATGGTACCAATCGGGCTAAACGCAACTGAGCGAATACGGTTAGTATGCCCGCGTAGTATTTTATGACGACGCCCTCCCTGTATGTCCCAGAGACGGACCGTATGGTCGTCACTCCCGCTCACAAGGAGCGTCCCTTCAGGGTTGAAGACAATAGACTTGACCCGATTCGTATGTCCAGACAGAACATGCAGTAATTGTGCTCTGTGTACTTTCCAAATGCGTGCGGTTTGATCATCACTCCCACTTGCAATGAACGCTCCATCTGAACTGAAGGTAAGGGTCCGAATCCAGGTCGTATGTCCCTGAAGTGTTGCCACTTTTTCTCCGCTCATCGTGTTCCACAAGCGTACAGAGCGATCCCCACTGGCAAGGAGATTGTTGTGTGGGTGAAATGCCACTGACCTGACCCAGTTACTGTACCCCTGTAACGTCATAAGGCTGCGGCCGGTAGTGGTTTCCCATAAACGCACTGTCTGATCATGGCTGCCAGTTGCCAGAGTTTGCCCATCCGGGCTAAAGCTCACGGAGTTGATCCAGTTTTTATGCCCCGATAAAGTGTTCATTGGTTGCCCTGTACTCGCATTCCAAAGACGCGCCGTTCCATCCGCGCTCCCACTGGCGAGTGTCCTGCCATCAGGAGTGAATGCTAGGGAACATATCCAGCTTGTATGTCCTTGTAGAATGTTCAGGCACTCTCCTGTCATCATGTCCCAGGTACGTACAGTGCGATCATCGCTTCCGCTGGCAATAATTCTGCCATCATGACTCAGTGCTAGCGACCATATCTGGCTGCTGTGCCCTTGCAGCACGTTCACACAACGCTCGCCTGGAATATCCCAGATACGTACAGTGTGATCATCGCTTCCACTGACCAGCCTCTTCCCATCTGGACTGAACGTGATGGCGCGTACCGGGTTGGTGTGTCCTGTCAACGCGTAAAGGAACTGACCGCTCTCAACATCCCAAATACGTATGGTGTGATCTTCGCTGGCACTGGCAAGTTGCGTACTATCTGGACTAAACGTTACACAGCGAATCCGGTGCGTATGCCCGCGCAAGACATGGAGACAGCGCTCACTTTCTACATCCCAAAGGCGAATCGTCTGATCACTACTTCCACTGGCCAGCCTGGTTCCATTGGGGCTAAATGCCAGACCCCATACCCAATCACTATGCCCTGATAAGGTGAAGAGTGGAGTGCCATCGCTCAATCGCCACACTCTCACCTCGCCAGTATCTGTTCCCGCTGCTAGGGTGGCTCCATCAGGGGCAAATGCAACAGAGAGAATACTGCCAAATATGTCAGTAAATACAGATTTGCTAAGATCGGCATGAGAGAAATTGACATCTATAAGGCTAGCTTCTCGTAAATATGCCTGCCAGACGGCCAGGTAGGAAAAGTTAGTACCACGCAGGTCTGCATTGAACTGGATCAGACAATTCAATATATTCCCTGCAGCATATCCAGGCTGAACGGACTGTGTTTCACGAAGGTGTGCCAGCAGATGCTTCAGTTTTTGCTCGCACGCGGCCTTTCCGTATGTGGTCAGAAGAGGCTGAATAATCGGATGGAGAATCAGGCGAATCTGGCTCTCACGCACATAATCTTTTGCCAGAGCCTTGAGCAGGGCATACGTATTGAGTAGATTGATGTTTCCCTGTTCAACCTCTGAAAGTATCTGTTTAACGAACTGCTCGGTCATATATTCGATGAGAACTGGCTGGAGAGTGAACCGATCGCCACTCCTTTCTACAGGGACTAAACGCTGTAGTCGTTGCAGTGTGGAAGGAATGCGTTCTCTGGCTATTGGCGAGAGAATATCTTCTTTAAGCTCTGCATGCGATGTGGGTTCGCGGTTAATCGCAAGCCAATACATCACCTCTTTCTCAAACCCAGCCAGACGATCAAAATACCAGTTTAAGAGATCGTGTAGATCAGTAAAAATCTGCTTTCCTTCTCGCAGAAATGCGGCAATACTGCCAGAAAAAACATCCTGGATATGCTTTGCAGCAAGCTCCAGGGCAAGCGGATTGCCACTGTAGAATTCCGTTAATTCTTGCCAGTCCTTCTCTGAACCCTGAAATTCACCGAAAGCCGCAAAAATGTTTTTGCTGTTTTCGTAGTCCAGGCCACCTAATTCGAGCGAACGAACAGGACGGGTTTTTCCTTCCAACAATGCAATATCCTGAGGTTTCTCGCGACTGGTCAGCAACAAACAGCTTTGATGCTGAACTTCTGCGACCTGCCGGAACAGTTGGCCGTATTCCTCGTAGCCTTCACGATATTGACCAACATGTTTGCCGCCCTCAAGGAGCGTCTCCGCATTATCGAATACGAGCAGGCAACGATGTTCCCGTAAGTAGAAGAGTAATCGTGATATTTGACCATCTACACTGTCAGGTAAGTCGATTTCCGTCTGTTCAGAAAGGAATCTGATCAGGTTTGCCAGGACATCAATGATTCTGGGTGCGTTGAGCAATCTTTGCCAGATGACATACTCAAAGCGATCCTGAATGCCTCGTGCGAGCTTGATAGATAGGTCTGTTTTACCAATTCCACCTTTACCCAACTTCACAGATAATTTGGTCTTGCCAATGCCTTTCATACCAACAATTGCTACGAGGCGGCATTGATCTTCAAGAATCCATTTCTCTAGCAGCGTCAGCTCGTTTGCACGCCCAAAGAAAACATCAACTTCTGGTGCTTCACCCCAATTGTACCTACTGGTTGGATCTTTAGCAGTTCTATTTTTCCTGCGTGAATAGCTGGAGTCAATTACAGAACGAGCATGTTCAAGCCGCGACCTCCTCTGAGGATGAATTGGAACCGTTACAATGAAGGCATAAGCGAAAGCAGCAGCAGAATGGCAGGCATACTCTTTCCATCGTTTATCGCGCTCAAGCCCGATAATATCGCTAATCCCCCGAATAGCCATCACGGGGTACTGGCGTCGTATCCCTTGCGCGGCTACGAATACTCCTGCTGCTTCCATCTCCACTGCTACAATTTTTCGGGCAGCATAGTGCCATCGTTTCAGTTCTGAAGGGCTGCGCATGAGGTGATTACTTGAAGCCACAGCTCCTATGGTAAACAAAGGTAGACGCGTTCGCTCCAACTCTGTCCCAAATTGTGATTGGATCGACCTTAGTACCTTATCTCTCCATGCATTATCTCCACTTATTTTCAGTTGTAGCAGATCCAGAGGAGGTCGCTCTTTTCCAATGGATTCCTGGGAGTTCCAATCTCCCAGCTGATTCTTATAGAAAGGCAGATCGCCTACTATCTTGGAGACAAGAGGATGAATATCCGCTCTGATATCATGGGAGATAGAGTCGTTTTCATGATGGGCACCAACGTTAAAGTTGTAAATACGCGAGGAGACAATTACATCACCTAGCGTGAATTCTTCATCGGGAACTCCACCACCAATACCGACAATAAGAATAAGCCCTGGCTTGATGTCTGCAATAATATCGGCGGCAAGTTTTTGTGAAATGTCATTGCCCTGATCACTGGTTCTCACAATCGCGACTTTGCAGTCATGCCCATCTTTTGTTTGAAGATTGCATATCCAGTACGTTCTTCCGTGCGGATGATGATAAGGGGTATACGGCTTAAAGCGCTCAAGTACTGCCTCACACTCATCAGGAAGAACTGTGATGATAGCAATGTCCACTTTTCCTAATTTGTTGGGTGCTGACTGCTCAGACATCACTACCTCATGAATTCTATTAGGCTTCGGCAAAAATATAAAAAAAGGTAAATTATAGAATATAGTCTTTTTGATGTATTTACTGCCCAAGGTCTTCTTCTTATAGTGCTATATTAGCAGAAATAAACGTGCTTGTATAGAGGATGTTTTTTGGGGGAGTCCTCTTTTTTACTCTTCCACCTTTTTCAAAAAAATACGAAAAGGGAAAAAGAAACCCTCCTAAAGCCAACAAGCAGATGGAAGAGCACGCAAAATAAGCAAATGTAGCCTCAAATAAAAAATGGGGATATAAATATCACCTGAGCGAACTTGAGAAGATAATGAAAGCAGTTAACAAAAAAACTCCAAATATGCTACAATACTCACAATATCGTTGGTGCTGTGTCGTAGAAATGGAGTCTCCCAGTATGCTCTCCGAACAACCCGTGCTGGGTACACACGGTATGGTTGCCTGTGCGCACTACCTTGCTACTCAGGCTGGCCTCTCCATTCTGACTCGTGGCGGGAATGCCATCGACGCTGCCATCGCTGCGAATGCAGCCATGACCGTCGTCTATCCTTCGACCTGCTCGGCTGGTGGAGATATTTTCATGCTCATCTGGGAGGCAAAATCAAAGAGGCTTCATGCACTCAATGGTAGCGGACGCGCTCCAAACGGGATGACACCTGAATATTTTATATCCCGAGACTTGAAAGAGATTCCTGAGAGAGGGCCGCTTTCTATAAATGTTCCGGGAGCAGTTGATGGCTGGTTTGAGGCTTTAGATCGTTTTGGGACACTTTCAGCGGAGACAATCTTTGCTCCCGCTATCGCGTACGCGGAAGAAGGTATGCCTGTCAGTCCTAAGTTAAGCGGTTGGTTACGCCGGGCCGAACGTCTCCTCAAAAGCTGGGAGAGTACAGCATCAGTCTTTATGCCAGGTGACCAGCCGTTAAAGTCTGGCGCCATTTTGCGGCAGCCAGACCTGGCTCGTACCTACCGAATGCTTGCTAAAGAGGGGCGTGATGCCTTTTATCGTGGCCCGCTTGCGCATGTGCTCACTGAATATATCCAACGTTGTGGCGGTGTGCTTTCGTTGGAAGATATGCAGCAGCATCGATCAGATTGGGTTGAGCCGCTCTTTACGAACTATCGTGGGTATGATGTCTACGAATTTCCGCCGAACTCGCAGGGCATAGCTGCATTAGAGATGCTCAATATCCTTGAAGGCTATGATTTGAAGTCGCTCGGTCACCAGACTGCCGAATACTTGCACCTGTTTCTAGAAGCGAAAAAGCTGGCCTTCGCTGACCGAGACCGCTATGTCTCTGACCCTACATTTGTAGATGTACCAGTTGAACGCCTTTTGAGCAAGACGTATGCTGAAGAACAGCGCGCCAGGATTAACCTCAGGAAGGCTACGCCTTATTTTGCCGCGGAACTTGAAAAAGATGGCGATACTATGTATCTCTGCGTGGCGGATAGCAAAGGGAACGTTGTCTCTTTAATCCAAAGCCTCTATAATGGTTTTGGGAGCGGTATTGTTGGTGGTGATACAGGTATATTGTTGCATAATCGGGGCTCGTACTTCTCACTTGATCCACGGCATGTGAATTACTTACAGCCGGGCAAACGTACGATGCACACCCTTACACCCGCGATGGTCCTCAAGAATGATGCTCCCTATCTAGCTCTGGGGGCAATGGGAGGAGATGCTCAGCCGCAGATCCATGTGCAGTTGCTTTCCGCCATCATAGATTTTGGCTTGAATGTGCAGCAGGCTATTGCGGCGCCACGCTGGCGGAGCGGGCGGGTGAGAATGGCCGCGCCACATAAGGGGCAAGAAGTAGGTGGTCAGCGCGGCGTGGATGAGCACCTGGAGCGCACTATAGCGGAGGTAGTCATGATGGAGAGGCGTTTCCTGAGTGGTGTACCGCTCGAACTTGATTTACTCGGTCATCAAACCATTGTAGAAGGGTTGTGGGAAGATGGTATGGGTCATGCTCAAGCAATTCTCGTCAATCCAGATACTCATATTTTTGAGGGAGCTGCCGACCCTCGCTGTGATGGTCTTGCGCTCGGTTGGTAGCACGTGATTTGTGGGCAGAAAAACTTAGTAGTACGGAAGGATGGAGTGTATGACCACGAAGCCATATCGCCATGCAATCCCCGCGGATATTCTGGCGCTCTCGCATGAGCGCGATATGTTACGTAGAAAAGGTCAATACGACCGGGCTGATGCCTTGAAACGGCAAATTGAGGAGGCTGGCTATGCAATTAAAGATAATCCCCATGGAGCACATTTAATCATTCTCCCAAGCATCGAGGTTGATGGCAATGTTTACCGCACTGCGCGTCAGTTGCCTTCGCTGCTTGATGAAGCTGATACATGCCTGTTTTCGGTCAATGTCCTGGCTCGCGATAGTTTTGAGCAAACACAACGCTGCTTGCAGAGTGTTTTGCGTTTTGCTGGCAGTTACGATATTGAGATCGTCCTGGTCGATAACGCTTCGCGGGATGAACTAAGTATCTGGGCGGCGGTGTTAGAACATTCAGATTCACGTGTACGCATACTGCGCATCAGCCGTACGATGGGTGAAGCGGAGGCACGAAACATTGGTTTGAAGCAGAGCCGTGGTCGTTATATTCTGCTGCTTGATAGTAGTGTTGAGTTTACTGGCGATGTGTTTACCCCGCTGGCGAAGACATTGGAGAATGACAGTATAGGTATTACTGGGCTGCATGGTTTACATACCGACGATCTACGTCACTTTGAAGAAAGCCAGAGCTTGAATGTCGAGGCGGTGGATAAACTCTGTATGGCTTTCAAGAGGAAGTTGCTCAAAAAGGTCGGTTTCTTCGATGAAGGTTATCGATTCCCCTACTATATGGACATTGATTTTAACTTTGCTGTACGAGATAGCGGAGCGGAAATCGTTGTCACGTCCAACTTACCTGTAACCTGTTATCCAGTTTTGCAACATGCTGGCCTGTCCGATGCTGAACAGTCCAGGTTGACCAGGAGGAATTTCTATCGCTTCCTCGAAAAATGGGGGGATAGGGAAGATTTATTGGAAGAAGAGGAATAAGCCTGGTACAGTCGAGAACCGCGAGGAGTACTACTCCATTTCGTTTATGAGATGGAGTAGTACTCCTCGCATGATATACATAATCTTGTTTAAGGAGAAAAACATTGCAGACCTTGAAGAAGCGAGACGAGATTCCTGCGGAATTTACCTGGAACCTCGAAAGTATCTTTCCAACAAATGATGATTGGGAGCATGATTTTCAGGCCCTTCAGCTGCGCTTACCCGAGCTGGAAGCGCTTGCAGGGACGCTGGCTCAGAGTGGCCAGGCACTGCTAACAGTACTGCGGAAGCGCGATGAACTGTCGCAAGAACTAGAGCGCCTCTACGTTTATGCCTCGATGCGCAAAGATGAAGATACTACCAACAGTACCTATCAGGGAATGGCTGACCGCGCAGTACAACTGTATGTGCGCTTTGCCACCGTTGCCTCATACATTGAACCAGAAATCCTGGCTCTGCCACAAGCTACGCTTGATCAATTCGTCAAGGAGACGCCAGAGCTAGCACTCTATGGACAACAATTGCACGACCTGAATCGCAAGCGTGCGCACATCCGTTCGGCTGAGATTGAGGCGATACTCGCGGCGGCAGGTGAAATGGCGGATGCTCCAGGCAGCGTTTTCACCATGATCGATAATGCTGATCTAAAGCTTCCCACCATCAAAAATGAGACAGGCGAAGAGGTAGAACTGACCAAAGGGAACTACCAGCTATTCATTCGCAGCACTAATCGCCAGGTGCGTAAAGATGCCTTCGAGGGATTGCATACCACCTTTTTGAAGCAGCGTAATACCATCGCATCGACGTTGGCCGCCCAGGTGAAAACCGACATTTTTTACACGAGCCAGCACCATTATAACTCCTGTCGCGAACATGCACTTGCTCGCTACAATATTCCAGTCAGTGTCTACGATAACCTGGTCGAGACCGTCAGTGAACATATTCCTCTGCTTAATCGCTATCTCAAGTTGCGCAAGCGCATCCTGCAGCTCGATGAATTGCACATGTATGATCTCTATGTACCGATTGTTGAGGAAACGGGGGAAGAGGTAAGTTATCAGCAGGCGTGTGATACGGTACTAGCGGCGTTAGCTCCTTTAGGGCAAAATTATTTGGACACCCTGAAGCAAGGTTTTACACGACGCTGGATCGATGTGTACGAGACCTCCGGCAAGCGAGGTGGCGCGTACAGTGGCGGCGCGTACAGCACACAGCCGTTTATTCTCTTGAATTACCAGAATAACCGCGATAGCATGTATACGCTTGCCCATGAACTAGGGCACTCTCTGCACTCCTTCTATACGCGCAATTACCAGCCCTACCAGTATGGTGACTATACCATTTTTGTGGCCGAGGTTGCCTCAACGCTGAATGAAGGGCTGCTAACAGAGCATCTGTTAAGGAAGACTTCTGATCGAGCTGTACGGCTGGCCATCCTCAACCATTCTCTAGAAGGCTTTCGTGGTACCCTCTTCCGTCAAACGATGTTCGCGGAATTTGAACAGCAGATTCATAGCAAAGCGGAACAAGGTGAGGCATTGACGGCAGATTCGCTCAGCGCTCTCTATCGTGCTCTGATAGAGAAGTATTATAGAGGGGAGACATTCATCGATGAACTAATCGATATCGAATGGGCCCGTATACCACACTTCTATAGCAGTTTCTATGTCTATCAATATGCTACTGGCATTTCCGCAGCGTCTGCTCTCGTACAGCAAATTCTGCACGAAGGAAAGCCAGCGGTTGAACGCTACCTGAAGTTTCTCAGCAGTGGCTCTTCCGATTACAGTATCGAGTTGCTGAAAAAAGCTGGGGTAGATATGACCTCGCCTGAACCGATGCGCCAGGCTCTGCAACTCTTTGAGTCACACCTGTCACAAATGGAAGACTTGATGCAGTAGGAACAAGCATAAACAAGCAGACTATGCTCCCGTTGCTCCACGGAGCAACGGGGTTTTTTCACACATGGACCATCAAGGTGTATACGATTCCTGAGTTTTAGGAGTGTTTATAGGAGAACCTGTACAACTTGCCTGAGAGGGCAGAGTTTGGCGACATGGTTCAGTCCTGTTAATATAGCTCAAAGAGGAGAAATGCACATGGATAATGAAAAGACAAATGAGAAAGATCTTGGTACCCAGGGTCAGGCTGATAGCTTGAAGGGGAAAGTCAATCAGGCCGTCGGTAAAGTACAGAAGAAGGTCGGACAGGCAACTGGTGATCCTGCCACTGAAGCGAAGGGGAAAGCGCGTGAGGTTACTGGCAAAGGCCGATCAAAGGTTGGTGACCTTGAACAGAAGGCAGATGAAAAGCTGAAAGATTAGGAAAGATAACGCTTCCGGTCCCAATTTCAGCTTCTAACATGAGTCATCCCGAAATTTGTGGATGAGGTAGCGAAA
>JRHI01000057.1_pt1 | contig 106032 bp, 94 predicted proteins | sample 215371 | NCBI WGS metagenome assembly JRHI01 (sample SAMN02929681, study PRJNA255918) | sediment metagenome | biome: cave system; feature: Ice Cave; material: Sediment; isolation source: sediment from deep within a dark volcanic ice cave with no known source of... ...
GGAGAAGACGTATAATGCGCCGAGTTGTCATCACTGGTTTGGGTGTCATCTCTCCGGTAGGCATCGGCAAAGAAACATTCTGGAAGAACTTGTACAATGGGGCTTCAGGCGCTACGACACTTGATCGTGTGACGTGCTGTAGCCTGTTTGGTCAGCATGAATTTGGTGCTCAGGTCGTCTGTGAAGTGGAGGATTTCCAGCCAGACGAGCAGAGTGTCCCTTCTGCTTACCGCTCTATGGATCGCTTCATTCAGTTCGCTCTTGCTGCGACGCATCAAGCCGTTCATGACGCTTATTTAGATTTGAATAGAGTAGATTGCAAACGCGTGGGTGTGACCCTCGCAACCGCTATTTGTGGTACACAAACGCTGGACCTGGAATTCACGAAAGCCACTGACCAGGGAAAAGAACCGCTCCGCGCCCAGGGTATCTCGCCCCATCTCTATGCTGCCGCCATGGGAAACTCGGCTGCACTGGCCGTCGCCTCTCGATATGGTTTTCAAGGAGAATGCACCACCCTATCGACTGGTTGCATTGCTGGATTAGATGCTGTCAGCTATGCCTATGAGCAGATCGCTTATGGTGATCATGATGTGATGATTACGGGGGCATCCGAGGCCCCTATTACACCGATCACGATTGCTTCCTTTGATATCATCCATTGCCTCTCGCACCATACGGCAGACCCAACCACGGCATCACGTCCATTTAGTCGTGGCCGTGATGGGTTTGTGCTCTCAGAAGGGTGTGGCATTGTCGTACTTGAGGAGTTGGAGCATGCCTTACAGCGAGGCGTACCTATTTATGCGGAAATCGCTGGCTGGGATGTCACCGAGCATGCTACGCATATGACCGACATGTCTCCCAAAGGCCGTGACCTTGCCCGTGCTATCGAGGGGGCGTTGCAAAGCGCTCATCTCACATCGCATGAGATAGACTTTGTCAATGCTCATGGAACATCAACGCCACAGAACGATTTCCGTGAGACGCTGGCTTTAAAAGCGTCGTTGGGTCAGCATGCTCATAGCATTCCCATTAATTCCACCAAATCGATGGTCGGCCATGCACTCGCGGCGGCAAGTGCTGTAGAAGTAGTTGCCTGCGCCATGAGTTTACAGTTGCAGTCTATCCATCCAACAATCAATCTGGAAGACCCTGATCCTAAATGCGATCTGGACTATGTTCCAAATCAGGGGCGTTCTCATGCTATGCGTTGGCTGTTGACGACTGCAAGTGGCTTCTCAAGTCTACATGCAGCGATGGTAATGGGCACCTATTCGATAGAGAGGGCATAATGACGGCAAAAGTTGTGATCACCGGCATGGGAGTGATCTCTCCCTACGGTGTGGGTCCCGCTATCCTATGGGACAAATTGATGGCCGGGGAGACAGGTCTCAAGGTACTCACATCCTTTGATACGTCGCATATTCAGTGTAAAGTTGGTGGTCAGTTTTCTGAGTTTCGTCCTGAAAGCTATATAAGTCCTCGTATTATACGCAAAATAGATCGTTTCTCTGCGTTAGGATTGATAGCTGCCCAGCAGGCGCTGCAAGACGCTGGTCTGTTGTTGGATGATAGCAAGCCAACCTGGAGCCAGCAGGAGCATGGAGGAGACCGCGTAGGCATCACGGTTGGCAATAACCTGGGCGGATGGGAATTTGCCGAGCGAGAGTTGCGTAATCTCTGGAAGTCAGGGCCAAGAGAGGTCAGCCCATATATGGCAACTGCATGGTTTCCGGCAGCCGTCCAGGGCAATGTCTCCATTCAATTTGGTATCAAAGGAATTGGGCGCACGTTTCTGAGCGACCGTGCTGGTGGGGCACTCGCGCTCATACATGCAGCAAATTGCCTCATTAGGGGCAGAGCAGATATCATGCTTGCGGGAGGCGCTGAAGCGCCCTTCTCTCCCTATGCAGCCTTATGTTATGAAACCTCTGGCTTCATGTCAACGCGTGCTTGCGATGGTTCAACCGATGTATACCGTCCCTTTGACAGCGCCCATGATGGGCTGGTCGCGGCCGAAGGTGCCGCCTTCTTCGTGTTGGAACGTGCAGAAGATGCCATGAGCAGAGGGGCAAGGGTGTATGCAGAGATCGCTGGCTGGGCGACCACGCATGATGGCTACGATTTCGTCCAGTGCGCTCTTGATGGACAACGCTACGCCGCTGCTATGACGCAAGCCATGGAACAGGCTGGTGTGACCGCAGACATGCTCGATTGTGTGTTCGCCGCAGGCTCGGCGATACCAGATGAGGATGTTTCTGAAACGCGAGCCATTCACCAGGCTCTTGGCAATGTAGCTCCGCGTGTTCCGGTCAGTACGCCCAAATCTGCCTTTGGAAATCTGTTTGGAGCCGCCATGCCTGTTGATATGGCGATTGCCTTGCGCTCTATGCAGAAGAAGGTAATTCCAGCAACGTTGTACCTCGATCAACCTGCATCAGGCTGTGATCTAGACTATGTTCCACGCACTCCTCGTACTGTTGACCGCCTTGACACCTGTCTCGTCAACGCTCGCGGTATTGGCGGGGCTAATGCAGCAGTGCTGCTGCGACACTGCTCAAGGGAGAGCTTCTCTGTGTAGAAACCTTGTAGAGCGTTACTCGTATGCCATACTGATTCTGTCACGTTTGTATATTACTAGCAGGAGGACACATTCTATGGTGCAAGAGTTTACGCAAAAAGACGTTGTTGCGCGTGTTGAGAAGATCATTAGTGTGCAGGTTGGCAGTGATGCTGGTTTGTCGCCAGAGATCCATTTGCAGGACGATCTTGGTATGGATTCTCTAGAGCTGGTCGAACTCGGCATAGAGCTAGAGAACGAGTTTGGCATAGAGTTGCCTGATGCAGATGTGCGCCGGTGCGCCACATTGGGTGATATTGCCCAGCTTGTGCAGAGTGCTCAGTCAGAGGAAAAGGTGAAGAGCGTATGAACACCTGGCCACGGCAACAGGTGTGTGAGGTGGCAGATGGAATCGTGACGATCGTGCATGGGCACGGAGAGGTGGGTGTAGCGAATGCTTCCTTCATCGTCGAAGGAAAGCATGCTATGGTGATCGATACCATGACCTTTCCAGAGATGGCAACAGGTATTGTACGTGAGATTGCGCACCGGGGCGCACATGTCGATGCCGTCTTGAATACGCATCATCATATTGACCATGTCGGGGGAAATTCGCTCTTTGCCGAAGCGCCAATCGTTGCTCATCCCGCCTCGGTTCAGGCGCTGCAACAATTGGGGCTTCCCTCTGCCCGTTATGACCGTTTGATGCCTCAATTCCGTGGCCGCTTTGACACACTTGTATTGTCGATGCCAGAACCCAGGCTTGATCAACTCATGCCCCCTCGCGGAGGAGTGTTACGCGCTTTTACGGCAGCGCACACCTCTGCTGACCTGGCAGTGTGGTTCCCTACGTCGCGTGTCTTAATCGCAGGTGATCTCTGTTTCATTGGGGTGACACCGCTAGCAGTTAACGGTCTTATTTCGGGATGGATAGCAGCGATCGATGTTTTGATTGCGCTCCAACCAGCAGTAGTCGTTCCTGGACATGGTCCAATTGGAACTGAAGAGGACCTCAGAGTATTGCGAGACTATTTTCTCGCTATCCAACGCGTAGGACGCGCGGCCGTTGCACAAAACCTATCCTCTCAGGATGCTCTGGCTCTCCTGGATACGGGGCCGTTTGCCGAGTGGCTCGAATCTGAGAGGAACCTGATCAATCTCGAACGGGCCATGCAGGAGGCAGCTGGCGAAATTCATCAGATGAATCTCTCTGCTATGCCGCCCAGTACACGGCAACCGTAATTGTACAGATGAAAGGAAAATAAACAATGCCTCAAGCCAAAGCTTCTATCACAATTCATGGTGATGCTGATCGAATTTTTGCCATCACCAACGACATCGCGCGCTGGCCTGAACTCTTCAAAGAGTATAGGCATGCGCGAGTACTTTCATTACAGCGGGATGGACGCTTTGCAAAGCTCGAATTCGAGCTGACGAACGAAGAAGGACAAACGTGGCAATCATGGCGTATCCTAGATTTCCAGGAACGAGTGGCTCTTGCGCAACGAGGCACGCCAAAGTTTCCTTTTCTCTACATGCACCTTACCTGGTTGTATGAGCTTGTAGAAAATGGGGTGATCATGACCTGGATTCAAGACTTTGAGATGGATGCGAATGCACCTGTTACGAACGAACAGGCACTGGCACGCATGGTCAGCCATATGCAGAACAATCAGGAGCACTTCAAGCAGGTGCTTGAAAGCCAGGAATATATCGCTGTTGACAAGGCATAGCGTAAGGGGCACAATTTTCATTGTGCTCCCCCACCAAAGGCAGGGGAAAGCATGAAAGAATGGGAGAAGTTGAATGCATGATGCCAGTAAGGAGCCGTTGCAGAGTGCAATACCGCGCCTCACCCCCAGTCCTATCATCGAAACAACCTGGGCCTTCGCCCAAAGCTGTATTCTGCTCGCTGCCATCGAGCTTGATCTGTTTACACGGATCGCGCAAGGCTTGAATACACCCGGCATGTTGGCGCACCATGCTGAGGTGTCAGAAAACGCCCTGAGACGCTTGCTCGCAGCCCTGAGCGTCATGGGCTTTTTGCAGCGCAACGGAGATGACTATACGTTGACGCCATTAAGTGAGCGTTTCTTAGTGCGGAGTCAGAAATCGTACATGGGCGATGTGGTTTTGCAGAACCGCCAGGAATGGGATGCCTGGATTCATCTCTCAGACGTTGTGCGCACAGGCCAGGCGATCCGCTTCATCAACGAAGAGCCACTTGGTGGTCCTTTCTTTGCGCCTCTGGATGAATATCTCTTTCCTCTGCTTCATCCACTGATGCACATGATTTGTCAGCGCCTGGAAGTTGGGTCACATCATCGTGGTATGCAGGTGCTTGATCTAGGAGCCGGTACCGCTCCTGGAGCCATCGCAGCCCTGCAACTGAATGCAGATGCTCATGCAGTGGCAATGGACTTTCCTGAAGCGCTAGCACGGGCACAGTTATACGCTCAGAAATATGGAGTGGACAATCGTGTAGAGTATTGGCCGGTTAATCTTGAAACCGTTGAACTGCCATCACAACGCTTTGACCTGATCTTTGTCAGCCACGTGTTTCGCATTCTGGGCGAAGACCACACGCAGCGGCTCATTCATCAATGCTATCAGTCTCTCACGCCCAGTGGGAGAATGGTAGTGATTGAGACCTATAATGAGCAAGGGACGAAGTTCTTTCCGTATATCGTGTCCTTGAACATGCTGATCAACACGCGTCGCGGCGATACGTTCACCTCGCAACAGATGCAAGAGTGGCTATCTACAGCAGCATTTCAGGTTGAAGCGTGGCCAAATGTTGGACCGGACCTGGTGCTGGTTGCTACACGTCCATGATTCAGTGCCCCGAGTTGGTATCCAGAATGAGTCTGGTCTCCAAGTATGGAAGAAAGGAAGTATATGACGACTATTACACCGCATGCGAAACAATGCACCTTGATTAATGTCTTCACCGTCTCCCCTGAGCGGCAGCAGGAGTTGGTCGATACACTGGTTGCAGCGACAGAGCAGGTAATACGAGCACTACCAGGATTTATCTCTGCCAACATCCATAAAAGCGTTGATGGAGTCCGTGTCACCAACTATGCACAGTGGGAGAACGCGGCTGCCTTGCAAGCGATGCTCGGAAATCCTGAAGCGAACGCTCATATTGAAAAATGCCGCGCACTGGCAGAGCATGTTGACTTTCACCTGTATACGGTCGAGCACTGTAGTACTGTCACAAATGTAGCTGGATAGATAAAGGAGGCATCCGTGGTCCAATCGAACAAGAGTGAGGTGCGATCCACTGGTGTTCCACCTCAAGCCATCCTTTTGGATTACCTCTGCGGTATGATGAGAACGCAAGCGATTCATCATGCAACGCAATTGAGGATTGCCGAACTCGTCGAAGATGGCCCTAAGAGTGTCTCTGCATTGGCGGAAGCTACCAAAACTCACGCTCCCTCGCTTGCTCGCTTGTTGCGTGCTCTGGCGAGTATCGGGATTTTTACTGAGGTTGAACCCGAATCTTTCGCTCAAACACCCCTCTCGACCCTCCTTCAGCCGGATGTACCCGGTTCCATGTACCATGTCGCGCTTTTGCACGGCGATCAGTGGCAGTGGCACGTCTGGGAAGGATTTGCCTATACGCTGCAAACGGGACAGCCAACCTTCAGCCAGCTCTTTGGTGTGGAGATGTTCCAGTACTTTACTCAACGTAGTCCTGAATCAGCAAAAGTATTTAACGATGCCATGACTGGATTTTCTGAGCAAGTCAATATGCCCATCGCCACAGCGAATTACGACTTCTCCTCCCTGGATACGCTCGTAGATATTGGTGGTGGTATGGGTACCCAACTCATGACATTGCTGAAGGTTCATCCCAGCATTCGCAAGGGTATTCTCTTTGACCGTCCTCCCGTCATTACACAGGCGCAAGCAGCCATTACAGCTAGTGGTCTTGGCGAACGTTGCGAACTGGTGGGAGGAAATTTCTTTGAAGGAATTCCTGAAGGGGCGGATGTCTATTTCATGAAGCAGATCATCAAGGATTGGAATGATGCTCAATGTATTCAGCTGCTGAGCAATTGTCGTAAAGCAATGAAGCGCGGCGGCAGAGTGCTTGTTGTTGAAGTCGTGCTTCTTCCGGGAAGGGAGACCTCTATACAAAAATTTATTGACTTGCAGCTCATGATTCTTTCACCAGGGCAGGAGCGAACAGAAGCACAGTATCGAAAACTCTTTGAGGTAGCCGGTTTCACACTGGCGAGAATTGTGCCCACTGCTTCTCCTTATAGCATCCTCGAAGGGATTCCCGCCTAATTCTTACTTCTCGATCTGGACGTAGAGAAGAGAAAGAAGAACCAAATGATAACGCAACGATCATTCCGTTTTGGCGTAGCCTACCGTAGTGCAGAGTCACGTGCTGACTGGGTAGAGCAGGCACGGAAGATAGAGAGCCTGGGCTACTCGATCATGCTGGCGACGGATCATTTAGAGATTGTGGACCTCTCCCCAACTATTGCTCTGATGAGCGCTGCTGAAGTAACGAGCAAACTGCGGATAGGAAGCTTTGTGTTCAACAACGATTTCAGGCATCCCGCGGTTCTTGCGAAGGATGTGGCGTCGCTCGATTTCCTCTCAGGTGGGCGCTTTGAGTTCGGTATTGGTCCCGGTTATTTGCCTGACAACTACGAACGATCAGGCATACCCCTTGACCGACCGGGTGTTCGTATTGCCCGTATGGAAGAAGCGCTGCATGTGATGAAAGGGCTATTTTCTGACGAGAAGGTCACATTCTCTGGAAAGTACTATACGATTAATAACCTGCAAGGTCTTCCCAAGCCAGTTCAAAAACCCTTTCCACCCATTTACATCGGTGGGGGCGGCCAGCGCATCCTTTCCGTCGCGGCAAGAGAGGCCAACATTATCGGCCTGACTGCCATATTGAAACCGGGAGGGAAAGACTTCAATATGGCGGATATTGTAGCAGAGGCAACGATGCAAAAACTTGAGTGGGTCCGTCAGGCTGCGGGAGAACGTTTCAGCCAGTTGGAAATCAATAGTTTCGTGTTTATTGTGCAGGTGACCGATCATCGGGAGGGAGTAGCCGCAGGTATGGCTTCCCATTTTGGACTCACTGCGCAGCAGGTACTCTCCAGCCCTCATTGCCTGATCGGTACCACAGAGCAAATCTGTGCAGATCTGCTTCAGCGTCGCGAACAGTTTGGCATCTCGTACATCACTGTTCTCAAAGAGCATGTCGATGCATTTGCACCAGTAGTGGCTCGTCTCGCCGGTGCGTAACAGTGAGCACGATAATAGGGACGGCTCTCGGGTTGCCCGAGAGCCGTCCCTATTATCGTGCTCACGCAATAGCCAAAAGAGGGATTTTGTTGACAAACGGGAATAACAAGCGTTACTCTGATTCCATCAAAAGGATGCCTTTAAACGGGATTAGTTTTCTAGAACGGAGTATTTATGAATGTAAAACCATCTTCTCAGGGCGGCAACCTTTTTCCGTCCGAGATTCCCCCTCGGTCTTCACCTAAAAGGTCTCGCCCGCTTTCCTGGTGGCAAATACCTCTTCACGGATGGTATTATCTTACTGCACCACCAGAAGCACCGGTAAACGCCCCTCTGGCACAGAGAGAGGCCGCCCGACGTGGACACTTAGCAAGCGTCGTCTTATTTTTTGTGATTTTGTTGGTCCTGCCCGCCATCCCGTCAGCAATTGGCAATCCTACCTTGACAGTTATTCTAGCCCTTGTCATCGTGATGGATCTTGTGGCACTTGCTCTCAACCGCAGCGGTAGAACCAACCTGGCTGGCATTCTCGTTGTCATAAGTATTGAGATAGGGCTTGGTTCTTCCATCCTCACAGTCCCAGGTGGAATAGGATCAAGAAATCTGCCAATGCTTGATCTGATGGTACAAGCAGAGTGTGTTGCTGTCTCGCTCTTCGTTCCAGGTAGCGTCTTTTTTGTGGCTATAATTAATAGCCTGTTTTTTGTGGCGCTACTCAACCTGACACCTATCACTCCCGAACTGGCACATCTGCTAAAAACTGATGGAAGCAGAATCATATCATCTCCCATCATCTTACAAGTTATCGTGGCGATTGTGACGTATCTCTGGGTAAGCAGTGCCAACAAAGCCATCCAGCGTGCTGACCGCGCAGAGGAGATCGCAGTTCTAGAGCAACGAGAGATCGAGCAGCAAGAGCTCCAGATCGAGCAGAAGCAGCAGTTGGATACGGGCATTCAGCTCATCTTGCAAACCCATGTGCAGGTAGCCAATGGAAATTTTGCTGCGCGTGCGCCCCTCGGTAAAGAGAACATGCTCTGGCAGATTGCGTACTCGCTCAATAATTTGCTTGCACGGCTGCAGAGCTACAGCCAGATGCTAAGCCAATATAAACATATGCAAGAAGAGAATTACCGTCTGCATAATGCACTGCAAAGTAACACAACCGCTCAGAATGAACTGCAACGCACGAGAGAGGCGACTGCTCGTCTTATAGAGTTACTCAAACAGTCGAGGGATGGACGAATACCTGCATCGTCATTGCGCAGTGGGACAGTCATCGATGCTGTCGTTACGCAATTAAGTAACTCTACGGGCTCTTTGCCTACCTCAGAGCAGAGACCTATCATTCCACAGCGCACCCGCGAACAAGTCATTCCAAAAAGCACACGTCCTGTGAATAATTGAGGTTATACAGAAGTCGTCCTGAGTTTTGGACAATGTCATGAAGGGCTTTCAGGACGACTTCGTATAGCTATTATGTAACCTTGTTCCTACAATTACTACCGATTCTTAACCTACTCTTAACCCGTATCCCCTTCCATTTTATCTGTGCTGTCTTCATAATTTAGATTAAAGTATTTACCTTAAATCGAAGGATGCAGTTTGAGAAGGTACATTTGCAATTCTCGCTACTGCTATCCGAAAGAGAGCACAAAAACGATGCAAACATTGAACTCAAGGCAAATGATAATTGTTGCTGATGATGGACATTCTACTGTTACAGAAGTGGTGAAATTACCTGTCAAACCAGAGAATCTACAACGTATGATGGGCTATGTGCAAGAATGGCATGAAACTATTATTCCTACCCTTTCTGGCTTCCAGGGGGCGGCGCTTCTGAGTAGCCCTGCTGGTGCAGTACTTGTCTATGCAAACTGGAGTAGCAAAGAAGCAGTTGAGGCTGCGAATCATGACCCACGCATGGGCAAGTACTTTGAAGGGCTTTTTCCTATGCTTGCAGGCCAACCAGAGGTGCATTTCTGCTCAGTTGGAATGATAGCGAAGGCGGAACAGGCTTCCTCCTAATACAGAGTAAGAACTTACAAGAATGAGTTTCCTAGTTCGCTGCAGTTGCAAGCAACTGCAGCGAACTGTGGTATGTGATCGTTATAGCAAGAAGATGGTGCTAAACGATACGGCGGCTTTTATGTGACGGATCCTGAGCCATATTCTCCTGCTCAGCGATGAGGCTACTCACGTACGCACTGCATTCTAGTTGTGGAAACACTTTGGAGACGCGCTTCCAAGATTGGCTTCCAGAAAAGTCGGTAGGCCAGTTGTGAGCCAGTAAAGACGAGCGACGTGTCAATAATGACAGCAATGAGGCCATCGGGCATTCCACCCACAAGTTCACCCGCTAATGCACTAATGCAAAAGCCCAGGATGAGCGCAGGCAAGAAAGCTATTGTGAACTTCAACTGGCTCGACCAGGTGGTACGGATGAAGAGCATGACGAGTGGAGGTACAATCATGCCAACAAGGAATGGTGCAGTTTCACGCAGCAAATCCATAGATTTCGACCATCTTTCTGTCCTTTCGAGGACTGATTCTATGTATTGCCCCTAATCAATGGGACAATCTAAAATACTGTACGACATAATACGTGTCTTTATCAAAAAGAAGCACCTTCTGCCTATTGTAGAACATAAAGTATGGAAAGGTTTTTTCAAGTCTTGTTTCTCGTCTTATGAACAGATTATAGCACTTACTGTTCGGTGAGGAAGGGTGAGAGCAACACTATAGAGGCATGGGCGCTTGCCAGATGCGCACCAACCCGTCATCATCCCCAGAAGCGATGCGCGTTCCGTCAGGGGACCAGGCGACCGTGAGCACCTCGCTCTTATGATTACGATAGGTCAACACGGCATGACCAGTTGTACTATTCCATATTTGAACCGTCTTGTTGGTGTTTGCCGAGGCAACAAACCTCCCATTGGGGGACCAGGCTACCCCATTCACCCAATCACGACAGCAATAGACCCAGGAGAATTTGCCCGTGATCGCATTCCAGACCTGCACCGTCGCATCAATACTCACCGAGGCGATCATCGTTCCGTCAGGGGACCAGGCGAGGGCAGTTACAATGTTTGTATGGCCTATGTAAGTTAACGTGGTCTTTCCTGTGAAGGCATCCCAGACCTGCACTGTTGCATCAATGCCAGCGGAGACGAGATATTTTCCGTTGGGAGACCAGGCGACTGCCATAACCCAATCGGAGTGTCCATGGTACGTCAATACTGTGTCTCTAGTGACACTACTCCGGACCCTCCAGACTTGAACTGTTTTATCATAGCTAGCGGAAGCAAGCTGGCTTCCATCGGGAGACCAGGCGAGGGCAGTGACGGTGTCCGTGTGACCTCGATACGTCGAAATGCGTCTGCCGGTGGCGGCGTCCCAGACTTGTACCGTCATATCAAAACTGGCAGAAGCGATGTCCCTCCCATCGGGAGACCACGCCACGGCAGTCACCCGGTTCGAGTGCCCATGGTAGGTCATATCGACATGTCCCGTTGTCACATCCCAGACCTGTACCGTTTTGTCAAAACTGGCAGAAGCAATACGCTTCCCATCAGGAGACCAGACAACAGCGTTTACAGCGTTGTGATGACCACGATAGGTGGAGAGAGTGGTTCCCATAGGCTTGAAGGTCGTAAAAGCAGAGGGGGCGTGAGGAACAGAAGCAGAGGTAGAGCAAGATGATAGAGGTACGATAAGGCTACAGAACAAAAGGAGAAATAGATATGAGCACCTCTGGATACGAGGCATGGTTCTCTTCCCTTCTTCTCATCTTCGCTCTTTATTGGGGGAACTCTCAACAGTCGTCTTTGTACTCATTTTATCATCTCAGGGAAAGAGGCGCCAGGTCCGAGCTTTTCTTCCGGCGCAAAAACCTGCTCACAATATGGTATACTCTCACATCAATTGCTTTTAGAACAAGCAGTTACAAGGAAGGAACTTCCATATGGATACTCCGCGCGAATCAACCGTTTTTCAAGCCCTCAGCAACGTCGGGAACATAACATTGTCTAAAGTTACTATATATTTGTATTCTATGTCTATATGAAATACGCAATGCTTCTTTATGTTGTATCCTCTATATGACATAAGATAAAGAGGAGATTCCAATGAGCACCCCTACATCCATCAAAGAGATTGATCTTACACCCCTGCCCGGGAAAACATACTGGTCTACCGAGCGAGAATGGCGGGAAGAGTTCACCTACTTTCTCCTGGTAGACCGCTTTCACGATAATCACAACCGAACTCCTGTCCAAACTCAATCTCGTTCGACAAGTACTGGAACGCCGACGCAGCTTAATACCTTCTGTGGCGGCACCATTCGAGGTATTTTAGACCACCTGGATTACATTGCTCGCCTGGGTTGTACGGCGCTCTGGTTAAGTCCTGTATTTGAGAACAATGGCGCTCCCAATCCTGATTCGGGAACATACCATGGATATTCCATTCAAAACTATCTTGATATCGATCCGCGTTTTGGTAGCAAACAGGACCTGGTTGATCTGGTGAGTGCGGCACACAATCGCAATATGCGTGTCTTTCTCGATGTGGTTACCAACCATTCAGGCAATAACTGGTACTACCAGGGAGACGTACCGTATTATTATTTCAATGACCTTCAATTTCCCTTCGGAGGGTGGCGGCAGGATAACAGACCACTTCCCCAGGAGCTTCGCAATCCTGACTATTATCACCGCAGGGGCCAGATCCGCAACTGGGATGTTGATATTGAGGCGCAACACGGGGATTTCATCTCGCTTAAAGATTTCGATAACGATGATGACCTCGCCGGGCTACAGCTGCTCGACACACTCATCAAAACGCACTGCTACTGGTTGCGCGAGGCAGACATCGACGGTTTCCGTATGGATGCCGTCAAGCATATGGGAGCACTGGCAGTATCTCGTTTTTGCTCAGCCATACGCGAATATGCTGAAAGTCTGGGCAAGCGCAATTTTTTCTTATTTGGCGAACTGGTGGCAGGAGATGATGCAATTGATCGCTATATTGGTCCTAATACCCCTGCACAAGCCACCGACGAAACAATCTATTTCGGCCTCAATTCAGTGCTTGATTTCCCGCTTTACTATGTGTTGCCTGGTGCGATCAAAGGACTGAACTCACCAGTGAATCTCATCAATCGCTACGAGAACTTGCGAAATCACGCCTTGAGCCGGGGTGAACTGGGCCGCTACCTGGTCACCTTCCTGGATAACCACGATCAAATAGGGCAGAACCCTAAGCAACGCTTTGCAGCAGGTGCTCCAGACAAGCAGGTGATCGCCGGAATAGGCTATCTGCTATGCGCGATGGGAACTGCCTGTATCTATTATGGGACGGAGCAGGGCTTCGCAGGTCAAGGTTCCGATGATCGTTACATTCGGGAACCCCTGTTCGATCTCGCTAACAGCGGTGTGAGCTACCTCAACCCCGATTGCACCATTTACCAGGAGATTGCCAGGCTCGCTGGAATCTTTCATAAGACGGACGCGCTACGTTTTGGCCGGATGTATTTTCGAGGAATCTCAGGAAACGGTCGCGACTTTGGACTTCCCAAGGGACAGCCCTGCACACTGGCTTTCTCGCGTATTCTGGCATACCAGGAAGTGTTGGTCGCATATAATACTTCTACTACGGAGCAGCGAAATGATTATGTTATTGTAGACAACACTCTTCACACAAAAGGCAGTACTTTGCAATTCCTGTATGGGAGCGATGGGACAATTCCAATTCAAAGTCATCCTGATCCAGGCAATCCATCGTTATTTGTGCAGCTTACGTTAGAGCCAATGCAGTTCGTTATCCTGCAGTGATTATCGTACCCATTGGTTTTATAAGTTTGACGTTTCGTCTGTAGTAGGTTTGTATTCGATGGCCATAAGAAGCTTTATTCTAAATCTTCCACCACTGCCTATGCCACCTTCTGGCAGCTTTTAAAGCTTTCAGCGTCTCATTTGTGAGAATCGTTTTAGAGCGTTCTAGTTCAGACGAGGTGGCATAGAGATCGACAATACCCAGATCGACGCCTAGCAAGGGTTCGACGGCGGCAACAGTACAGTAAGGCACGTACGCGGCGCTATAGCCCCCCTCCTGCAGCATGACCAGTCGTCCAGCACAGACTTCGTCCGCCAGCTTAACCATATCTTCAGATAGCTGGCGAAAACCTGCCATCGTCATCATCATCTGTGCCAGAGGGTCGAGCCAGCTTGCATCCTGCCCCGCTGAGATAATGATCAATTGTGGGCGGTATTGTAACCCTATCGGAAGCACGAGTTGCCCAAATGCTGCGCGATATCCCCGATCTCCTGTTCCCGCTGGCAATGGAATATTGACTGTATAACCGACACCTGAGCTGCTTCCCACTTGCTCTAATTCACCCGAAAACTGAGGATACCAGTTGTGCTGGTGCAGGGAGACGAACAACACGCTGGAATCTTGATAAAAGGCATCCTGAGTACCGTTACCGTGATGCACATCCCAATCGACGATCATGACGCGATCGAGGCCATAAACTTTACGCGCATAGTAGGCAGCAATGACAGCATTGGCAAAAATACAGAAACCCATTGCTCTATTCTTCATGGCATGATGACCAGGCGGGCGCAACAGTGCATAGGCATTGCGTACCTCGCCATTCATGACCGCGCTGACCGCATTCATCGCGCCGCCAGCGGCATAGAGAGCTGCTTCAAATGAAGCGTGACTAAGCGGTGTATCAAGCTCCGCCTCTCCCCAGGAACCCTTCATGGGACCAACGCCTTCGGACATGGCACGTATACCGGCAATGTATTCACGAGTATGATAGACAGTCAGCTCGTCCTCATGCGCGGCTCGCGACGCAATAAGCTGCATTCGCGCTGTCAGGCCAGAACCATCAAGAAACTGTTTTATGCGCTGGGTAATGAACAAAGACGAGGGATGTGACTCTGGCGCCAGAGAAAATGAGCCTTCGCGCATCATCACCGTAGTCTGTACACCCATGTCGTGGCCGAGAAATCGCTCATCGAAGACCAGTCCGGTCGCACTAGTGGGCATAGTCGGGTTATCCTTTCTGGCAAAGCAACTCTACCTCATCTTACAATATGCCGGAAACATCCACAACTTATTGCATACAGAACCTAAAAATGGTAGTATAATCAATGCATGGATCAGCATAACAACAATAAAAACGTGATAGACGACATTGACCAGCGCATCATTGAAGCGCTGCAGCAAGATGGCCGTCGCCCATTCACAAAGATAGCAGCGGACCTTGGTATCTCTGAGGCCAGTGTTCGACAACGTGTTTCAAACCTCATAAATAATCAGGTCATGCAGATTGTTGCCGTTACCAATCCCATCAAGCTTGGCTTCTCCCTGGCCAGCATGATAGGCATTCGCGTCTCAGGCGATCGATTGATGGAGGTAGCGCAAGAAATTTCGGCATTTGACGAGGTTATTTACCTCATTCTCTGTACCGGCAGTTTTGATATGCTTGCGGAAATAGTGTGCCGGGATAACGACCATCTTCTCAACTTTCTCACCGAGAAACTCTATAAAGTCCAGGGAGTACAACAAGCCGAAACCTATATGTATCTCCGGGTTTGCAAACAGAATGACTGGGCATTCCTCTCTCAGGCAAGCGTCTCACCCTCATCACGGCAAATTCGCCAGATCTCATCCCTGGAGCAATGAAATAGCACCTCCTTTTGGACAATAGGTTCTATTTTGTGCCACAAACAATGACATGTCCCAACGTCTAGTGTATAATGCAAACATACGTATGCTAAAACGTTTAGAAAGTGGTCGAGATCATTGTTCTAACGTGCCCCTTTGCCCATACTAACTTCAGAGAATAACGAGGGAGATACCTTCTGAAATGATGGAAACGGTTCCGTCGGGAACGATTCTCAACGGACGCTATCGCATTGAGGGCGTGCTGGGCAGCGGGGGGTTTGGGCATGTCTATTTAGCCATAGACCTGAGAATGAACCAGCAATACGCCATTAAAGAATATTTTGTTACGGGTTCTAGTGGACAGGCTCAGCTTCAGCACGAAGCACGAGTGCTGAGCCAATTACATCACCCGAATCTTCCTGCCTTTCACGAAGCTTTTAATGAGCGTGGTCACTACTTTGTTGTGCTCAGCTATATAGAAGGCAGCGATTTAACCGATCGCATTCGCATCGCGCGCCAACGTAATGAAGTTATCCCTCTACCCCAGATTATGGACTGGATCCTTTCGGTTTGTGACGCTGTCCAGTTCCTTCACACTCAGCAGCCTATAGTTATTCACCGCGATATCAAACCAGATAACATCCGTATCATGCCGAACGGTACCGCTATCCTGGTTGACCTTGGTAACGCAAAAGCGACGGCCGACGGCGCTCGCACGCTCTTTTTCATCCGCCACCAGGGCACACCTGGCTATGCTCCACAGGAGCAATACCCCGGTGGTACCGGCACCGACGAACGTTCAGATGTTTATGCCTTGGGTGGCACGCTTTATTTTGCATTGACCGCCCATGAGCCACCGAGCGTTTCAACGCGCAATCAATCTATCCAGCAAGGGCTACCCGATCTGCCATCGCTGCAAGAAGTAGTGGCAAAAAATCCTCCTGAAAATAATGCAGATGCGATTGCCGCTCGGCAATTCAGATTAGGTGTCTCAAAACCTGCTAAACCCGCACCGCGCCATCTTCGTCACCTCGCGCAACTTGGTACGTTACCGCCAGCATTACTCGAGCAACTGAACAATATCATCAAACGAGCAATGGCCATGAGGCAGAGAGATCGCTACCCAACCGTTGCAGAGTTGAGCACTGACCTGCGCAAAGTGATGGCAGCATTACCTGCTCCATCATCTATACCACCCGCACGCCCACTAGACCCGAATAGTACCCAACCAGACTTGCCCTTACTGTACGAGGCCATTCAACGAGCAAAAGAAAACGCAAACCAGCCAGCGCCTGACGTGGTGAATAACCCGGTCGTTCAACCTGCGCAACCTCCAACGCAAATGCCAGTATGTCCACGCTGTAGTTCACCTCTGGTACATCAGGCTTCCTACTGTCCGAGTTGTGGCTCCTCACTCAACAATGTATTCAAAAAAAACGCCATTCCCCCTATAGCAGCGGAGCCAGATCCCAAAATCAACAGAGCAACGCCTCAGAACCACGCTCCGGTCCTCGATAACACATTAGACAAAACTAAGGTTATTGCTCCAAAGCCTCAGGGAGCTGTACTCACTTACCAGCCAGGCGCTACGACACCTGGGACAAGTTCTTCAGCCTCCGCGCGCGGATTCATCGCACAGCAAAGAGAACCAGTTCAGCAAAAACCTGCCACACAACCTGCTTCTCGTGCTCCATCACCTGGAAGTAGTAATCCACCTGCGAAAGCTTCTGGCTTTACTCTACCCCCGCGCATCATTATTGTAATAGCGCTTATAATTCTACTGGTATTGATTGCAATCATTGCTCTGTATTTCATCATTCACGGGCAAAGCAACCATGCCTTTCACAACAATGAACTCTGGTTTTCCCTCGGTTCACAGGTAGCACATCATGAGCGTAACTTCTCTTTCAGCTTTATTGCCTCCGGTACGCCTTTTACTCCTGGGTTATGGGCATGTCTCGCAAGCCTTCCTCACGCTACTCACATCACGTGGTGAATGGCTGGGCAATGAACTGGGCATTCGTCCAGTTCTAAGCGGTCTTGGTACGCGGAGTCGAGGTCTCTATATCCATCCTCAGGGGTTTGATTCAGAGCTCCTGGCCCGAGATGCGAACCCCCTACAGCGGTTCATCGACACAGGAATGTATGTCAATAATGCTGAATCGTTTATCGAAGTTGGCAAAGCCGTTGGAGCAACCATTCTCATCGAACTTACCACGCTCAATCCTCAGAATGGTCAACCGGCTCTTAGTTACATCCGCGCTGCCTTGCAGTCAGGTTTAGATGTGATTACCGCAAATAAAGGTCCGGTCGCCTATGCCCAATCCGAATTACAGGCTTTAGCACGCCATCAGAATGTGCAATTTCGCTTTGAAGCGACGGTCATGGATGGGCTGCCCCTTATCAATCTCGCGGAATTTACCCTCCAGGCGGTTGGCATTCGCTCTTTTCGCGCTTTGCTGAACACCACGAGTAGCCTTGTATTGAGCATGATCGAGCAGGGCTTTACGCGAGAAGAGGCGATAGCGAAGGCTCAGGAGCTGGGTATCGCGGAGGCTGATCCATGGTATGATCTCGACGGGTGGGACGCAGCTATGAAAACTACTATCCTGGCAAATACGCTGTTGGAGAGTCAGATCTCACCACAACATATCGAACGTCAGGGTATTCGTGACTACTCAGTCGCCGAAATTCGCGCAGCCGCGTCCGCGGGAACTCCCATTCGCCTCGTGAGCCAGGCATACCGCAAGCAAGATGCTATCATTGCAAAGGTACGTCCACGTAAAATCAGCCAGGATAATATACTGCGGGTTGGCACAGGTACTACCAGCGTTATCTCTTTAGAGACCGAAGCCATGGGAACGCTCACACTGGTAGAACACGAACCAACGGTGACTCAAACGGCCTATGGAGTATTGAGTGATTTGGTGACTATCCTCAAGCAAAGAGCCTTATAGAACTTTCATCTCCACATCTCAGCCAATGAGCGGCGCACCCGACCTAACCACGCGGGAAGTGAAGTAGCCCAAGCCAGGCGCTCCATCACATCATCAATCACTTGCTCTTCAACGCCTTGATCATTGTGGGCATTATATTGTGTAAAAAATACATCTTCTAGCGGACCATTGATGGTGACAATAGGTGAGACCAGCATCAAGGCATCGCCTACTGCTGAGGATTCGCGCGGCACTGGAGGATAGACAGCAGCGTAGGCCGCTAAGAAACGGTGTGCTCGTTCGGGATCGAGGCCGCGTTTGACGAGTGGACGCGTTAATGGACTCTCTGGACGCCACTCTAAAGCACTAAAATAGCACAGCGCATAGGCAAGTTCGATAATGCGTTTCTCCCAGCGCGAAGCTGCCAGGTTGAGCACAGCTGTGACACCCTGAGCCCCAAAACGCAGGTTCATAGCGTGATAATCTCCGTGGATATGGAATTCAGGCAAACCACGTACAGAGCCGATAGACACCATTGCCGAGGGGAGCACGGCCTCCCATTGGTCACACCAGTTCTCCAGCGCCGAGGCAACGGCTGCTATCTCACTCTGCTCGGCTTTCACACGAGCCATGTTCAAATAGCCCTGTACAACCCCACCGATATGCGCCTCTGATGGCCAACGATGTTGAGGTCCCACATACGCACGGGAAGCCAGGTGGATGCGGGCAAGCATTGCTCCGGCAGCGGCAACCCATTCGAGGCTTCGAGGCGCGCTTGTGTTGAAGTAATCGCCTATGGCCTCTTGCTCAAGTTCAAAGGAAGTGTCGCCAATCACCACCATTGGTTCCCCTTGAGGGGTAAGCCACAAAGCTGGCAGAGGAATACCTGCTTGTTGGAGAAAATGTCGGAACACATTACGATGATTGGAATCTTCTGACACGAGTCCTTCAAGCCGCTCTCTAAGAATATAGCGCTGCCCCTGGATGTCAAGCAGCGCACTCCAACGCTCGGACGCAGCAGTTTCTACGATCGTTCCCAGCTTGCTCCATTCACTGACGCCAAATGCCTGCATGACCTCATTCAGATCAAGCAGTTCCTCCTGTTCTTCTCCTGCTGGATACTGCTCCATGATTACACTTCTGTCGGCAAATCTTGACGGCTGCCCCATTCATTCCAGGAACCATCGTAGTTAGTCAGATGGGGATAGCCGAGCATAGCCAGGCTAAAAAGGATAGTTGTAGCCGCAACGCCTCCGTTACAATAAGCCACCACTTGCTGTTGTGGTTGTACCCCTGCACTTGAGAAAATTTTGGCGAGTTCTTCATTGCTGCGAAACGTACCAGTGGCTGGATCGATTACGTCATCGCGAGGAATGTTCAAAGCGCCAGGTATATGACCGGGGCGTCCCGGACTACGGACTACCGCACCGCTATATTGCCCACGATCACGCGCATCAATCATCGCGATATGCTGATTGCCAAGCTGAGACAGTACTTCAGCAGCAGTGGCGCGTAACTGTGGTTGAACTACGGGGGTGAAGGGAGCTGCCGGATAGGTAGGTATACGCACTTCCAGTGGTCGATTTTCTCTTTGCCATTTAGCAAAGCCACCGTTCAGTACGACAACCTGGTCGTGCCCATAATAATTGAGCGCCCACCAGAGTCGCGTTGCAAACTGGGCAGTTGGATGACTATCGTAGGCGACCACCAGGTGCTGATCGCCAATACCTAAGCCTCCAAGCACTGAGGCAAAGCGCGTCAGCGGTGCGATTTGAGCGGGGATTGTATCCGCAGGGTCAACGATATCGCTGCTCCAGTCAATATACACCGCGCCAGGAAGGTGTGCCTGCACATACTCATCACGCGCACCGACATACAGTGCATTCTGGACACCATTACGCTCTACTGTTCGTACATAACCGCGCATATCCACAATGCGGATATGTGGATCGTTCAGATGCTCAGCCAACCAGGAGGTTTCCACCAGAAACTGACTGCGCTCCATATGAATCCTCAACTCTCTCTATGCTACGAGAAAAGACCTGCCGCAGCGGGATTATCGGTAGAGACAAAGTGGGCAGGTGTGCTGAACAATTGCATGGGAGTAACCTTCACAACGTTCATCGATGCATTAGGGGTCTGCGTTGTAACATAGCGCTGCACTACCAATCCCAAAGGGCGTGCCAGTATCAACGCGGCGGTCGATGCCAGCAGGACGTTATTGAACGAATTGTATGGGCGGCGCATTTTGGCAACGGTCATAGAGGAAAGACCAGTAAGCAGGCCTGCAACCGCGAGATTTGTCCCACAGCGCTCGTGAATGGCCATCTCAGGCTGTGTCGTTCGTAACAGGGTCAAGGCTTCATTGGCGGTAGGAACAATAGCTTCCGTGGGGACATCACCGAAAACAAAAAAACCGGATGCAAAAGAGATACCGGCAAAGCGCACTTCGGGATACTTTCTACTAAGCAAAACAATAGTCGCATGCTCAAGGGCATGATTCTGCTTAACCGCGCCACCCAACAACATCTGCTGTGCTACTTGAACAAAAGGATTGATCGAACTCATCTGAAAAACCTTCCTAAAACTGTATCACTATCAACTGTATCACTATCAATACGTTGTATTAAATACCACGATTTCATCACCAAAGTTGATTACATCTCCATCATTCAAAACGACGGGTTGATAGACCCGCACATTGTTGACTAGCGTCCCATTGGCGCTTTGCAAATCCTCCAGGTACCAGCGGCCATTGTCAAAATAGAGACGAGCATGACGACGAGAAACCGTACGTCCCTGTATGATAAGATCATTGCCATTAGTGCGACCAATCGTCGTGACCACCTGGTGAAAACGGTAGGAGCGCCCCCCCATCGGCCCATTCTGAATGGACAGCCGGGCGAGGACCGGACGGCCGTTTGGTCCCAGGAAGCGGTCGTGAATGGCCCGTTTATCGGAGAGTTCATCACCACAGGAGGTACAAAAAAGACGAGTGCTCGGATTAGAGGCTCCACAGCGAAAGCATGGCAGCGTTACTACTGGCTGCTGGCTGTTATACGGCAACTGCTGAGAAGGAACGCTTTGCCCTGAGACCAGGCCTTGTCCACTTACTGAAACAGGCGTTGGCCGAGAGACACCACTACTGCCCTGCCCATCCAGTTGTGGTATCGCTGAAGACATTCCTGGGCGCCAACGCAGGGGCATCGAAAGATGTGAAGCCGTCAGGGCCCCTGTCAATGCGCCGATCAGCTCATCGGTCGTCTGGTAGCGATCCTGCGGTGCTTTCGCCGCCATCTTTACCACGACCTGTTCAATAGGGGTCGGTACCCCTGCCATCCGTAACATCTCAATAGGCAGCGGATCATTGAGATGTTTTACCGTGATTGTCAACGGATTATCTGCCGTAAAAGGCACCCGGCCAACCAAACAGTGGAACAGGACAATACCGAGCGAATAGATATCGCTGCGACGGTCTACCGCCTGTCCAGTGCCCTGTTCAGGGGACATATACTGTGGCGTGCCGATACCTGTTCCAACGCGAGTGAGATTGGTTGTACCTTCGAGAATCTTTGCTATGCCAAAGTCAGAGAGAAGAAGATAGCCATCTTTGCGCAGCAGCATGTTAGCAGGCTTCACGTCGCGGTGAACAATACCATTATTGTGGGCACAATTCAAACCCTCCGCTGCCTGGATCATGTAGTCGACCGCCTCGGGAACTGCTAACGATCGCTTCAAGCGATCCTTGAGCGTGCCACCCTCAACATATTCCATGACGATATAGGTGATGTTATCTTGCTCACCAAAATCGTGAATCTGGAGGATGTTGGGGTGTACTAATTTCGCGACGGCACGGGCCTCCTGCACAAACCTCTTGACGAAGATTGGATCGCGCGCGTGATATGCTGGCAGTACTTTGATAGCAACATACCTATCAAGGTTTGGTTGATAGGCTTTGAAAACGGTCGCCATGCCACCAGCTCCAATGCGTTCGACGATACGAAACTGGCCCAGCGATCGCCCGACTAGTACGTTCAAATCGTCGTTCTTTCCCTGTTGCTGAGGGTATGGATTCTCTGGTTGCATAGTAAGATGACTCCTCTGTTCCCACCATCCGATGTAGTCAAGTTGATTATACAGGGAGAAGGCGTTCGTGTCGAGGGGAATCCTATTCGTCACATGAGCAATTACTACGCTTTGACACATTTGATCTCAAGTTAGATATTCTCTTCCTGGTATCGCTGGCGACTAACTGCAAGGTTACTTTCAACTATCCTTCAAGCAAAAGCGTTTCTGGATCTTCGACCAATTCCTTGACTCTGACCAGAAATTGTACGGCCTCCCGACCATCGACGATACGGTGATCATAGGAGAGTGCGACGTACATCATCGGCCGAATGATCACCTGTCCGTTGACGGCAACAGGTCGCTGTTCTATCTTGTGCATGCCAAGTATACCCACTTGCGGCGCATTCAAGATGGGCGTCGAAAGCAACGAGCCAAAAATACCGCCGTTAGTAATGGTAAAGGTACCTCCCTGCAGTTCAGTTAATGCAAGGCTATTCTCCCTGGCTTTTTTAGCTAGCGCCGCGATCTCCTGCTCGATTTCCGCAAAGCTCTTGCGATCAGCGTCACGCAGTACCGGCACAACGAGTCCCTCTTCGGCTCCGACAGCTATTCCGATATCATAGTAGTGTTTCAGCACCATCTCGTTGCCCTGTATCTCCGCGTTCAGGCGAGGAAATGCCTTGAGCGCACCGACTACTCCCTTTGTAAAGAACGACATAAAACCAAGGGACACGTTGTGGCGCTCCTTAAAAGCATCTTTCCGCCGACTCCTCACTTCCATAATGGCGCTCATATCTATCTCGTTAAATGTCGTGAGCATCGCCGCGGTGTGCTGAGCTTCTACCAGGCGCTGGGCAATCGTCTGTCGCCGACGTGAGAGCCGTACTCGCTCCTCTCGCCCGCGTGACGCTATTTGAGGTATGCCACCCGTCTGTACAGGCACTGTAGTCCTGGGTTGCGACTCGGATGGGGCGGGAGGAGTCTCCGCAGCTTGCACAATGCGTTGCGAAGGGGCGGTATTCTGTGTGTTTTGTTCCATATAGCCAATCACGTCGTCCCTTGTAACACGCCCATGAGGACTCGTTCCCCTTACCTGGAATAGATCGACGTGGTATTCCTCTGCAATGCGACGAGCCAGTGGGGAAGGCGGACGCTGCCCGTCGCTAGTCACCTGTGCCGGCGGGAGCTGTCCCGTAGGAGTTTTCTGCTTTTCGTTGATTACCAACCCGGCTTGTAATTGACCTGTTGGAACTTTTTGTCCATTCCCTGCTGGTGCGGCAGTTTCAGCACTACTCTCACCAATAATCCCCAGAACTTCACCAACCGCCACTGTATCACCTTCCTGCTTGACGACCTTTTGCAGAATTCCGCTCTGGTCGGCGGTCACTTCCACGTTGACTTTATCTGTCTCCAACTCAACAAGAGCTTCACCCTGATTAACCGCATCTCCCTCGTGCTTCAGCCACTTCCCAATTACAGCATCAACGATAGATTCACCCAATGTTGGGACACGTATATCAATGGGCATAGTTTCCTCCACGTTCTTTACTCAATGAACCCAGGGCTTGTGTCAATATCTGTTCCTGTTCAGCCAGAAACAGATCCATAAAACCTGAGGCAGGGCTTGCTCGTTCAGGTCGAGCAATCACTCTCACTGGAACCTGATGCCCGACGAGGGCCAAAAGTTGGGGCGAGAGGTAGTTCCAAGCTCCCATATTGAGCGGCTCTTCCTGCACCCATACGACCTCCCGTAGATGTGGATAGCTGGACAAAGCCTTTTGGAGCGCATCCCCAGGGAAAGGATACAATTGTTCGACGCGCACGATCGCCACATCCTCAGCCTCTGTTCGTTTCTTGTGAGATAAAAGATCAATCGATACTTTACCTGTACAGAGCAGCACTGTTCTGATATCACCTGCGCGAGCTAGAGCTATCGTGTCATTAATAACTTTCTGGAACGTGCCCTCTACGAGTTCTGTGAGTGTGGCCGCTGCCAGAGTATGGCGAAGCAGGCTCTTCGGCGTCATGATAACCAGGGGAAGTGGGTCACGTTCCAGGTAAAAGGCCTGCTGCCGCAACAGGTGAAAGTACTGGGACGCCGTCGAGCAATTCGCTATCCGCCAATTGTGCTGTGCAGATAGCTGAAGGTAGCGCTCCATGCGCGCGCTTGAGTGCTCTGGTCCCTGTCCTTCGTAGCCATGAGGCAGCAAGAGCACTAGCGAAGACTTCTGCTTCCATTTTGCACGCGCCGAAGCAATAAACTGATCGATAATAACCTGGGCAGCATTCGCAAAATCACCAAACTGCGCCTCCCACAAGACCAGTGTACGCGGAGCATGCACACTATAGCCGTACTCGAAGCCAAGAGCAGCAGCTTCACTTAAAGGACTATTATAAATTGAAAAGGATGCACGTGCTGAAGAGAGATGCTGCAAGGGAATATAAGTCTCATTGTGTTGATCGTGGAGTACCGCGTGGCGATGACTAAAAGTGCCGCGCTCAACATCCTGACCAGTTATACGTATCGGCGTACCCTCTGCAAGCATTGAGGCAAAAGCCAAAGCCTCAGCCTGTCCCCAATCGATACCACCGTCTGAACCAAGCGTGGAGGCACGTCGTTGCAGTAAACGCACCAGCTTGGCGTTGAAGACGAATCCCTCTGGCCAGGCAAGTAATTCGTTATTGAAGGTAGTCAACTGCTCAGCTGAGACCTGGGGCACTTGCTCTAGTTCATCATGATAGCCGTTGCCAATCAACCCATTCGACTCTTCATCCGCAAGCCCCAGACCATTACTGGCCTCTTGCTTTGCCTGCTCTAGATGAATGAACGCTTCCTTCACCATGGAGTCCACTTCTTCTTGCGAAACTGCCCCTATCTCCACGAGATGGCGAGCGTACAGTTCACGCACTGTTGGATGTGAACGGATACTATCATACATGTGTGGTTGGGTGAAAGCGGGTTCATCGCCCTCGTTGTGACCCCAACGGCGGTAGCCCACCAGGTCAATAAGCACATCTTTATGAAAGTGGTCCCGGTATGCCTGGCCCAGGCGCACCGCGGTGAGGCACGCGTCAGGATCATCAGCATTGACATGGATGATGGGGATTTCAAAACCCTTCGCCAGGTCGCTGGCGAACTGTGTGGATCGGCTATCTTCGGGCTCAGTCGTAAAGCCAAGCTGATTGTTTACAATAATGTGGATGGTTCCCCCGACCGAGTAGCCATGAAGTTGCCACAGATTCAATGTTTCCGCTACAACCCCCTCACCGGGAAAAGCCGCGTCACCATGAATGAGGACGGGTAAAGCACAGTCCACCTCCTGTAATGGAGCTCCGGCAACATCAGAGATCATCTGCGAGGCTCGAGCCATACCTTCGATGACCGGATTGACAAACTCAAGATGGCTAGGATTAGGAGCCAGTATCACTTTGAGGCTCATTGAGGCTTCTTCACTAAGAACATATTCCGCCCCCAGGTGGTATTTGACATCACCTGTCCAGCCAAAACCAAAAGTATCGGTGAGAGGAACACCTTCCTCGTGTTTGGCATGTCCAAATTCAGAAAGGATTTCCGTATATGACTTTCCAAGCACATGAGCAAGCACATTGAGGCGTCCCCTGTGCGCCATTCCGATAATGACCTCGCGGCTCCCGGACTCGATCGCCCCTAAAGTAATTTCATCAAGCATGGGCACAAGTGCATCCGTGCCTTCCAGGGAGAAGCGTTTCTGGCCTGGAAAGGTCTGGTGAAGGTAACGTTCAAATACCTCAACCTGTGTGAGCCGTTGTAGGAGTTTGCGACTGGCCGCGGGTCCTTGTGTTTCTTGGAAGAGCCGCAGCCCTACTGCGTCACGTAACCAGGAGCGCTCGATCGGGCTTTTCACCTGGTCAAACTCATAACTGATCGTACCAGAGTACATAGCGCGTAGAGTAGCAATTGCTTCCAGGGCGTTACGCGCTCCTTCAGCGGCATGTCCTCCAACTACGATCGGTGGAAGAAGTGCTAGCTCTTCATCGGTTATCCCGTGCGCTTCAGGTAATAGGGCAGGATCACCAAGAGGTTCCGTCCCTAAAGGGTCGAGATGTGCACCGAGATGTCCCAGGGCGCGAATGGCGAGTGCAAGAGCCGAGGCGGCTACAACATGAGAAACTTGAAAGGATGTGCCGCCATTCACCCTTTCGTCAACTTCAGGGGGTGAAATTTCGCCCTCCTGCGCCCACGTGTCAAAAATAGTTCGTGTAGCAGTATCGATACTTGCCGGATTCTTAAGATATCGCTCATACTGTTCCAGGACATAGCCTGCATTTGGTCCATAAAACGTATCCAGGTCACGCATTATAATTCCTTTTAGTTCCTAGTTCCCTATGAAGTCAGTGTGGGGTTGAAAATTGTTAAAACAGAAACATAGTTGTATTTTATCACTTCCTATGGTATCATAACGTTGTTATTCTTCAAATATCACTTGCCTGATCGTCTCTAGAAAAGACGAAGTAAAAACAAGTCATACATACGCATAGGCAATGAAGGAACGAGTAGATCACCATATCTTGCCAAAGAGAGCCTGGGGTTGGTGTAACCAGGTCAAGATCGTGAAGCGAAAATCATTCCCGAGCCGCTAGCCGAAACAACGAAGTAGACCTAGCCGGGGCCTTCCCGTTATCACGAAGGGCTGTACGAATCCTCACAACTGAGGAGTTACAGCGAAACCAAGTGGGCCATATCCATTTCGTTATGGGACTATGGCAATGAGGGTGGTACCGCGGGAGTTCCTCTCGTCCCTATCTAAGTTGGACGAGAGGATTTTTATTGAGCCAGAAGAGAACATCAATCATGATAAAAACAAAATTGCTCTACCACGAGAATAGTTTTACCTTTGAATGCAGTGCTACAGTTGTCGCCGTAGCGAAAGACGAGGTGGCTCTGGATGCCACGGTATTTTACCCTGGTGGAGGCGGCCAGATGGCGGATCATGGCACTATCTCATGGGATAATTATCAGATTCAAGCCAATGTAATTGCAATGAATAAGCGGGACGACATTGTCTGGCATACGCTCAGCTGCACGCCCCCGCCCATCGGTACAGAGATTGTCGGGACTATTAACTGGGATTTTCGCTACAAAATGATGCGTACCCATACTGCTCTACACATTCTCTGCGGCACCATCTGGAGCGAATTTGGCGTACAGGTGACAGGAGGCCAGATGTATCCTGACCGGGCGCGCATGGATTTTGCCATGGAAAACCTGAATAAAGAGCGCATTGCCTACATTGAGCAGAAAATTAATGAAGCAGTGCAGGCAGACTACCCGATCAAAGTGTATAAGCTGCCAAGAGATAAGGCCTTCGAAATACCCAACCTGATACGTACTAAAATTAATCTGCTCCCACCAGAAATCGAGGAAATACGCATCGTTGAAATCGTCGGGCTTGACCTACAAGCAGATGGCGGGACGCATGTCAACCATACCAAAGAAGTAGGCCGCATCAGAATTACAAAGACTGAAAATAAAGGGAAGATTAATAAGCGTTTAGAGATTATGTTGACCGAGTAGCAACAACTAGACCCTGCTGAATAATAGATGTAGCTCGCAGGCCGCTCATTTTGAGCAGAGGAGACAGAAGTGTCAGTGAAATCAAATGTGTTCCGTACAGTGATGGCAGCAGACCGCGTTGACTATCCAGCGCTAGAATCTACCATCCAGCAGTGGTGGGACGATCAAGGCGTACTACAGATGTACCTGCAGCGCAATGAGCATAGCGATAAACAATTTTCGTTCCTCGATGGTCCCATCACCGCGAACAATGCAATGGGTGTACACCATGCCTGGGGACGAACCTATAAGGATATATATCAGCGACTAAAAACTATGCAGGGTTATCAGCAGCGCTACCAAAATGGTTTCGACTGCCAGGGGTTATGGGTTGAGGTTGAAGTCGAGAAGGACCTTGGATTGAAGAGCAAACTTGATATCGAAGCCTACGGCATCGACGAGTTTGTGCAACGCTGCAAAGAGCGGGTCTTCACGTTCGCGAAACGACAGACCGATCAGTCTATCCGATTGGGCTACTGGATGGATTGGGGCAATGACTACTATACCCTGTCCGATGAGAATAACTATACCATCTGGTCTTTCTTGAAACGATGCCATGAAAAAGGGCTACTCTACAAGGGGCACGATGTAATGCCCTGGTGTCCACGCTGCGCGACCGGTATCTCGAATATGGAAATGGAATCGGAAGGCTACAAGGAAACAACCCACCTGAGTCTCTATGTCCGCTTTCCCTTAGTGGACCGTCCCGGAGAATACCTGCTAGCATGGACGACTACGCCCTGGACGCTGGCAGCTAATGTCGCGGCAGCGGTACATCCTGACCTGCCCTACGTCAAAGTAGAACAGGATGGCGAGTACTACTACCTGGCACAGGAACTCCTCCCGGTGCTGAAAGCGCTTAAAGGCCGTGATAAAGGTGACTACCATGTTGTGCAGACGCTGAAGGGCAGCGATATGGTAGGTTGGAGCTATCGTGGCCCGTTCGACGAATTGCCCGCGGAGCAGGGCGTTGTCCACACTGTTGTGCCCTGGAAAGATGTAAGCGCTACTGAAGGAACCGGTATCGTGCACATCGCTCCTGGCTGCGGACGCGAGGACTTCGCGCTCTCAAGAGAATTTAACCTTGCAGCCGTCGCTCCAGTCGACGAGTTCGGGGTCTATATTGCAGGCTTTGACTGGCTCACAGGACAGTTTGCGGCTGAAGTTGGGCAGCAGATCGCCGACAACCTCGCACAAAAGGGGCTGCTCTATCGCCCACAGAACTATAAGCACCGCTATCCAACATGCTGGCGATGTAAGACTGAATTGATCTTTCGCCTGGTTGATGAATGGTTCATCTCTATGGAGGAGTTGCGCTACGAGATCATGGACGTGGTACGCCCGATCACCTGGATACCGGGGTTTGGCCTTGAACGCGAATTGGACTGGCTGCGCAATATGGATGATTGGATGATCTCCAAGAAACGCTACTGGGGATTGGCTCTGCCCATCTACGACTGTCCACAATGCGGCAATTTCGAGGTTATCGGCAGTAAGGCTGAACTGGAAGAGCTGGCGGCATCCGGCTGGGAAGAGTTTGAAGGTCATTCGCCACATCGCCCGTGGATCGATGCGGTCAAAGTCCGCTGTAGAAAGTGCCATGCAGAGGTTTCACGCATCAAGGATGTCGGCAACCCCTGGCTTGACGCTGGTATCGTGCCATTCTCGACGCTGCACTATCGTACCAATCATCAATACTGGCAGAAGTGGTTCCCAGCGGACTTTGTGACCGAGTCGTTTCCGGGCCAGTTTAGAAACTGGTTCTATTCGATGCTAGTAATGAGCACCGTGTTGGAGAACACGCCGCCGTTCAAGACGCTCTTTGGCTATGCGACCCTCCTGGCTGAAGATGGCACACCCATGCACAAGTCAAAGGGCAATATGATCGTCTTCGACGAAGCGGCTGAACGGGTCGGCTCCGATACTATGCGCTGGCTCTTCGCCAACCACGTACCCGAACTGAACCTCAACTTCCCCCGTATTCCAACGGAGGAGGATATGGAAAGGTCAGCGCGGACAGGTCTGCCCGTTCGACTGAGCGAAAAGTGGATGCTGGTGCGCCGGACGCTGGATAAGATATGGAATGTCTATAGCTTTTTTGTCAGCTACACAAATATAGATCACTTTGATCCGGCTCAGCACCAACTCCCGGTAACTCAGCGCGGCGAACTGGATCGCTGGATCCTCTCTGAGTTGCAGATAGCGATCAGAGAGGTCACAGTAGGGCTGGAACACTACGACACGGTAAAACCAACGTCGGCCATACAGGCATTCCTGGATGATCTCTCCAACTGGTACTTGCGGCGCAGTCGCGAGCGCATCTGGAAACCTGAGTTGGACAGCGATAAAGTAGCGGCCTACCTCACACTTTACGAGTGCCTGACGACGCTTGTTACCTTGCTCTCTCCCTTTATGCCATTCATAACTGAAGAGCTTTATCAGAACCTGGTACGCAACGTGAACGATAAAGCTCCCTTGAGCGTCCATCTCTGTGACTGGCCGCAGGTGAACGAGGAGCTTCTCGATGAGCGATTAACGAACGAAACGCGACTCGTCATGCGTATCGTCGGTTTGGGTCGCTCTGCCCGCGAGAAGGCACAAATCAGGGTTCGCCAGCCCCTGAACGCGCTCTATGTGCGCGTTCCGAGTCTCGCGGAGGAAGAGGCATTAGACCGCCTGAGTGAACAGGTGCTGGAAGAGTTGAACATCAAGCACCTGGAGTTAATCGGTAGTGACAGCGACATGCTGTCGTATACCTTGAAACCTCAGGTCAAAATACTAGGCCCCAAATATGGTCCCCTGGTGCAAAAAATCCTGGCAAAGTTCAAAGCGCTGGACGCCCACGGCGCTCAAGAGGCAGCGAAAGTGCTGAATGAGACAGGATCACTCAACTTTACCATTGATGGTCAACAAATCGAGCTGACAGCAGACGAAGTAGAGGTTGTAGCCACGGCCAGACCAGGCTTTGTCACCGCCGAGGAACGAGGCTACATCGTCGCGCTGGAAACAACGATCACGCCGCAACTGCGAGAAGAGGGCCTGGTGCGTGACCTGACCCATTTTGTACAGGATATGCGAAAAAAAGCCAGCTTCAACATCGAGGATCATATCGGTCTGGCGTTCTATACGAATGTAGAGCTAGCGCAGATCCTGCAACAATATGGAGAAGTTCTCGCGGCAGAGACACTTGCCAACAACCTGCTCATCTCGATCGATCAGAAAGATACACCCTCTTTCAACGAGGTGTACCGCGAGACGATTTCACCTACATCAGTGAAGAAGCTTGGAGGATACACGGTCGAGGTGGTGCTGGGGAAAATGTAGTTCTGTAGGTAGTTAGCATATTCTGTTAGTGGTAACAAACATTACAAAGAAAATGAGTGATGGGACAGAATTCCATCACTCATTTTCATACTCTGACACCCTCAGTTTGTATATATTTCTGCTTGCTTGACTTTACTCGCGTACAAAGAACAGGAGTCCCCCGTTGATTTTCGCATGTATGGCAATGCCGTCCTCATTCAGCACGAAGCAAATGGAATCGCCCAATGGACTATCCTGCATACGAAAGTGATATTCATCTTGGGGCAAAAGGGTGACATCAGCTCCCAAGATCGTTGCTATCAGTTTGTCAGGTTCCAGGTGCATCTTCAGCGATAGCCTCAATCCACGTTCACTATAGCTTCCTTCATAGGCCTTCCATACAGGCCATATTTATCCAACCGCTATATGCTCTGCTTCATGTCCGATGAGCTCGTACCAATTGATAAAAGGCAGTGCAGCCGGAGCTGTCACCTTTTGGAAAACACGCCAGCAAAGTGCCTGGAATGCTTGATACTGCGCCTGACGCCAGGTGAGCGCAAGTGTATGCAGCGGTGCCTCGTGGAGATTGCCCAATGCGAAAGCGCGTGAAAAGCCATGTTGCAGCGGCACAACCATACCATCAGGCTCAATCACTAATGGCGATACAAGATCAGCAAGCAGGCAATCCGTTTTTCCTGGAAGTGACACATCCGCATAGACGAGTTCGGGATGCGCACGCAGGAACGTTTGGCTTGTCAGGTCAAGTTGCACGTAGAGCCGATCCTGAACCAGAGCCCGGATACGTTGAACTTCGAGGGAGGCGTAGGCCGATTCGAGCGTATCAGGTGTGCTTCCTGCCAAATGTGTACGCGCACGGCCTACCTCCTCAAGCGGGTGAACCTGCAGCAATTTTGCCCTGTGTTCTAAGGCGAAATTTGCTACCCACTCTAATTCATGGAGATTATGCTGGGTCAGGGTAAAGATGAAGCCAAAGGGGATACCCGATTGGCGAACTCCTTCAAGTCTCGCTACCATCGTCTCGAATGCATGCTCCGATGCACGCATTCGATTATGCGATGTCGGCACTCCATCCAGGCTGATCGCAAGCAAATCGACAACGCCACGTAACACCTCCAGGCGCTTCTCGGTGAGGAGCATCCCGTTTGACGTTACCGTCGTCTTCATACCTGATTGATGCGCGTGCTCGAGCAACTGATACAGTGGCTTGTAGAGAAGCGGCTCTCCACCTGAAACACCGACAGCCGAGTACCCTTCTGCACTCGCGTCGGTTAACGCATCGCGCAGAAGTGAAATGCTCAACTCACTTGACTCCTCAGGCCCTGACGACGAATAGCAGTGGAGACACCGCAGATTACAACGCCTGGTGGGATGTATCTGCACTACTCGATATGCGTTCCCAGTTGGTCCCACAATGTTCAGTTACCCTCCAAATTCCGCGTTACTTTCAAAATTGACCAGGACTCCATCAATCGCAGGAACGCCATAGGGGAATACTTGGCACTTGTAGCGCAGCCCGACGAGCGACATGATAAGATCAGTCGCTTGATCGGTGGACGCTTTGGCTGTGCCTGCCAGCCATATCGGCACCGGTATCCCTCGTATGATGATATTCCCCAGTTCGATGCCCTGCTTCTCTGAGATGGCAAGCAGTGCGAGAAGTTCCTCTTCACTAATGTATGCCTTCACACCAAAACGTTCCTCGATCAGTTTGTAGGAACCACGCTCTTCTGGCTTTTCGATTGCCATAAAAACCTCCTGTATGTGTGTTAAACTATAACATGATCAGGGAGTCGCACCGCTTCCTTAGTGACGCGCCTGAAATGAGATGGTGAAAGCTGAAGATGCACCTTTCACTTCTCTTTTCTCCGTAGATCAAGTCGCCAAAATGGCTTGTTACCAGTAAACAATTGATTTAATGTGGGTTACGATAAAGCACTGACCACGCTGAATACTTGATTCTACTGCCTCTCCCTTTCTGGATCTGCTGCCTGATGTAGTTGTTCAGAGGGGTGATACATTTCCGTTACAATTTGCGGGCAACGCGTACATGCCTGCTTTCCTTCCTGTTGCCACCAGCGGCAGCTTGGACGGAGGCGGCATGGCGGGAGTACCTCCACAACCTTGGGAAGCATTTGTACTATGCGAGTAACTAAGCGACAATGTGAGCCATCAAAATGTTTACAAGCGTTCCCTGCACAAGGGGCTGCGAATCGAAAGACTTCCGTTGGCTTCACTGGTTGGGAGAGCGCGAGTATCTCAGGTGTGATTGGCTGTGGGTTGGTGAGATAGGCCACATGTGGCTGCTCTCCTGTCCCACTGACAACGCCAAATACAACCCCTCCCTCCACCTCTGGTTGGGTGCTTGGGCAAAGTGGTAGAGTGTGGGAAGGACTCATCTCTGTCATGTCGTATTCCCCCCGTTTCTGACCTCAAATGCCTTAAAGGTCTATTGTGCTGTTGATACCTGAGGTTCGGCGATGAGGCCAATAATAATTCTGCTTCCTGTGATAGATGCCTGTGGTGAAGCAGTTGAGGTTAAGGACTCTACCTGAGTGCCTCCTGTGCTTGGTCGTCCCTCTTGAGCTTCCAAGGCTCGAAGCACGGCACGAGTGACGGTTTCAACGAAATCTTCTAAGCTAATGCGTGCAGGGGAAGTTACGACGGACCCTTGCTGTTCCATGTTCTTGTCCTCCTATTTGCTCATTCTTGTTGAGATACCACATTGACAATGAAGTTTTTGCGCTTCATCACTGCTTGCCTACTATCAAGCTCTACAAGTAAAAGTTACCACTTACCATTTCTCTGGGGAAGAGTTGTTTCTGAGCAGGTTACTCACCTGGCTCAGAAACATCCCTTGCTACCGACAACCTGGATATCACTTTTGAAGCTACATAAGGTAGTTTCACTCTATCTACGCGGACGGGAGTGATTTTTAGGAGATGCATTTTATAGCTAGACCACTCGCTATACAAGGACATGTAGAGGTAACTTACCCGCTATCATTAATTGTCTTCCGAAGGGCTTACTTCCTGCTAAGGCAAAAAATAGTGCTACCTCACCAACCCCTTGCGTCGCATCTGCTCCAGGTCAAACTCAGCAGGGGCTAACGGACTCACCCCGGTTTCGGCACACGCCCACCCAATCAGGGCAAAACCAAGATGGAGTCCCTGCGCACGCGTAGTTGTCTGATGAGCCGAGAGTAAATTCAAACAATCTTGACGCAACTCTATGGCCTTGCCCTCGCTGTACTGTTCATGATAGCCACTCAAAATCGAGGCATGGGGCATAAAATCGTCGTAGCGCAAATTGTCTGTCGCAGCCAGCAGTAATAACCAGTAGCCCACCTGACTTCCCTCCAGGACCGTATCATCTTCCCTACCAGTATGACCATGCTCGCCGCTCTGTACATCGGCCAGTTCTTGAAGCTCGTCTGCCAGACGCGCCACCAGATAACTATGACTGCGCTCCTGCAGCAATCGCGAAGTGTTAGACTCATCGCTCATATCATTATCACGCAGGTAGAGGTATACCCCGTACAATTGACGCATCTCAGCCTCTAACTTCTCTGACTTTTGCTGTTCCCCTTCGGAAGTAGAGTCCATGGCTATAGGAAGTACATCGGTATGTCCAGACGTCCTGGACTGGCTTGAGCTATAGACAATCTCTGGATCAAAGATACGCTCCGCTATCGTCTCATAGGTATCGTCCGGCAACAGGCGGCGATAGTAGCAACTGCGATAGCCGGTGTGACATGCAGCATCACCATGCTGGACGACCTTGATCAACAGGCTGGTTTCTTCACAATTGACGAAAATACTTCGTACCTCCTGGATGTTGCCCGACTGTTCTCCCTTGCGCCAGATAGTATTCCGCGAGCGGCTAAAAAAATGGGTATACCCTGTCTCCCGCGTCAGGTAGAGCGCCTCCGCGTTCATAAATGCTACCATGAGCACCTCGCTCGTAGCATCATCTTGAATCACGACTGGCAGTAACCCTTGACGATCAAACTTCAGCATGGTCGCACCTTCACCCCTCTTGCTTGCAAATAATCTTTTACATCACTTACACGAAACTGGCCAAAATGGAAGATCGACGCAGCTAATACCGCGTCGGCACCACCAAGGGTCAGGCCTTCATAGAGGTGTTCGAGCGCGCCGACACCCCCCGAGGCTATGACAGGTACCGAGACATTGGCGGCTATCAAGGCAGTAAGACTAAGATCATACCCCTGCCGAGTCCCATCGCGGTCCATACTCGTCAGCAAAATTTCTCCCGCTCCGAGATCAACACCTCGCTGTGCCCACTCCAACACATCCATCCCTGTTGGAGTACGTCCTCCATGTATGTACACTTCGTACGCGCTAGGCATGTCAGGGTTGCTGCGAGCGTCGATTGCGAGTACGATGCACTGCGAGCCGAATTGTTCGGACCCCGCGCGTAACAGTTCGGGAGATAGGATCGCAGCCGTATTGAGCGAGGTTTTATCCGCACCTGCTCCAAGAGTTGCGCGAATATCCTCGACACTGCGAATACCGCCTCCCACAGTTACAGGAATGAATACCTCCTCCGCTGTTCGGCGCACAACATCAAGCATCGTTGCGCGATTCTCATAGGTCGCTGTAATATCGAGAAAAACGAGTTCATCCGCACCTTCTCTATTATAGTACGCTGCAAGTTCCACAGGGTTTCCTGCATCCCGCAAGTTCACAAAGTGAATACCTTTGACGACACGCCCTGCCGCCACATCAAGACAAGGGATAATGCGTTTGGTCAACATGTCCCTATTCTCCCCTCTCTATCTCCAAAATTGCGGCAGCGAGATCTACACTTCCCGTATAGATTGCCCTACCAACAATCGCCCCCTCAATTCCCAGTTTGGCGATTGCACTGAGGTCATCCATTGAACTGACGCCGCCAGAGGCGATTAAAGCACATTCCGGGCGCATTACAGCGGAAGAAGCCTCATCGTGTCCAGCAGTCACCCTCTTCATTTCAAATATTGCTGCCAGATTTGGCCCATTCAACGCGCCATCGCGTGCGATATCGGTATAAATAAAACGTCGCACGCCAAGTTCGCGCAATTCTTTTGCCAGAGATGTTGCCCGCGTAGTGGAGGTTTCGCGCCAGGCAGAGGTGGTCACCCAACCATTGCGCGCATCCAGCCCAACCGCTATACGTTCTCCCCAGCGCTGCAGTGCCTCCTCAAGGAGCGCACGTTCTTTCAAAGCCGCGGTACCAAGCACAATGCGCTCGATGCCGAGATCGAGCACCTGCTCGATGTGGGCAAGGGCGCGCATTCCACCCCCAACTTCCATCTTCAATGCCGTAGTCGCGCGAATACGCTCGATTAGTGCAAGATTGATAGGGTATCCGCTGGCTGCTCCGTCCAGGTCAACGACATGCAGCCAGCTTGCTCCAGCATCCTGCCAGCGTAGCGCTACCCGCAGCGGGTCGGTATCGTAGGTTGTGATTTTGCCATAGTCTCCCTGGTAGAGCCGCACGCATTGACCATCTTTGATATCGATCGCTGGCAGAATAATCATTGCGCCACCCACTTTACAAAATTCTTTAACAGTTGCAGACCCGCTACCCCACTCTTCTCTGGATGGAACTGCGTACCCCAGATATGTTCAGCCACGATAACGCTGCAAAAAGGAGAACCATAAGCGGTGACTGCTGCGACACCTTGCTGCTCTTGCGGCTCGACATAGTAGGAATGGGCAAAATAAAAGTAGGCATCTGGGGGAAGATCGGCAAAGATAGACAATCCTTCACGCAGTGGTGTCACCTGATTCCAACCCATGTGCGGTACCTTTGGGCCATGAGGGATACGTCGCACTGTCCCGTGAAAGAGACCCAGACCATCGACCTCTCCCTCGGCGTGATGCTCTGCCAACAGTTGCATCCCAAGACAGATACCTAAAAAAGGCTTCCCCTGCTGCGTTGCCAGGCGAATAGCATCGTCCAATCCTCTTTCTTTCATGCGTGCCATGGCTGTCCCGCCTGATCCAACCCCAGGCAGCACTACGGCCCGCGCATTAGCAACTACAGCGGGATTATCGGTTACTTGCACTTGCGTTCCAACATACTCAAGAGCTTTCTCGATACTGTGCATATTGCCCGCCCCGTAATCAATAATGGCAATCATCTCCTCATCCTTCGTTCATTGATCTATTGCCCATCTCCACGGCCTGTGCCAACCCGAGCCAGCACAGTGCGGGAGGTAGACGTTTCTCATCCAACAGGTTCATCGTCAACAGCGGACAACACATCATTGCTAACCATACCATCTCTTCCCAATCAGCGGGAAGATCCCCGCGAGCACTAAGTATATCCCTAAGGGGTACATAAAGATCGTGTAATTTCGTCTCGAAGATTGCCTGACGTACCGCTGTCAGCTCAAAATTATGCTCCACAATAATATCTGAACCGCGCATTGAAACAGATAGTTGCAAATTCTGAGCGACTTCGCGCGGGAAATACATCCATGTGGCGAACACATTATGGAAGAAGGGCTTGACAATATCGAGTAACGGCGAATGGCGACCGGCAAAAGCGGGGTCAAAATAGAGATAGTCTTTCCTGTCTTCCAGAAAGACATTGCCAAAATGTGCATCGCCATGCCCGACAACGGTCGTTGTCTCTCGCACTGGATTAAGTATTACTCTTGCGCGCTCAATCAGCTCGCCCAGTATAGGCTGCTTCCATTCCCCTGCAACAACAGATCTATGTTTGGTACAGATCGTCCAACGATAGTGAAGGAGTTCTTCGAAAGGTATCATATGTGTACTGCTATTCCTGCCCTGACCAGGCAGAGGAACAACTTTCCCCTGATAGAAGTTCTTAAAACGTTCGCCTGCCAGGCGATGCCAGAAGAGTTGGTGAATAGGAGCGCGAGCGTTTTCTTCCCCAGAGCTTCGCGCGAGCGTCTGCTCGTAGATAGTCAGTAAACGGGCGCATTCCTGCTTTTCAGCCGCGATGATCGACTCAAACGTATCACCTTCCGCGGAGCCTACCTCGACGGCACGGACAAGATCGAACACGACGGGCCAACGCACAACTGGATAGACGACCATCTGTCTCCCCCCCTCGTGTAACGTTTGGAGCGGTCTGACTATATTGTACCCTGTCTGGTGGAGCAGGTCAGCGTGATAGTATTCTTCCAGTGTTCCTTGCTCTTCAACATGCGTCTTGAAAAAGTATTCTTTACCATTCAAATGATAAAAACCATTGAATGAGTTCAACGATACTGCTTTTGGCGTCAAGGTCACGCTTTCGAGTCTCAATTTCATATGCCGCGCGAACCAGCGCTGTAAAAGCCGCTCCGCCTTTTCTTTATCCGAAAACTGAAGGCGTTGAATGGTTACGAGACTATCGATCTTTACTAATAGTTCTGGAAGTTCGGTAATATCTTTAATAGTGAAATCGGGTCTGCTCTCTTGCAGCAGTCGACGAGCCTCCGAGGTACGCGCACCTGTCAGGACGGCCACCGTAATTGCTCCGGCGGCGCGACCGCCCAGGATATCGCTGGTCGAATCTCCCACGACTATGAAGTGCTTACTGGATGCAAGCGCTCTGCTTTGTGCTAGTTGTACCGCTCCACTGCTTTTCACAAATTCTGGTAGGGCTTTGCTATTTTGATAGTTATGATCAACTGCCACCAGAAACTGGAAAGGGTGCGGCTTAGCCAACAGCGTGGTGTCGCCATAGGCACGCAGCACTGCTTCTGCTCGCTCGACGTAGTCATAGGTCGCACTATGCTCTTCGTCAAAATAGCGGCGTAACCCGTACATGGCCAGCGGGTACATGGCCTCTTGATAGGTACGCCCGGTAGCAAAGCCCAGCACATACTCCTGACGCCGCAGCGTCTCAAGGGTAAACCGCACCGTGTCCAAGGGGAGTAAAGGCTGCTCGAAGTAAATGCATCCTGGTTTCCCGCGCTGTTCTGGAAGGTGACCATAGGTTTGTGTATAGAGTTCATCTCCCAGGTACCACTCTTGAAAGATATCCTGGCAGAAGGTCCAGTAAGGGCTGTAGCGAGAAAAAACGCCTTCTATTGGATACCCCAGAAGTTCACTTGCATAAAGATCAAAACGGTTAATCAACTCTAGCCCGACGTATCCTTTGAAGACAGGCAGATTAAATAGCGCCGTAACAGGGTTAACGAGATCAGTACCATGATCACCACTTTCTACGTCCAGATGTGACCAATTAAAAAGCTGCTTTGACCCTGGCAAACGCTTTTTCTGTACCCCCTGTTTTCTAAAGCTTGCAAGCCATTCAAAATCCCAGGGTTGTAAAGGCAACAGGTCAGTCAGGCCTGGCACTTCTGATAGTAGGTCAATCAAATGGAAGCAGGCCATCACATAACAGGTATCCCAATTGGAGTTGATTGCACGCGCCTTAAGGGCGAGAATTTCCCCTTCTGGAAATGTTGCGCGACTGGTACTGCGGCTTTCTTCAGCAGTCATAACAGGTTGATACTGTCCATCTACCTCCAAAGCACTCTTGTCTAAGTCCCAATAGCGCGGACTATAGCAGAGTTCATGAAGTGTCAAACCAGCTGCATCCCAGTAGGCATCTTCGCTGGTAATCACACCGTCTAAATCAAATACAACCAGGTTATTCAATGCAACCTCTTTAATCGTTCGTGTAAGCTGCGAACGCGCGCAGATTCTTTCTCAAAACGATAGGTCAACGGAGTTACATCGATGTGGGATGCACCCACATTCCGCAAAACGGCTACGGCATCTAATAAATCCGAGGTTGTACTTCCAATACGAACCACCCCTGAAATGGTATAACCGTAGGAGACCGATCGATCACGTTCCGCAGAGCCGCTCCCATCGGAAGTAGCAATACGAAACTCAAAGCCGGGAATACGTGATCGTAACTGTTGGCAGATACGCTGTATTTGCTCAGGGCTTTCAACCTGCACATGCGCTGTGAGCAGTGAGCAATTGCGTGCTTGCATGCGAGCATCGATGGATTCCAGCATCATCACAGCCATGCTTAAGGCTTGTTTGTGCTGGGCGAGTAGATGAGCATTTGCAATCAGACAGGCTTGAGAACGCAAGACAACTCCATCATCCAACAATTTCAGACGGTTTTCACGCAACGTCGTACCTGTCTCAGTCAGGTCTACGATCAGGTCAGCAGTGTCAGTCAATGGCGCCGCTTCAAGCGCTCCGTGAGGAGAAACGATTTTACAATGAGTGATGCCATGGCGGCGCAGGAATTGTCCTGTCAAGGTTGGGTACTTGGTGGCAATACGCAGGCCTCGACCTTTTTGTGTCGTATAGTAGCCCGCCAGGTGCCAGAGGTCAGCGCAGGTGCTCACATCGATCCAGGTTTCAGGCACCGCGACCACGAGGCGACAGGCACCATAGCCTAGATTACGTTCCAGGACGATGATCTCATCATCATGATCGCCATCACTCATCTCATCATCACTATAACCGAGATGCTCAGCCAGGATATCATACCCCGTAATACCAAGCACGGCATCGCCATTGCTCACCAGCATGGGTATATCTGCGGCACGTTGAAAGACCACTTCCAGTCCCGGCATACTCGCAATACGTGCCAGATACTGGCGTGGGTTACTCCGGTTGACCTTCATCCCACATTCAGCGAGAAAGGAGAGCGTTGAGGCCTCCAAAGCGCCCTTGCCGGGCAATGTTAAGCGTACTTCTGGCTCTTTCGTCATAGCCTTTGCTCCTTGTGCGGCACAATTTCGGCCAGAGCATCTACAGGTGTAACCCGTTCTTCACCAGTCTGCAGATCCCTCAGGGTAACGCCTTGTATCCGCTGCTCGTTTTCTCCAACGATCATTGCCAGAGCGATCTGCTTCTTCACGGCCACTTTCAAGCCCGCTCCGACGCCATGCCCATTCACATCGACCTCTATCCGCAAACCCTGCAAACGCGCTGAGCGAGCCACCTGCAAGGCATAGGGCACATCACTCTGACTGACGGGGATCACCAGTGCCTGCGTGTATTCGTTTTTCGGCAGATCGTTTTGGGATAGCAGCGGGAGCAGGCGCTCGATACCAAAGGCAAAACCACAGGCATTGATATCACGATTACTGCCAACCGCACGCATCAGCTGATCATAGCGGCCCCCCCCGCAAAGTTGAGCTTCAAAACCATCCTCATCACGGGCATGTATCTCAAACACCAGCCCCGTATAGTAGCTGACACCGCGACCAAGTGATAGGTTGAGCACAATCTGCTGTTGATGCACACCGCACTGTTCTACGATGGCCACGAGTTGTTCGAGTTCAGCCAACGGCTGCTCGTCCAGTTCGTAGCGCGCTAATAGAGCACGCAATTCATCAAAGACGAGAGGAGGGGAACCAGAGAGCGCGTGCAGAGCGCGCATAAACTCCAGCGCGTGCAAAATCTGTCGCCGCTGCTCTCCGCGCCCCACTTTCCACAAGAAGCGTTCGATCACTTCATTGCGAACAGCTTCATCTCCAAAGGAGATACTGATTCCGTTGAGAAGAGAGGACATAAAGCGCGTCTCCAGTTCGGATATTGCCCCTTTTGCTCCCCTGGCAGTCGCATCTTCATTCTTCTCTTCCGCCGTGTTACGTGGATACAGAGCCTCCAGCCTGGCCTGTGCCGCCCGCTCTCCCTCTTCAGAGCGGCTGATTTGTTCCATCAAACTGAGTAACAAACGTGCCGCGTGATCGTCAAGGCGTAAACGCTTGATAAAACCACTGGCAACACCGATATGCCCTAGTTCCAGGCGGTACTGAGTGATGTGAAGTTTTTGCAACATATCACAGGCAAGCTGCACGATTTCAGCATCGGCAAAGACCGTCTGTCCTCCTAATAACTCGACGCCCAATTGCGTATGCTGGCGGTACCGGTTGCGCCCCGGTGCCTCATAACGAAAAATCGGACCAGCATATTGAAAACGCTGTGGCAGGGGCTGCTGCTGGTAATGGTCAAGGTACAGACGACAGATTGAAGCCGTGTATTCTGGGCGCAAGCAAAGGTCTCGCTGATGCAGGCGAAACGCATACAGGTTCTGCCACAGTTCCTGCCCAAAGCTGGAAAGAAAGAGATCGCTATGTTCAAGTATTGGAGCATCGACCGTTGCATATCCTGCCTGAGCCAGGAATGTACTCAAACTGTCGGTAACCCAGCGTTGATGCTGATACGCCTCAGGCAAGGTATCATGCATCCCGCGCAGTMGCTCAACGCGCTTTTTCATGAACGCAACTTTCCACTCATTTTTCACGCCTTCGTATCATTGTACCGACTCCCTGATCAGTGAATAATTCGCGCAATAAGACATGTGGTTCCCGACCATCGACGATATGCACGCGCGGCACTGCGAGCAAGGCATCAAGGCAGGCAGAGACCTTGGGGATCATACCACCACTGATAACACCCTCTTCTATTAGCTGCTTCGCCTCCAGTTCCCCTAGTTCCGAGATCAACGCCCCATCTTTGCGACAGATGCCCACTACATTGCTGAGAAAGATTAATTTCTCCGCGTTGAGCGCGCCTGCTATGTGGGCCGCTACCAGGTCTGCATTGATATTCAGGCAGGTACCGTCTGGCCCCTGGCCAAGTGGAGCGATAATAGGTATATAGCCTTGATCGATAAGTGCCTGTACTGGGGCGGGATCAACCGCATCAACCTCACCAACAAATCCAAGGCGCTCATTAGCGATGTGCGCGCTGACCATATTCCCATCGGTCCCACTTAGGCCGATGGCTCGCCCACCTAGTGCGGAAGCCATCAACACCAATCCCTGGTTGACCTGACCTAACAGAACCATACGTACAATATCCAATGTCGCCGCGTCGGTGACGCGCAGTCCCTGCTCAAAACGCGTCGGTAAGTTGAGCTTCTTCAGCCATTCATTAATGTACGGACCACCACCATGCACCAGCACTGGATTGACGCCTAGTGTGCGCAACCAGATAATATCCTGTAAAACACCACGTTGATGCTCAAGAGTACTGCCTCCCAATTTTATCACCAGCGTCTTCCCTTTCAGATAATCGATATAGGGAAGTGCCTCACGCAATACTTGCGCGATCAAGTGCTGATCGTTTATGACATCACCCTCTGATGTTAGTGAAAATGTTATAGCCATGTGTAAAAAAACCATCCCTCTTCATTTGTTGACTGTTATTTGTGTCGAAAACATATACCGTTCTATGGATTAATAGACATTGGCGATAATCCGCATGTTTCTGGCAGCCCGTAGAGTCGGTTTGCATTCTGTATTGCCTGGCCTGAGGCACCTTTAACAAGGTTATCCAGGCAAGAAATCACTACGAGACGCCCGGTGCGTGTATCCACCGTCGGATAGATAAAACAATTATTGCTGCCATAGGTCCATTTGGTATGTGGCGGCTGATCCACGATATGGACGAATGGCTCATCTACATAGTATGTTTCATAAAGCTCTCGAACCTCTGCCCCAGTCAAGACATGCCCCTGCGCATCTTGCTGCAGGTCCGCATAACATGTTGCCAGTATGCCGCGTGTCATAGGTACCAGGTGTGGTATAAAGGTGATCCTTGGAGGCTGATTGAGCGGGTTACCTTCCGCTAGTGCAGCCGCCATAAGCTCCTGGGAAATCTCTGGCAAGTGACGATGTCCTGATAGACTATACGCGCACATATCTTCATTCGCTTCAGCATAGTGGGTGCTCGAGGTCGGACTGCGTCCGGCTCCGCTTAACCCCGATTTGGCATCGATGATTATATCCATGCTAATCACCCTTGCAGCCATCGCAGGCATGAGGCCAAGGATGGCAGCCGTGGCGTAACAACCGGGATTCGCTACAAGCGTTGCCACTGCAATACGCTCACGGTAACGCTCGCACAATCCATAAGCCGCCGTCTCCAGCAAAGCTGGCACGGGATGCGCGAGCTTATACCATTCTTGATAGACTGCTGCATCACGCAAACGAAAATCGGCAGAGAGGTCTATCACCTTCGTACCCCGCTCCAATAAACTTACTACCGACGCAGCCGCAGCAGCATGGGGCAAGCACACAAAAGCGAGATCGACTTTGTCAGGTTCATTTGTGATCACAAGCGCGGGATCAAAACTACTAGAGATGCTACCGTGTCGCTTTAGGCCAACATAGAATTGGGGAAAAACGTCATATAATCTCTGCCCTGCAGCACTGCGCGCCGTCACCGACTTCACATCGAAGTGAGGATGCTGTGAGAGTAAACGCAACAATTCTAATCCGCTGTAGCTTGTCACATTCACTATTGATACGCTGATCTTAGTCATCATGTTCATCCTTCTCTGTAATTTGCATGAAAGAAATGAGCGTGATGGAGAGAAGCGAGCAATAAAAAAGCCCTCGTCCCCATCAATATAGAAATGAAGGGACGAGAGCGTGCTATAGATATGCTCCCGTGGTACCACCCATCTTGTCACCAAATCTGCTTCAACGCAAGCCATCTTCTTCACTACGCTGTGACGAAGGGTTTGTGACCACTTTACTGGTTATATTGCTGCATGGGAACCACCCACCTGCTCCTACTTGCCCTGGTTACAAGGCTTTCTTCGGCCAGCCGCTCACGACGCGGTTCTGAGATGGTACATCTATTCCGAACTTTCACCAGGCATCGGATCGCTGTTAGAGACCGCTCTCATACTATGTTCGTTCAACGCGGGTCAGACTTTCTTATGTAGTTGTTACTATAAAGGATAGCAGTAGATTGACGAAATGTCAACGACGCGCGACATCATTATACAACGCTGTCTTTTTCGGAACGCTCCTCCCCTCCTTTTGTCTGCTCGAGCGTTCGTTCTGGATTGCGTACCTTCCGCCTGCGCCTGGCCAGGCGGTAGAGCAGATAGAAAAAGAGGGCCGCGATGACTATTGCAATGAGCCGGTTAAGGGTTAATCCCCCACTTGTACCTGGATAATGATAGACATCATCAGCAGCAGCAAAAAGTTGTGAATAATCGCCCGTTCCCCATGCCAGCGAGTATACTGGCTGATCTTTCGGCATGCCAGGACCAATACCGCTCCAGGTCTGACCACTATCATCACTGCGCAAGGCTCCTACATCAGTTCCGACAAATACAGTCGTCGGCTTGTGAAAATCGACATAAATGACGTGTATACTCGTCCCTACAAGTGATTCCGAGCTGGTCTTCCAGTGCCCACCAGCATCCTGCGAAAAGTAGAAGCCGCGGTTAGTACCAGCAAAGATAAGTCCTCTAGTTCCCCCGTTCACGACAGTATCTGGTTGTACAGAGTTCACCACCGCTGAAGAAGGTAGACCAGTATTAAAGGCTTGCCAGGTTTTGCCCCTATCGTCAGAACGGTACACTCCTGAGTTCGTTGCAGCCCAAAGCTGCTCGCTATCTCTATCAATAGTTAATGCATTGATGGTGGTCGCTGGAGGTAGACCGGTATCGATAGAAGACCACGTATTACCACCATCCAAACTCATTAGCACTCCATGAAGTGCCGTGCCAGCATACATTGTCTGTGGCGCCTTGAGGTCAAATGCCAGCGTTGTATAATCGAACGGCTGATTAGCTTTACCCATCGCAAGCCAATGGAGTGCAGCATCAGTACTCCTGAAAAGACCAGCAGTAGTTGCAGCATACAGTTCTTTCCCTGTAGTATCGAACGAAAGAGCATTGATAGAACTCGCGGGAGGTAAACCCGCACTACGTTCATGCCAGTGCTGACCCCCATCGGTACTGGCAAATAATTTTCCCGGCGAGCCACCAGCATAGATATCCTGCGGATTACTGAAATCTACCGCGAGCGTACGGATATGCTGGTGTGGTAATCCGCTCGATTGCCAGTCCCCTCCCGCAAAAATACCCGAGTTCGGAGTACAGGCAGAAAGGCAAAGCATTACGACCGTGCAAAGCAGAAGAATTTTCGCAGCTGTGATATACATAGATGCCTCAGACTAAGGTATGAGTAGCAGTTCTTCACCAAAGCCCTGCACTAAGGCCTGTTCATAGACGTGAGCTGCTGTCGCGATATCTTCCAGAGCGGTGCCCAGGCCCTTATAGAGCGTAATATTCTCTGCCGCATTCCGTTGTGGACCCTGTCTTCCAACTACTTCGGACAGGTCAAACACTCTATTCCAGTCAAAGAGATTCTCGTCAGCGGGAATGATGAAATCACCGGCCTCTTCCTGTGCTTGTTCTCGCGAATCGGTCACGATAAGATAACTACGTTGTAAGGTCGAGAGATCAATTTCACGTTTTGTATGCCAGTTTGAACCAATAGCGTTAATATGACAGCCAGGTTTAACCCACTCTCCCTGAAAAACCGGATCAGGTGACGAGGTCGCGGTAATCAAGATATCCGCAACTTCAACCACCTGACGAGCAGTTGGCACCGGCCTCACCTCGACGTTGATTACTTTCATCATTTCATCACAAAATATTCTACAAGCCTGCGCATTTCGGCTGTAGACATAGACCATCGTCACGTGGCGAACAGCACATATACCCAAAAGTTGCGTAACTGCCTGGTTGCCAGAACCAATCAAGCCAACGATAGTGGCGTCGGGCAAGGCCAGGTATTTGGTAGCTAGCCCACTTGTCCCTCCTGTCCTCATCCGCCCTAACCAGTCAGCTTCAATTATCGCGAGGAGCTTGCCATCTTGCGCGCTATAGAGCATTACAACAAAACGCACACCCTCCCGAAAAGCAGTATATGATTTATAGCCAAGAACACCCAGTGTTGGAGCAGCCGCGGCCAGCATGTTCAACACACCATTTGTCAGCTTGATACGATGACGTGGTAGATTTATTGCATTCCCATCCGATAACGCCCCAAATGCTTGTTCTAATATGGCTACAGTGTCAGGCATGGTTAAAAGGATCCGGACATCTTCCTCACGCAATACTACTGCCATAGAAGTGTTCTCTATACTCGACTAATGCTCACTTACGGCGAATGACACGTCGCATGTAAACCACTGTTTCTTCTACCTCATAGTTCTTGGGTAGTTTGAACCTTTTATCGTTTTGCGGGAACAGAACATCTCGCAACCTGTTCAGCGCTGGCAGGGTGTTGCTAATAGACCGAGGCGACATCACGCGCGCCAGCAAACCACGACGAACCAACTCAATGCCGACTCCGAAGGCTACCGCTCCGACACCTGCCGCGAAACGTGGTAATTGTGGATGGTGTAAAAGAGTGAGAGTTCGGTCTTGCATTGTTACCAGGCTTGTTGATGGCACCATTAAATCTGCCCCGCAACGGCGACAATACAGATCATCTTCTTTGTTTCCAAATTGGCACTTGGGACATAACATTCGAGTATTCCTCCTCCATTAGAATGCTAAACTTTCTTTACTTCTTGCTTTCCATTATCTCGGCAATCGCTTCTATGACCAGAGCATTTTCCTCGATGGTATTGTAAAAATATGGAGAGATCCGTAACAGCCCTGGACGTGAGTCAGTAATGATATTACGCGCGACGAGTGCCTTTACCACTTCTTCAGGGTGCTCAATCTCAAGCATTACGATGGAACTGCGTCGTTCCGGTTCCAGTGGAGCGCGCACCCTCCAGCCATGTTCGCGCACCTGGGCAATCAGGTCATTAGTCAAATAGCGCGTTCGCTCACAGATCCGCTCCACACTGATCTCTTGTACTATATCAAGCCCGCCATTAGCCGTGTAAATCGTGGGAACGGCAGGGGTACCCAGTTCAACCCTGGTGGCCTCTGGACGAAACTCAAACTCCTGTGTCTTAAACTGGAACTGGTCACGATGCCCAAACCAACCGGCAATGGTAGGCTGCAACTGTGATAACAATCCCTCGCGGATATAGACAAACGCAAGTCCTGGGCCACCCATCAACCATTTCAGTGTGCCCGTCACGAGGAAATCAACGTCTATGGCATTGACATTTATCGGTATCTGGCCTGTACCCTGGTAGTCATCGATCAGCACATAGGCACCTTGCTTGTGCGCGATATCCGCGACAGCCCGTACATCCTGAATATAACCACTGGTATAAAAGACACGCGAGGTGGCAACTAATGCGGTTTTATCATCAACCTGACGTTCAAACAATTCCGGTGGAGTATAAATACGATCAGGACTTTCAACAAAGCGGCACTCGACTCCTAAACGCCGTTTTACCAACCACTGGTGCGGCAGTGTGGGGAAATCCATATCGGCCATGACAACGTTGTTCCGCTTGCTATAGTCTAAGGCCGAAGCGATGGAACTGAGCGCGACTGAGACGCTGGGAGCAATCGCTACCTCGTGCGGCTGTGCGCCAATAATGGCGGCAAACTTTTGCTGGGCCTTAGCAATCTCCCCCATCCAGATTTCATACCATGCATGTGCTCCCCACTCGTTCCACATCTCCATGAATTGCGTCAGGCCTTGCATCGATCGATTCGAGAGGGCGCCTAATGAGCAACTGTTCAGGTACGTCTTCCGTTGCAGAATTGGAAACTCAGAGCGATACGCCAGTAGCTCTGAATGTTCGATGGCGGCGGGAGCCGGATATTGCATCCTGGACTCATTCATGGTCATTATGCATTTACTCCTTCAAGGAAATATCGACCCTGTGTTTGCCCAATAGCAGTGTCACCAATCTTTGAGACTCTATACCTTATTTTACCGCTAATTCTGTAGAGTTGCTATAGTTCTCGCTAGCAAAGTTGCCGCTTGCTCGACTTCTTCCTCGCTAGACCATCGACCAAGGGTCAAACGTAGCGCACCAAGCGCTTGTTCACGCGAAAGCCCCATTGCTAATAACACCGGCGAGGGGTCGGTGTTTCCTTCGTGACAGGCAGAGCCAGTAGAACTGGCGATTCCTGTAGTATCTGCAAGCACCTCTTCCCCTATAACACGATCTATACTAATGTTGAGTGTATTGGGCAACCGTTCGGTGACATGCCCGTTGAGACGTACACGCCCGGAAAGATATGCTTCAAGGCGTCGCTGGAGGAGATCGCGCAGCCGTTGCAGCCGTGCCTGGCTCTCAGTGAGCTGCTCTTGAGCTAACATGCAGGCCGTACCTAGCCCCACGATAAAGGCGATATTCTCTGTACCAGCTCTCCGTCCGGATTCCTGTCCACCGCCGTAAATGATCGGTTCGAGTTGCAAACCATGTCGTACATACAAGGCGCCAATACCCTTCGGGGCATATACTTTGTGCCCTGCAATGGTCAGCAAATCAACAGAGAGGGCATCCAACCGCGTCGGAATTTTACCCACAGATTGTGCGGCGTCGCTATGCATGAGGATTCGGTGCCGATGGGCGATCTCCGCAATTTCAGCTATAGGCTGCAATGTGCCGGTCTCGTTATTAGCATGCATGATCGTGATCAATACGGTCTGCTCTTCAATCGCCGCCTCAACCTCCTCAGTTTTAACGCGCCCGCTCTCGTCGACAGGCAGATATGTAACGCGAAAGCCGTGAAAACGCTCGAGGGCTCGACAGGTATTGAGCACAGCAGGATGCTCGGTAACTTGCGTGATGATATGATTGCCGCTACCCCGCCTGGATAGCGCGGCGCCTCGTATAGCAAGGTTATCGCTTTCAGAGCCACCAGCAGTAAAAATAATCTCGCCGGGCGAACAATGGAGCAAGCCAGCTACCTGTTGTCGCGCCATATCAATAGCCCGAAGCGTTGTATGTCCGTAGCTATGTGCGCTCGAAGGGTTGCCAAAGTACAACGAGAGATAGGGCAACATGGCCTCAACGACAACCGGATCGACCGGTGTGGTAGCGTTGTAATCAAGATAGATGGGACCATCCTGTAAAGCTGGATGTCTTTTCAATTGATACCTCCTCTCTTAGTTGCCGACCGTACAAATACATTATACAGCTCGTTCCAACTCTAACTTCTACAGTGCCATCAAACCTCAGCAAGCTCAGCTTGTATGGCTTCCCACAAGTCATGTATATCCTGCTCTGTTGTACGCAAGTTCCCAATGGCAATACGGATGGTAAACATACCATGCAGCCTGGTGTGCGAGAGAAAGAAGCGGCCAGTTGCGTTAATTGCGTTCATAATGCGCTCGTTCAAAGCCTCAAGCTGCACTTCATCATCCACACCTCGTGGATGTGCGCGGAAACAAACAGTGCTGAACGGCGTCGGTGCCATCAGTTCAAAATCAGGAGATTCACCGACCCACTGTGCTACCAGTTGCCCAAGGCGAATGTGCTCGTGAATGCGCGCGGCTAAACCCTCTTGCCCAAAGTAGCGCATAACCATCCAGAGTTTGAGCGAACGGAAGCGCCGACCCAAAGATGTGCCATAGTCCATCAGATTGGGAACCACATCATCCGCGCTCTCGGTGTTGCGCAAGTATTCTGGAATCAGGCTGAATGCGGCTTTCACAACATCGGGCTTACGGGTATAGAAGACACTGCAATCGATGGGAGTAAAAAGCCATTTATGTGGATTGACGATCAAGGTGTCAGCGCGCTCGCAGCCATCCAACACCCAGCGCATCGATGGATTGACAGCGGCTGAGCCACCATAAGCGCCATCAACATGCAGCCAGAGGCCATAGCGCTCGCAGACATCGGCAATGTGTGGCACCGGGTCTACGCTGGTAGTCGAGGTGGTACCGACGGTCGCAACAACGGCAAAGGGTCGCCATCCTGCAGCAAGGTCTTCCTCGATAGCTCGTTCGAGTTGCGCAACGTCCATGCGAAATGAGCCGTCTACTCCAATTTTACGCAGACCGTCCTGGCCGACGCCCAGCACAATACCTGCTTTCTCGACTGATGAATGAGCTTCTTGCGAGGCATAGTAGCGCAATCGTGGTACCTCTGCTCTGCCAGACATGCCCTGTTGACGAATATGCAGACCTGGAATGGCTTCACGGGCTGCTGCGAGGGCGTAGAGTGTTCCCGACGATGCTGTATCATTGATGACACCAAAAAGAGGAGATGGCAGACCGAGCATCTGTCGTAACCAGTCAAGCGCCACCTGCTCCAGTTCGGTCGCCGCTGGCGAGGTGCGCCAGAGCATCGCGTTGACGTTCAGGACACCCGAAAGCATTTCACCGAGTATACCCGGACCAGAGCCTGTGATACCGAAATAAGCAAAAAATCCAGGCGAGTTCCAATGGGTAATACCGGGCATGATTATACGGTCGACATCAGCAAGGATCTCTTCCATAGCTTCTGGCCGGAATGGCGGTTGACCGGGCAGCGACCGCCGAATATCTCCTGGCACAATCTGTGACAGAACAGGATAAGAACCTGCATTCGCCAGGTAGTCCGCCATCCAATCCACCGCCTGGTGACCATAGCGGCGGAATGCCTCAGCCTCCATATCACCTGTCGCATCCGGCTGTTGGGCTATGTCAAGCGATGCGCGTCCTTCCATATCATGCATCCTCTCTAATAAGAATAATGCCCCCATTGGGATGGGGGCAGAACACCTCCAGCTGGCTAGAGGTAGTATATTCTCTCAACAAGATTGCTACGAGAACTTCGCAGCAAGTTCCCGGGGACTTGGCTCGACCAGTATGGAACCATCCGGGAAGACGATGGTTGGCACGCTCTGTATACCGCCATTCACACGGACAACATATTCAGCCGCGCGTTCATCCTCTTCTATATTGATATATTCATATGGTATGTTATGCGAATCAAACCAGCGTTTCGCCATACGACAATCACCACACCACCTGGTGGCATACATTTTGACAACTTCTTGCTTATCAGTGGAGTGTAATACGGTTTCCTGCACAAATAGCTCCTTCAATTTTTGGTGTTAAGATAGATTTGGTTACCTGTAGACCAAAACACATAGGTATTACTGAATATTCCCACGTGATTGAGCCTATTAAGGATGTTCACCTCTCTACAGGCTGCATAGTCGTTGTATTGATGCGCTCCAACATCACATCAAGAAACTTTTTTCCGCCGGTGGCGATAAGCCCTGGATTACGGGCAAGGATTCCCATTATCAGGCCCGCGCTAAAATCTCCCCGCAGCGCCTGGGCCATTTGAGAAGGAGTGAGGCGCTTCATCAAATCAAGCGCAGCATCCCACTGTTCGTCGCTATAGTTGGCGATACGCTTATTAATCATGTAGGAAATGTCCATGTCACGCCCAAAACGCGCGCGCCACTTTTTATCGAAACGTTCCAGGAAAGCTGCTGAGCTATTCCGGGCTTTGACAGCTTCGGCTGCTACGTTCCCGGCCATTTGACCGGAGTAGATAGCAAAGCGAATCCCTTCTCCTACTAAAGTTGAGCCGTGCCCTCCTGCATCACCAGCCAGTAATAGGCCATCGCGGGAGAAACGCTCAAGCGGCCCCTCAGAGGGAAAAAGTCCTGTATGGTATTCAATTGGGCTGGCGTCTTTGAACTTATCGGTCAACTGCGGGACATCATGTACAATACTATCCAGGTAAACGCGCGCATCTTCATCACAGTCAGGATGTAGCACACCAACACCCAGGCGAACGCGCCCATTGCCGCGCGGAAATGCCCAGGCGTAACCACGCGGAGCAAACCGGCTTCCCATGATCAGATAAAGCTCATCCTGGGGATAGTTCGGCGCATACATGTCATACTCCGCACCAAAGCCATAGCGATGGAAGGCCTTGCCCATCTCTGTACGCACGCCGACATGTCGCGAGAAGCCACTTGCGTCAATAGTAACCGTTGAACGTAGGCTTACACGTTCGCCAACCTGGTTCTTCGCCGTCACTCCACAAACACGGCCTTCTTCCAGCAGCGTTTGCTCGACGGTATGCCGAACGCGCAAAAGAGCACCGGCGGCAATGGCTCGGCTCGCAAGATGCTGGTAGAGTCCGCGCACATCGACTACGCAAGCAACAGCTGGCTGATAGTGTAAGGGAACTTCACGCTGTGGCGAAACAAAAACGACTTTGTTGATGGGATGATAGAGAGCGGGAGGAATTTTCAGCGCCTGCATATCGCTGACCCAACTTCCACCACTGGTATGTATAGGGTAGCCAATTTCGTGCTGGCGCTCTAAAATGAGCGTCCGTACGCCCTGCCTGGCCGCCGCTTCGCCAGCAGCTAAGCCAGCAGGCCCACCACCTACAATTAAAACATCACAATCTTCTGACATGAACAACCTTCTATAGAGTAAGTGAGAGTGTAGTTGAATTTTGCGCAAGAAATTAACCTGGAATCCGCAAGGAGAAGCCAGGATAGGTCTCTGGTCTCTAGCATTATAGTGCAAGCGACTCAGTAATGTCCACTTCCTGGCACATTCTTCTTACGTTCATGCGAGGGGATCTTAACAAAGATCAGCATCAAAGCCGCGATAGCTGGCGTAATCCCTACAATAAGCAGTACGACTCCCCATCCCATCTGTCCCAGCAGCGTGAGCGGCCCTCGTGGGCTATCTGATCCCAAAGGAACAGTCTTCAGAGGTGTACTTGTCGAAGTAATTACCGGTGTGGCTTGAGCAGTTGGCAAAGGTACAACAGTAGGCGATATTACTACGGTTGGGCTAGCAGTGGGAGTAGGCGAAGAACTATCTACGAGCATTTGAGCCTGTGCGCGCAGCGCTCCGCTAGCAACATCCGTGGCATTGACACTCGCTTGAGAGACACTCAAATTCGCTGGGAGATGAAAAGCTCCAGTAATCATGCCATTTTTGTCTGAGATAGGCGAGGAATCGAGCAAAGGCAAGGAGGACGTACCGACGAGCAACGTCAGATCTATCGTAGTTCCTTCCGGCAACCAGTTATTTCCGGAAAAGGCGATCACGTCACCGCTGACCCCTTTGCCAGGATTGATGGTCAAATTGGGAGAGCCTGCAACCGACACCCCTGGTGCTGCGAGCACAAGGTAATGCACTGGCCAGATAGCGCCGGCGCTATCTGTGACGACAATTTTCCAGACACCTGCAGGCCCACTGCTGGGTAGCAGAATATTTGACGTGAGAAACGTGCCATCCTCCTGCACATGTACCAGGCTGTCGCCTGGCGGTGCAAACGATCCCGGCATCCCCTGGGCATCAATATAGCTCAGACCCGCTAAACCTGGACGTACATTCCTACCTCGTAAGCTCAATATCACACCTAGCGGCCCTTGCAGAAGATTAAGAGAGAGTTGCGGCTTTTGATCTCCAAAAGCGAACGATGGCGTTGGTGATAGCAATACACAAAAAATAAGATAGGTTCCAAACAGCATAGCACCGAGCAGCAATGTAGCTCTATGTAACATCTAAACAGTTCCTGTCACTGTACGCCAAGTCAAAAGCGGTAGGCCTGAGACGCAATTTCACGTATTTCAACCTGCCTCATTAGAAATGAACGTATTTACAAGAAGAGTTTGCTTTATTACATACAGCGGTAAGGCTAACGGAATGGATCGATACCGTCCCACATCCCCCAGGAATCTAGCGGTTTGAAACGCGCAAAAAGCTCCTCTCGATACCATTGTTCACGACGAGTACGCCGTATGACATCGCTATGTGAGGCAGGTCCATAGGCAAAAGTAGTGACAGCGGGTAAGGTACGCCAGAGGCTAATAGTTGCTTGATAAAGCAGAGGTGCCTCACCAACTCCGACCGAATTGATGAATTCAGCTTGTTGCAGCAGTTGCTGAGAGACTGCTGGCACCGCCTTGAGAAAAGCGGATACCTTCGAAAGGCGGATGGATGCACGCGTCAGTATCACCCAGGGTCCCGGTTCAGATGGCAAGGCAGGAGAGATGCCTGCAAACGGGTCCCGTCCGCCCCATCGACCATGCCAGCTCACAGGGAGCAGATGGACCGTCCATACTTCGTCAGCGCGGTCGCGCATACTTCTCATTACCCTGGAAGAGTTTTCAAACTGCTTAAGAGAGATAGAAGAATCCCAAACAGTGAAGAGCGCCGTGCGCTGTAAATCAGCACGCGGATCAAACACGCGTCCTTTACCCACACCAAATAGGCGCCAGAAGCGAAGTCCAGAGGTATGTGCAAGCAGCCAGCGATCTATACCCAGGTGTGCCATTGCCGCTAAACTGCCTGCTTTAGGATAATGCGCCAGTGTAAAGGCTGCTAGAGGGAAGTTATCCGGCACTCGCATCTCTCTTCTTCAAGCAATCTCATTTCTCAAGAGCGATGCTCTGGCTCCATAAGTGTCAGGACAGCCCTATACACCATGATCTGCACTCCATTTTCCGAAAGTTCATGATTACCGCGACAGTATGTACTACCCTATCATTTTTTGCAAGTAATATAGTACCGCACTATTCATCTCCTCTATGTTTCGCGTGATTTACTTAAATTATGCATCGTTTAGTTTTTCTTTGCAAGTGGCAACCTTCCCCTCTTCCCCTTTCATTCTTGCTCTCATTATTTGACATCGTCTCAATAATGTGATAAAATTAGAACATGAATTCAATGTACTTTTTACACTAAGTCTATGGTTTCGTACGGTCTCATGTATTATATTCACTTATAGCAAAGTTAGAGGACTTACCCGTTAAGGAAAGATAGGAGCGAGCCAAATATGAGTATTATGCAGCTCACCCAAACTATCCACATTCTTCCTACCACTCCTGGTTCGCTGAACAAGCATACAAAGCAACCTATGCTGCCAGGTCTGGAGCTAGAACACGATAAAACACCCGTAGTGACGAACCGCCAGATTGCCGAGGTTCTTTCCGGTATCGCCAACTTATTGGAATACCAGAATAGCAATCCTTATCGCATTCAGGCGTACCGCAATGCAGCACGCGGCGTGCTTGATCTCAATGAAGCGGCGGCGGAAATTCTTGCGCGTAGCGAAGAACTACCGGTTCCAGGATTAGGTCATCGATTACGAGCACGCATTAAAGAGTTGGTAGAAACGGGAACAATGACATTCTATAACGACCTTTCCATGTCGCTCCTACCACCTGAGGTTCGTCGATTAATGGCAGTTGAACATGTTGGCCCCCGTACAGCTATCAGACTCTACGAAGAACTGAACATCGATACACCAGAGAAGCTTTGGTGGGCAGCCCAACATCATCGAATTCGTAACTTGCCAGGTTTCGGTACGAGGAGCGAGTCACGGCTGCAAGAGGCGGCCGCACAAATGCGTAAGCACAATACCACCACTCCTCTTGATGGGGCAGCCTGAGATACGTTCAGCAATATCAGTCAACGATAGAGAGACTGCTTGTCTCTCTATTTTTTTGCTTGTAGTGCCCCAGTGGTAAAACTGACGTGCCACATGTCACCTTGGAGGTGGATATGGTAGAATTGATTATTGAACGTTCGTCGAAGCCGACGAGATATTCTATGAAGACCTATCGTTTTTCCCAGTCAGGAGGCTATCTATGTCCGAAAGTATTTCTCGCCTTAACATTCCTGGAGCAAAATCGCGTAAATTGATGGCACGCCGCCAGGAGTTCGTGGCGCGCGGAGTTTCGTCCACCATGAACGTATTTGCGGCAAAAGCTGATGGAGCGATTATCGAAGATGTAGATGGTAATCGCTATATCGACTTTGCTGGCGGTATTGGAGTCATGAACATTGGCCATGCTCGCCCAGAAGTAACGAAAGCTATTGCAGAGCAGGCCGCCAATTTCACGCATACCTGTTTCAGCGTGATGATGTACGAATCATATATCGCACTTGCCGAACGAATCGTGAAGCTGGCCCCTGGCGATTTTGCCAAGAAGGCGATCTTCTTTAACAGCGGTGCAGAGGCCGTTGAAAATGCCGTCAAAATCGCACGGTATGCTACCGGGCGTCCCGCCATTATCACATTCGATAATGCCTATCACGGTCGTACCTTGATGACCATGACTATGACTGCTAAAGTCAATCCATATAAGTATCGCTTTGGACCCTATGCGACGGAAGTCTATCGTGCGCCATTCCCCTATCCCTATCGTATGAATATGTCACCACAGGATGCCTCTGTCTACTGTATTCAGGAGCTTGAGCGCATGTTTATTGGTGAAGTAGCGCCCGACCAGGTAGCGGCCATCGTCATTGAACCTGTCCAGGGTGAGGGTGGATTCATGGGTGCACCTCCGGGTTTCCTGAAAGCACTCAAGGCAATCTGTGAAAAACACGGTATCCTTTTCGTTGCAGACGAGATCCAATCTGGCTTCTGCCGCACTGGACAAATGTTCGCGGTCGAGCACGACCAGGTAGCTCCCGACATCATGATTATTGCCAAATCAATGGGCGCTGGTATGCCTATTAGCGGTGTCGTTGGACGTGCCGATATCATGGACGCTCCTCCTCCCGGAACACTTGGCGGAACGTATAGCGGGAACCCCGTTGCCTGCGCAGCAGCATTAGCAGTTCTCGACCTGTATGAGAAAGAAGACCTTGCCGCCCGCTCGCGTGAAGTCGGGCAAGCTGTTACAGAACGCTTTCTGAAAATTCAAGAGAAGTACTCCCTTGTTGGCGATGTACGTGGTCAGGGAGGGATGGTCGCGATGGAACTGGTGAAAGACCGCAGAACGAAAGAGCCAGACTCTCACTCCGCCAGCGATATCTTAGCGGCAGCCCATCAACGCGGACTCGTACTCATTAAGGCTGGTATGTACGATAACGTGCTGCGTGTCCTCGTACCACTCTGCGTAACCGATGAGCAGTTGCAGCAAGGCTTGGATATCTTTGAGAATGCTTTTACCTCTGTTGCCGAAGCAGCCATGGCTACAACGACTTCTGTAAGTTGAGTATTTTTACTATGGAGGCAGCCTGGAAAGCGTGCCTCCATAGTAAAAAGAACCTCAAAAAGCGCCCTGCTCTATCATCTCAATAAAGCGCTGTTCAAGTTCAAAGGTTCGCGGACCGGGCAGTCCCTTACCAATCTTCATGTCATCGATTTGCACAACAGGCATTATTTCTTTGGATGATGATGTGATGAATGCCTCATCGGCCAGGGCTAATTCGTCCAACTCTATTGGCCGCTCTTCAATAGGAAAGCGCTCCATTGCCAGGCCGAGCACAGTATTGCGCGTGATGCCCATCAGTACGCCTGATGCAGGCGTTACGAGTGTATTCCCCCGAAAAATGAAAAAGTTACTGCGCGTAGCCTCGAGTACATGACTGCGTTCGTTGACGAAGAGTGCATCAGTAGCATTTCTTCGTGTTGCCTCTTTCAAAGCTCGTATAGCTACAAGATAATTGGTAGTCTTCGCCTCGGGTTCCGTGCGCTGTAATCTTGTAGTTATGAGTTTATATCCCTGGGCAAAACGTTCCATGTCCCGTTCTCCCAGCGCCGTAATGAGCACGGCAAGCGTTGGATTTTCTATGGGAAGAATACTATCCTCACTCTCACCTCCCGTAACGAGAATACGAATTGCCGCGTGCTTGTAGCTATTTCGCTCAATCACTTCGCGAATAATAGCTGCGAGAGCCTCACGCGACCAGGGCACCTCAAGTTCAATCAGCGCAGCTGAGTGATAGAGGCGTGTTAGATGCTCATCCAGGTGAAATGGACGTCGATTATAAGTGCGTAAGGACTCAAACGCGCTATAGCCACGCAAAACCGCGACATCATTGATCGATAGCGTGGCTTCATGAGGATGTACCCACTCTCCACCAACATACCACAATGCCTGTTTATCCATGGAAGATTGCTCCTTACTGCTAGGGTTCGTACATACTTCTTTCTTCCGTTATCATACTGCGTTTTACTTGAACGTTTCAATGAATGATGCGTAGCTGCGACTTCGGCTGAGTGAACTCAACCGAAGTCGCAGCTACGCATCATATTGTTTCCTCATTGTTGCAAATCAATAGGTTTTTCTGCATCAATAAGCTAGAGCACACCCTGGCAGCGCATCCATATCTCGGTGGCACGTTCTTGCGCGTCAGCCGCTACGCCGTAGTCAGCGAAGTAGCTGCAAACACGCTCGATGTCGCGAAGCAGTAGTGTGAATACATCAGGGTTATAACGTGGATCGACAGCCTGAGCAAAGTCAATCATCGTAACTGCCCCTTGCCAATAGAGAATGTTATACTCCGACAGGTCGCCGTGAATGCGGTTGTGAGCAAGGCTCAGCTCTATGTTACGCAGTATGCATTCAAAAAGCGGTTGTGCCTCCGCCCTTTGCAATATAACATCTCGCAAGGTTAGAGCGGGCTTACCCACATCACCGATGTACTCCATCAATACCGCGTTGCCAATCTGCGCCACAGGTTTGGGTACATCAGCTCCGTTGTCGTAGAGCAAACTCTGGGTCTGAAACTCGTACTCGATCCAGGAGTTGACCCGTGCCGCTCGTCCCCGCTCACTACTTTTGCCGATGCTATGGTGTCGGCCCCCACCACGCACTACTCTTCCGTCTCTATCGTACTGAATCCGACTTTGACGATAAATCGCGTCGTTCTTCAAACTGCGGAACATGCGGGGTCGATAGACCTTCGCCGCCAGGTAATCGACCCCTGTGCTTGAGTCGGCAGTACAACAGTAGACTGTCGCTTCTTTCCCGCTCTTGACGACATGTAACACATCCGTAATCAGATCTTGATCGTAGAACTGCGCAAGTGAAGAATTGATCCAGGGAGCGTCACGCAGTGACGCGAGAAATGTCGGATTGAACTCCGGCTTAATGCCACCATCCTCAAGTGCTTGCTCCCTGAGCCAACGCTGAACATCGGCATTACTCTCATAGCTGGCCTTCTTCTTTAGCTTATGCAAAGTAGTTGAGCCACTCGCCAGGCGCGTTTTTTCGTCAAATGTTTCCGCGTCATCCGGGTCATATTCAGTATGTATATCCAAAATGTACCGTTCCTTTCGCCAGGAAGCGTAACTGGTCAGTAAGACCATCCATTTTCACTGTTCCACATCACTCTGGTGGGTTCTGTGAGCGTGATGAGTATAGGTTTTCCGTGGCTGACAACATGAAAAGAGCGGTTCCAGGCACTTTGCACTTATGACCTTTGCAAACCAGGCACACAGGGCAAATCTTCCCCATTGTGCCTTGCTTAAAGAGTACATGAAGCAGCCACGAGGCAGAGTGTGCACAATGGCCGGTAGCGTGTAATAGGAGAAATGACGGGAAAATCAAATTGACTCACAGCAATCAGGATCACTGAGATTACGACATGTAACTCTGGCACGTGAACGTATAGTATTCCTGCTGTGGCAAACCAATTCAGTTCTACTGGACCGAGGGCACACTCAGAAAGGCTTTTCCTCGCTGGTTGTGTAAATGGAGGAAAAGACGGTTGTGGTTGTCATAGATGTATGTACCTCCTCTGGTTTTAAACTTCGTAATGAGGGTACCATAATCAACTGAAGAAAGCAAGAAAAAAATGGCAGAAGCATATCTTCCAACTTAATATGTTCCGTATCCGTATATGTATTGTAGTCAAAATGAGAAACGCTAGGGCTACACCACAACATCATATGCCACGCCGACTATCTTTCAGGTTCGTGAAAAGAAGGTGATAGCGTGGCTCGTAGTTCATAAGCGGAATACAGAGCAAATAGGAGAAGGATAATTATGTCACAGACAGATCCAAACGCAGAACAGAAACAAGGGTTCCAGGATGACCTGCAGGTAATGGGCGAGCAACTGCTTTCGAAAGTGAAAGAGTTGGTTCATGAGGGTAATGTACGGCGCATCATCATCAAACAAGATGGCCACACCATTGTGGAGTTACCATTAAATGTGGGACTCGTGGGTGTTGCCCTGGCTCCAGCACTCGCCGCCATCGGTGCTATTGGCGCACTGATCGCGCAGTGCTCGATCGAGGTCGTACGTTCAGATCGCCCCTCTGAAGCCAAGAAAAGCTCAGTTGAGGAAATTATGCACGACGAGCCATCAGCTCTCTAACCTCAATCTCTTCACGCCGAGTACACTTTTGAGATCATACCCACTATCATCTAGTAGGTATGACCTCAATGATTTTTGGCAAATATCGAACCATCAATTTGTGTATAATACCATAAAGATCAGGGTATTTTTATGTACAAGAACTTTGTAAAGGCTTGCCAATATGTCAAAGAAGACCTCCTCTTTCTCGACTAATAACGCCAAGAATCGTCTACAAGCGTACTTGCTACTCTTGATAGGGGTAATCTTCCTGCTATTAGCATGGATCATTCATCCAAGTACAGGTGAATACCCAATTGGTGTACTATTATTTGGCATTGGGACGCTAGTAGCGTCAGCACTTAACCCATTTCGTTTGCTGTCAGCTGGTTTTCTGATAACGTTCCTGGGAATAGCGGTCTTCTTGACGTTCAAACATCTCATACCCGGCAATGAGATCCTCTCATATTACATCCTTGCTATCGGGCTAGCACTCTTGATCATCGCGTTACTGGCCCGGCGGGGGTTTATTAAAGCTGGAGCCGTAACCCCTGCCCTACTGGTAATCATAGTGGGTGTCCTGGAGTACCTGCTAGCAGTAGGGCTAACTCCCTCCAATTTTATCCCCTTTATGCTTTCGCTCTGGTTCCCTGGTATTGGACTCTTTGTTCTCGGGTTGATATATCTGGCCACTGGATGGAGAGGGTAATCTCCCGAAAGACGAAAGTAGCTTACAACAACTTTACTACGCTCAATACACGCCCCTTCACCAGCGGAACGCCTTTTCTTGCCCGTGTGAAAGCCTTTACCTCAGTTGTTTTGATGGCCGTTACCTGCTCGCCCTCTTCATTTTTCCAGGTGATCAACAAGTGATCTTTCTCATTGATAATCATCGTCAGCAGCACGTGGTCCCTGTCAACAAGTTCAGTGGTAACAATACCTGCTGTTGCCCGTCCTTTTGGGGGAAACTGGCTCAATGGCACTTTCTTACCCAGGCCGCTCTCCGTAACCACCAGCAAGCTCAGGAAATTGCCGCTCTCGGCAGATGTCTCGTTATCCAGGTAAGAGACGCTGACAAGATGAGCGCCCTGACCTAACGCTATAGCTGCAACACCCTGACCGACACGCCCCTGTGCCCGCAACACATCATCTTTAAATCGCAAGGTCTGTGCACTATTCGTCGTTACAAAGTATTCACCCTGTCCGCGCGAAAGCAGTGCGGTGGCTATGGCATCACCATCAGCCAGTTTCATATCCTGTAAACCATCAACATCCGCCGTCTTATAATCGCTCAGCGGCGACTTCTTGACCTTCCCCATTTTACTAAAGGTGACGAGATAGCGATCTTCGTCATGAGATTCGACAGGGAGCACAGCCACTACTTCTTCACCAGAGGCCAGTGCCAGCAATTTGCGCATCGGCTCCCCTTTCGCCGCACGATTTCCAGCTGGGATGCGATGGGCCGCGATCTGGAATACCCTTCCACTGGAACAGACGCACAAGACATAATCTTGCGAAATGGCTGCGACGATCTTGCGTAGTTGTTCATCTCCCCGCACGGGCGTATAGATAGCTGCACCATTCTTCCCCCGAGGAACAAATGTATCTGCCGACAGCGCTTTTAGCGCACCAGCACGTGTATAGGCAATGGTGAGCGGTTCCCGTTCGTAGAGGCTGACAACTTCCTTGATCGGCTCGTGTACCTGTCCCTCCACGTCGATAGTTGTGCGGCGCTCATCACCAAACTGTTTTATAAGTTGCTGCATTTCTTTCTTCAGAAGCAGGAGCATTGCTTTGCGATCCGAGAGCAACCGTTGTAACTCGCCGATACGAGTCTGCAACTCCTCCTTTTCTTTGACATACTTGCTAGCATCTAACCGCGTCACCTGCGCCAGTGTCATCGAGGCAATAACATCCGATTGAATGGGTGTAAGCTTATAGGTCTTCTCAATAATCTGGCGCGCAGTTGCCCGGTCCTCGGCCTGCTGGAAAATCTTGACGATCTTATCGGCATGAGCAGCACCAATAATCAAGCCCTCGATGACGTGCAATCGCTCCTGGGCTTTGCGCAGGTCAAACTGAGTTCGACGAGTCAACACGTCCATCTGGTGTGCATTCCAATAGTTGAGCAGTTCGATCATACCCACCTGTTTGGGTTGCCGCGCCGCCTGCATAGGCTCTCCAAAAAGAAACACCATTTGAAACGAAAGGGCTATCTGCAGATCTGTTTCGACGAAAAGTTGCGAGAGCGTCTGGGCCGCATCGGCATCCTTCCGCAGCTCCAGGACAATACGCATGCCCTTCTCTGTATCGCTTTCATCACGCACATCAGGCAGCAGGCCCTCCAGCTTGCGAGCGTTGATTGCTTTCACAATAGAGGCCTTGACCTTATCTCTACCAATAGGGGGAATCTGCGTGACAATAAGTGAGCGGCTCCGCGGAGTATCTTCCAGGCGTACCTCCGCGCGCACGATGATACGTCCCTTGCCATTGGCAAAATAGTCTTTAATGCCGTCAACGCCAATTATTCGCCCTCCCTGGCAAAAATCTGGCCCCTGTATGAACGCCATGAGCTGCTCAACAGTCATGGATGGTTGATCAAGCAGCGCGATACAGGCGCGCAATACCTCACCAAGGTTATGCGGCGGAATGTTGGTGGAAAGACCGACAGCGATACCACTTGATGGATTGACAACAGGCGGAATGCGGCCTGGCAGGTAATCAGGCTCCAACACTCTCGGATCTTGCTTATAGGTGGGATGCTGAGGAACCGTCTCATGCTCCATATCGGCCATCAGCGCCTCAGCCAGGGGCGAGAGACGCATCTCTGTGTAGCGATAGGCTGCAGGAGCATCACCGTCCTCGCTACCCATATTTCCCTGCCCCTCGATTAAGGGATAACGCAGGGTAAAAGGCTGCGCCATGCGTACTGCCGCATCATAGACAGAGGTGTCACCATGGGGATGATAGTTACCCAGAATCAGACCAACCACCTCTGCGCTTTTCACCGTCGGGCGATTGGAGAGGTAACGGGCTTCGCGCATTCCTGCCAGGATGCGCCGTTGCACCGGTTTTAAGCCATCACGGGCATCTGGGAGAGCGCGATCAGTGACGACAGAAAGCCCGTAGGTCGCAAAAGCCTGGGCTATGATCACAGAAAAATCTTCCTCGCGGATAATTCCTGTTTCGAATGCAGTGTTATTTTCGGTAATACGAGCCATACTTAGACATCCAGTTCCTTAATCTTACGGGAGTGTTCAGCAAGGAAGACACGACGAGCTTCAGCATTTTCGTCTTCCATCAATTCCTTGACCAGGCGCGCAGCCAGCACTCCATCTTCCATTGAGACTCGTTTGAGTGTACGCCGCGCAGGATCGAAGGTGGTATCACGCAACTCCTTCGGGTTCATCTCACCCAGACCTTTAAAGCGTTTGAACTCCAACCCTTGCGCATCAGAATGAGTTTTAATAAATTGCAGGCGAGCATCATCATCGAATAGCCACACGATCTTGCCCTTATATTTAACCGAGTAAAGCGGTGGGCAAGCGATATAGACATGTCCATGTTCAATTAGATCACTAAATTCCTGATAAAAGAGCGTCAGCAACAGACATTGAATATGTAAGCCATCTACATCAGCATCGGTAGCAATGATAACACGGGAAAACTTTAGGCGGCCAATATCAAAAGAATCGCGCGTTCCCGTCCCTAAAACGTTGATAATAGTACGAATCTCTTCGTTTTCGACAATACGCCGCAAATCAGCCTTCGCGACATTGAGCGGTTTCCCTTTGAGCTTCAGAATCGCTTGAAATTCCGAAAAACGACCCTGACCTGCACTCCCACCAGCAGAGTCACCTTCCACGATAAAGAGCTCGGAGCGCTCCGGGTCATTTGAGTTGCAGCGCAAAAACTTTTTCGAGAGCGTTGTATCGATTAGCTCGCCATTTTTCTTGTTACCGCTCCTGGCCAACTCTTCAACCAGTTGCGCCTCGTTGCGAGCTTTCTGCATCTGCAGTATCTTCTTCAGCCAATCTTTTCCAGCGCTTGTATTGTTCTCAAACCAGTCTTTCAAGCCCTCGTCTACAACTGAACGCACAATCCCCTCAACAGGTGCATTGTTGAGTCGATCTTTTGTCTGTCCTTGAAACTGGGGATTGGTTAGCTTGACGGAGATCACGGCATTCAGCCCTTGCTGGATAACTTCTGGCCGAAAACCATCCTCTTCACGGTTTTTGATGATCTTCCATTTGAGGGCATAATCGTGCACCACTTTTGTGAGGGCAGCCTTAAAGCCTGTTTCATGTACACCGCCATCGCGAGTACGCACCGCATTGGCAAAACTGTAGATGGCCGTCTTATAACCAGCTGTTGGTTGCAGAGCTACTTCTACCTGTACAGTATCCTTCTCTTTCGCTATGCCAAGTATCTGCTTGAAAAGGGGAGCATTGGTGCTGATAGAAAGCTCTCGCACATAATCGGGTAAACCGTCACGGGAATAAAATGTACGGCTCACCTGCTTGTTTTCGGCATCATCCCATGCCTCCAACTGGAAAGTTACGCCACAATTCAGAAATGCTGCTGCCTTCAGACGGCTATCAATGGCCTCCAGCGGATAATAAGCCTCGGCGTCAAAAATTGAATGATCATATAACCATCGCAACTGCGTTCCGTGCAATTTCGTATCGCATGGAGTGATATGATGTGGCAACGCAATCCCGCGGCTGAATACTTGCGTGAATTTCTGACCATCTTTCCAGATCGTCAATTCGAGCTTTTCAGAGAGCGCATTAATCACGGTCGCGCCGACACCGTGTAATCCTCCCGCCGTCTTATATGCCCCTTCGGAAAACTTCCCACCCGAGTGTGGGACCGTCAGAATCACAGTAGCAGCAGGTAAGTAATCGCCCTGATACAACATTGCATCAAAAGGCATTCCACGAGCCTCATCTCTTACCGTGACCCAGCCTTCACGATCAATGTTCATCCAAATTTGCTTACCATATCCTGCAACTGCCTCATCCACAGCATTATCAAGGGCTTCCCAGATGAGATGGAGCAGACCAGATGTAGAAGTTGAGCCGATATACATTCCTGGCCGATGGCGAATTGCAGCAATTCCCTCCAAAACCTGGATATCAGCAGCACTATACTCAGCACCCTTTTTTGCTCGTGATCCAGGTTTTTTACCCGTCACTGTTGAGCCAGGCTCTCTTTTGAGTGTTGATTCACTCTTGATAGTTTCTTTATGCTCATCTGTTTTTCGCGGAGCGAAAAGCGAAAGTTGTTCTTGTCTCGTGTCATGATCATCTCGTACAGTTGAAACGGATTTGGAGGAATGTGCCATCTACCCTGATACCTCTCTTTAATTGCATGTATTGTTCCCTCAGCATACAGCCTTCATTCATAAAAGTCAAGAGAAAACTTGATCAAGTGTTCTAGTACTTCATAAGTTCGATGTACCCCTGGCAATTATTTCAAATGGAACAAAACCACTAACCAGAACGTAGTAATATGTATTGATGAATAGCCAAAATCTACTGATATTCGCTCATCATTATCTTTAATCGAGTATACTTACTACTACAAAAGTAAATACGAAAACGGGTGTGAAGAAAAAATAAAAATTGATAAAATGAAATATGCTTTAATTTTACCTGATCTTTCTGGATTATGGTCACAAAAAAGCTAAATGTAGATATATATATGAAAGTATTGACCACTTCTTAGCAAACATAGATATTTTGTAAATATTATCGCCCTCTTTTGTATACAAAATCTATTGTTATTTGTAAGCTAGTTCATTATAATCTTGTTATACTTACATAGAGTATAAATCGCCGTTTTCATTTTTATTCTCAAGGAAGGATGATATGGAGGTATGCCACGTCCCCCAAAGCATGTTCCTCCAGACACACTTGGAGGCCACATTAGGGCTGCACGCGAGAGATTAAATCTTTCTCTCGCGAGTGTCGCTGGTGATCGCTACAGTACCAGCTTGATTTCACAGATTGAAAGAAATCGAATCGAACCGTCACTAGAGAGTTTACAATTTTTAGCAGAAAAATTACGAATACCATTAGCAGACCTCCAAACACTTGCCCATCAACAGCGGGAGGCCGGAACTGAAACATGCCATTACAAGGCTCAGGAAGAGCTTTTGAGCACTGCCTTAAAGGTACTTGCAAGCAAGCGACCTCGTGAGGCTCTTGAGCCACTGAAGAGGCTGAATATAGCTCAAACGTCAAAGCTACTGAGCTGGCGTTTAGCAGCTATCCGAGGGCAATGTTACTTTGCGTTACGACAATTCCTGAATGCTCAGAATGACTTTCATTATGCGGTAACCGAACGCCCAGAGGTTATTCCTGAGGATCAGCGCTTCGAGGCTTTAGAATTACATCTTCATCTTGCCGCCACTCTTCGCGAACTGAAACAGCCCGATGCCGCATTTGAGCAATTTACCATTGCCCTGGGTATGATGGACGCCAGTACATCCCTCCATTATATTGCTGAAACGCATTGGGGCATGTCTCTAATCGCTTTCGAACGGGCAAAAAAGCCCTTCGAAAGCACTCACTGCGTTCATTACAAAGAAACGCAATTACAGCTTGCACGCAAACACGCGGAAAATGCCTATATTCTCTATCGTTCTATTGGAGAATCTCTTCGCGTCGCCCTGTTAACCTGCCAGATCGCGCTAATCGAACAGGAATCCGGCAAAGTAGATGAGGCTCGCCATCACCTCCGGGAAGTTCTCCAGAACTGGATGTTAGAGCTAGACAAGCAAACTAATCTCTCTGAGAGGGACCAAAAGCACGTGCATGAGGTGGCGAATGTTGTCTCCGCCGCTGCCTGCTCTCTAGCCGGAATTGAACTTGAAGCGAAGAACTACCAGGAAGCGCTGAAGTACGTTCAGCAGGCACTCGATGCGGCCCAATTAAGCTATGTCTTGAGAAAGGCAGAAGCAGAAATAATGCTTGGCCGCGTCCTCGAATCGATAAACATTTATGATCCAGACGCAGAAACAGCATTCCGTGACGCAATCCAATCACTGGCCTCCACTGATCGCATCACTGCGCAGATACGAGCGCACGATGTTCTCGGTCGCAACTTACTCAAAAAAGGTGAAACAAAAGCAGGTGAAGAAGAGCTAGATACTGCTCGTTCTCTCTCTGATGTAGCATCTGCCTTTAGTAGTTCCTCCATTTCCGTAGAAGACGAAACCGATGAGGTCGCGCTAAAATCAGAAACAACCATGTTTCAGGCTCAGTAGTAAAACTGGGTGCAGAAGAGCAATAATTATCCGCTCTTCTGCACCCAGTTTTACCGTAGCTAAAACAGTGTTATTCCTCGTTTCCCGGTCTAGAGGTGATATAATGTGGAATAAGCTATTCAAAAAAGAGATTGCTACGCTCCTTGAGAAGGAAAGTCTATGACAAAACCAATAACTGGCCAGTATGAATACCTCCATCGTTCTGGAGTAGGGCTTGACTACTTTACTTCTCGCATCGATCGCCTCATCCTACAAACGAGCGGGCGCTTTATCCTCATCATACAGGAGAGCAGCCGTGTTGCTAACGCGGCCAAATCATTCATAAGCAGGCAGCAAATCGCTACAAATGCTCCTGAAATACGCAGAGAGGGTACATACACTGCCCTGGGAAATGCTATCTCGTTTCGTTTTGATGATGGAGCGGTAGAAGATGGACAACTGGCCTGGAACGGTGAAGGGATGCAGTTTGGGCCGAATTTTTTTAACAAGGTTTCGGATTCTACTTTGCTGCCATCTACCCATCGCATGAAGAAGGATATGGACGATATAGCTAAGGGCATTAAAATCGCCGGAACCATTGGGAGTATGGCCATCAAAGCCGCAAAGACGATACAGGATACGATACAAACTTCTCAGGAACCTGGATCGGCACAAAATCACAATGCCTCTTCGCCGCCCGCAGGCCAAACAAGTCAATCAGTACCAGCATCGCCTCCAGCACAGGCAGCGCCATCCTCTCATAACACAGTTGCACCTCGCCCGCAGGCCCAAACTCACGTAGCCCCACAGCAAACTGAACGGGAAGCGCTTTTCTGTGATCAATGCGGTGCGCGTGCTCGGTCCGGAAAGCGCTTCTGCAATAATTGTGGCGCACAATTACCGTAACTCGTTTATACCTTCGGCTGATCCCTGGTCAAGAACTCATAGGCAGCAATGATCCGCTTCATTTGCTGCTGATCTCCTCCCCGATCGGGGTGATACTGTTTCGCTAAAGTTCGATAACAGCGCTTAATTTGCTGTGGTGTCGCATTTGACGGCAGGCCCAGCACATTCAAGGCCTGCTGTCGCTCTAGAAAAGGACGAGCAGGATTGGCCCGATTTTCCCAAAGGGATTTGAAACTCAAACGCAAAACATCCCATAATAATGCCGCAAAAGACTTTGGCGGTGGTTGTGCATTCATTCCATAGTTCCTAGCTTTCATATCAGAAGATGCTTTACGTGTAGCGTATTCTACTATACCGTATTTTTGGCTTGAGCGAAACCAGCAAATATCCCCAGAATAGGTACGGGGGTGAAACGAGTAGCTCTCATTAATCGTGAATCAAGTGCAAGCAGATGAGATTTTTGCGATTCTCTTTGACTCAGAAATAAGAACAAAAGAGTTGCGCTTTCTACTTCGTTGTAGAATTTCACAAATCTTGAAACTGGTTAGTAGCATCATTGATAGAGAGTATGTCAGCGATTGATATCGTAAGGGGGGGTAATTATGGCAAACAAGACACAAGAGCCAACCAAAAACCCAGTAACCGAAGCCGTACAAAGTGCTGAAAAGTCGCAAGTCGTACAAACGGCAGAAAAAGAGGCCAAACCTTTTCAGCAGTTCCTGACCAAGTTTAATAATGACTGGTCGATGACCTTCGCCGCAGGCTTAGCATATAACCTGCTGTTGTCTATATTTCCCATCGTGATCGCACTCGTAGCTACCCTTGGACTCATTCTTAATTCACTTTCTCCAGCAACATATACCAGCGTCCTCAACAGTGCATTAAGCGCTTTTCCCAAACAAACGGGAGCGCAGCCACTATTACTAGGTGCTATTGCCCAGGTGAAAAAGGATGCAGGTATTCTGACACTCATTGCCGTTATTCTTGCGCTTTTTAATGGTTCACGCCTCTTCATTTACATTGAGAGTGTTTTTGACATCATCTACCATGTTCGTCCACGGAACATGATACCCCAAAATGTCATGGCACTTGTTATGATGGTAGTGTTTATCATACTTTTACCTATTATGGTGGCTACGGCATCTGCACCTACATTCGTACTCTCGTTTTTGCAAAAAACGCCAATCGCTACTATCCCTGGCATCGGTATTCTCTTTACCTTATTAGGTATTGTAGGTGGCGTGCTGGCAGCATTCTTGCTGTTCCTGGTTATCTACATCGTCGTTCCTAACCAAAAGATCAATTTGCGTAATAGTTGGCGCGGAGCACTAGTAGCAGCAGTACTCCTACAGCTTTTCCTGATACTCTTCCCACTCTACATATCTCATTTTTTCACCGGCTACGCAGGCACGATAGGCCTGATCATTCTCCTCGTCTTCTTTTACTATTTCGGGGTTATCCTCTTCTTAGGAGCCGAATTTAATGCTTTCTTTTCAGAGAAGGTAAAAGCTACCCCGGATAATCTGGCAGTTATGGTACACAAAATGACCAGTCATCTAGCACCAACGGAACAGGATGTGAAAGAACAGGCTGCAGCCGATCACAAAAACGTCCAGCCTGAAGAGATACGCCCGGAGAATGGCAAAGCAAATAGGATGGTTGGAAAAACAACAAGTACTTCAGCTCAAGACCAATCGCATATCGAAAGCAAATTCAAGCCTAAGAAGGAAAAATCCCCTTCCCGAGGATTTCAGGTTGGAACCATTCTCGAGGCAACTGCGGGTATAGCGCTCGCATTCTTGGTAGAACTTTTTCGTCTGCGCCGTAAAAAATAGTCAGGGCTGTTGCAATATCGCATCCCCCCTTAAGTCAGCTGAGAAGCGAATCCAATGTCGCCCATACCAGACTGCATACGCTTGGTATGGGCGACATTGGATTCACCTTGTCAAGCAAACAAAAGCTCGTCAAGACAACGTTTTTACAAAACATCCTATTTTACTTGACGCAATATATACCCATCTGTTACACTTTGACATAATTATAGACCTCTAACACAAAATTTTTAACATCCCTAAAGTGGGTTTCTTTAGCCACACATTATGTTACGGAGCATCTTATACATCCGCTGTATAAATTTATTTAGAGGTAGAGAGCATGTCAGGTGAGCGTCCCTCCTTCACCAACGACCAGGAACATCAACGGTTGGTCAATGCGCTGCGCGAAAGCGAGATTTTGCGTGAGTTAGCAGAGCTACTAGCCTCCTCGCTCGACCTCAAAAATATCTTGCATGTCCTGACAAAACGTACAACTGAGGTCTGCCAAGTTGAACGCTGCTCTGTGTGGTTAATAGAAGATACGAGCAACGTTTTCCGCCCCGTTGCCTATTATCTTTCCTCACAGCGCATTGATCACGCAAAAATTACTGCTGCTGATCATATCTGGCACCATGGCTCTATCTCCTTCGAAGAACCAGAAATCCTCCATCTTCTCCAGGAAAAAGGCCTGATTGCTGTAAGCGATCTACACGATCAAGCTAAAGTACGCAACATTGCGGAAACATTTCTGGTACGTTCCGTATTACTCATAGCGCTTAAGCGTGAAGATCGTCTTCTGGGCATGTTGTCACTCGATGACCCGGCACAGCTGCGCCGCTTTTCTCAAGAGCAACAACAGCTTGCACGCGCTATTGGACAGCAGGCCGCTCTTGCGATAGATAATGCCAGTCTTTACCAACAAGCACAGGTAGAACGTACACGAGCTAACCGGCTAATTGAACGTGCTCGCGCGATTTACCAGGTGGCATTAACTGTCAACTCAGGAGAAGACCTTTCGGCTGTACTCAAGATTGCGACCCATCACCTGATTCGCGGGCTGAATGCAAATGGCGGTGAGATTATACTCTTAGATGGTGATACGTTACGCATGGTTGATAGATCAGATCAACAACAAGCACCTTCCGATGCAGATGCACTACCTACCACAACGATCGCATTGAAAGACCTACCTGGTTGCCTTCACTCAGCTATCACTGGTTTGCCTCTCTTTGAGACCACCGATCAGATAACGGATTCCGAAAGGCTTTATTTTCAAAAGCTTGGCTTTGATAATGTGCTGATAGTTCCATTGATAACGGGTGGTAATCATTCACAATCTACTCCGTTGCGTACCGGTTCAGAACCTTCTACTCCTCATTGCATTGGTTTTGTCTTTGTCAACTATCACAGCTCCAGCTACCACCCCGGCAAAGGGCAGTTGGCCTTTGCCCAGGACATCGCTGCTCAATGCGCGCTAGCGGTGGAAAAAGATCATCTCCTGGCAGATATTCACCAGGCAGCTGCCCTGGCAACCGAACGAGCAAATACACTCGATGCCCTTTTTCAGGCCATGACAGAAGGCATAACCGTTCTCAGCCAGGATGGAGAGGTACTTGTGCGTAACACCGCTGCCTCGCTATTCCTTGGGATTCCCATAAATTCCACGGATAAATTGCAGGCATTTCTCAATCGTTTCCCGACCCGCACATTGCATGGACAACCAATTTCCTATGATGAATTTCCTCTCTCCCGCGCCCTGAAAGGTGAGCGTATCCGCGGCGAGCGTTTCGTAACTGTGCGAGGTGATGGCGTAGAGCGCGTGATAGAGGTGAACGTCACCCACATGCTGGATGAGTCACAAAAACAGAGAGGTCTCGTCAGCGCCTTTCGAGACGTCACTGAGCAGACTCGTGTCGAGCAGCGCCTCCGCAAGGCATTAGAAACAATGCTCGATGTAGCTGAAGCTATTTCTGGCATTACTGAAATGAAAGACATCCTCCACAGCGTCCTTGCAATGACAGTATCAACGCTCAACTGTCATCGTGGCTCAGTCCATCTCTTTGATGAGAATGAACAAGCATTTACATTTCTGCTTTCGAGTGGCTTCAAAGATGATGAGGTAGAAAAAGCATGGCTGTTTGAACAGAACTTCTGGCTTACACCTGCTGCAAATCAGTATCAAGGGTTCCGCGGCCAAATATTGGAAGGCCACGCCGCTGTTATCAGCGCCGAGCAGTACGCCAGTCAGCCCAATCCATTCAACCAGGCAATGGTGCTTGCCGCCCCTATCACTCATAACCATCACATACTCGGCCTACTCATCGTAGATCGTTCATTATCACATTCAAAATCAAAATCAGTCTCTACAGGAGAAAGCAGGTCAACATCCTGGCCGCGCGATTTTTCTATCTGGGATATGGCTGTCATCGAAGGTATAGCGCAGCTCGCAGGGTTGGCCATTGAACAGGCTCGCTGGCAACAGGAGGCAGCAAGTGCACGCACAAGCGAGGCTGCCATGCGTGAGGCTAACGCTCTCAAAGACGAATTTTTGGCAATCACTGCCCACGAATTCCGTTCTCCGCTCACCGTCATCCTTACTCATAGCCAGGTTGGTTTACGCATGATGCGTAAGGGAACGGAACCGCAGACCCTACAAAGAGTGTCCGATAGTCTTACGGCAATCGAAGAACAAGCACATCAGTTGACAAACATTGTTAATACCTTCTTAGAGGTGACCCAGATCAATCGCAAGCAGTTGGTTATCAACTCTGAGCCAGTTGACCTGGCGCAGATTGCTCAACATGTCGTTACAACTCATAGTGCGACATCAGCCAAGCATCAGATCAGTTGCCATATCGCACCCAGCGTTCATCCCTATACTGTCATGGGGGACAATGCACGACTCAAACAGGTCCTTGCTAACCTGATACAGAATGCTGTGAAATATAGTCCGCTCGGTGGAACAATCACTGTTTCTTTATGTCAGGCTGAGAGCACGGAAAACGATGGCAGGCGAACCATCGAAGTATGCGTCGCAGACACAGGCATTGGCATCCCAAAAGATGCGCTCCCTCGCCTCTTCGAACGCTTCTATCGAGGTTCTAATATCGATGGAAATAAAACCAGGGGCATTGGCCTTGGCCTTTATATTGTTGCGGAACTACTCCGTATGCACGGTGGCACCATCCGAGCTGAAAGTACCGGTATCCCAAGCGAAGGAAGCCGCTTTATTATTACGTTACCTTCGTCCCCTATAGAAAAAGAACTTGTCGATGGTGCTTGAGCTTCGCAGCCCCTCTCCTAGCAAATTCGATAATTGAATGAGGTTGCTTTCTTCGCAGTCGCGCTCAAATGTACAGTAAATCCTACCTTTGGATGGAGAGTCACATACTGTACCACCACTGGGCCTGGATCAGCTGTCAGCACCACAATGACGACGCTTGTTGCAGTGATGTGTGTATTGGCAACCATCATTTCAGATTGCCCCTTCTCAAACCAATCCACACCAGATATCTCTCTACTGACGTCAGGGAAAAGAGGCTCTCGTGGCACTTCTAGCTTCTCTAGTGCTGGCATAGTAGGATTGGTAGTTACTTCAAATGGCGTGACGCCAGTCGTTCCAGGTCCTTCAATTGCCTCTGGCTTAGGAACAACCTGCAAGCGCACCTTTGTTGTGCGTATGGTCGATCGCTGTTTGCCTGGTACAGGGCTAAAAGATTCCAAAGATTCCAATGAACTGGAAACAGCTTTGCCAGTTTTTGTCATGGGAAGATGATTAGTCTGCACCTTCACTGATGTACTAACTGCTGGCAGCTGTTTAGATTGGAGGCTCAGACGCGGGGGAATGAGTGTCGTGCTCTTTAAGAGCAGTACATCGTTTTCAAGCTCATCCGCATCCACGTCTTCATTGGCGGAAGCATCTACCAACGCTTCTTCAACTGAAGCTGAGAGGTCTAAGCGCTCCTGAGCAACTCGCGATTGCCATTGCTGCTGCTTTTCCTCATCAATGTCATCTGGCCTACTCATCATCTACCTCTAATCGTTTGTAGAACAATGTATCGTTATGCATGAAACAAGGTGGAACACCAGGAGGTAGTATAACATATCTCATTCAAACAAAAGTCTCTAATAGCACATATGGGGGAATTGTATGAACCAATCAATTCATCAACAACAGAGCCTATTTGGTAAAAGAGTACCAGTTACTTGTAAATCTTGGGGGATACCGTTACAATAAAAGCCCTGAGGACGGTCTATTTCGTTTTAAGCAATTGATGGACAGATAAATTTCATCGCGATGTGTTCGAACATCAACTCTATGTACCAATAATAAGAAAGGGTTTTTATGAAGCTCAACGGTACGCACAAATTCAAAGCCTCTAGCTATCAAGTCTTCCAGGCTATTCTGAATCCCAATGTATTGAAAGAATGCATTCCCGGTTGCCAATCGATTGAAAATCTCAATGCCGAGAGCATCATGGCGAATATAACAACACCTTTACCGGGGTTGAAGGGGCCATATTCCGCGCTCATCCACATTGCACAGCGCCAGGAACCATCCATATTGGTTCTCGAAGTCCAACGGCAAGGAAGAGGTGGCTCTATTAATGCCACCAGCCACATCAATATTACTGACGATGCGGACGGAGGAGCTTTGCTAACCTATAATGCCACGGCTGAACTCTCGGGTCCCGTATCTATCGCGAATAATCCCATTGGAGAGAGCATCACGAAGAATTCCCTGGGCGCTTTCTTCAAAAATCTTGCTAAGACTCTCGATAAAGCCATAGCATAATGAAGGGACCCGATGTATCGGGTCCCTCCTGGTTCTTTCGTTGTCACTTCTGTAGCGAGATGATAGCCCCTATCATTCCCTCGACTGGTGGAACCAGCATTCCATCCCGTTCAACCAGCCATTCTTCCAACAATTGCCGTAACTCTTCGCGCGTCTTTTCATCATCTGGCAGAATGAGTTGCTCTGACACCTCCTCCACTGCACTAGCGAGCGAAGGATAATTGAGGATCACAGGCAGTGTAACAATCTCCACATCTGCATAGAGTTCCATCTCATAGAGTACTTCAAGCGCGTGAATATAGCCCGGCGGCAGGACGCGTTCGTCTCCGTGGAAATGCCGCCAGAGATGGCCAGTTAAAGTATCAATAGAAGTGGCTCGCATGTAGATATAGCAGGTATGGTGTGTAGCCTTATACAGTCTAGCCAGGAAGGGTTCAATGTCGACGATTGGATAGAGCACATGACTGCATATGACAACATCCGCCGCAAGGTCCTCTGGAGCATCTTGCCAGCTTGCTTGAATTGTTGTGATATTTGTAAATCCCTGCTCGCTCGCGTCATGAACCAGATAGCTCAGCATGGCGGCATTTGGTTCAACAGCAGTAAGATGCCGCGCCACCGGAGCCAGCGCCAGCGTAAATCGCCCTGTACCAGCTCCTACATCCAGCACGCTTGACTGAGAGGTAATGACGTTCTGCAACCTAAGCAATAAAGGGTCTTGAAGCGCAGCATCTCTGGTTGTGCTATGAAAGCGCTTTGCCCGTCGATCCCAGAAATCCGCGCTGGTGCGCCCCAATAGTGCGTAAGCTGCATCCATCTGCCGCGCTCTCGCCTTGAGCATGGACTCCCAACGTTCAACAGCGGTCTCCATAAAGAATTCTTTCTTTATCCATTGACGCTGTCAGCATCGGCACCAGGAGCATCAGGAACCTGTAACTTAGTCTTGAGACAATCGAAGAACTGGCCGGTAAGTTTTTGCGCTGTTCCCTGCATTAGACGAGCGCCAACACTTGCGATTGTCCCACTCACAACGACGGTAGCTTCCCAATCCATGCGCGTCTGCTCATCATCGAGCGCTGTCAGATTCATATCGCCAGACAATTCAACAGCACTACCAGGCGCCTTGCCTCTTCCCTTCACAACCATATGTTCTGGCTCTTGCATTTCTGGCCGTGTCACATCCAGGGTAAATTTAGCCTTTACAGGACCTACACCCACACTAACGATCGCCTTCCAGTGTTCCTCTCCTAATTCCTCCAGGCTCTGAAATCCAGGCGCACATGCCGCGACTTTGTTGACATCGAGGAGAAATGACCATACTTTCCCAATTGGGGTAGCGATAGTTTGAGTACCAGAAAAATACATATAAAAAACCTACCTTTCGTACTACAAAATATTTTTTGTGACGTGTGCTGCAACAGGTGATGCGTGTGTATTATCATATCACAGGATAGAGGCACAGAAGTATCTTGAAAGAGGTGGACGATTTCTCCCCTTCACGTAAACCTTACCAGGTTAAGGATGCAACAGCCAGTTTCATCTTTCGGGCTGCAAAAGATATTCTTGTGGGTTCTTTTCAAACAAGCGTTTACAGGCAGGGCAACAAAAGTAAAAGCTATCACTATCAATGCTGCTGCTATGGCGCGCACTCGCTATTTCCACTTCCATTCCACAAACAGGATCAATAGCAATAGTAGTAGCAGCCGTTCCAACCTGTTCTTCGTGTTCTTCCTGTCGTTCCCCCTGCGCGGGTTGATCGCTCTTCTCAACAGCGAGTGAACCTCGACGACGAACCTGCACGAGTTCTGCTAGAATGCTGGCAGCAATTTCATCGGGCGTGAGTGCGCCAAGGTCAAGTCCAGCAGGAGCCTTGAGGTGAGCTATTTCCCTTTCGCTCAAGCCAACATCGCGCAAGTACGCGCGACATGCCTCAGCCCGTTTGTGACTACCTACCATACCAACATAGCAGGCAGAACTGCGCAATGCCTGTTCTAATATATCTTCATCGTATTGCCCATGAGTAGCGACAAGAATATAGGTCTGTTCATTGACATCCACCTGACTCAGATCGGCTGAATGCAGTTGGGTAACAGAAAAATTAATGACAGGCCCTAGTTGACTTAACGCTGTAACTACGGGAGAATCACCGATCAGGATGAGTTTAGGAGGGGGAAAATGTGGCTCCATATAAATATCTAATACGCCTCCACTCGCACATGACATGGGAAATGTTCGCACGTCATTGCGGGCAATCCCCACATCAGGTGACCCTAAACGTAAGAGGTAGGGATCGCTGCCTTCACGCAAGATACGCGCAGCCTCGCGCAATACTACAGGTTGCGCGCAACTACCACCAATCCAGCCTGTCACCTGCCCATTAGCTTGAATCATGGCCTGCGCGCCCGGTTTCGCTGAAGTGGGACGTTCGCACCACACGACCGTTGCCAGCACAAATGGTTCGCCAGCCTCTGTTAATTGGTGTGCAAGCTGCAGTAGTGTGTTGGACATAGTATCCTCCAAGAAAAACGGTACGCGCTATTGGGCGGCAATGGCGAAGTTCAGAACAAACGAGGGTGAGCGTTTACCCTGTAAAAATGTTCTATTCACCATTGCCTTGCTATCAGTACTTCAACAACTAGTCAGTCGTCAAGCCTTTTTCCTTGAGGATACTCCACACCTTCCATGGCGTAATTGGCATGTCAATGTGACGCACGCCAAGATGAGCGAGGGCATCAACAACAGCATTTACTATCGCCTGAGGAGCGCCAACCGTCGGCGACTCACCAACTCCCTTGGCTCCGATAGGATGATGTGGTGATGGCGTAACAGTCCTATCCGTCTCCCAATTCGGCGTCTCCATCGCAGTTGGGACCAGGTAATCCTGGAAGTTACCGTTTAGGATATTACCATCTTCGTCAAACGTTACCTCTTCATAGAGAGCAGGTGCAAGCCCTTGCGTCAAACCGCCATGAATCTGTCCTTCGACCACCATCGGATTGATAATCGTGCCGCAGTCATCCACTGCCATAAAGCGACGAATGTTCACCATGCCCGTTCCCCTATCGATGTCTACAACACAGATGTAGCTTCCGAACGGGTAGGTAAGATTGGGTGGATCGTAGTAATTCACTGCCTCTAAACCTGGCTCCAGATATGGTGGGCAATTTGTATAGGCTGCAAAGGCTAACTCTTGAATTGTTTTACCTTTACCTGGCGCCCCCTTGACAAAGAAACGTCCTGGTTCCCATTCGAGATCTTCTTCACCGACTTCCAGAAGATAGGCTGCGATCTTCTTCGCTTTGTCACGCACTTTACGTGCCGCGAGTGCTGTGGCGGCGCCAGCTACCGGCGTACTACGGCTGGCATAGGTACCTAACCCGTAGGGTGCGGTATCGGTATCGCCATGCTCAACATCCACATCATCAGGTGACATGCCCAGTTCCGCCGCGATAATCTGGGCAAAAGTGGTTTCATGTCCCTGACCCTGTGTCTGAACGCCAATACGCGCAAGGATCTTTCCTGTTGGATGGACGCGCACTTCGCAACTATCGAACATCTGAATGCCTGCAATATCAAAGTGTTTGCCAGGGCCAGCGCCGACAATCTCCGTAAAACTGGAGATGCCAATGCCCATCAACTCGCCGCGAGCACGCTTTTCAGCCTGTTCAAGCCGCAGCCCTTCATAATCTACATTCTTCATAGCCAGTTTCAGCGCGCCTTCATAGTTTCCACTATCGAATGTCCAATCAAGGGCTGAGCGATAGGGGAAGGCTTCTGGTTTAATAAAGTTTTGCAGGCGAAGTTGCGCCGGGTCTTTCCCAAGATCATGGGCAAGCGTATCCATCATACGCTCAATCAGGTATGAGGCCTCGGTCACGCGAAACGAGCACCGGTAAGCAATGCCACCAGGAGCTTTGTTGGTATGCACCGCATCCACATCGACGAAGGCGTGTTTGAAGTCATACGAGCCTGTACATATATGGAAGAGCCCCGCGGGGAATTTGGTCGGCTGTGCTGCGGCATCGAATGCGCCGTGATCTGCCAATGTATGTACTTTTAGCGCTTTCACAGTACCATCTTTGTCCGCGGCTAACTCCGCGTGAATATGATAGTCACGAGCAAAGCCTGTGCTAGCGATATTCTCAGAGCGGTCCTCGATCCACTTGACCGGCTTACCTGTGGTAAGAGACGCCACGACAGCACAAACATAGCCAGGATAGATAGGCACCTTATTGCCAAAACCTCCACCAACATCAGGCGAAATAATGCGGATTCGGTGCTCCGGCAAACCCGCGACGATAGCAAAAAGGGTACGATGCACGTGCGGCGCTTGCGAAGTGAGCCAGACGGTCAGTTTACCGGTCGTTTTATTGTAGTCAGCGACACAACCACATGTCTCGATTGGTGCCGGGTGAATACGCGGAATATACATATCCTGTTTGACAACGATGCCATTAGCTTCTGCATCGGTGAAAGCCTTGTCGGTTCCAGTCCTGTCGCCTGTCTCCCAATGGTAAATCTGATTTGTGGGTTGTTTCTCTTTTTTATCTGGGCGCAGTAGCGGGGCATCAGGATCAAGTGCCTTTTTAGGATCAACGATCACTTTTAGAGGTTCATATTCGACCTCGACAGCAGCCGCCCCATCTGCGGCGGCATAGCGACTGGTTGCTACGACGAAAGCAACTTCCTGCATTTGAAAATGAACGCGATCCAATGCGAGCACTGCCTCGGTATCTCCTGAAAGGGTGGGCATCCAGGCAAGTCCAGCGGCATCCAGATCTTTACCCGTAATGACCGCAGCTACACCCGGAACCTTCATTGCCTCGCTAATATCAATACTCTTGATGAGTGCGTGGGCATAGGGACTGCGCACGATATCGCCGTAGAGCATCCCTTTCAGCTGTACATCATCGACATAATTGCCCTCACCTCGAATAAAGCGAGCATCTTCCTTGCGCTTGTAAGGTTCACCAAGGCCATGTTTAAATACTTCAGTCGCCATTACTTGCCTCCCTGGCTAGTGCTACTTGCGCTGGCACTGACAGCTCTTCAGAGTCCTGCATTTTCTCGGCAGCGTACTGTATGGCTTTCACGATATTGACATAGCCAGTACAACGACATAAATTGCCAGAAATGCCTACACGAATCTCATGTTCACTGGGGTTGGGGTTACGCTGTAAGAGTGCCAACCCTGCTATCATCATCCCTGGTGTGCAATATCCACATTGCAAGGCATGTTTCTCGTGGAAACCTTCCTGCAATGGATGGAGCTTGCCCCCCTGTTCCATGCCTTCAACGGTCATAATCTGGCGACCGTTCGCCTGGACAGCAAACATGGTACAGGATTTGGTGGCCTTGCCGTCGACGAGAATAGTGCAAGCGCCACAAGATGTTGTATCACAACCGATATGTGTGCCAGTCAATTGCAAACCATCACGAATCCAATGGACTAGAAGCATACGTGCATCGACATCACCCTCGTAGGCAGTTCCATTAATGGTGACATGAATATGATGTGTGCTCATACTATTCCCCTCCTGTAGCGCGGCCATGCGCCTTTTGCAACGCGCGAACTGCGAGTGTGCGTACCATGGCCCGCTTATATTCTGCCGGACCGCGTGTGTCACTCGTAGGCTGTGCCGCGGCAGCAGCCATATCAGCGACCTGGTGAATACTTGCATCATCCAGGGCTTTGCCGAGCAGAAATTGTTCGGCATTTCGCGCCTTGATTGGAGTCGGTCCAACATTCGTTAGTCCAATGCCTGCGTAAGTAACTTGTCCAGCGTCATTCAATCGAACATAAGCAGCTACCCCAGCTATTGCATAATCACCAACCTTGCGCTCAAGCTGGATATACGCTCCCCCACTCCGGTCCGTAGGCGCTGGTACGCGAATCTCAGTTAAAATTTCATTGGGACGGAGCGTAGTCTCAAAGGAGTTATCAGTAAAAAACTCATCAATGGGAATAACCCGCTCGCCATCGGGGCCTACAGCTACCACAGATGCACCAAGTGCCAACATAGTAGCGGGATGATTGTTACCAGGATCAGCGTGAGCAAGATTGCCACCAACCGTGGCCCAATTTCGCACAACAGGATCGGCTATCAAACTCGAAGTATCAAGCAGGATCGGGTAGCGTTTGCGGACGAGGTCGGAGTTATCTAATTCCGCTTCGCGGGTCATTGCACCGATGTGTAGCACATTATCCGTCTCCTGAATGTACTCCAGGCCATCAATGCGATTAATGTCGATCAAGACCGACGGACTGGCCAGGCGAAAACGCAAAAGGGGAATGAGGCTCTGACCACCAGCCAGAATCTTGGCTTCGTCGCCATGTTGTTGTAGTAGGGAAACAGCATCCGAAACACTGCTTGCTACTACATAATCAAAAGAACCAGGAATCAAAAGAGCACCTCCTTCAAACAGCCATAATCGCGCAAATTCCTGCGCTTCATCGGAATACATACGTCAGACCGATAGGAAGGAAAAATAATCAGGGTGTGCAGCACCCGTTAAAGATTATTGTACTCTTCCAGTTGCCTACGTTGATACCTACAAAAGGAGGTAATCTGCCATATACGAATGGAGGTCAAAGCCATCCCTGTTTGACGGCAACCATCACAGCCTCGGTACGGTTCTTAACGCCAAGCCGGTGGAGAATCTCCTGGACATAACCTTTGACAGTGTTTTCACTGAGGTAGAGCTGTGTTGCAATTTCACGGCTGGATAGACCCTGAGCAACTAGACGTAGAATGACGATTTGTTGTGAACTGAGCGGTTCTGTTAATGGTTCATTTTTAGCTAGTGGAACGCGACGCAGTTGGGCCAAAACTGTTGCGGCTGTTTTTGTATCAATTGCGGCTTCACCACGCGCTACAGCTCGAATAGCGCGCTTCAGATCAAATCGCTCAACATCTTTTAAGATAAAACCTTTGGTGCCAGCCTGAATACTTTGCGCTATAAGTTGTTCATCGGTAAAGGTGGTCAAGATAATTACTGAAGTCTCTGGATACCGCTCCGTGACGATTCGACAGACCTCAATGCCGCTCACCCCTGGAAGCCGCACATCGAGCAACACTATATCTGGTCGCAAACGCTCTATCAATTCAAGCGCCTCATCTGCATTGGCAGCATCACCAACAATGGAGAAATCAGGCTCAGCCACCAGAATAGCCTTAAGACCTTCACGCACCATCTCATGATCATCGACGATCATTAAACGAATCATAGAGGCACCACCGCCTTTACGATTAAACCGCCCTCCTCACCGTTTACCAGAGCAAATTGGCCCCCCAATTCTTCAAGGCGATTATGCATACCCTTAAGTCCAAGGTGAGTCGTATTGTGCCGGTAGCTTTGAAGAACTTGCTGTGAGAGGCCAATCCCATTGTCTTGTACCACGAGGATCGCCTGTTCATTGGTTACCTGTACTGTAACAATTACAATCGTTGCTTGAGCATGACGACGCACATTCGAAAGAGATTCCTGGGCAATAGTCAAGAGGGTGCTTTCAATACGTACAGGTAGAGGCACGGCCAGCTCAACCACCACCAGGTCAGCCTCAATTGAAGTGGCCTCGCGCAAATCATGAATCATTGTGTATAGCACACTTACCAATCCACCCTCCTGCAATTCAGTCATAGAGAGCGCAAAGATGGCATCGCGCACCTGTGCCGTCCCCAAAGAAGCAAGTTGTTTGATAGTACGCATTGGGCGAATGTAGGAGCCCAATTCATCGCGCCCTTCGGCAGGCAATTGACCTAAGATCCAATCAGCTTTTAGACCAATGGCAAAGAGCGTTTGCTGCACGCGGTCATGCAATTCTTGAGCAATACGACTACGGTCATCCGCGAGCATCTGACGCTTCTGTGCCTCCGTAAGTTCGTGGTGCAATGTCTGCAAATCGGTAGCATACTTGCTCAATTCTTGATTGCGCCGCTCCAATTCAGCCGTACGCTCTCGCACTTCCCGTTCCAGTTGGGCAGCATACTGCTCCATTGCTTGTCGCTCACGGGCAATCAGCTGCGCATTGTGAATTGCGACAGCAGCCTGCGCGCCAAGTGCTTCAATCAATTCAACGTGACGTGTATTGAAGCGGCATGGTTGCGTATCACCTATTAAGAAAGCTCCCAAAGTCGTCCCTTCGCGTGTACGCAGTTGAACGCCTAAAAAGCTACGTACCGGGATATGTCCGCGTGGCACGCCCACATAGCGTATATCTTCATGAACATCATCAACGACTACGGATGTACCTTCCCAGAAGACTGGCTGTAACACACCAATACCTTCAACCGGCCCAAGATGCCGGAAGTGTTTCTCAATGGATGGGATAGCACCAGAGATTGCTGCTAAATTGAAAATCACTTTATTCATAGATTGCTGTGGATTCTCTCCAGCAATTTCAGGAATGAGGAAGAAAGCGGCATATTGGGCCGCGGTGACTCGACGAGCTGCATCCGTTATCATTTGCAATAATTTTTGCAGGTCAAATTCAGAAGTAAGCGCTATCGCAATGCGGTTCAGTTGAGCCAGTTCATCTTCCGGTGCTTGCTGGTCTACAATCAGTTGCGCGCGATTTTCTTCGATGTTCCGAGCCATTCAACAAACACTCCTTTTACTAACATCCATGAAAATGTAGGAGCAATGGAACAAGTATACCATGCAAGTATTGGCTTTAATAGAGATGTCCAGAGCATGTAAAAGATTTTAGACAGACGCCTCTCCCTCGCGTAACCGGAATGTAAGAAGAACTACCCAACCCTACAAAAAACAGCTTTCAGGTAAGTAGTCTCAGGCATTACCAGGTTGATGGGATGATCGACGCCGTGCGTGTAGCTTTCCAACAACTGTACTGGGCGCCGCAAGTGGCGTGCTACTTGCGACAAGGTCCCAAGCAGATCATCCATTCCCACCACCCCTGAACACGAACAGGTGAACAGAATACCGCCTGGTCGCAATACCTGCATTCCAAGCGTATTCAGGCGCCTATAGGCTTTTAGAGCCTGCGAACGAGCCGCCTGCGTTTTAGCAAAGGCTGGCGGATCAAGTACAACCACATCGAACTGCTCGCCATTTCGCTGTGCCTCTTCCAGGTAATCGAAGACATCGGCCACAAGGAATGCATGTGCGTCAGGATCAAGTCCGTTTAGCGCAAAGTGGTTACGTGCCGCGTCAATAGCTGAGGCGGAGATATCGACGCTGGTCACCCTGGTTATAGGGCCACTTCGTGCGGCATAAACCGAGAAACCGCCTGTATAGCTGAAGCAGTTCAACACTCGCTTGTTCCGTGCATACTTTCGCAGAGCTTCGCGTTTATCGCGCTGATCAAGAAAGAATCCTGTCTTTTGCCCATGCCAGGGATCAACGCTAAACTGCACCCCATTCTCTCGTACTGCTATCTGATCAGGAACTACGCCAGCCGCCACTACAGGCTCCTCTACCTTCAGGCCCTCGCGTCGACGAGACTGGCTCTCGTTGCGAAACAGTATCCCTGCTGCACTCGTTTCCTTCACTAATGCATCAATCAACAACGGGCGCAGCCTCTCCATCCCGGCAGTGTGAATTTGCGCGACCAGAATATCAGAGAACCGATCTACCACCAGCCCTGGCAAACCATCGCCTTCCGAGTGAATAAGCCGGTAGGTAGTAGTCCGCTCCGGATCAAATATCTGGCGCAGTTCGACTGCATTCTGAATGCGCCTTCGTAAAAATTCACGATCGATGACCTCCTCGGCATCGTGTGTCAGGATACGAATAGCAATATCTGTCTGCGGGTTATAATACCCACGGGCAACAAACTGCCCCGTGGACGATTTGATGTCGACCAGCCCACCTGGCCCTATCCAATGTGGAGGTTGTTGTAGTGCGCCAGAAAATATCCAGAGGTGGCCGCTCATGAGGCTCTCTTCCCGATGGGGCTTGAGACTGGCAGTTGGATAACGAACAGGTAATGACACAAGAAGCTCTTTCTTTGCTTAATTGATATGGACATTATCGCACAAAACCACGAGAAAATGACTATATCTTACACGTGAAGCGCAAGCAGGGCGAACGATTGATCGTTCACCCTGCTTGCGCTTCAATGACGTCACCCACTAACCATTAGCAGGATGCAGCTTAATCGCAGCGATAACCGGGTCTGTATGGTGCTCAGCTAAGCGCCGCTCCGCCTTCTGTAGATTGATTGCGCTATTGATGAGCGCGATATGGGTAAAGGCCTGTGGATAGTTACCCAGAGCAGTTCGATTATCTGCATCAATCTCCTCGGAAAACAGGCCAAGACGTCCGGCATAGGACAACAAGCGCTCGAACAGCGACCTGGCTTCGTCTACCCGTCCCTGCATTGCCAGGTTATCCACCAGCCAGAAGGTACAGATGGAAAAAGTCCCTTCTGTGCCTTCTATCCCATCCTCTGAGAGGTAGCGATAGACGAACCCGTTTTCGTCGGTCAGTCGCTCGATGGTGCGATCGATGGTTGAGCGCATGCGCGGATCATCAGCAGGAATGAAACCGACGAGCGGCAACAACAGATTCGAAGCATCTAGAGCGTCATTGTCATACGATTGAGTGAATGCTCCCAGAGAGGTATTGTACCCGTGCGACAGGATATCGGCGCGAATCTGGTCACGTATAATACACCAGCGCGGCAGGTCAGCCGCCAGACCGAGCTGTTGAGCCGCGCGAATACCCCGGTCAAGCGCAACCCAGCACATGACTTTGGAATAGACGAAATGACGCAGGTCACCACGAACCTCCCAAATACCACTATCTGGTTCGTGCCAATGCGCGCAAACATGCTCTACTAACGTATGCATCATCGCCCACATGGACTCGTTGAGCGTTTCGCCATAGCGTTCAAAACCGCCCTGGCGGCGATACAGGTGGATACAATCGAGCACTTCACCAAAAACATCGAGTTGCTTCTGGTTTGCGGCACCGTTACCAACCCGTACAGGGCCAGTATCGCAGTAGCCGCTTAGATGTGTCAAGGTGCGCTCGGTCAAATCACGCTCGCCACGAATACCATACATGATTTGCAGGTCTTCGCCACTTAGGTACGAGAGACGGCGCAGCCAGTGCGTAAATGCCCGAGCTTCCTCAGTAAAACCGAGTACATTCAAGGCATAGAGCGTAAAAGTAGCATCGCGCAGCCACGTGTACCGGTAATCCCAGTTGCGTGTCCCTCCGAGGTATTCTGGCAGAGAGGTGGTTGGGGCAGCAACGATAGCACCAGTTGGAGCATAGGTCATCATCTTGAGTGTGAGCGCGCTGCGTTCCACCACCTCAGCATAGGGACCATGGTAGTTACAACCTTTGATCCACTTACGCCAGCAGTGCAACGTATGAGCAAGCTCTGCATCAAAGTTGCGCTGCTGCAGTTCATTCTCTACGAGTCGACGAGTCGCCTGTAGGCTGCGGCCTACTCCAACAGCAAAAAGAACGCTTTCACCCTCGCGCAGTGTCATCTGCACAGTAATCGATGGATGTACGATTTTTTCATCTTGCTCGAGACTCATTGAGAATGAGGCAACACGATATGCGCCTACGATTGACAGCCCTACATGCTGGTTTCCATCGGATATTACCGCTCCAAAGTTATTCTCGACCGGGAATATCTTGCTTGGTGAAGCTGCATAGTTCGGGCTAACTTTGAGTGTCATTGTGACGGGAAGTTCGCCATACGTACACTCGACACTGCGCACCAGACAATGGCAGGAGCCATCTTCACGTGTCCAGGTGTTATTATTCATTCCCTGGTACGGCCAGGCACTCAATGTTTCTACCGGCATGAAATCGGTGAGTACTATTTCTCCGCTGGTACTGGCAAACCTGGTCTGGAGTACATTACTGCCCCGCAGGTAGCGTTGCGATCCAGGAATGGCCTCGTCGGTGGGAGCTATCTGGAAATAGCCACCGCGTTCAGCATCGAGCAGGCGACAGAACAGGGCTGGACTATCAAAGTCAGGTAGGCAACCCCAGTCCACCGAGCCATCAGGACTTATAAGGACTACTGAATGACAGTCCCCGATGACTCCATAAGAATTAATTGGTTGATAATTGCATGGATTTTGATTCATCCCAACCACATCCCCTTTGTCTGTGTATATTCTGTGAAAAAATTTAGTGGAACCATTAAGCTCCTTATGTCACAATTGAACGGAAGAGATTATAAAAGAGTAACAAGACATTAGTACTAACCTTGCTTGAGATGTTCCATAGAGACTTCCTAATTATATATAACAACATTTTTTTGCTTATTTATTTCTCGTCGTAGCCTGAGTGTACATGTTTAGCTTACCCTGTTGTATCTAGAACGAAGTGGATACGCAAATTGCAACAATAATGTGCTTACCGGTCAAAATGTGCTTGCTCACACTTTTTGAGTGTGAATATCTTACTATTTTAGTGATATCTGCAATGTAAAACGAAGTAATCCCTAGTATTTAGACGTTAGACAATGAAAAAGGGGTAATAGGGTTCACTATTGGTCTGGTAGCAGCGATGTGAGAGTGACAAAAGGGCTAGACTGTTCGTTCTATCTTTATAGCATACTCAGCTATTATTTTCACTACATGTCCTTAAAGGAGAAGCACATGCTCCATTTCTTCATCCACAGCTCCGTACTTGCAGATGGCGTCACCATTAAGTTTGGCAACAATGCCTGGACTTTTGGAAGCAATTTCATCGTGTATCTCATTGTAGCGGCTATTGTCGGTCTCGTCGCAGAATTCCTCGTCGGCTGGCGGCTCCCCTTCGGATTCATTGGTGCAATCATCCTGGCCCTTGTAGGCGTCTGGTTGATGACACAGGTCATTATCATCAGTGGGCTTGGCGATATCAATATTGGCGGCGTTCCTATTATCAGAGCACTGCTTGGCGCGATTATACTGGTAGCCCTCTGGCACATGTTGACCTATCGGACCTGGCATCGCCGCCGCCGTTACTCCCGCCGCTCTAGAGAATAGCACTCATACTGTTCTCGAAGATGCATATGTCAACCTCGTGTATTTTAGGTCTTGCAGTAAGAGACTCAGCCTTTGCGCTGAGTCTCTTACTGCAAAATCGGGAACAAGTGTCTACACCATGGGCGTTTTTACATCCTCCTGTCTTGCTGATTCTGCAGCTTGTGTACCAGCTTCATCCCAGGATTTTACCAGGGGCACGTCTTTCAAGAAGAACGCCACCACAACCGTGGCTACGCTAAAGAAGAGGATAGTCACGAAACCATGCTGGGTAGCCACGGCAAGCGAGAGCCTGAGCGCATCGAAGACCTGGTTCAGTAGGTGCTGAGTCTGTTGAATTGCCTGCATCGCTGCTTGATGAGCAATGGCATCATGCTGCGGGCCAGGTGGAATGTTTGCTGTAGCTTTTGCCACAGCAATCTTTTGCGCGAACCCCTCCGCTGTTTTCACCACCGTATCATGGTAGGTCGAGTTGACATTCATATAACAATGTGCTATTTTTAATATAGCAGATCGCTATTAAACTGTAAGCTCTAGCAGAAAGGAAAAGAGTATGAACAAGCGACTCATACGTATCGTCGGAGAAATACTTCTTGTAGTAATGCTTCTTGTTGGAGCACTATGGGGATGGGTTACTGTGCTGGCGTACCTTATTGGATTATTCCTTGTCACTCTCGTTGTTTTCGGGAGATATGCATTGCTCAAGTTTTACCTGAAAACATACTCGCTCCGTACTGTTCTCTATACCAACCCAATCTCGGCAATGCTCTACAGCGTGATTGATCCTCATAAGAGCAATCAATCCAGCGACCTGGATGATCTCTTCCCATCCCCAAGAACACAAAGGTCAGCAGAGCCGGAAGAACTACCACCATTCCGTTTCACAAAAGCGATAGAAGAAGAGCAGAGAGAAAATAACACAGAAGAACACTAAGACTCCCTCAACCACCCCGCCACATCAGGCGCGAAATACGTAATAATCATATCTGCCCCCGCTCTTCTAATGCCCGTCAAAACCTCCATCGTCACTCTCCGCTCGTCGATCCAGCCGTTCTGTGCAGCGGCCTTGATCATCGAGAATTCGCCGCTTACATTATAGGCGGCAATCGGCAAGTCGCAGCGGTCACGTACCTGGCGGATGACATCCATATAGGCCATCGCCGGTTTGACCATCACGATATCGGCCCCTTCAGCGATGTCGAGCTCTATTTCGCGCAGCGCTTCACGGGCGTTAGCTGGATCCATCTGGTAGGAGCGGCGATCACCAAATTGGGGAGTTGAACCCGCGGCCTCTCGGAAGGGTCCGTAAAAAGCTGAGGCGAACTTGGCGGAGTAAGCCATAATGGGGGTCTGGCTAAAGCCCTGTTCATCCAGGACATGGCGAATGGCCCCAACGCGACCGTCCATCATATCTGACGGCGCGACAATATCCGCTCCTGCTTCAGCATGAGAGAGAGCCATGCGTGCCAGCAGTTCCAGAGATTCGTCGTTTTGCACGCTTCCATTATGAATGAGGCCACAATGCCCATGGCTGGTGTATTCACAGAGGCAGACATCAGTGATGACGAGCAGGTCAGGGTTTACGCTCTTCAAGAGGCGAATAGCCTTTTGAATGATGCCCTGCGAGTCGTAGGCCTGTGAACCTACCTCGTCCTTTTCGTTGGGAATGCCAAAGAGCAGGACTGCTGGGATACCAAGGTTGGCGATCCGCTCAGCCTCGCGTCCAAGTTGTTCCAGGGGCCATTGCGCGATCCCCGGCATGGAAGCTATCTCGTGAGCTTCATGAATGCCTTCCGCTATGAAGAGAGGGTAGATCAACTGGTCAGCAGCCAGGCGAGTTTCCCGCACGAGGCCGCGAAGTTTTTCATTTTGGCGTGTGCGCCTGAGACGAACAGTAGGAAATTGCGTCATAGTTTTTCTCCTAACAACGCTAATTTTGCACTCTCAACAGTTTCCTCGATCATCTTATCGTCAAAGGCGAGCGAGATGAAACATGCTTCGAATTGGGAGGGCGGCAAGTAGATACCGCGCGCTAGCATATTCCAGAAGTAACGAGCAAAGGAGGCCGTGTCGGATAATTTGGCGCTGGCATAATCGGTAACGGGCAGTTCTGTGAAGTAGAGGCAGAACATGGCGCCGATCCTGCCGAATTGCAGTGCCAAACCCGTTTCGCGTATCACTCGCTCAAAACCATCGCCCAGCAGTTGGCTTTTCCGTTCCAGTTCCTCGTACTGGCCTGGTTTCCGCATCTCGGTTAGTGTGGCAATACCAGCTGCCATAGCCAGCGGATTGCCTGAGAGCGTGCCTGCCTGGTACATGGCACCCAGCGGAGCCACGTGTTCCATTATCTCACTACGACCGCCGTAGGCGCCTACAGGCAGGCCGCCGCCAATGATCTTTCCTAAACAGGTCAGGTCAGGGGTGATATTCACTCGCTCTTGCATACCCCCAAGAGCAACGCGAAAACCCGTCATCACCTCATCAAAGATCAAGACCGCGCCATACTCTTTGGTGAGGCTCCTTAACTGTTCGAGAAAGCCAGGCATGGGTAATACCAGGCCCATATTTGCCGCCACTGGCTCAACAATGACAGCGGCTATCTCCGTTGGATACGTGCGAAAGAGCGTTTCAACGGCCTCTACGTCGTTATATGGAGCAATCAGCGTGTTACTTGTTGCCTCCGGCGGAACGCCAGGACTATCCGGCAGGCCCATTGTTGCTACACCTGAACCCGCCTGCACCAGCAACATGTCGGCGTGACCATGATAACAACCACTAAACTTGATGATTTTGTGACGACCGGTAAACGCTCGTGCCAGGCGCAGAGCACTCATGGTCGCCTCTGTGCCAGAATTGACAAAGCGCACCATTTCAATGGATGGCACGCTGGCAATCACCAGCTCAGCCAATTCACTCTCGGCCTGCGTTGGCGCCCCAAAGCTGAAACCTCGCTTGCTAGCCTGAATGACCGCCTCTACGACGCTGGGATACGCGTGCCCTAAAATCATTGGGCCCCAGGATTGGACGTAATCGAGATAGCGATTGCCATCCACGTCAAAAAGGTAGGGTCCATTGGCGGAGTCAATAAAAATGGGTTCGCCTCCAACCCCACGAAATGCCCGCACAGGACTGTTGACGCCACCCGGCAATAACTGCTGTGCTTCCTCGAAAAGGACGTGTGAACGGGACAACTTGAGGTGATTGCCCACCTGTTGCATCTGATTGTTCACCGCTCAGGCTCCAATCGCTTCCAGTATTTCAGCAAGAGGCTGTGCCACACAGGTAAACATGGGCGTGTCACGTAGCGTAAAAGAACTGGCCTCGGTCTCGCGCAGTTCCTGCACAAGATCGAGAAAATCACTGATATTGTCGGTCTCGAATGCCACGACAAACTCCTGGTCGTCCAGCCCAAAAGAATAGGTCGTGTTGAGCGATACTGTTGGATAAGTTAACCCGACACGAATATGCTCATTCATCATCCGCTTTCGATCGGCCAGGGGTAGAGTGTACCAGGCACGCGTCTTCACGAATGGATAGACAAAAAGGTATTTTTTATCATCGGGCGTAATCACCAGCCGTGGATCATGCGCGCCACGAGCGTTTTTTCCAACATACACTGAGCGTTTAGTCATCGACAAGAATGCATGTGTTTCACGTAGGTATGGCCCCATCGCGCTCCGCCGTATCCGGCTGCTGACGCTTTGCACGTCTTCAACGGCGTAAGTGGCCTGCCATAACATAAAGTCGCAGTCTGAACGGAGACCGAATAAGCTAAAACTACGCATGAGGCTAGCATCTGCGTATTCCTCGAATAGACGCAGCAGTTCTTGTTTGCCTTGCTGGCGCGTTTCGGTTGACAGCAACTGCCACTGTGGATCAAGTTTAAAGAAGGTGAAGCGCACAAATTGGCGCGGTTGCTTCGGCTTGCTTGGCATAGATTGGGTCTCGGTTTGCACAAGCGACGCCTCTTGAGTTGTCTGTTCTGCCATAATACATTATTCCTCAGGTTGTAACGGGACATCTCCTTGCGATGCCCCAACAATTGCCTCGACCAGGCCATCAATGGTAAACTCTCTCGCCTCGATATCGACATCGAAACCTAGTTCGCGCGCGGTCTGCGCAGTAATTGGACCAATACAAGCAATTTTCAGCTGTGGGTCATGCAAAAACGTATAATCTGTCGCGCAACTACTCCAACTACTCACCCACTGCATAAAATTTCGCACTGTAGAAGAACTGGTAAATGTTATTATGTCAAGTTTCTTGCGCTGCAAGAGCTTCAATATCTCACGCCCCTGTCGATCATCGCTGGCGATTGAGACGGTCGTATAGGCCGCTACTTCATCTACAATAGCTCCCGCCTGTTGCAACTCGGTGACCAATACTTTGCGAGCCTCGCCTGCGCGCGGCAGCAATACCCGTTGACCCTCCAAAGACTCTCCTCTCTGGCGAACGTCATTGATCAGAGCGGCAGCGACGCTTTCAGCAATATAGACCTCAGGCACGAGGTCAGCACGTATACCATAGCGCGTCAGTGCGGCAGCCGTTGCCGGGCCAATCGCGGCAACACGCACCTTGCACATAGCTTGTAGATCATATCCCAGCTCAAGCAAACGCTTGCAACAGATGTTGACGCCATTCGCGCTGGTAAAGACAAGCCAGGAGTAGGGACATTCGTAGTAATCGTCCTTTTCCATCGCCCCTGGAAAGAGTGCAACTAGCGCTCTGTCAAGTGTTTCCCAATCGTGAGGTGGCACAATACGGATCGTTGGAAATTCAATAGGTATCGCCCCTAGAGCACGCAGGCGCTCGCTAAGCACTCCTGCCTGCTCTCGCGTGCGTGTTACCAGGATACGCTTACCATGGAGTATTTCCCGCTGCGGGCCTGCTTGCAGCATTGTAAGCAGCTTGCTCTTGCTGCCAGGATTGTCGCTCTTTTCCAGGGTATCAACAACAGGTTGATCTTGCTCAAGCATGTAGCTGCTCCTGCTCTCTGCTGCTAGTTAACGCGCCAATTATCTCACCAGCGCCTTGCTCCAGCGCTTGCTCTGCAACTTTCACACCCAGCCGTTCAGCATCTAGTAAGATGTTTCCTGCCGTCCAGTGCATACTTTGCTGCACTCGCACCTGACGTTTTCCATCCAGGCTAATTACAAGTCCTCGCAGCGTCAAGGTCTCGCCTGAAATCTCTCCATAGGCCGCGACAGGTAAGTAACAACCAGCGCCCAGTCTGCGCATAAACATGCGTTCAGCACCGGTTGTGGCCTGGCTAATTATATCGTTGAGTGGTGACAAGAGTTCGATCATCTCAAGCTCTTCGCGCATCTCTACTGCTAACGCCCCCTGCCCTGGTGCAGGCATCACCATATTGATCGGCAAGTAGCTGACGCGACCGGCCAACCGCTCCAGTAAATCCAGTCTATGCAGACCAGCTGCGGCCAATACGATACCATCATACTCGTTTGCTTCGAGCTTGCGTAAACGCGTGTCGACATTTCCTCGTATCGGTAATAGGTGCGCTCGGGGACAAATGACGCGTAGTTGCGCAATGCGCCGCAAACTGCACGTGCCAATCCGTAGTTCTTGCTGCTTCTCCTCCCAGCCGTTTGGGACACCGCTCAAGGGCGGATTATCTACGCTTCCCTCCAAGGAGCGTATTTCTTTCGTTCCATCCTCAGGAGATAGCACTCCGTGTGCAGACCAGGTCTTCCCATTAGAGATCAATACATCACGTACATCTTCACGCGGACCCATAACCATGAGCCACAATCCCTGTGGCTGCGTCGTCGGTAAATCCTTCAAGCTATGTACTGCCAGGTCGATATGTTTCTCGTGCAGAGCGCGTTCTAGCTCTGTGACAAATACACCATCTCCACCTATCTGTGCCAATGGTACATCACTCACCCGGTCACCGATTGTGCGTATCTGCTCAATGGTTATCTGCAGGTTCGACCAGCGCTGCTGTAATCGCTTGATCACCTGGTACGTCTGTACCATCGCTAGCTTGCTGGCTCTCGTCCCTATCGTAATATGTTTCATTAGACTTCTCTTCCAAATCAAATAAATAGCGTGTAGCCTCGGAGAAAAGATGACCCTGACCCCGTGCCGCGGCATCTTTGAGACGTAACATTGGTGTATGGAGCAATTTATTCACCAGGCGGGTAGTTAGTTCTCGCACTGCCGCGGCCTCTCGTTCGGAAAGCGAAGAGGAGAGTTGCCGCATGGTGCGCGTCAGTTCCTGTTGACGCAGTTCATCGGCATAGTGGCGTAAGTCGCTGATCGTTTCAACGACGCTAAGCGAACGTAACCAGCGCTCGAACGTCTTAACCTCGTCAGCAATAATTGACTGCACGTGCACTACTTCCTGCATTCGCAAGCGGATCCCTTCGGTAACGCAGGCCTGGAGATCGTCCATATTATAGAGATGTACGCCCGTTAGGTTGGCGACATCAGGTTCAACGTCACGCGGGAGCGCAATATCTATCAAGAGCAAAGAGCGACCACCACGCCTGTTCATCACCTGGCACATAAGCTCACGAGTGATGATGGCACGAGGAGCGGTCGTAGAGCTAATGACGACATCAGCCTCAATCAATGCTTCAGAAAGCTCTGAGAAGGTACGATGAAGGGCACCAAAGCGCTGTGCAAGGTCGACTGCATGAGTTTGCGTCCGGTTTATGATGACGAGTCGTTGCGCACCATTATCACACAGGTTGCGCGCGGCCAACTCGCTCATCTGCCCGGAGCCCACCAGCAGGACGCAGGCCTCGTTCAACTTTGGGAATAACTGACGTGCCAGTTGAACGGCAACATGGCTCACTGAAGTGGCGTTGCGGCTGATACCGGTCTCATTGCGCGCTCGCTTACCCGTCACTAGAGCGCCACGAAAGAGTGCTGATGTAATCGGTCCTGCATAACCACCACCTTGCGCGACTTCGAGGGCATCCACTACCTGTCCTTGAATTTGCGGTTCACCCGGTACCAGGGAATATAAACCACTTGCGACGCCAAAGAGATGGGACACAGCCAATTCATCGCTGAAACTATAGCTATGTGCACGTAGCTCCAATAGCGCAACATCGCGGGACTCACTGAATACTCGCAGTAGGCTCTCTATACCTTCACTGACCTCTGCACAAACACCATAGAGTTCTATGCGGTTACAGGTCGAAAGCAAAATGCTCTCTTGCATTACTTGTTGGGAAAACCTGAGTACCTGAGATACCTGGCGCGGTGAACAGGCTAACCGTTCACGCAATGCTATAGGTGCAGAGGTGTGATCAACTCCGACAACAATAATATGCACATAAACCTCATAAATCTTCAAATATTTAGCTCGTTCATTAGAGATTTTAGCGTTTTTTTGCGAATAGTCAAGAGCACGGGAACGGATATCCTATCGGGTAAGCCCTGTATATTCTTCTCAGGTACACTTTTTCATACTTGTTGCTCTCTCACAATTATGCTAGTATCCACATGTGGAGCAACAGAAGGAGCAACAAAGACACATGCAAGGTCAAGATCATACGGAGGTTACTATAGAGTCTCAAGAGCCAGCAGAACCATTAGAGCAACCAGCCGCTGAGATACCGGCAGATCACAAGTCTGAAGCTACTCCTGCTCCCAGACTACAAGCAGAAAAACAACGCGTTGACTGGATCGCTATTGGCGTAGTAATTATAATTGCTGCTTTCTTCGCACTTGGAGCGCGTATCAATCCACAACCATCAACGTCACTTACTCCAGCCGCCGTTCTGAGCGCAACAGGCTGCGGATTACTCGTTACCGCTATGCGTAAACTTCGCACTATTGAGCGTCCAGGCTTATTTGAAGCTGCTCTCGCAGGCCTTTTCCTGGCGCTTTTTCAGTTTATCGTTGCTATCTCTTATCCCAATGTAGTTTATAGCCTCAGCAATCAAAGCGACCAGCGACTGGGCTTTCTCTCGACGTGGGGACTGATAGCAGCATTCTCTTTGCTCTTTAGTATCGTTGGAGCGACTTTGGGACACATGGCATTCGCACCTCTGCGGCCTTTACCCGCTACTAGCAAAAAGAAGTCATTGCAAGATTCACCTGGAAGCGCAGTGGAAGAAAATGCCATAAGAACGCAGGCATCAACACAGCCTCGGGCTGTTTCACAGCAACGTCTGTTTGTAGGCTACTTTATCTCTGTGTCGTTACTCGGCCTGGCTCCCATTGTGGTTGGCTATGTTTTCTCGGCTGCTTTTGACTATATGCTCAGCATCAATCATTTCTTCCCTGGCCCCTATCCGACGCTGCACTTGCTCAGTGCATTGCTCCCCTGGCAGGTGCCTATCTCGGTTAACATCAACAGCAATAATCCGAGCGAAATGGTTTTTTTCCTATGGCAACTCTGGCGTTTCCCCGTCTTCCTCGGAAACCCAACCATGTTTGATCTACAGGCACTGGAACCGTATATCTTCAATGGTGTCGCGCTAGCTTTATTGCTACTAACTTTGAGAGATCAAAAAACTAAAAACTCTGCTCACTCCCCGCTTATACCCTGGCCAATCTATCTTTCACTTGCAGCCCTCCTTGGTCTTCTCTTAGTATTACCAGCCGACCTTTGGATTGTCAGAGGGCTGGAAGGACTTTTACAAAACCCGGTCATCTCAATTCAGATTCGTACGCTGTATATCCTGGACCAGCTTACATTCACGCTCAATCTGATTACTGGCCCTTTTCTATGCCTAGGATTAGCATTGCTCATACATCTATTCTACGCAAAAAGAGTAAAAGTTTCAGACAGCAGTTCCCCTGGCGCCCAACTTGATGACACCGAAGCAGTAGGATAAATGATTAAGCAGTCAAATATCAATGTGCTTATCCGTTAGATAATCATAGAGCTGCTTAATCGCGTTAAGTCATTGGTGAGGAAGATGTAGTTCAATGTTCTATTGTCCGCAGTGCGGTGTTGTAATAACAAAAGAAGCACAAGAAAAACTTTTTTGTGAAAATTGTGGCCTTAACCTGGCATTGATACAATTACGGCCCGCGCCTCACCCATCTTATAAATCATCCAGGCTAATTCGCCCAATTGGAACGCCAGCACAGCAAAAACCTTCAACACCTACCGCTGCTACGCCCCCTGATATCCATATACCCACCCATTTGTTAGCATTATCGCCTAATCCTTCCACGCCCCCTGCGACCACAAATATTCAGGCACCACCGCCAAATCCTCGCTTCCCTCATCGGCTCATCCGTCCCGCATTCATTCCTCCGACGGAGGAAACGCTAAAAGCGCCTCACTATCCAGAGCAGCAAACCCTGGCGCATCCAGGTCCAAATTCATCGTTCTGGCCTGGGCAGGTTCAAATACAATCGCCACAACTGTCACAATCGTCACAAGCTTCTCACCCCTCAAATTCACTTCCAGAGCCGTCAACTCTAGATCTAGAACCCCATGCAAAGCAGATTCCCATCGAAATTGTCAAAGGTAACCCTTATGCAATCGGTACCAATAAAGGGATTGACCAACCTATTGAGGATGAAGGATTTATCGCCACCAGCGCAGCTGCGGAACACTGGCGCACCAGTTGGAGAAATCGTCAACGCATTGAGGCTGGTCCAGCTGCGACTGTCTCACGAGGGCAATCTTCTGTTCCTGAACCGTTAATGGCTATGCAACACAGCCTGCAGCGTATACGTGCTATCACCAGATCCCAAACTAAAAAAGAGGGTACAGGACTGGGCTTCTGGATTACGCTTTTCTTCATGGTCTGCATCATTGGTATATTGGGCGCTTATATCGCCTCAACTTATCTGCCAAACTCCTCTGCTAGCAGTCACGATGTATCCCTCTCTATGTCCCAACTCACGTTCAAAGCAGTAATCAACCAGGACAACCCAGGAGAACAATTCGTTAAACTAACAAATAGTTCCTCCGCTGCATCAATACATTGGACCGCAACGGTCTTTGCAGACGACAATCTGGATTGGCTTTCTGTCGATGCGAGTACAACGAGCGGCATTTTACATGCTGGAGGCACAGTTACCGTGGGTATCAATACCAGTATCGCGGGCCTGAAAAGCAACGTCAAACCCTATACTGGACACATCTTGTTCACCGTGAACCAGGCTGAGCAATTGACATTACCTGTAGAATTATACGTGCAGGGTGGCATAGCTAAAATTGTGATGAGTCCTGTTTCAATGATTGGCGTTATTTCAGAAGGATCGTAATACAAATGAATAATCCACAATTTCTCACGATTTTTACCATAGTTTTTATTCTCCTGGGATGCTACAACATCTTCATAGGCCTCCGGCGCCAACGGGAAGCACAGGCGCGCGGGCGAAAAACAGCATGGTATCAGCAGATCAATCTCTTGACCGGCCTGGAATATCTGCTCCTCTCATTCGTCTTCATAATGAGTATCAATATCAACAACCACACCCTTCCTGATGCCTTAAGAAGCATCGTTGTCCCCTTCTACCTGGTAACCCTCCTTTCGTCTGCGGTGCTCGCGGGCTTCGTCATCCGCCAGGCATTTATCAATAGTCGTCGCACCAGGCAGAATACCGTCCCTCAACCAGCTCGTAATGGTCTCACTGGAAGCACATACGAGTCAACTGATGACGAGTTCACCACGCAGCGCCAGGCAACGAGCTTCCAACACCGACGTGAACGCCGCCAAAAAGCCGCTGCTACTCGGCGTCGCAGGAGTGGTAGAGCGTGAGCCAGCCCAGCTATCGTCAGGTATCAGTGAGCAGGCTTGATGTTCCAAATAACCAAACTGCCGACCTGTTGATCTAACATGAACAGGCGTGTGCCATCTGGTGACCACTGTAGTTGTGTGTTAAAGCCAACAAGTCCCATGCTTGCATTTGTCGGTAACAGGAGTGACGCGACCTGGTATCCTGTCGAGCAATCATAGAGATCCAGGTCCATAGTACCATTATCGTACGCAGCCAATGTACGTCCATCAGGGTGCCAGGCAATAAGCTGTCTGCTCAAATTTGTCGGTGCTCCCGTAAGGGTTTTTAAGACATGCAGAAGAGCGATATCCCTTACCGACAGCAGAGACAAATGCTCCATATGCAGGTCAACTAATGCCTGGGAGGTAAGTTGTGGTTGATCTGTTAGCTCGAACCTTCCCATCACAGTAACATTGTCAACCAGGTAACGCCCGTCAGGAGACCATGCAGCGAAGTACGAGTTCCAGCTATAGGCGCCAGGGAGATGCACTTTACCCTGCTCTGTTTGAGTTGTCAGGCCAACCCATCCTGGTTGCCAGATAGAGAATGACTTACCGCCATCCGGGTTCCCAACATAGTCATTTGAAGTTCTTGAAGGGGTTGTATGTGTTGTCTGCTGCGCGGCTAGCAGGAGAGAGCCATTTTCACCCCATGTATAGACAAGTAATGACGGTGAGGTTCTTGCAATGGGAGAAGCACCCGGCGTAATAACAGGAGTATCTAACTCGACACCCCGCGCCAAATCCCATTCGACATTTGCTACGTTATTTTTTTGCGGCTGAAGCAGCACTTTTCGAGGTGTGCCGCCCCTATCCGTAAGGAGTACGCCATAAAAATTGGAGATCAATGCCGGCGCAGGTTGGAACAGGTAAAAAACAGAGAAGGTGAGTGCCAGGCGTTGTTGACTTGAAGACCAGCTGATCTGATTGTAATAGATTACTGGAACGCCATGCACCTGGGCAAACCGGGTCTTAAGAGCTGATAAAATCGCGCTATCAGGCTTAAAATGTCCTATCAAGCGCCCGGAAAATGCGTTATAGATAGCAACCAGTCCTGGTTCATACTGGTTATTTAGCAGTGTACAACTCTTCTGATAGCCGACGAATGCAAGATATTTCGTATCATTTGACCATGCTGCATCCGCCATACAGGCAAAACCATCATTTTGAGGCAGGATTGAAACAGATGGTCTGATATCTATGGGAAGAGGCTGTTTCTCATTGGATGCTGATATGTTCCGCCCCAGTCCGGCAATCAACGGGTTAACGGCGGATAAACTGAGAAAAACGACCAGGAGGACCAGGACTAGAAGACACAGAGCCATCGTCAAACGCACGCGCTTTCGGCTGAAGGAGCGCTGCCATGACAAAAACCAGCGATTCGGCAAGCTCATTGACTTATGTAAAGTATCTCCGTCAGGCAATCCAAGATCGGTTATTTCAACCGTGCTATCATCTTGAACCTGGTCACCTTCGATGTCCATTTCATGCTCAGAGCCGTTCACTGCTACTCACAATCGAATGGTTGGACGCCTCAACATCTAGCGTATTCCAGGCCGCCTGCACGCACTGCTTAAGCAAGAGCACATTGGTGAGCGGCCCAACCCCCCCCGGTGTTGGGGTAAGGGAGCCAGCCACCTGGGATACCGCTGTAAAATCGACATCACCCACTATACCCCCCTCTCGCACCGTATTGATACCCACATCTATGACAACTGCCCCCGGACGTACCATATCCGCCTTGATCAAATTTGCCTGGCCAACCGCCGCGATCAATACATCGGCCTCTCGTGTAAATCTGGTAAGTTCAACAGTGCGTGAGTGACAAACGGTTACAGTTGCGTTTTTCTGTAATAGCATCATCGAAAGAGGTTTGCCAACTACATTGCTCCGTCCCAGGATAACCACTCGTTTTCCAGCAAGCACCGTTTGGGTTCGCTCAAGAATTTCCATCACCGCCGCCGCCGTCGATGGTAAGAAGCTAGGCAAGCCAAGAAAAAGATTACCAGCGCTTCGAGGGCTGATTCCGTCAATATCTTTGTTCGAGGAGACTGTATCTGCCACCATATTCTGTGATAAATGGGCTGGTAACGGCATCTGCACAATGATTCCTTGCGTTGCCTCGTCATTATTGAAGTGCACCAATAGTGAGCGCAGTTCATCTACTGAAGTAAGCATAGGTAATTGCTCTAATCTGGCATCGATACCAACCTCTCTAGCAACGCGCAAAATCGCCTTACTATACATGCCTGAAGCAGTATCCCCACCAACACGCACAATCACCAGACCAGGAACCCTTCCCGTTACCTGTTGATAACGGTGAATCTCTTCCCGTAACTCCGCCTTTATCTCCGCACCCATGGCACGCCCATCAAGAATGAGTGCCGTCACGCTCTACCCCCTACTATGCCTGTTATCTGCTGGCTATACGTAGTAATCTCGTCAAGAGCAGTGCTGAGGCGTGTACTCAGTACCTCTACAAGCTCAAGGTCCGTCATAGTACGTAAGTTGGCACGGACCATCCAGGCCGCGCCAGCTCCGGCACTCGATGCCAGCAGCGCGCCGATAGCTACGTCGCTCAACACATTCGCATTGCCTATTTCTGCTATGTTATGACAACATTTCACTAATGCAGCGGCACATTCGGCCATCTCCAGTGGCACAAGTGCCGCCTCAACAAGCTGCTGCTGGATTGACCTGCTGCGCTCGTCCACCTCCACCGCTGTCCCGCGGGGCATCTTGAATGAAGCGGAGAGTCTCGCATAGGCCTCTATATCTTCCTGCATGAGTTGCTGAAAGCGCTCGCGCAGTTTTTCGCTTTGTTGCAAAAGTGCTTCGATTTCTGGCTGTACACTCACGTAACTGGCTTTTCCCAGCGTCAAACGCGCGACCATACTGGCGAGTGCGGCTCCCATCGCTCCGCTTAACGCACAGGCAGAGCCACCTCCGGGCGTAGCTTTCGCAGAGGCCAACTCATCAAGGTAATGTTGTAAGGGTTTATCTAGATACATGTTCGCTCTGTTTTCTCCTCTTGCGCTACTAACCACTCCATCTTTGACGGCTTCCACCCAACTTTCTCCACGTGTAAACTCTTTTTGTTCGTATGCGTTCAATCGTCATTGTCTGTCATCGTTGGTATCACTGTCAAATTGGGGTTCTCTAGCCTGTCCCCCACGAGGGCTAACAAACCATCATTTTGTGAAGATCAGCGAGAACTTTGCTCCTGGGTTGTTTCATTGTTATGATGTAGCAGACCTGCCTCGGACTAATAATGATCTGAAACAGTGTTTTAGCATCGCTCGTACGCACGAACGTCGAGCCACGGGACGACGTGGGGCTATTCCTAGTGTGGTGGTGCGTGGTTCCGTTCGCTTGGTTGCCGTGCTCGTCACCAAACGGGAAGACTTGCAGGCCGCTGATCTACAACCAGCCAATTACAAAGCATGACGCGAGCTCCGGACACAATTGGGGAAGCACGAGGAAGCTCGCCGCCAACATTGGCGCTTTCGCAAGTATCCTGTTGCCTACCTGGCGGCTCTGGAAGCTCAACCCACATTCCGCACTTCTTTTTGGGGGTAATTTGATTAATGAGGAATTTGTGGTCTTGGTGGTTAACTCCTCTCCTGACCGACCTGACGGTGCGCGACCTGATCATTCTCCAGTGCCGCTTCCAGTTCGTAAACAGCATCTCTTCAGACCGGATACCGTACTGAGCTAGCAGTTCGCGGAGGAGCCTCGCTACATCTAAACAGGATAGTCCGGCAAAGCCGTTGAAATCGGTCTTCGTCGTCCCATCTGGGTTCACGGTTACTTCAATCTCTTTAGGCATACGCGGCCCCTCGGATGACGACCTGCGCGTCTTCCTAGCTGGCTTCTGCGGTGTAGCCCATCTGTTGGAGCGCGGCCATGGTAGCCAGGCTCACATACGTTTGAATAATCTCCTGCTTGAGCTGGGTAAACTCTTCTTGCACTGCCCACGGATCGCCTTTGAATGAGAGCGTGCCCTGGCCGTCGATCTCGATGCCGATCCCGCGAAACACGCGCCCGGTGAAGACGGCTAGGCCAGAAGAAATGGCTGCCCTCGGCGTCCGTAATCAAGAATGTGGTCTGCCACGCGCCCGCCCTTATGCGCGCCTGCGACAATCTCCACGGCCTGACGCAGCAGGGCCAGATCAGGATGCTGGATCATTGTGCGGGCCTCAACAATATGACTCATGCGATCATCCTTTCTCAAAGACAGAGAATGCTACACCATCCACATTACAATGTTTCTTTACGCAAGGCAAGATCGGACTTCTCTCTTGTCTACCATATCGAACTATTTACTACTATTATAGATCATAACAGAACCATTTGTCAACATCATTGACCATTCGCTGCTATTTCGGTATACTTAAAGGGGAGGTACCAACGATATGAGCACACCTGAAACCGAATATGTCACCGCCACTGAGGCGGCACGCCTACTCGATGTGAGCAAGGGCAAAATGGCGAAACTCCTCAGTAGTGGGGAAATTCCCTACGTCTCTGATCCACGCAACGAGCGGGCAAAGCTGATTAAGCGATCTGATATTGACGCATGGCTGGCAAAAGCCCCACGTCCGAAAGTTCCACATCGACGGCAGCACCAGCAACCGCTCGGAGAGCAACAGCCTGCTTAGAGAGATAAGGATATCTTGATCTTAGCACATCACTCATCGGCCTTCGATGGATGGAAACAGACGAGAGTGATCAATGTTTCCATCTCGTTGACTTTGACGCGTCTTCCCATACTCCAGCGACACCACGAAGACCCCTTTATCCAGGCCGCGCCGCTAATTGTTGAGACATTATCGAGGCCGCCCAGCACATTCAGCAGGGTGCAGAAAAAGAGAAGCATGATGGAAGAGGGCGACATCACTGAGCCCATCGTGCAGAGTGATCGAAGAGACAAAGCAGCTAAATCAAGCTGAGGAGCCGTCTCGAACCGGTTATTGATATCGATAACCGGTTCGAGACCCCGACATGTTACTAGAATTTTGAGAAGCAAGGAGATGAGCATGGCAGAGCAGCAAGCACCAGATTTTGACTCAATTAAGCAAATAAATGTCTACGGTATTGAATACTGGAGCGCGCGTGAGTTAATGCCGTTGCTCGGGTATGAACAGTGGCAAAACTTTGCAAAAGTTATTAAGAAAGCCATCACCGCAGCGACCTCGCCAGAGCTGGGAATGCGACCGGAGGATCATTTTAGTGAGATAAATGAAGAAACAGGCGGTGGCCAAGGCGCGAAACAGACCAGAAAAAATTACTTACTCAGCAAGCGAGCCTGCCATCTGATCGCGCGTGCGCCCGTATAGGGCATCAGTCTCAGCGAGGTCATAGACCTCTTCCCCTGTGGGAATGGGGAATGCTCAGCGCCTTACCTCTGAACCGAAAGGAACAGGGGGAACATAGCACGGCGTGTCAAAGGGGAAACAAAGGCTCCATCAAGCCGGAGGGTTCCTCAGAGCAATTTCGACAAGGTGAAAGCTAGACTGCTTGAAGTCCAGGACTGAGCGGGGTAACAGGTACCGGGTAGGAATGATGGTGACACTTACTCTCTGCTGAACGAAAGGATGTTGTGCGAGACTTCCGTCCCCACACAGCAGACGCAGCCCACATAGGCGGGACAAAGGTCCGAACGGAACACCTCCATCGAGAGTATCTGAACTGATGACAAAACGGGGATTACCCCTGTCTGAACGCGAGCAAGCGATGAAGCTGAGACGCTATGGCAATGCGCCTGAAAATCAGACGAGGTAACGGAGCTTCCATAGTAGTTGATGGAGTAACGACCATCCAAGGAGTGCAGGAAAGCTGCATGCAGGGCGAAGGGAAGCAGGTTTACCCATGACCGGAAAGGACGGAGGAGCACACAGTGCAAAACCCAAGGAAATTTCTTGTCATACTTGGCAAAATGGCCCAGAAACCAACAGTACAGTTTGACAAGCTGTTTCAAAAGCTCTACAACCTGGACTTATGGATGATGGCATATGAGAAAATCGCTCCTAAACCGGGCAATATGACCCCAGGAACGGACGGAAAAACCATCGACGGCACAGGATTCAAGCTCGTACAAGAGATGATCGGAGAACTGAAAACCTCAACGTATGTGCCAAAACCTGCCCGGCGCGTGCATATTCCGAAAGCAAACGGGAAACAACGCCCGCTCGGAATACCGAGTTTTCGAGATAAACTGCTCCAAACCGTGGTGCAATGTATCTTAGAGGCCATCTATGAACCCACGTTCTCTGACGCCTCACATGGGTTTCGCCCAGAGAGAAGCTGTCACACGGCCCTCGAAGAGGTCAAGCGAATGAATGGGACACGATGGTGGTTAGAGGGAGATATCAAAGGTTTTTTCGATCATGCATCTTGATGCCCCCTTGAAAAACGCACGTTCTGGAACTC